>WNFP01014218.1_pt1 | contig 13352 bp, 6 predicted proteins | sample 5400201 | NCBI WGS metagenome assembly WNFP01 (sample SAMN13153355, study PRJNA577476) | soil metagenome | isolation source: 115 cm saprolite under Madrone tree | place: USA:California | collected 2016-06-14
TTGCACGTTTCCGGATGGAATGGGCGTGCCATCGAGGCGTACTTGCGCACCCGCGATGAAGCCAGCGCCAAAAATCTGTACGCCAGGCAGATCGCTTGCGGAAGCAAGCGCGGCCTGCGGAACAGAAGCATTGGGAATGCCGCCGATGACGCCCGGACCGGGATTGGGGCTGGGCACAACGATTTCCGTGATTTCGGCGGGCTTCAAGGCGCCGAGGTTGATGACTTCGATCTGGCCGTTACTCGTGCTGCCAGCGGTGGAACTGCCGGATTCGACTACGAACGCCTGATTCGTTGCCGGGTCGACGGCGATGCCGCCGAAGAGACGGAGAGAGCCGGTTGTACCGTTCTGAACGGGAAGAGTGGCCGTGCTCGGCCCGTTTACCGGAACGATGGCGTATCTCTTTTGGGTAACCGGATCGGAGATGGAGACCTGCTGCTGATCCGGGTTATAGGAAACGATGGAATTCGTGTACGGCTGCCAAGCGACGTTGGCACTGTGCAGGAACTCAGGGGCATTGGTGCAGCCAACGGTAAACGCGGTGCAGTTGGAAAAGAAACTGATGGAAGAAACCGAGGAATCGAGCTGATTCAGGATGTCGATCTGCGGGCCGTTCTGACCGGTTGCGTTCGCATCCGCTAACGCGGCGGTGTGGGTGATGGGATTGATGGCGATGCCCTGCGTGGTTGAGGAGACGCCGCCGAAAATTACGTTGGGGCTTCCAAAGAAGACGGTTCCAATGGTGCCGCCGTTGCTGCTGACGGTGCCGCTGCCGGTGACGTTTGAACCCAAAAAGTAAACAAAGGTCGTGCTGCTGGTGACGTTGACAGTGAACACGCCATTCAGGTTAACGCCCGTGGGATTGCCGCTGGTATTGGGAGCGGGAACGCCACTGATCAGGACCGTGGAGGGGATTCCGGGGATGAGCCCAGTAAGTGTGCTCCCGGAAGCCACGGTAGCGGTGACCGTTCCGGCGGTGAGAGTTAGAGAGCTGAGCGCAGCGGAGGTGGAGCGTTGGGTCACGTCGACAGCGCTGACGATACCGGAACCGCCCGGCGATACATATGCAATGTGACCGTGGGGAGCGACGGCGACCTGCGGGAATGCACCGGTGTTGAGCGTGACCTGCGAGAAAACGCAAGGCCCATTATTCTTTGTCGCAGCCGTATCGTTGAAGCAGCCAAACGGAGGGTTCGCGCCTTGATTCAGATTGACGACGAAGCCGAGGTTGGCGGCCGAAGAAGTGGAAGTGGAAGAGTAGGCCACAAGAGCAAGATTCGTGTCCGGGTCAACACCAATCGCATAGGGTAACGGTGATGGTGTGACTTGCCCCTGCAGCACGCCGGAAAGATCGACCGTCGCGGGAGTAACGGGATTCGGCGCACCTGGAATGGGCAGAATAGAAACGCTCTGACTTCCATAATTGACCACGGCCACGGAGTGATTGGTGCGATTGACAGAAATTCCCGAAGGAACCTGCCCGACGGCTACTGGAGCGCCCAAGGGAGAAAGTGTTCCACTGCCAATAGTGTAAAACTGGACGGCGTTTGAGCCGGTTTCCGCAACGGCAACAATACCGAGCACAGGATCAACATCGATGGCGCTGGGATTAGTGCCTGCGGCAATCGCGGCCGCGGCCGTCGGCGTTGCCGGAGGCCCGCCGGAATAATTTGGGAATACGGCCAGATTTGTTACCGCCGAATTATTTGGCGTGGGCAGCGGCGGAGTTGTGCGCGAAACCGAGAGCGGATAGAGCCCAGGGGAGACAGAGGCAATAGCGCTGCCGGAAAAATTGGCGGCGAGAAAGCGCGAGTTCGATGAAGGACTCTGGGCCACCTGATTGCCCTGAAAAAAAATAGGCGCGAAAGTCCCATGGGGCCCGAAATATCCGCCATCAATAGAAATAGGGAATTCATTAGGGTCAGCGCCTTGAACAACTCCGCTCGGAGAAGCGGCAACCATGGTGGGCCTCACGGGCATGAGGGTAAATGTAAATTGCCCGCTGGGGGTTGGCGTAACGGGCTCAGCGGGGTCGGTGACGGAAACCGTGTACGTAAGTGGCGTTCCCGGATTACCGGTATTCACAACACCGAGGTCGGCCTCCAGCAGGCGCAGGCGGGCGCCACTGGAAGGCGGAGTCGCGGTCGTGGAGTTGGGTATCGGGAAAATTACTTTGACCTGGCCGCTGCTAGAGTCGAACGTTTTCGTGCCGCCGTTCTGGTCGGTAAGTGTAATTTTTGACGCCGAGGAAATATTCGGGGCGTCGAGATAGATGTCCCATAGCGCGGCGCCTTGAGGAGCGATGGTGGGAGAAATGCCGTTAAAGGTGATGGGTCCGCCCTGGATGATGGTGATGGTTCCGGTGACGAAGCGCGTGTTGTCGGCCTTGGAGGTGGCAACGACGGTGACGTCGGCGGGTAAGTCATTGCTGAGAACAACGTTGAATTGCTGCAACTCGTTGGTTGGGACAGTAGCGGTAGTCGGCGTCAAAGTGAGGCCGATACCCGAATTCAGCACGAGCTTCACGTTCCCGGTCTTGGTGGTGTCTTGTTGAGATTGCGCTGTGATGATGATTTGCAGGTTGGGAAATTTAGTTTGGTCGGGCACCTTGGTGGGCGCGGTGTACGTTGCGGTCCCAGTCGTTTCTTGATTGGAAATTGTACCGAGAGTGCCGTCGGTCGGGCAGTTGGCGGCAGTGGAAGTGGTGGTAGTGGTCCCGGAAACCGTTGTGGTTGTGAACTGACAGGGCTGCCAATTCACCGCGGTGTTGGTGGTGGTGCCCCCGGTTACCGTAGCTGTGAGAGTGGTGGACTGGCCAACGATGATGAAGCTGCCCACCGATGAGGTCACGGTGACGGTCACGGTGTTGGTGGAACTCTTGCTGCCGCAGCCTGCGGCCAGGGATGCCGCGACGATTGCGGCAGCCACGCACGTTAGAATCGTTCGCAACCTCATCCCACTGCCTCCCAAGCAGACACGCCATGCAGGAATGTGCGCGCGGTCCGTAGCATAGACTTTACCCACCTCAAGCGATTTTCCAATGGCCGGCATCAGAAAGTCCGGCTAACCGTAAAGCGAAATGTCGTCTTCGGCTCGAAATAGTCGAGCCGCCCAGGATTGTTCAGAATGTTGTTGAGCTGCGGCTGAATCTGCAGCGGGAAAATCGTCGGATCGATGCTGTTGAACGCGTTTTTCAGGAAATTGACGTCACCCGGATTCAGGAACGGCTGCGGGGCAATGATCTGTTCGTGCAGACGGTTTACGTTGTACGCGTAGTAGATACGGAACGGGGCCTGGACGATGGGCAGTTGCACGACAAACTCGATGCCGGCAGAGCCTCGCAGGCGGAAATTCGTGTGTGGCGCGATGGAGAGCTGCTGCTGCAGGTTTGCCGTCGGAAACTGCTGGGTAAGCTGCTGGAAGCCTGGGAGATTCAGCTTGAGCGCGCTTGGACGGGCAATGCCGTCGGTGCCGCCGTCGAAGAAGAGCGCGGCGGTAACGGGACCGACGATGGGAATGCGGTATTCGACGTTGCCGGCGGTCTGAATGTCGCCCCCGGGCAAAGTGGCCGTGTAGGTCAGCACCGGAACCGAGAAGGAACGAATAGCTCCGCCGGCGGTAGGATCGTGAAAGAAGATGGGCTGCGCCGAGGCTTGCGGGATAAATGTGACCGGTGAAATCGAGCGGATATCGAATCCGCGAAGGTCGTTTTCACCGCCCATATAGAAACGACTGAAGGGCGGCACTTCTCCGCCGCCATAGCCAGTGGTGTAAGCGGCAGAGGCATGGAAGCCTATGACATTGCGGCGTTTCTGAATGGGATGGAAGTACTTAAAATCGAAAACATTGGTAACCGTCTTGACGTTGCCGCCAAGCGGTCCCCCGGTGAAGCCCATGGAATAGAAGTAGCTCTTTCCGGTGTGCTCATTGGTGGGATTGTCGATCGTGTTGTAGGTGATGGTGGGCGTGATGGTGCTAGACACGATGCCCTGGAGAGCGCTGGGACCGGAGATGCTCCGGAACTGCAGGTCTTCAAAGAGGAATTTGGACGCGTCGTTGAAAGTGGTGATGCTGGTGCGCGTAAGTCCGTAGGTGATGCCCAGGCGAGTGAACGAGAGCCTCTTCACGGGGTAGCTTGCGAAGAGCGTGAACCCGGTGCTGTTCTGATTGTAATTTTGAACGAACTGGGGATTGATGCTGACGGACTGGCCAAGGAGGAGCGCCTCCTGGCGGGCCTGGTCGAAACTGTAGCGGCTGGAGAAAAGCGTAAAGCCGGTAGAGATGGGGCGATCGAAAAGGTACGGCTCGGTAAAGCCGAACATGAAGCTGCGCTGAATGTCGCCGAACTGCGCGGAGAAGGTGAGAGTTTCGCCAAGGCCGAGGAAATTGTTGGTCTGATAGGTGAGTCCGATGAAGGTGCCGGCCAAACCGCTGACGCCGCCTTGCAGACCGATGGACTGCTTGCCCTTTTCCTTGAGCTTCAGGGTGAGATCGACCGTACCTTCTTTTTGATTGCGCTTGATCTCGACGGCCTTGTCTTCCTCGATGCGGTCGAAGTAATCGAGCTGATTCAAGCGCAGGATGCTGATCTCCCAGGCGCGCTTGTTGAAGAGCTGACCTTCGTCGAGAAGGAGTTCGCGGCGGATAACTTTGTCGCGCGTGGTGGTGTTGCCGACGAAGTCGATGCGTCGGACGTAGTATTGCTTTTCTTCGTTGAAGCGCATGGTGATGTCAATGCGCTTGGCGGCCTCGTCGATATCGGTCTGAGGCTCCGCGGTGAAATCGATGAAACCATACTGGCCATACGCTTTGCGGTAGTCATCCAGGGCTTTGCGAATTTTGGCCGCGGAGAAGATGTCGCCTTCCTTAAGGGGGAAAATAGCCTTGAGCGCATCGACCTTCAACGAGAGAGCTTTATCCGGATCGGCGCTGACAATTTTCAGCGTGCCCATCTTGTAGCGATCGCCCTCTTCGATGGGAATGGTGATATTGACGGCTTTGCCGTGAGTGCGTCCAGCTACCGGGACGCCCATGCGGAAGCTGGTCGTATCGATATTCTCGAGAACCGGATCCTTCACGACAACTTTGAAGTAGCCATTGTCCTGGTACAGGCCGCGGACGCCAACTTCGAGATCTTCGTTGAGTTTTTCGCGGTCGTACGTTTTGGTGAGGACGGGAATGTACCAGAAGTAGAGGGGAATGGCGTAGGGGCGATCGTGGCGCATGGCGCGGATGAGCTTGCGATCGCTGAACGCGTGATTGCCGGTGAATTTAATCTTGCCGACCTTTACCTTGGGACCTTCGTCGACTTTGAAAACGAGGATGACCGCGTTGCTGGCGGCGATGCGCTCGTATTGCGGCGTGACTTTGGCAAATTGGCGGCCGTGCTCGCCCAGCAATTCCTTCAGGACGACTTCCGCTTTCTTGATGCGCGTGGGGTCGAACTGGCTTTCGACAGTGAGGCCGACCTTGCGCTCTTTAAAACGATCGAGAATGTCCGACTCGGAAACGGAATGAATGTTGTCGTAGCGAATGCGGCGAATGACCGGGCGCTCTTTGACTTCGAAGATGACAGTCTTGTGATTGGGACCTTCGGGAGAGTCTTCGACGCGCAACTTAACATCTTCGAAGAATTGTGTGTTCCACAGAGCCTGGAAGTCGCGGCGCAGCGTTTCTTCATTATAAGGATCACCGTCGCGGCTGAAAATTCGCGCTTTCAGCGTGTCGCTGCGGACGCGGCGATTGCCGATGAAAAGGATGCGATCGATTATGGTTCCGGGGGCCTGCGGAGGAGGATTCTGGAAAGGATGCTCGGAATCGGTCTCCGCGGCGGATTCGGCCGTAACTTTTGCGAATTCCGATGAATCAAATGGAGCAGAGACTGAAGACGGCGATGCAGCCGCATCAGGATGGTGTTGCGCAGCGGCAAAAACAGAGGACGCGAGCAATAACCCAATTGCCGCAGCCGATAGCGCCACGCGCACATACCCAAACGGCAAAGAAATTCTCGTGTGAGCGGCCATAGAGGTGGTCAAGGCCGCGCCCCCAAACCCAAGATGTTCTTCTCCCGCCGAACCCGATACAGGCCGGCCGTGCGTTGACCCGGTACATACCGGGATCACACATGTTGGTCTCAGATTCCCTAGTGGACGACCGGGGTTGCCTCACCGACAGGACGGAACGAAAGACCTTCCCCTGCGACGTAAATTTGCAGCGTCGCTGGCCTTTGGATTCCACCCTGAATGAGCGCCTCGGACAGCGGGTCTTCCACATACTTCTGTAAAGCCCGCCGCAGAGGCCGTGCCCCGTAACTGCGGTCTGCACACGTTTTTTCGAGGATCCACTGGCGTGCTTCCGGAGAAACGACTACCTGGACTTGCCGGTGGATGAGCGTGTCGTTCATCTGACCCACAAGCAGATCGATAATGCGCAACAGGTCGTCGTCGCCGAGCGGGTTGAAGATAATGACTTCGTCCAAGCGGTTGAGAAACTCCGGATTGAACGCCCGCTTTACTTCATTCATCACCATATCTTCCATGCTTTTCAGGCCGGCTTCATCGATGCCGGACTGGAAGCCGATGGAAGTGCGCTTCTGCAAATGGCGCGCACCCAAGTTGGAAGTCATGATGATGATGGTGTTGCGAAAATCCACGGTATTGCCGAGCCCGTCCGTCAACTGGCCATCTTCAAACACTTGCAACAGGATGTTGAAAACGTCCGGATGCGCCTTCTCGATTTCATCCAGCAGGATGACCGAGTAGGGCGTGCGGCGAACGCGCTCCGTCAACTGACCGCCTTCTTCATAACCAACGTACCCTGGAGGGGCGCCGATGAGCTTCGAGACGGAATGCTTTTCCATGAACTCCGACATATCGAAGCGAACCAGCGACTTCTCCGAACCGAACAAAAATTCCGCGAGGCGGCGCGCAACTTCCGTTTTGCCGACGCCGGTGGGACCGAGGAAGAAGAAGCAGCCAACGGGACGCGCGGGATTCTTGAGCCCGGCGCGGCTGCGGCGAATGGCGCGCGCGAGGGCGGTGATGGCTTTGTCCTGGCTGATGACGCGCTTGTGCAGCTCGGGCTCAATGCGCAGAAGCTTCTGCTGCTCGTCCTCTTTTATGGATGTGACGGCGATGCCGGTCCAGCGGGAAACGACTTCTTCGATGTCTTCGCGGGTGACGATGCCGGTGGAGGCGTCGTCGAGCTTGTAGCGCTCGCGCAGGCCGCGGAGATTCTCCTTTTCCTTGCGCTCTTCTTCGGAGTAGAAGCGAGCTTTTTCGAATTCGTGGGCGGCGATGGCGCTTTCCATGCGGTGGGTGATGAACTTCACGCGCTTTTGCACTTCGCCGACTTCTTCGGGGACGCTGGCCTGGCGGAGCTTGACGCGCGCGCCGGCTTCGTCGATCAGGTCGATAGCCTTATCTGGAAGGAAGCGGTCGGGAATGTAGCGGTTCGAAAGATAGACGGAATATTTGAGCGCTTCATCGGTATAGCTGACCGCGTGGAATTTTTCGTAGCGCTCGCGCACGCCGCTGATGACCTGGACGGCTTCCTCTTCGTTGGGCGCAGGAACTTTTACTGATTGGAAGCGGCGCTCGAGGGAGCGGTCTTTCTCGACGGACTTGCGATATTCGCCGGGCGTGGTGGCGCCAATGCATTGAATTTCGCCGCGGGAAAGCGCGGGCTTGAGAATGTTGGCGGCGTCCAGCGAACCTTCGGCAGAGCCGGCGCCGACGAGCGTGTGCAACTCGTCGATGAACACGATGGCGTTCTGGCTCTCCATCAATTCTTTCATGATGGTTTTAAGGCGCTCTTCGAATTGGCCGCGATATTTTGTGCCGGCGACGATGAGAGACAGGTCGAGAGAAAGGATGCGCTTGTCGGCAAGGAACGGCGGAACGTCGCCATCGGAAATGCGCTGGGCGAGGCCCTCGACGATGGCGGTTTTGCCTACGCCGGGCTCGCCGATGAGAACGGGATTATTTTTTGTGCGGCGGCAGAGGATTTGGATAACGCGCTCGACTTCGCCTTCGCGGCCGACGAGCGGATCGAGCGAACCCTCAGACGCGGCTTGCGTGAGGTCGCGGCTGAATTCAGCAAGAAGCGAGGTTTCTTTGGGGCGCGCGGCGGTGGTTTTCTCGCCGGAGGTGCGGGCGAGCTCCTCGCGCAAGGTGGAGAGACGCAGCCCGCGTTCCATCAGGATTTCCGCGCCAAAGCACTTCTCTTCGCGCAGAATGCCGAGCAAGAGGTGCTCCGTGCCGACGTGTTTGTGGCCGAGGCGCTCGGCTTCTTCCGCCGCCATATTAAGGATGCGCTTGCATTCCGCGCTGAGGGGAACTTCTACGGAAGTCGAGATGCGCTCGCGAATGGTGATGCGTGCCTCGATCTCTTTTCGAATTGATTCGATCGAGCCCTGCTGCCGCAAGAAGCGATTGGCCAGCGCTTTGTCCTCGCGCATCAGGCCGAGGAGCAGATGCTCCGTCTCAATGTACGGGCTGCCGTACTGGCTGGCTTCATACCGCGCGAAGAAGATGACGCGCCGCGCTTTTTCCGTATAGCGTTCGAACACGTTAGCTCGCTTCTCCCCCTGGGGTCCCGCTCGCAGAAGCCGCGGCCTTGCGAGTACGCAGAACGCCATGTTCAAGTCCGAGTATGTGATCGGCCCGGCTTTCCAGGCCAACCTCCGCGAGCCACTTTCGCGCCGTTGCCAGCGCGGAAGAAAACGATTCGCCGCGCAAAAACAAGGGCATGGCTACATTTTCTGCAGCCGTAAAATCCGGCAGCAACTGGTGCCGCTGCCACAAAAATCCCACGGCGCGGTTTCGAAATTCCGCGAGCGCTGTGTCGTCAGTCGTCTCAATGGCTTTAGTAGCGAAGTATACTGCACCGCTCGTTGGCGTGTCTAGCGCGGCCAGTAAATGCAGAAGGGTGCTTTTCCCCGCACCGGAAGGGGCGACGATCGCGACCATCTCTCCTTTTTGCAATCTCAGGTTTGCATCCACCAAGACGGGCAGGCTTTTTTCACCGCGACCATAAGTTTTCCTCAAACTGCGCGCTTCCAGCACGACCGGGGCGACACCCGCTGCGCTTGCTGAACCTTTCTGCGCGCTCTGGCTCGGGATGGCAGGGTCTTCGTTCATCAAACCTCTTGTCTATTGCTCTTCTGCTGTCCGTCCATGAACCGTTCCTTGATTACCTTAGATGCCGCTCGGCCCATCCGCGTGCCGGCCCGGAATTGACGCGGCGTGCCGCATCATCGTCAAAGTGTTTCCTTTTTTCGCCAGCGAAATGCCTGTCACAAAAAAGGGCAATCCTGTTCACAATTTAAGCACCTGCAATCCTTTTGTTTTCAACCGCTTATGGCGGGCATGGCTTCCACCAAAGGCTCAGAGTGCCCCCGGATCGGCCCGCCTGCCTCTGACCAGTATTAGGAGCAAACCACGCGCCAAAAATCCCTCGAAGTGTTGCCCGCAGATTCGGTTGCGGCGCAGCTGCCCGGGGCTATTCATAACGCAGGATTTCCACGGGAAGCAACCTTGCCGCCGCACGCGCTGGAAGAATAGTGGCAGCAATGGAGATTCCCATCGCAACGATGGTAATCCAAAGGCCGTCGAAAACACTCGGGTGAAAAGGGACGTAAGATACCGCGTAAATCTGAGGATCGAGAGGGATGAGGTGGTAGGCTCCGGCTATTCCAGAAAATGAGTAGCCCGCGCAGAGACCCAGCAGTGTGCCCGTCGCGCCGATAGTGATTCCCTGCCAGAGAAAAATGTGGCGGATCTGCTCGCGCCGCGCTCCCATGGACATGAGCACGGCGATGTCGCGCGCCTTGTCAGTCACGGTCATGGAGAGGACGACGAGAATGTTCAAGCCCGCAACGAAAGTAATCAGGCCGATGAAAATCGCGGTGACGAGTTTTTCCAGACGCAGAGCGCGAAACAGGGCGCGGTTCTCTTCCATCCAGGTGGCGGCAGAAAAACCGGGCCCGACGATGCGCTCGATCTCACGCGCAGTTTCCCCGGCGCGCTCGGGATTTTCCAGCCGAAATTCCAGAACGTTGACGAGGTTGCCTGCGCCGGAAAGGGATTGCGCCGCGGGCAGCGTCAGGAAGCACCAGTTCTCGTCGTAATCGTAAAAGCCGGAGTCGAACACGCCCGCGACGCGAAAACGCCTCGTGCGCGGGATCAATCCGAATGGGGTGAGGCGCCCCTGCGGGCTGGTCAGCGTGACGTAATCGCCCGGGGATATTTTCCATTCATTGGCAAGCTGCCGGCCGATAATGACCGCGTCGATTCCATCGGAGTCCGGCGCAAAATCAAAATGTCCCGCAATAATGCGCTGGAGAGCTTCATCGACGCGCCGTTCGCGCTCCGGTTCGATTCCCTTCGTGACCACGCCGCGCGCATCGCCTGCGAAGGACAACAAAACCGTCTGATAAACCGCGGGCGTCACGGAACGCACCCCTGGTGTGTTGCTGAGCTTGGAAGCGAGGGCCTCGTAGTCCTGAACGCCACCTGAGCCGGGCCGCGTGAGGGAGATGTGTGCGGTGACGCCAAGGAGGCGATCTTGCAGCGTCTCGCGAAAGCCTGTGTTCATCGATAGGGCGATGACTTGTGTAGCCACGCCCGCGGCTACACCCAACACCGAGAATAGTGTGACCAGACGCAGGACGGCCGGTCGGTACGGCGATCGCAGGTACCGGCGCGCCACAAACCATTCAAATCGCATAGTGGAGAGAATAGGCTACGCGCCCTCCCCTGCGGAAGCAGAAGAGGTCTCTTCGCGCCCCGCGGGACGCAGCAATGGAAAAAGAATAACGTCGCGTATGGAGTGAGAATCAGTCAGCAGCATCGTGAGGCGGTCGATGCCGATGCCTTCGCCTGCCGTCGGAGGCATGCCGTGACACAGTGTGCGAATGTAGTCCACATCGAGCTGTTTAGGCGCCTCCTCGCCGCCTTGAGCCATCTGCTCGAGGAAGCGGCGTTCCTGCTCCGCAGGGTCGTTCAACTCGGAAAAGCCGTTGGCGATTTCCATGCCGGCGGCGTAGATCTCAAACCTCTCGGTCAGCGACGGATCGTCGGGTTTCTGCTTGGAAAGCGGCGATATCTCCGTAGGAAAATCGTAGAGAATCGTCGGCTGTACGAGTTTTTCTTCGGCCACGGCTTCGAAAAGCAAGCCCGTCCATTCTCCGTCGGTGGGAGCGCCTTTCGCTGCGGCGTAAGGAGCGCCGGTCTTCTTGGCCCAGATGTTGTAGATCTCCGCGGCCAGCCGCGGTCCGCCCGTGGAGGCCAGATCCTCGAGTGAGGGTGCCGCCCCAGCTTCCAGAGGCCAATGCTTCCGGATGGCTTCGCGCATGGTGAGCCGTTGCATTTTTGAAAAATCCAGTTCGTGCTCGCCGTACTTGACGGTGGTCGAGCCGGTGATGGCTTTCGCCAGATCCGCGAAGAGCTGCTCGTTCAGGTCCATGAGGTCCCGGTAGTTGCTGTAAGCCTCATAGAACTCGAGCATGGTGAATTCCGGGTTGTGCTGGGTGGAGATGCCTTCATTGCGGAAATTGCGGTTAATCTCATATACCCGTTCGAATCCGCCCACCGTCAATCTTTTCAGGTAGAGTTCCGGATGAAGGGACGCGCCGCGGCACCCCCTGGAATAGGGTGCATCATGGGAGTTTCCACCTCCAGGTAGCCGCGCGCGTCAAAGAACCGCCGTAGTTCCTGAATGATCCGGGCGCGGGTCACGAAGACCTGGCGCGATTTGTCATTGACGATGAGATCGAGATACCTCTGGCGGTAACGCAGCTCGATGTCGGTGAGCCCGTGCCATTTTTCGGGCAGCGGCAACAGGGCTTTTGAGAGATAGGTGAGCTCTTCAACCCAGACGGACAGCTCGTTGGTCTTGGTCCGGAAGAGGCGCCCGCGGACGCCGATGACGTCGCCAAGATCCAGCAGTTGGAAGAGTTGGAAGCCCCTTTCGCCGACAACATCTTTCTTTACATAGATCTGGATGGGTTTCCCGCCGCCTTGCAGGTGCGCGAAGCCAGCTTTGCCCATCAGCCGGAATGAAAGGATGCGCCCCGCGACGCGTACCTCGCGGCGATTGGCCTCCAGCTCTGCCCCTGGGGTCTCGGAGTACTTTTCAACTAGGGCGGCCGGCGTATCTGTCCAGCGAAACTCTCTAGGATAGCGCTCGTATCCAAGCGCCTGTATCTGCTGGAGCTTTTTCTGGCGTTGTTCGAACTGGTCGCGAGGCTCAAATTGCAAAGGGAAATCCTTTCGGAACGATCGGACGCGAGTATAGCGGCCTGCGGCTCTTCAGGGCAACCATACCGGCGTTCGAATCCGCTCCAATTGCCTGGACCGGGCCATCGGCGGGGCGAAATCCAAAAATGCGCGACGGCGAGAACTCTTTTTGGTATACTCCGACCCCCTAGTTTCATTGGAGAACGACCGTGAGAAACCGTCACCGCGTCCCCCAGCCCCGCGGGATGACAGTTAAAGATGATTGGTGTGCGTGGTTGCCCGAAGAAAAAGACGTGGTCTTCCGCTCGTACGTCAAACAACTCGAGGTCTGCTACGCGATGTTCAGTGTCGCGCTGAATGAGGCCATCGAGTTGCGCCGCTGCGGCCATTTCGGGAAAGCCTGCCGGGCCGTCTACATGACGCCCGATCTTTGCGAGCGGCTGACTCAACCTCTCGAGGCGCTCCTCTGGGCCCTTGGCGAACACGCCAAACATTACGGAACGGTTCCTAACGCGGCCCCCCTCGACCCCGGGAATTTCCAAGGGAGCAGAGTTCAGCGCTCTGCCCGAATGAGCGGGTTGCTGAATCGGGTTCTCCTCAGCCACCGCGCCCAGTTTTTGTACAAGATTGACACCCTCGGAGAGATGGTTAATGGCCTCAACCAGGATTTTTGCTCCGCGGCTAATGAACTGGCCAGCGGCATCGCCGCCATGCCGAGCGGCGAATGGAACGCCCTGGATGCCGGTCACTATGATCTCAATACCTGTCTGCGCGAAACCATTGTGCTTCTGAAGTCGTTCTTCTGCGTCCTGCCGGCCGACCAGCTCGGCGCCTTCCAGAAGTCAGTGGACACCCAAATGCGCTCTTCCGAGGCGAAAACGCGGATCCGGGGCAGCAGCAACCCACTCCACCATAGACGAATAGCTTCATTCGCGGGAGAATGATCAGGCCCGCCTAGAGGCCGGGCTGCCTGGCGTTCGCCGGGGAGTAATCTTTTGTCCCCGCGTGTTTAATTGGGTGATGGCATCCACACCGAGGACAACTCAAGGGGGTAGTCGACGCATCCGAAGGGGTGGATGTGCCGGCATTGGACCGTTGGCCCGAAACCGACCA
>WNFP01003074.1_pt1 | contig 13350 bp, 16 predicted proteins | sample 5400201 | NCBI WGS metagenome assembly WNFP01 (sample SAMN13153355, study PRJNA577476) | soil metagenome | isolation source: 115 cm saprolite under Madrone tree | place: USA:California | collected 2016-06-14
TTGGAGGAAGGTGAGGTTTCCCCCGTAGGAAATGGCTGGCGCGCCGATAATCGTCAGCGTGGAAGTTTCGGTGGCCACGATCGAAAAGGCCAGCGCCCACCATGGCGCGGTGCGGCCGCCAAGAAAATAGTCGGTGGCGTTTTGCTGCCCGCGGCGGAAGCGCATCCCCAGCGCCGTGACGCCGAGCAGGTACGCAATGACAATCGCCAGGTCCAGCGGGTGGATGCGCATCGCTGGAGATTATATGCAGCGCGGGCGGCGTGCTAGGGAGATTTCTGTGAGCGGTTGCGTCAGGATTCCTAGATTTGATCGGACCAAATGGACGTGGAGCTGTGCTCGGTGCCGTCATTCAATTCGGCGGTAACGATTAGGGTGTGTCCGGTGTTGGGGCCGGCGCTGCCCGCACGCGAAAAGGTGTGTTCGTAAAAATCGCTGGGTGCGGAAAGTTCATCTGCGGCAAGTTCGATGCCGTCCAGTTCCGCGCGCACAGAGGTCAGGGACTTGCCGTCGTCCGCTTGCACGCTGACGTAGATATCGTTTCCGGCGACGGCTCGTGCGTGGTTGATAGTAAATTTCAATGGTGTCCTCCCCAGCACTGCTCAACGGTCCGGCAAAGGCTGGATCTGCGGGAGAGTTTCCGCAAGAATACACCGCAGCCGCTGCCTGGGATACAGAGAAGAGGTTCTCGCGTATTCTTCTGCTATGCGTTATGTCTTGGGATTTGATGGTGGCGGAACAAAGACGGAATGTGTGTTGATGGATTCCGCCGGAAAGATAATCGCCCGCTGCTTTTCCGGGCCTTCGAATCCCTACCGCGTGGGAGTCGAGTCGGCGACGAGGGAAATCGAGAAGGCAGCGGACCTTTGTTTGCAAGAAGCACGAGCGGCACGAAATGATGTCGCTGCGATCGGTGCGGGATTGGCGGGCACAGGGAATCCGGAGTTGAAGGAGGGGATGCGAGCTTCAATTGCGGCAGCATTCCCCGGCGCGGCGGTCAGCATTTTCACGGACTTGGAAACGGCGCTGGCGGCGGCCGGGGAAGGTCCAGTGATCGTGCTGGTTGCGGGAACCGGGTCCGCCGCGATTGGGCGCAATGCCCAAGGAGAAATCTGGCGCACGGGAGGGCTCGGATTTCGGCTCGGAGACTACGGCAGCGCGTTTGACATTGGCAGCCGGGCCGTCGCACGTGCGATGAAAGAGCGAGAGCAGCGGGGAACGGACTCGCCTCTGGGAACAAAGATTCTGGCGCAACTCGGCTATGCTTCCTGGCGGGAGCTACAACAATGCGCCAGCGCGCAGCCGGACGACGTGTTTCCCTTGATATTTCCTATCGTGGCTGCGGCGGCCGACGCTGCGGATCCTGAGGCGCGAGAGGCTTTGTCGCAAGCAGCGGGCGAATTATCCTCTCTGGTGCAAGCGGTTGCTGACCATTCCAGCCTCGGACGAGAGAATTTCGGGATTGTGAAAATGGGAGGAACCGTGGGCCGGTGCGCTTTTTTTGATGCGCAACTTGATGTGGCATTGAAGCGGATATTCCCCGCGGCACAAATCAGCTGGCTGCAAGTATCTCCCGCGGAGGCAGCGGCCCGCGCCGCGCGAACTTGAAATGGCCGAAGACGCAGCAAGCCGCGAACGCGCGTTCGTCGCCACGGGCGAAGAGCTTGCCACATTGTTGCACCATCATTCTATGGAAGTGGTGCTCGCCCTTCTGGAGAATCCGGCGCTGGACGAAACGCATGTCTGCCTGCTGCTGGAACGGAAAGATCTCCGGGGAGAAGTACTCGAAGAAGTGGCGCGGCGCAAACCGCTTCTGAAAAGTTACCGGGTGAAGCGAGCGCTGGCGTTTCATCCGCGCACGCCGCGGCTGGTCAGCCTGCGTCTTCTCCGCGACCTCTATTTGATGGACCTGGTGCAGATTGCGATTTTGCCGGGAATTTCGGCGGAGCTGAAGCTCAACGCTGAAGAACAATTGCTGGGTCGTCTGCCGCAACTTCCGCTAGGCCAAAAAATTACGCTGGCAAGGCGCGGCCCGGCGCGCGTGGCCGGCGCGCTGCTCGCGGAAGGCCACGCCCAAGTCGTATCGATAGTGCTCGACAATCCGTACCTGACGGAAGCACAAATCCTAAAAGTGCTGTCGCGCGAAAAACTCCTCTCTTCTGTGATTCCCGCGATCATTGGCCATCGCAAGTGGTCGATTACCTATAACGTGCGGCTCGCGCTGGTCCGTCAACCCTCGGCGCCGCTGGCCGCGATTCTTTCTTATCTTCCGGAGCTCACGGTTTCCGACCTGAGGGAATTAGCAGCCCCGGGTATCGTTCCGGAAAGCCTTCGCAAATATCTACAGGCGGAAGTCCAGCGCCGGATACGCGCCGGGGAAAAAGCAGCGACGGGAAAGGCTTCCCCGGATGACTCTTCCGAAGCTGATCAGGACTAAGTTTCGGCTTTCCACTCGTGAAGGTCACCTGTGTGAGGTGCTCCGCATCGAAACTCCCATTGCTGGGAACAAAACATACGTCTTCGGCGTCGTAGTGTGTTGTGGTGGAAGAAGGCGTATGCTTGCAATCGATAGGCGGCGAGTTCGCCCGAGCGCCGTGGTACGTAATCCCTGGCAGGGGGCGCTACCGGATCTATGGGCAGTGGGGAACATCCAGCCCGACGAGTCGATCGTCGCTGGGCGCCACGTTACTCGTTCCGTGCCGACCTCGAAATCGAATGGGGCTCCGCGGTCCTTCGCGGAAGCACGCGCGACATCAGCGCCAGCGGAATGTTTATCGAAGCCCACGATCCGCTCTGGGTGGGCGCGGGCTTTATCGCGCGGCTGACTCTCGACCGGCCCGTAAATCTCAATTGTTTTGTAAAGCGCATCGAGCCCGGGAAGGGCATGGGAGTGTCTGTGGCTGTCCCCGAACCCGAAAGCCAGAAGCTTTACGAGAGTTTGCTTTCCTCGCTCTCCACCAGCGGTGCCTAATCCCGTTTTATACTAAGAGTGATGACGCGTTGCCTTGACTGCGGTTCCGAGCGGATTGCGGATCAGTGTCCCTCGTGCGGCCTGACTTCGGCGGCTGCCGAGGTCATGTTCCGGCGGCGATTGCTCAAGCGCACGGCGGTATTTCTGGCCGGATCGCTGGCGTTTCCCTACGTCAGCCAGATTTATCCTCCGCTGGATCTGGACCTCATGCTGGTTTTTTTTGGCGTGCTTTTCTTTATCGCGCTGACGGTCGCGGTAATTCTTGACCGCCGCGCGCGAAATCGTCGGGAACTCGAAGTGCTCAAGCGCATCTATACAGGGTTTATTCCGCTGCCCTGGATTCTAGCCGCTATGCTGCTTTTGAACGGCAAGCTGGACTCACAAAAGAATGTGGCCTATCACCCCACTACCGTGGATAGCCGCTACAATATGCCTGGTATCGTTCGCGGCACGCGCCGATTGTTCGTTCATTCTTGGCGAGAAGGGCAGAAGATCGAGCGGTTGGCCGTTGATTTGGATGACTACGAGCGGTTTCGCGCCGGCGATTCCGTAGTCGTGGGTGTTGAACCGGGCGCGCTCGGGATTCCGTGGTATTACGGCGTATATCGCCGCTGAAAAGGTGCAGTTCAGTACGCCGGTTTGCCGTTAATTAGCAACGGGATTTGCAGCTCCAGGAAGTGCCCATCTTTGCCAAGGCGAAATCTCACCAGTTGCATGCTGCCTACGTCTCGCGTTTTCCACTCAGGAGTTTCGAGCGGCTCATCGGGCTTATCGGTGGGTGACCATTCCACGTCTTCGCCGTGCGCCTTCACCGTTTGCGGATCGATTTCGTAGGCCTCTTGCTCCTTGGTATCGACCAGCAGGTAGCGCTTCCACAGGTGCACCAGCAGCAGCCCTTTTTTCTCGGTGTGATAAATGTTCCAGGACTTCGGCGCTTCGTTATTGAACTTTACAATCGCGAACGCGACCGACTTCCAAAGCTGCTTCTGCGATGGAGCTTGGGCGCAAACTAAAACTCCACAAAGGAGAAAAGCCGAAGCGGCGCAAACGCCTCGCAATGTCATAAATCCGAGAATCCTAAACCTAACCAAGAACACATCATAAGAATAGAAAGACTACAGGCGGGCCACCTTAACCCGCCTTTCCCAAAGAGGCTCGCCAAAAAGCCAGCCGGCGCCGCAAGGAATCCCAACATTGCAGTCCGTTGGAACACCAGATCGTAAGATCCACCGCCACGTAGAACTATCCAGAACCCGACAACAAACCACGACAGTTCCGACAAGACTACAAGGCCAGTCGCCCCAATGGAGAGATAACTCCTCCACGTTGGCGTGATGATTCTAGGGGATGTCTGCCACCAATGCCGAATCGCCCAAAACCAACGGCGTTGCAATCAGAAAGTCCCATGCGACGAAACACAGCCAGTTCACCAGGTGCTCGAACCAAAACGGGTTCATTGTTTTACCTCGGAGAACGATTTGTCGAGGAGCTTGATTGCTTCGTCGACGTCAGCCTTGGTCGTGTTCAGCATGGGAGCGAGGCGCAGCGTGTTGCCATAGAGGCCACCCTTGCCAATGAGCAAGCCGTTCTGGCGCGCGCGCTCCATCACCTGCGTGGCGGCTTCGGGAGCGGGTTCTTTGGTCTTGCGGTCTTTCACTAATTCGAGCGCTTGCATCAATCCCCTGCCGCGCACGTCGCCAATGAGCGAATGCTTCGCCTGTAACTCTTCCAGCTTGCCGCGGAAGTACGTTCCGACGACATGGGCGTTCTCCAACAAATTATCCTCTTCAATCAGCTCGATGGTGGCTTTGGCCGCCACGCTCGTCACCGGATTGCCGCCGAATGTCGCGATGTTCGACCCTTGGAAGCTGCCAGCAATTTCCGGAGTCGTCACCGTCAAACCAACCGGCACACCGTTGCCCATGCCTTTCGCGCTGGTGATCATGTCCGGAATCACTTCCCAATTCTCGATGCCAAACCATTTCTTTCCCGTGCGTCCCCAGCCGGTTTGCACTTCATCGGAGATAAACAGCGCACCATACTTCTTCACGATCTTGAAGACGATCTTGAAGTACTCCTTCGGCGGAGTAATGAAACCACCGACGCCTTGAATCGGTTCGGCGATAAACGCTGCAATGTTGCCGCTGGTTCCTGTTTGAATGAGGTTTTCCACGTCGTCCGCGCAAGCCACTTCGCAATCCGGATATTTCAAGTGTAACGGGCAGCGGTAGCAATAAGGATTCACGGCGTGCGAAATGCCAACGCTGATGACGCCAGCCTTGCGGTACGGCGCGTGCGCGGTGACGGCCTTGGCAAGCGCCGACCCGCCGGAATAAGCGTGGCGAAGCGCGACTACATCAAAACTGCCAGTGGACATTCTCGCCAGCAGAATGGCGGCTTCGTTCGCTTCCGTGCCGGAGTTGGTGAAGAAGCTTTGCTGCAAATTTCCTGGCGTAATTTGTGCAATCTTTTCCGCCAGAGCCACGATATGCTCGGTGGGATAGAGCGTCGAAGTGTGCTGCAGCCGGTTGACCTGCGCGCTCACTTTGCTGGAAATCTTCGGATTACAGTGGCCGACAGAGACGGTCAGGATGCCACCGAAGAAATCCAGATACTTGTTGCCTTCCACGTCCCACAAGTGCTGCATCTCGCCGCGTTCGGCCACCAGCGGCTGCTGGAAGTAGTTGGTCACTGAGGGCCACAGGTATTTCTTGTGCTTGGCGACGGCTTCTTCGCTGCGCGCACTGCGCGCGAGCTCAGATGCTTGAACAAAATGTGCGGGTGTGGTCACGGAGGAGTCCTCTACGTTCTCAGTGTACGACGCGGTGTTAAAGGCCGCAAGGCAAGGCCAGTTGACGAAAAAAGCAGCAGTTGCCTCTATCAGTACCTCGACTTGGGGCTGGCCGGAATTATGCTTTATCAAATACCGGACTAGTACCTACTGTTCAATATTGAACAGACATTGGCACAGTCAATTCGTAGCCTTTCTAAGAAGTAAGACTAACGAAAGCCGGGGGGCGGTTTGGCGCGGAAGAGAACTGCCACCCCGGCATTTTCAAGCGGTTTTTCAAACGGTTGCAGCGAAAAACGGAGATGGAGCAAGGAACCCGGGCTTCGGCGCTCGACATAATTGGACTCAGACGCAGTCTTGTGCGAATCCTCTTTGTCCATCGGTTCCTGGCAGAAGTTGAACGCTGCTTGTCTGAACTCAAGAAGGCTCGATTCACTCTCAGCCTGGATATAGTTGTGACACCCGAGCAATTCGGGCAACGGCTCCGTTCGGCGCCCTTTGACCTCGTGGTAGCCGAGCACCCCAGCCCTAACTGGCAAGAAACCCAGGTTCTGGATGTTCTTCGTGAAATGAAGAAGGACATCCCTGTCATCTTTTTGGTCAAAGGCTTGAAACGGGAAACCGCCGCCAAGCTCATACTCACGGGTGCTTCCGATTGCATCGAAACGGAGAGGATTAGCCACCTGCCTGTGGCGGTGCATCGAGCCCTCGATGAGAAAGCGTTGCGCGAGCAACGTGATCGCGCGGAGAAAGAACTGCGACGGTCGCAGGCGCGTTACCGCGCCCTGGCAGGAAATCTAAGCTACGGAATTTGCCGCTGCGGTCTCGACGGACGGTTTCTGGAAGTAAATGAAGCGATGACCAAGATGCTCGGCTATGAGTCGAAAGAAGAACTCTTGGCGCTAGATCTAGCGCGCGAAATTATTCAAGACTCCGGCAAACGAGCTCAATTGCTGGGTCATGCCGGTGCGGATTCTCACGTCGATCCCATCGAAATAGAATGGCAGCGCAAGGACCGCGCCATCTTGAAGGTCCGGTTGAGCGGACGGGAAGTGCTCACCGAACAGAGCGAGTTGGAAGGTTACGAGGTCATCGCCGAAGACGTCACCCGGCAGCGCGAGCTGGAGAATCACCTCCGCCAGCAGGCCGCCAGCGATTCGCTGACCGGCCTGGCCAACTATCGCCACCTCGTGGATGTGCTTGACGGAGAAATCAGGCGGAGCAACCGGACGAACCGGGAGTTTGCCCTGTTGTTTTTTGACATGGATGGTTTGAAGCGAATCAACGACCGCTACGGACACCTGGTCGGGAGCCAAGCGCTATGCCGATTGGCCGATGTCTTGAGCTCTTGTTGCCGGGGCATCGACACTCCCGCGCGCTTTGGCGGGGACGAGTTCGCGGTGGTCTTACCGGAAACCAACGCGCGAAAGGCTCAGCAGGTGGCGCAGCGCATCTGCGAGAGCGTTGCCAATGACGGCAATGAACCAAAGCTCTCGGTCAGCGCGGGGATTGCCGTCTACCCGCAAGACGGCGAAACGATTGAAAAGCTCTTACGGGAAGCCGATTCGGCGCTTTACTCGATGAAGGAGCAAAGGAACTTGGTTTCATCGTCGAGGCACGCCGTTAGTGGGCGATAGGTTTGGACCCGCCCCCCTGTTCCAAATAGAACAGAATGGCCTCGGTGTCCGGTTCATCATGGAAGTATGCCTAAGAAGAAAGCCAGGAATGGATCGGCAAGAGCGACACTTACGGGTGTCCAGAAAGAAATGGCGAAGTCGCGTGTGGCCAAATCCGCACAAGAAAAGTATGCCAATGTCGGCTCGCCGGTGCCAATGACCAAACTAAAGGAACCGCCCGGGCGTGGAGAAATTAAGACTCCTTTCGAGTCCGAACTTTGAAAAAGCATGCAGACTGAATCGCGGACAATGGCTGCGGATCCCTTTTCATACTTTGAAACATCAACCTAAAAATATCTTGATTTGAGCCCGCTGATTTCGCTAAAATCGGCGTTAAGCGGTGTTTTATGAATGCTATCGCGAGTCCTAACAACAAGAAACCCAGGCCAAAACTAAAAGGAAAGCTGGCCTTCGATGTCGAAGCTTTTCTCCATTCCGCCGGCCTAGCGAGAAAAGTCGAAGCGTATCGAAAGTCAGAGAAGATTTACTCTCAAGGTGAGCCCGCCACGAGTGTGATGTACGTTCAAGATGGCGGTGTAAAACTATCCGTTGTCAATGAGGTCGGCAAAGAAGCGGTCGTGGCGATACTCGGACCCGCCGACTTTCTTGGGGAAGGATGCCTGGCAGGCCAGGAAATTCGCATGGGGACGGCCACAGCGATTGTTCCCACAACCATCCTGGTCATAGAAAAGAACGAGATGATGCGGGTGCTCCATTCCGAACATGCGCTCTCCGACCGCTTCATGTCTTACATCCTTTCGCGGAACATTCGAATCGAGGAGGATTTGATCGATCAGCTTTTTAACTCCAGCGAGAAACGGCTGGCTAGGACTCTTTTGCTGCTGGCGCGCTACGGCTCGGAATCCACACCGCAAAAGGTGCGCCCCAAAGTTTCACAGGAGATGCTGGCGGAGATGATTGGCACAACGCGCTCCCGGGTCAACTTTTTTATGAATAAATTCAGAAGGCTTGGCTTCATTCGTTACAACGGCGGACTTCACGTCCACAGTTCCCTCCTGAGTGTGGTCTTGCACGAATAAACACCGGCATTCGCCTAATGCGTGCCCCACTGTCCTTGTAGATTCCATCGGCCAGCCGCCGAACGCTGGATCGAGTTTTTTCCAATCATTTCTTGTGAAACGATTCAGCAGACTTTGACACTACAGTCATATCGCCTGTTTATGCTGCACCGGGCGATCGAGCCTAAGACCATGGTGCCCGGAAAGCTTCCCTCTCGGCCATTGACTTCCCCATCCAGGAGATTGACCTCCCGCGTCCCGGCACCCGGAGATGTGTGGGTGTACTGGAAATGTCACGGGCGCGAGGACGTCTCGCGTGTCCGGGATATGAGCATGGGAGGATTGTTTATCGAGACTCCCGAACCAAAGGCGGAAGGGGTTCTGACCCGATTGAATTTTCTGGTGCAAGAAGGGCAAATCAGGGCAGACGCCGTCGTGAGGCACGCAAAATCCGGCGTTGGCTTGGGATTGAAATTCACGGCCCTGAGCGAACAGGACCGGCCGAAATTGGCCAACCTGCTGACTAGACTGCGCAGGACCACTCATCCGAGCGAAAAATAATTCAGAGTTCCGGCGTGATGATCGATGCAAATTCTGTCGCCTTGCCCAGTCGCTGGACGATAGAATTTACTCCGCTGCTCCTGCATTCGAATGATGGCGAAAGCAAACATTCGTCTACGCCTCGCCGTTCCGGAAGACGTTCCTGTTCTGCGTGAACTGATCAACAAGTCCGCGCGTGGATTGCAAACGCTGGACTATACTCCAGCGCAGATCGAAGGCGCGCTGCAAACCGTTTTTGGCGTTGATAGCCAGCTCATCGCTGACGGAACGTACATTGTGGCGGAAGCTGAGCCAAATGCTATCGCTCGCGACGGGGCCGCGGCCGGGCTATCCGAATTAATCATCGTCGGATGCGGCGGCTGGAGCAAGCGCAAGACGCTCTTCGGTAGCGATCATTGGACAGGACGCGAGGACACTTTGCTGGACCCTCCTCGCGATGCCGCAAAGATTCGCGCTTTCTTCGTCCATCCGGATTGGGCGCGCCGCGGAGTTGGCAGCATGATCCTGCAAGCTTGCGAAGACGCTGCGAGGTCGGCGGGTTTTACTCGCTACGAGATGGGGGCAACGTTGACCGGGGCAAAGCTCTTCGGTGCGAGAGGCTATGCCGCCGTGAAGCGCATCTCGATTCCATTGGCAAATGGAGAATCGCTACCCGTGATCCACATGGAAAAGCCAGCGTGAGAGAGATCTTCACCTGCCGTGCGAGCTCAGGCAGGTATAATGCCCGTCTATGAACGCAACGGCGAGGCTTCTACGGCGGATTTACGGGATGTTTGCGCGCGTATTTCCCCAATGCGGTGTGATCTCACAGGCCATTGCCTTCAATCTTTTCCTAGCGTTTTTCCCAGCATTGTTGATTGCCGTGGCGCTGGCAACGAGCCGGATCGGCGGCAGGACGAGTCTGTTTGACATGATTGCTGATCTCACACAATTCCTGCCTCCGGGGAGCCAGGCGATCGTCTCGGAATTCTTGGTAAAGCGCGGACCGGATGCCTGGAAGATCGCTGCGTTGGGCTGGACGGGCACCTTATTCGCCGGCTCCCAGGTCATGAAGCTGGTGATGCAGGGGATTCATACCATCTATGGAGACACGGAACAATTCGGGTTTCTGCACCGGCAAATTCGCGGTTTGCTGTTGCTGCTGGTGACCTTTGCCCCGCTCGTGGCGGCGGGCATCCTCGGCGTCCTCGGCAAGCCGCTGCGTCACTGGATCGGCCGCGAAATTGGCAAGCACACCACTTTGCAAGGATGGTGGAATGTCTTCTTTCCTACCGCCGCGATCTTGCTCGCCATGTTGGCGCTAACGGTCATTTACCGTGTGGCGCGGCCCCAGGAGGACAGCATGCGCAATGTCCTGCCGGGTGCGATGGTCGCGACGTTGCTGTGGTGGCTGGTGGACGTGCTCTTTGGAATCTACGTTCGCCGCGTGCCTTACAGCGTCGTTTATGGCGGTTTGGCCGCGGTAATCGGCTTAATCATCTGGATGCAGCTTTCCGCGGTGATTATTTTTCTCGGCGCTGCCTGGAACGCGGAGCTAGCGGAAAGCCGCAGAGGAACAAAGGCCCATGCCTGAGCAGGTCCTTCATGTGGAATGCTATTCCGGATTTAAAGCCGACGAGCGCCCCTTGCGGCTGAATCTGAAAAATGACTCCAGAGAAGTCGTGGCGATTGAAGATCGCTGGTATTCGCCCGGAGCCACGTATTTTCGCGTGCTGCTGGACGATGGCGACCGCTACGTGCTTCGTCACGAAGAAGCCCAGGATGTCTGGACCCTGGCCGGATATCGCGCAGGGTAGTGTCTCAGTTTCCGGTTAGCCGACCACCCAGAAGGTGGCCAGATCAGTCATCACAAGAGCGTTTCTCGGTACTAACCTGACGGACGAGCTGATGACTTCCGGTTTGTCCGTCACTCGGAATGAATGAAAGACTGTCAGTAACTTACCGGCCACGCCCACGCCGCAACCCCCATCGTAGCTGATATCCTGGAGTCAGCTTCCATCAACAACAGGAAGAAGAATTATGCGGGCTCGACATTGTAGTGCGATTCTGACCATCTGGCTCTCCGTGCCTTGCGCGAAAGCGCAACAGGTCTCGCCTGAGCACCAAGGTCAACAAGAGAAGGCCGTGGTCCGCTCCGGAGCACTCGTAGGAATGAACGGCGGCCAAACATTCTGGATTGCCCTCGTCGATGGAAAAATCCATATCCTAGTGGCACAGGATTACGTTATGCCAAGGAAAAATGGCTTCTGGCGCGTGCGGTTTGACGTGAATTGGAACGACCCCACACTGTCGGGTGTGCCGCCCCCAGTTCACGGTAGGCTCTGGGCCGTGCCGTTGAAAAAGGGAATAGACGCAGTCGCCTGGTCGGCGGAGCAACCGGTAATCAATAGAAGCGAGGAGGGGAATAAGCGGGAAGAGGGCGCGCTGGAGGCCATGCAGCGCGAAGCGGATGAAGAGGGCCACCATATCAAACCGCTCTTCTTGAGCCCCGACTGTCTCTCCTTTTACGATGAGTACACGGAAGTCAGCTCTGGTGGAAGCACAAGGGGAAGAGAAACTTACACGACGCTAAACATTACAGACCCTCCCGTGACACTGGGTCCCACAGAACAACTGCTGGTGGAGGAGATACATTTCCCTATTTCAGACGATACTCGCGACAAGGATCTAAGAGCGTGTGTCCGCGCGGATGATCAACTCTCCGATACTGACAAAGAGTGGGCCCTCGAGCAAGAAACCACGCTTGGCATTAGGCGCGGCCAGCAAAAGTGGATCCATAGTTGGTTAATCGGAGGCGGGGCCGGTTTACCTTGCCCTGTCTCCATCCCCCCTCCGAAGAGCATGGTGGGAGAAAACGAGCTTTTTCCAGAGTGGAAGAAGATCAAAAGTGCTTACCCTGCCGCAGAAGATGCATTCTCATCGCCGTTGCATGACTTGCTCTTGATTGTCGTGTCCGGCAAGTTGATCGCTGTGTCGGTTTTCAATGGGGAGATCGGAGAGCCGTTGGCGCAGATCAATCTCATTGACGGACCAGTGATGGTGCAGTGGGCCATCGGGAAGCATGTCGACGCTTGGACAAAGGAGCTGACGCCGTATTTTCAGGCCTACGCGTCGGATAGGGTCCGACGAGATCCGAAACTAGATAATGGGGACGGTCTGACCTTCATGCAGCGGCATCAGCCGGGGTCGGCAGTCGGCTGGTTTGTCGGGGCAGCGATGGGTGATCCCACAAACGCTGAGTACGCGAATAACGCGGGGTTTGCCTACTACCAGTTGGGAAAGTACGAGGAGTCCGTGGTCTGGCTCGAGAAGACGATCTCCATTGACCCGAATCGTGCCGTGGCATACCTCGATCTGGGCGACGCCTACGCGAAGCGCAAACGCTATGCTAAAGCCAGGCAAGCCTATACGAAGTATTTGGAACTTGCGCCGGATTCCAAATCCGCGCCAAAGGTCAAGAAAAAGCTCGCCAACTTGTCCCCATAAGGCCTGATCGCTTGCCTACGCCACTTCCATGGACCTAAACGCGTCTTGCTGGGCAACTCCAGGAATTGGCCTCTTGGTAGCAGTCGGCCGAGAGTCCGGGAGGATGGTCGGCGATTCGGAAGTAATCTGATTCTCGGGCTAGCGGGATTAGTCCTGTGAAGTCGGCTTCTCTCCAGCGATTGATCGCTCACTGCTGGCGCGTTTCTCGTTACCTATCTGGCGAAACTTCCTACAAGCGGACTTCGGGGGAGTTAGAATGCACTTGTCCGATAAGCGCTTAATCAGGACTTGAGCACGATATTTCCAGCCATGACATGGGCGTGAAGTTTATATTTCCCGTTGCTGTCTCTCCGGACAGAATTCCCGAGCCAGCCCTTGGGATCGCCAAATTGGGTGCCGCTTACGTCTCCAAACCTCACGGAAAGATCAACGTGGGAGTACTCCTCCGAATTTCCCACCCGAATGGTCAAATCGCCTCCGGTAAGCTCAAGAATCCTTGTCTCCCGCAACGCCCTGCACAGATAGGTCGCCGCCCCGCATCCGCGCATATAGGTTTGAAGACCGGGGGATTTCGATCGTGACCTGCAGTTCGTTTTTCGGCACGTGCGAGAGCTTGAGATCCACGGCACTGGCCGAACGCGTCAGGTGAATCTTAATATTCTTCGCCTGCTCCACGTTCTTGCCCTCCGAACTACTCGGCTAGAGTGCGATGGACAAACGAAACCGCGATCGATCCTTCACCGACTGCCGATGCCACGCGTTTGACGTTGCCGCACCGAACGTCACCCACGGCGAACACGCCCGGAAGTGAGGTTTCGAGCAGATACGGTGAGCGGTCGAGCGGCCATC
>WNFP01003228.1_pt1 | contig 13350 bp, 9 predicted proteins | sample 5400201 | NCBI WGS metagenome assembly WNFP01 (sample SAMN13153355, study PRJNA577476) | soil metagenome | isolation source: 115 cm saprolite under Madrone tree | place: USA:California | collected 2016-06-14
GCGCAGCACGTTGTGGCACGGGATGAGCCACGCGACCGGGTTGGCGCCGACAGCCTGGCCCACCGCCCGAGCGCCGCCGGCCAGACCTACGGCACGCGCGAGCGCCGCGTACGTGGTCGGTCCGGCGCAGCCGAGCTCGAGCAGCGCCTGCCAGTCCTTGAGCTGAAAGTTCGTGCCCTTCACGGCGAGCTTCAGGGGTGGCGCGACACGCGCCGCAGCCCCACCACGGGATGAGCCCCAGACCCGTCCCGCCAGGAGAGCGGCGGCGTCCTCGTCGCGCCGCAGGCGCGCCTGCGGCCAGCTGGCCGCGAGCGTGGCAACGGAGGCGCCCTCCGCCCCGGACTCGACGAAGGCGAGATGGCACAGCCCGCGTGCAGTGCTCGCGAGCAGTGCACGCCCAAACGGTGTGTCGGTGAGGCCGTACGTGATGTGCATGCCGCGGCCGCGCGACTTGAGCTCCCCGCATCGAGCGTGACCATCAGGTCGTGCAGCCGCCCAGGTCCGGACAGGCCAACACAGTACGCAGCATCGAGCACCGACGGGGTGCTGACGAGCGCTCCGCGGGCCGCGCGCGCGGTGACGTGCGCCAGGTACTGCCGCGGCGTGACGCCGGCCCAGCGGCGGAACAGGCGGTTGAAATGGAACTCCGACAGGTGTGCCGAGGCGGCGATCGCGGCCAGGCGCGGCTGCGCGCGGAAGTTGGCGTCGATGAAGCGGATCGCACGGGCGATGCGCGCGAAATCGCGGCTGTCGAGGAATGCGGGCTCGGTGTGCATGGGGGTTGATGATAGTCGCGCGTGGGCGGCGCGCGACCCGATTCTTGCGGCGCCGTCACGGTCAGCGCGCGCGGCGCGGATCATCACGACCTTCAGTTACACTGCTTCGGGAATTCACCGCCACGGGTACGGGCATGGCCAGCGGGCCACGACCACGCCCACGCCGATCGAAACCACCAGCAGCAACGTCACCGTGAGACCGATCAGCACACGCCGCATGGCCGCATCATAACCTGACATGCATTCGCTGAAATAACCGCCACGTGCCAGAGAAACTCGCCATCTGCCTGCTCGCCTCCGAAGTCGAACCGCTCTCCAAGACCGGCGGACTGGCGGACGTGAGCGGGGCGCTGACCAAGTATCTGCACGGCGCCGGTCATGACGTGCGGCTGTTTACGCCGTGCTACGCCTCCATCGACCGCGCGGCGTATTCCGCGCAGCCGCTCGAGGGTCTGCAGCAGGTGCCGCTGGCGGTGGGACCCAACAACTACGTGTTCTCGGTGCTGCGCGCGCAGCTGCCGTGCGGCGCGCCGGCGTACCTGATCGACTGCCCCGCGCTGTATGCGCGCACCGCCATCTACACCAGCGATCCCGACGAGCACCTGCGCTTCCTCGGGTTCACGCGCGCGGCGCTGGCCGCCTGCCAGCGCCTCGCCTGGGCGCCGCAGGTTCTGCATTGCAACGACTGGCACACCGCCTTTGCGCCGTTGTTCCTCAAGACGGTGTGGGAGGACGAGCCGCTGTTCGCCGCGACCCGCACGGTGCTGACGATCCACAACATCGGCTATCAGGGCATCTTCCCGGCGGCCCAGATTGCCGATCTCGGGCTGCCGGGCAGGCGCAAGCTGCTGCACCAGGACGATCTCGCCGCCGGGCGGATCAACGCCCTGCGCCACGGCATCCTGTACGCCGACTCCATCACCACGGTCAGCCCGACTCACGCACGCGAGATCTGCACCGATGAGTACGGCATGGGGTTGCAGGACAGCCTGCGCGCCCGCGCCCGCGGCCGCGCCGTGTCGGGCATTCTGAACGGCGTCGACTACGACGAGTGGGATCCGCGCCACGACCGCTACCTGCCGGCCCACTACGACGCCGGGCGCCTCGCGGTGAAGGGTGAGCTGAAGGGTCAGTTCGCCCAGCGCCAGAAGCTCACGCCGGCGCCGGACGTGCCGCTGGCCGGGCTGGTGAGCCGGCTGGCCGTGCAGAAGGGCATCGAGCTCATGTTCGAGGCGTTACCGAAGGTGCTCAGCGCGCGGCCGCTGAGCTTCGTCGTGCTTGGGAACGGCGAGCCGCAGTACGAGGAGTTCTTCACCGTCCTCGAGCGCCGCTTCCCCGGGCGCGTTGTGTTTCACTGCGGTTACGACGAGGAGCTCGCGCACTGGATCGAGGCGGCGAGCGATCTGTTTCTCATGCCCTCGCGCTACGAGCCGTGCGGGCTCAACCAGATGTACAGCCTGCGCTACGGTACGGTGCCGATCGTGCGCCGCACCGGCGGGCTCGCCGATTCGGTCCAGCACTACAACCCCAAAACCGGCATCGGCACCGGGGTGGTGTTCAACGATTTCAACACCCAGGCTCTGGAGTGGGCGCTGAACACCGCGCTCGACCTGTACCCGACGCCGCGGCACTGGACGCGGCTGGTTAAGAACGGCATGCAGCAGGACTTCTCCTGGCAGCGCCAGGGAGGCAAGTACGTGGCGCTCTACAAGCGACTCATTGCAGCCTGAAGGTGCCGCGCTCCTCGAATGGAATCGAGCGCATCAGGCCCTCCGACAGCGCGATCTTCCCGCTGAGACGGTAGGCCACGCTTTGCCCCAGCGGGTCCGGGCCGCGCCCGAGAAGCTTGAGGAGCGTGCCCGCGAGGTTGGCCGTGACGTTCATGTCGAATTCGGTCTCTCCCATGGGAGGCACGACGAAGCTCGTGGCCGACTCGCCGCTCGCGAACCGCTGCCCCTCGACTTCCATGGTGTACTCGAGCCCCTTCACCGGCAGCCTGCGGTCATTGGGGTTCTGCACGCGCATGCGCACCTTGAGGCGCTGTTCCCACAGGTCACTGCTCTGGATCCGCACGTCGACGACCGAGAGCCTCGGGGTTGTGAATTTCGACGTCAGCGCGCAGGCGGCGAGCAGGAACGCGGCCGCGCAGAGAGCCGGGGCGCAAGTGGCTCTCATCCCGGCGCGCGACCGAAGGCGCCGTTCAGGTGCGCGTAGTGGCGCGCGAGTTGCGCCGTCAAGGCGCCCGCGGGCAGTCGCCAGGTCCAGTTTCCCTCGACGGTCCCGGGGGTGTTCAGACGCGCCGCCGAGCCCAGAGCGAGGATGTCCTGCGCCGGAATGATCGCGAGTCGCGCCACCGATCCGAGGGCTGCGCGTATCAGCGCCTCGGGCATGGCGCCCGGGGTCACGCGCAGAAAAAAATCGACGCGCTGCGCCGTGTCGCGGTCCAGGCTCGAGTGCCAGCCGAGCGTGGTGTCGTTGTCGTGAGTGCCGGTGTACGCCACGCAGTCACGCTCGTGCAGATACGGCAGATGCGCATTGGCCGGATCGCCGTCAAAGGCAAACTGCAGCACACGCATTCCCGGCAGGCCGAAGCCGTTCTTCAGCGCCAGCACGTCTTCAGTGATGACCCCGAGATCCTCGGCGACCAGCGGCAGGTCGCTGAACTCATCCAGGAGCCGGCGCAGCAGCAGCTCCCCCGGAGTGCTGAGCCACGCGCCGCCGCGCGCATCGGCAGCGCCGGCGGGCACGGCCCAGTGGGCTGCAAGCGCCCGGAAATGATCGATGCGCAGCAGATCCATGCGCGCCAGCTGCGCGCGCACCCGCCCCAGCCACCAGCCGAAGTCGGTGCGGCGCAGCGCCTGCCAGTCGTATACCGGATTGCCCCACAGCTGGCCCTTGTCGGAGAAGTAGTCCGGCGGCACGCCCCCGACCGCCGCGGGCTCGCCGGTGGGGGTGAGCTGGAACAGCTCGCGATGCGCCCAGGTTTCCACCGAGGAGGGGCCGACGTAGAAGGGCAGATCGCCGAACAGCCGCACTCCGCGCGAACGCGCGTGCGCGCGCAGCTGGTTCCACTGAACGTAAAACGCATATTGCTCGCGTTCGATGCGCGCGATTTCGGGCGCGAGCTCGTGGGCTGCCTGCGCGAGCGCCTCGGCCGCCCGGTCGCGCAGCGGCGGCGGCCAGCTCCAGAACGGCGCACCGCCGTGCGCGCGCGTCAGCGCCTCGAACAACGCGTAGTCGTGCAGCCAGGAGCTGGAGGTCGCCAGGAACTCCGGGTCGATCGGCGCGTTGGGATCGGGCAGCTCCGCCGTATCGATGAACGCCGCGTTGCCCGCGCAGTCCGAGCGCACCCAGTAGGGGGAGCGATCCTCGCCCACCGGGCCCGTCGGCAGGATCTGCCACACGGAAAAGGCGGCTTCGCTGAGCCAGTCGATGAAGGCGCGGCCGCCGCGCCCGAGTGCCGCCTCGAGCGCGGACATCGGCAGCAGCATCCCGGCGCGGCGCCGGTCGAAGACGGGTAATCGCATGCTGCCCACGCGCGCGTCTGCTTCCTTAGCCGTCAGCCGCCGGTAGCGCGGCGCATGACTCCGCCGTGCTCCGGAGACCCATTCCCGGTTGAGATTGGCAGCGTGAGCTCGCCCGGGGGCTGGAGATTCAGGCGCCGGTACAGCGTCAGCAGCTGGCGCCGGTAGAGGTGATCGAACTGGCTCACGGCATCCGCCGGGTTGTAGTCCCCGAACCACCAGAACCAGTCGGAACTCTCGCAGCGCGCGAGCTGTCGGCCGGCGGCCGCGCGCTGTGCCGGATCGCTCTCGCCCTGCATGACGCGATCGTAGGCCTCCTTGGCGTTGCACAGCAGATCCCACGCCCGGTTCTTCGCCGGATCCCCCATCCAGGTCGCGAGCGTGCCGTGCACCCAGCTGCCGGCGCAGACCCGCGGCAGCGGCGCGGGCTGCAGGCCGCGCGCGAGACAGTCGGACAGGGTTGTCAGCTCGAGCAACGGATGGCTCGCGAGCTGCTCGTACAGCGCGCGCAGGAAATAGAAGCCGTTGAACGGGTAATGCTCCCAGGCGTTCTCACCGTCGAGCGCGATGAGCACGGCATGATTGCCACCCGACTCATAGCGGCGCGCGAGCTGCTCCAGCTCCTCCACCAGGTTGGCGGCCGCGTCATCGCCGTGCCAGGTCGCGTAGGTGAAGCCGATCAGATCGGACAGCGTGTCGTCGCGGAAAAAACAGCTCAGGCCGGTGCCGCCCAGGCGGTAGGGGCGGTTGTAGGCGAGCGGATCCTCGGCCGCCTGACGGTCGGTGAGCTCGAGGCTCCCGCGCAGCACCCCGGCGCTGCTGGCGGCCCAGCGGAAGCCGGCGGCGCCGAGCAGCCCGAGCGTGCCGGCACTGATCGCGCCCTCGGCGGGCCAGCAGCCCGCGGGACGTGTGCCGAAGGCGCGTGTAAACACGCGCACCGCCTCCTCGATGTGCCAGGTGGAGCGCGCCGAGCCACCGGGGTATGCCGCATGCGCCGGCAGGGGCATCTCGGGAAGCGCGTCGCGCGCGCACTGAAAGTCGAGCAGCAGCGGGATGATCGGATGTCCGTAGGGCGTGACCGACAGCTCGCACTGCCCGCGCTCGGCGAGGCGCCGGTAGCGCAACAGCACCTGCCCCACCAGGCCGCCGATCAGCGCCAGCAGATCGCGGCGCTGCGCGGGGCTGAAGTCGCGCCCGCGCTCGGTCAGGCGCGCGACCAGCGGGTCCGTGCGCCGCACGCTCTCGCCGAGCCACGCCAGGTGATACCAGACGGCGAGATCGTGGATGAACTGGTCGGAAGCGTAAGCGACGCGGTCCCGCGTGCCGAGCGTCTCGGCGATGGTCGCGAGCTCCAGGTACGGCCCGAAGCGCTCGATCATCTGCTGGCGCTGCGCACGCAGGCAGGTGCGCAGCAGCTCCAGCCGCGCCACCGGCTCGGTCGGTACCGGGTCCGGGCCCAGAAGTGACAGCACCGGATCCGGGAGCGGGCTGCCGTTCTCGAGATGCTCGGCCACGCGCCGCGCGATCTCCTCGAGCTGCTCGATGAGCAGCGGGGTGAAGTTCACCACCGCGCGCGCCGCCGGGTTGCCTTCCAGGTGCGCCGCCATGTCGGTGTAGTCCTTGATGGCGTGCAGATACGTCCACGGCAGCGCGTACTGCCCGGTGAGCGCGTCCTTGTACTGCGGCTGGTGCATGTGCCACAGCAGGATGACCGGCAGGCGTGGCGCGGTTGCCACGCTCAAGGGCTCCGTGTGCTGCGCAGCATGTCGAGAGTGACCAGCACCACGCCATTCTCGGTCACGTGAAAGCGACGCGCATCGGCCTCGCGCTCCAGGCCGATGCGGGTGCCGTCGGGCACTTCGCAGCCTTCGTCGATGACCGCCCCGGAAATCGCGCAACCGCGGCCGATCTCGGTGTGCGGCAGGATGACGGAACGCTGGATGCTGGTGCGCTCCTCGATCCGCACGTCGGAAAACAGCAGCGACTCGCGCACCACGGCGCCGGAGATGATGCAGCCGCCCGACACCATGGAGTTGACGGCCATACCGCGGCGACCGTCTTCGTCCAGAATGAACTTCGCGGGCGGCTGCTGCACCTGGTAGGTCCAGATGGGCCAGTCCTGGTCGTAGATGTTGAGCTCCGGCCGCACGTGCACCAGCTCGAGGTTGGCGTCGTAGTAGGCATCGATGGTGCCGACGTCGCGCCAGTAGCTTTGCGCACGGGTTTTCACGTCCTGGAACGGATAGGCAAACACCTGGCGGTTGCCGCCGATGGCCTCCGGCAGGACGTCCCTGCCGAAATCATGGGAGGAGGACTCGTTGGGGGCGTCCGCGGCGAGCAGGCTCTCGAGCATCCGGGTGTTGAAAACGTAGATGCCCATGGAGGCGAGTATGGTGTCGGGGCGGCCCGGCAGCGTGTCGGGCTCGGCCGGTTTCTCCGCGAACTTCGTGACCCGATTCCACTCGGTAGCGGTCAGCACCCCGAAATGCTGCGAGTCCTGCGCCGGCACCTCGACCACTCCCACGGTGATGTCGGCACCCTTCTCCACGTGGTAGGCGATCATCGGACCGTAGTCCATCTTGTAGATGTGGTCCCCGGCGAGCACCAGCACGTGCTTGGGCCGGTGCGAGACGATCAGATCGATGTTCTGGTGCACGGCGTCCGCCGTGCCCCGGTACCACAGCGGGCCAAGCTGCTGCTGGGCCGGAACCACCTCGACGAACTCGCCGAACTCCCCGCGCAGGTAGCTCCAGCCGTGCTGGACGTGCTGGATCAGCGACTGCGCCTTGTACTGCGTGAGAATCGAGATCTGGCGGATCCCTGAGTTCACGCAGTTCGACAGCACGAAGTCGATGATGCGGAACTTGCCGCCGAAGGGCGTCGCTGGTTTGCAGCGATGCGCGGTCAGATCACGCAGCCGCTCGCCGCGGCCGCCGGCCATGATGATGGCGAGCGTGCCGCCCGTCAGGCGGCTCACATAACGTCCGGAAGAAGCGCGGGCGGGCTGGCGGGGCATGAGACGTACTACACCGCAAGGCGCGCCGTCAGCGCAACCCTAAAGTAAGTTGCCTCACAGCCATTTCATCAGTCCGAGCTCATAGGGGTGCGAGAGCAACTCGTGCCACGGATAGATGCGGACCTCGGTGCGGAACTGCCCGCATTCCTGTGGCTCGACGTCGAGCGCGAATATCACCGCCCCGTCGGTGTCCTGCTCGTCGGTGGCGCTGAACGCGGCGTGCCACACGCCGGCGCGCGGCGGCTGCCCGTACGAAGACAGGGCCGGCGGCGCAAGATCCGCCTCCGGCAACAGGCGCCGTGCGACGAACTCCACCCGCACGTCCGCGGGCGCGAGTCCGTTCAGCCCGGCCGCAACCCGCAGGCGCAGCCGCTCGCCTCGCGGCAGATCGCGCGCCACATCGGTGAGCTGCTTCAGGCTCACCTTCAACCAGGCCTGCCGCGCACGCGTCTTCCAGTCCGCGAGCGTGCGCGCGCCGCTGAAGGCGTTGTCGGCGAGGCGCCGGTACTGCGCTACCGCCGGCCGGTACAACCCCTGGGTGTAGTCGAACAGCACGCGACGCATGTTGAAACCGGGAATCACCGTCATCATGGCCCGCTTGCTGCGCTTCACCCAGGCGCCGGGGTAACCGCCCTCGTCACGCGCGTAGTACAGGGGCAGTACCTCCTCTTCGAGCGTACCGAGTATCAGCTCCGCCTCGAGCGCATCGCGCCTCTCCGGATCCTGCACGTTCGCCGGCGGTATGCCCCAGCCGTTGTCCTGCATCCAGCCCTCCGCCCACCAGCCATCGAGAATGCTCAGGTTGAGGCGCCCGTTGATGGCCGCCTTGATGCCGGAGGTGCCGCTCGCCTCGAGCGGCGCGATCGGGTTGTTGAGCCACACGTCGACGCCCGAGACCAGGCTGCGCGCGAGCTGCAGGTCGTAGTCTTCCAGGAAGATGATGCGCCCCATGAACTCCTGGCTCATCATGAGCTGGCGGATCTCGCGCAGCACATGCTTGCCAGGCTCATCCGCAGGGTGCGCCTTACCGGCGAACAGCAGCACCACGGGGCGCTCGGGATTGTTGACCAGCCGCGCGAGGCGCGCGCGGTCGCGCAGCAGCAGCGTCGCGCGCTTGTAGGTGGCGAAGCGCCGCGCGAACCCCAGGGTGAGCACGCCGGGACGCTGCGGATCGAGGAAGCGCGTCACGTGGCGCAGCTGCGCGGGACTTAAGCCCTTGCGCTCGTACTCGCGCTGCAGCCGCTCGCGCACGCTCGCCAGCATGCGCGCCTTGACTTCCTGCGCCGTCGCCCAGTAGCGCTCGTCCGGCACACGCTCCAGCGCGCTCCAGAATTCCGGATCGCGCAGGCGCTCGCGCCATTCCCGTCCCAGCTCGCGGTCGAAGAAGTCCATCCACGTCTGGTGCAGGAAGGTGGGCACGTGCACGCCGTTGGTCACGAAGCCGACCGGGTTGTCCTCGGGGCGAACCTCCGGCCACTGGTCCGCGCACAGGCGCGCGGAGACCGCGCCATGGACGCGGCTCACGCCGTTGACGTGGCGCGTGCCATTCAGTGCCAGGCGCGTCATGTTGAAAAGGCCCGGGGCAGAAGGGGAACGCGCCAGCTCCAGGACGCGCTCGACCGGCACCCCCAGCTCGCGCACGAAATCCCCGAAGTGCGCGACCATCAGCTCGAGGCCGAAGGCGTCGTGGCCGGCTGCCACCGGGGTATGCGTGGTGAACACGCAGTCCGCCGCCACCGCTTCGAGCGCGGCGTTGAACGGCAGGCCCTGCGCCAGGTGTTCACGCAGCAGCTCCAGGATCAGGAACGCCGCGTGCCCTTCGTTCAGGTGCCACACCCCGGGCTGCACCCCGAGCGCGCGCAGCGCGCGCAAGCCGCCGATGCCGAGGATCATTTCCTGGCGCACCCGCGTCGACTCATCCCCGCCGTACAGGCGATGGGTGATGTCGCGATCGGAGGGGATGTTCTCCGCGCAATTGGTGTCGAGCAGATAGACCGGAACGCGGCCCACCTGTGCCTTCCACAGCCGCGCGATCACCTCGCGCCCGGCGATGCGCACCGCGACCTTGAGCCACTCCCCGCTCTTGCGCACCGGTTCAACCGGCAGATCGCGCGGGTCGCGCTCGCGATACTCGGCGTGTTGCACGCCATCGTTATCGACGGTCTGAGTGAAATACCCCTGCTCGTACAGGAGTCCCACCGCTACGAAGTTGGCGCGCTCGTCGCTCGCCGCTTTGCAGTAGTCCCCGGCGAGCACGCCCAGACCGCCGGAGTAGATGGGGAAGCTCTCGTGAAAACCGTACTCGGCGCAGAAGTACGCCACCAGCGGCTCCTCCCCGGTGGGCGCGCCGACCCGCAGGTACGCTTCGAGTGTTTCGAGCGCGAGGTGGTAGCGAGCGAGGTACAGCTCGTCGCGTGCGCAGCGCTCGAGCGTGCCCTGGTTGACGCAGCGAAGCACCAAACGGGGATTGCCGTTGGTCTGCTTCCACAGCTCCGGATCCAGGTCCTCGAACAACGCCCGGGTGGGACGGTGCCAGCTGAAGAACAGGTTGGCGGCCAGCTCCGGGAGGCGCGAGAGGCTCCCCGGGATGACGGGTGTGACTTCTAGAAGCGAGTTTCTCATCACCGGTCCCGGGAAAAGCGCGAAGTCTAGCAGTACCGCGCGGGACAGCTGCCTACCGCACGCCCCACGCCCCACGCCCCGTTCCGGCACCGCCTGTCGTTGGGGAGGACTCCCGCTGGCATGGGTAGTCGTCGATCGCTAATACTAGTTGACAGCTAGTATTATACACTTAATAGTACTGGCGGATGGATGATAGCCAGGCACGTAAGTTTCAGAAAGACCTGAACGGGGGCCTCGTGGCTCTGGTGCTGCTGGCTGTGCTGGCGCGCACCACTGAGGACCTGTACGGATATGAGATCGCCAAGCGCCTGCAAAAGGCCAACGAAGGCGAGGCCCTGTTCAAGGAAGGCACCGTGTATCCGGTGCTGCGTGCCCTCGCCGCCGGGGGCTTGCTCACCAGCCGCGTCGTGCCCTCCTACGCCGGGCCCGCGCGGCGCTACTACCGCATCACCGCAGACGGCCGCGCGATGCTGCGCCAGTGGAGTGACATCTGGCGGCAGACGCGCGGCTTTGTCGATCGCTTCATCGAAGGAACCGACTCATGAGTGTCAACGCTCCCCGCTCGATCGATGAGTACCTGAAGCAGCTGCGCCAAGCGCTCGAGGGACAGGATCCCGCGCTCATCCAGGATGCGCTATACGACGCCGAGGAGTATCTGCGCGCGGAGGTCGCGGCGCACCCGGACAAGTCCGAGAGCGACGTGCTGGAGCTCATCGCAAGCACCTACGGTGCTCCGGACGAAGTGGCGGCGGCGTACCGGGACACGGAAGCGAAGGTCAAGGCCGCCCTGAAGACCCCGGCACCTCGCGCCGCCGCGAACGCGTCCGGGCTGGCGCGCTTTTTCGGCGTGTACCAGGACCCGCGGGCCTACACCTCTCTCTTCTATATGCTGCTCACGCTGGCCACCGGCATCGTGTACTTCACCTTCGTGGTCACCGGGCTGTCGCTGTCGGCCGGGCTCGCGGTCCTCATCATCGGCGTGCCGTTCTTCCTCGCCTTCATCGGCATCGCGCGCGTGCTCGCACTCGGCGAGGGGAAACTCCTCGAAGCGATGACCGGCGAGCGCATGCCGCGACGGCCGGTGCACCCGGGGCCGCCCGCGAGCTGGTGGCAACGTATCGGGGAGATGCTCACCGACGTGCGTACCTGGACGACGCTGCTGTACCTGCTCATCATGCTGCCGCTGGGGATCATCTACTTCACCGTCGCCGTGACCGCATTGGCGATCGGCCTGCGCCTGGCGCTCGCGCCGCTGGTGGTGCTGAGCCGGGATTTCGGCTGGCTCCGGCTGAGCTGGCCGGCCGACATGTTTCAGATCGAAGGTTGGCACGCTGCCTCACCCCACACGCTGCTGGGATCGCTCTTCTACATGGTGTTCGGCATCGTGATCGTGACGGCGCTCATGCACGCGGCGCGCGCCGTTGCGCGCGGGCATGCGCGCTTCGCCAAGGCGCTGCTGGTCGTACCGGGCGCGTGAGGGCGGCGCGTGACGGGCGGCGCGGTACACTGCTGCGCATGCGACGCCTGCGTCTCCTGCTGTGCGCCTGCAGCCTGGTCACCGCGCCGCCGGGTGCCGCGCTCGCTGACGCGAGCCCCGCGGCCGGGCAGGGCTGCCTGGCGGCCGGCAACGGTTATCTGCGCGCCCGCATCCGCGGCGCGATGAACCTCGACCTCGACTGGCACAACGCCGAGATCGAGTGCGACGGCGGTCCGCGTCCGGACGGCAGCGGGTTGCGTGTGAGCTTCGCCGGCCCGCGGCACGCGGATGGGCGGCGCCTGCGCCTGGTGTTCGGCGTGGGATCGGTGCACGAAGGGCGCACGGGCCGCGCCCTGCCGACCAATCTCACCGTGATCTTCGAGGGCGAGGAACGGCTGTTTGCCACGCGCGGCGAGGATCACTGCACGGTGGACGAACTGAGACAGGAACGGCTCGGCGCACTCGGCGGACCGCTGCGCTCCTGGCGCATCGTCGCCCGCGGCTTCTGCACCTCTCCGGCCAGCACGCTCAACAGCGATGCGCGGATTCTGGTCACCCGCTTCGATTTCGCCGGCAGCGCCGTGTTCGAGGACGAGTCGCGCGACGGGCCGCCCCCGCCCAGGACGTAGAAACGAAAAACATGTCGCAGGGGAATCCTTCGGAACCTAGGCTCATGCTCGCCGCGTGGCTGGCGTTCGCGGCGAGCGCAGCCGCGCCCGCACTGGCGCAGGACTCCCGTGCGCCGCTGGAGCTGGCGACATTTCCGCGCACCTCGCTCGAAATCACCCGCCAAGACCACCACCCCGCCCGCAAGTACGCGTTCGAAGTGTGGGTTGCCGACACACCCGAGCGCGCCGAGCAGGGTCTGATGTTCGTCAGCGACCTGCCCGACACCATGGGGATGGTGTTCCCGCTGCCGACTCCACGCGTCGAAACCATGTGGATGAGGAACACCTACATCGAGCTGGACATGCTGTTCATCCGCGCCGATGGACACGTGGCGAAGATCATCGAGCGCGCACACCCCCTGTCGGAGGTTTTGCTCAGCTCCGATACGCCGGTCAGCGCGGTGCTGGAATTAAAGGGCGGCGAGGCCTCGAAGCTGGGACTGCGCGCAGGCGATACGGTCACCTGGAACCGGCGCAGTAAAGCGCAGGCGCACAAGCCTGCCCCCGACGCAAAGCCGGCGCCCGCCCGGTGAGTGCGCAGCCATGGGCTTCCGGGGCGGCTATTTGGGCGGCGAATGGGCCGCGTGACGCGGGCGTCGCGCGTGCTTCGAGACGATCGGCCGCGGGATCGGCGCCCCGTAGGCACGGTTGCGCGAGCGAGGATGAGGGGCGAGGGCGCTCGGCTTCGCATGCCCGTCCGGGACCGTCCGGGTGGTGCCCCCGGGGGCGGGCGGCGCGGTGCAGAGGGCGGGGTCCGGGCGCGCCACTACGGCACATGGCGCAAGTCCTGCGAGCGCCAACACACACAGCACGGCTGCTTTCACGCGTCTTCTTCTGCGCGCGGCCGCCAGGCCTGCGCGAGCTCCTGCTGCTTGCGCACCGGCACCGGATCGTAGTGACTCAACTCCATGGTGTAGGCGCCCTGCCCCCCGGTCAGCGCCTTGAGGCGCGACTGGTACTCCGACACCTCGGCGAGCGGCACGAAGGCCATGAGCACCGAGCGCTGTCCGGGCAGTGAGCTGTTGCCGTTGATGCGCGCCCGCTTGGTGGCGAGGTCGCCGGTGATGTCGCCGATGGCGCTCGCGGGCGCAGTGATCTCCAGGCGCATGATCGGCTCGAGCACGATCGGCGTGGCCCTGGCCAAGGCGTCGAGAAACGCCTTGCGGCCTGCCGAGACGAACGCCACCTCCTTCGAGTCCACCGAGTGATGCTTGCCGTCGTACACCGTGACGCGCACGTCCTGGATCGGAAAGCCGGCGAGCGCGCC
>WNFP01003076.1_pt1 | contig 13345 bp, 17 predicted proteins | sample 5400201 | NCBI WGS metagenome assembly WNFP01 (sample SAMN13153355, study PRJNA577476) | soil metagenome | isolation source: 115 cm saprolite under Madrone tree | place: USA:California | collected 2016-06-14
CGTGGGCTGGGCATCGGCCGCCGTCTCTTGAGCGAGCTGGAAAAACGCGCCGCCGATCACGGCGCGTACGTCGTCCGGCTGGAAACGAACAAGAGTCTGGTCGAGGCGATCAGCCTGTACCGATCAGCGGGCTACGTCGAAGTCGCCCCTTTTAACAACGAGCCCTACGCGCACCACTGGTTCGAAAAGCGGCTCGCCAGGAACTGAGCGACCTGGGGAGGTGCGCCGGATGCGGTTTGGAAATCGCCGGCGGCACCGATGGATGCCAGGCCCTTTTCGATCAGTTTCGCCTCCGCGAGTCGGCTGAGCTAGCGCGCGACTACGCGTCCACCCGGTTGACGATCGACATCTACAGCGTTCAGCATCCCGACCGGTACTGCGTGTCGGCGAAGTCGCTGGCGGCGCATCTCACTGGGCTGTGCTGGGCGGTTGAGAGGGGTGGGAGCGAGGCGGGCCTTCAAGCTATGCAGCGCTGGCTGAATGGATCGGTGCCGCTCGACAAGCCGGTCATCCCAAAGGATCGGGGCCAACTGACCGTGGCCGATATCGCGGGCGCCGCCGACCAGGCCGCGTACGAGGCTGCGCTTGATCGGTGGGCTCGTTCCACATGGGAGGCTTACTCGCCGCTTCACGAAATCGCTCGCCATTGGATCGACGAAGCGGTCTCCCAGCGAGGCTAGGCGTTATTAGGCTGGCTTGAGCTCTCCTGATGTGACCGCGGCGAGCTGAACGGTGTCGCCGGTGCGGATGGTGCCGCCCCTGACGATGATGGCCCGGAGCCCGCTGTGAAGCAGCCCCCGAAGAACCATAGGCGTCTGGACCAAACCCGCCAGGTGGTTGCACGGCTCGCAGCGTTCCTCGCCTTCGCATTCGACCTCGCCGACCTGAAAACGGCGGCCGATGAAGTCCGCGAGGTCGACTCCACGCACGACCAACTGCCGTCGGGCGTCGCCGGGCGGTAGATCAATCCCGTGCTCGGCCCGCATGTTCTCGATCGCCTCGGCTTCGATCAATGAGATATCGCACGCGTCACCGTCATCGAAGTGTCGATCGCCTTCGAGGCCTCGTCCAGCGTGGGCGACCGCAATTGCGACAGCACGAGGTTGGCTCCCGTGGGCGTCGGCAAGAAATATCCCTTCGACTCTCCCCCGCTGCTCGCTCATTTGTTCCGGCATCCTAGCTGGAACGTCCATGGTGACTGTGCATGTGGAGCCTTCGGGCGACGGCTGGAAGTGCCTTGTCACGATCGAGCAGGGCGGCGACCGAACCACCCACACCGTGACCGTGAAGAGGGCCGATGCCGAGCGCTGGGCAGGTGGATCCGAGCCCGGCGATGTTCAGGACCTCGTACTGAGAAGTTTCGAATTCCTCCTCGAGCGCGAACCCGCCGACTCGATCCTCCGGACATTCGACCTTGCGACGATCCAGCGCTACTTCCCCGACTACGATCGATTAATCCGACCCTAGGGACGGGCGGCGTCAGTCTGCTTGCGCCTCGGCCACGGACCGCGGAAGCCGCCCGGCGGAGAAGCTCATCAAGCCACCCGGCAGCACCCACGGGTAGACCTCGATTCGGAATCTGCCGGCGCGCACAGCAGGGTCCTGCTCATTGAGCTCACGCGCGCGCTCTAGATCGACCTTCAGGATGCAGATACCGCGGAGCTCGCGATCCGCCGCTCCCTGAACCGGGCCGGCCGCCAGCAAATAGCCCGCATCGTGCAGATCGGCTAGATGCGCCATATGGGCGTCCTGAAGCTCGGCCGCTTGCTCGTCGGCCAAGGTCGGGGCGTCGGGCCGAAGGAACAGCAGCGAGATCGTGTAGTGGTCGAATTGCATCCGCCTTCCTCCTATATGAATAAGCGAATAATCTATTATTCGCTTATGCTCTTCCCGATGCCGATCTTCGCCACGCCGCCCAAGTCGCCCGGCCTGATGCGTCGCCTCGACGAGCTTGACGTATTGCGTCGCTACCTGGCACACAACCTGGGCGACTCCGCGCAGCCGTGGACGGGAGCGCTGCGCCGGCTCGCCGCGGCGGAGGCGACCGTCGGCTCGACGTCCATCGAAGGCTATGGTGCAAGCATCGAGGATACGGTCGAAATCCTCGCCGGACGCCATCCGTCAGGCACGTCCGAGGAGACGCAGCGAATCATCTCCGCGTATGCGCAAGCGATGGATCGGGTCAACGTGCTAGCCGACGACCGGCGCTTTCAATGGTCGGCTCAGACAATCCTCGATCTGCATTTCCTGGTCTGCCACCCACAACCGCAAGCCGGCCCAGGGCGATTCCGAGATGGGACGGTGATCGTGACGCGCGGCCTGGGCCGAGACCCCTACCGACCGCCCGCGGCGAACGAGGTGCCAGCGCTGGTCAACGAAGTCGCCAAATGGTTGGGCTCTGGCGATCCGACCCGTCACCCCGTGGTTCGCGCCGCTATGGCTCACCTCAACCTGGTGTCGATCCACCCGTTTCGCGATGGAAACGGCCGCCTGGCGCGGGTCGTCCAATCTTTGGTGCTGGCGAAGGAAGGACTCCTTCGTCCGGAGCTTGTGTCCATCGAGCCATACCTGGGGCGGCACACGCGCGAGTACTACGGGGTCCTGGAAAAGGTCCAGGGTCTGACTTTCGATCCATCCCGTGATGCAGCGCCATGGGTCGAGTTCTGCATCGAGGCGCACGTGTTCGAGGCGGCGGAGCGGCGACAGTGGTTGGAGATCGCGTATGCCCGCCACGATTTCTGTGAGCAGCTCGCGCGTGAGCAGCGCTACCCCGAGCGATTGGTGATTGCGCTCGACCAGGCTTTGCTCGGGCTGCCGATCATGAACGCCGACTATCGGCGCGAAGCGGATATCGCCGGCCCGACCGCGACGCAGGACCTTCAGCGCCTCCGTCGGGACGGTTGGCTCCACCAGGAGGGCGGAGGCCGCTCAATCCGCTACGTCGCCGGCAAGAAGCTGCGCGAAAGCTGGTCGGCCGCCCCGAGGGGGCTGAGCCCTCGGATTCAGCGGGCTACTGCATGACTCACGATTCGGATTTAACGTTTAGTTGCTGTGCGGCTGTCGGCCGCTCACATCGGCAACGATGTCTGTATGACCGGCGGCGTCGTAGAAGTCGACGTAGCCGCCCGTTCCCAACTTGACGATCACTCCGTTCGCGAGAGTCTGCCCTGGGACGAAATTGAGGTTGGATGTAAGCGGTCGCCCCGTTCCAGTCGGATACACGGTGAGCGAGCTGGGAGCCACCACGGTGCGCGTCACCGTCACGTTTAGAACCACCGCGGCAACTCCCGTGCTCGGAACGCCCGGAGTGCCGGCGATCTTGACTGAGATCGTATGGCCCGCACAGACCTGGGCAGCCGGCGCCCCCATGCCCAGGCGCGTATCGAGCACGCGATTGGGCACCACCGGGTTATAGAGCCCGGCCGGCGGCGGGACCGCCGTCGGGACACCGACGTAACCCTCCATGTCGAGGACCACGTCGACGGTCCCAAATCCGTTGTAGAAACTGATCTGACCGCCGGCGCCAACTGCCACCTCGACGAGGTTGGGCACTGTCTTACCCACTGTCCAGTTGAGGTTTGAGGCCAGGGGCTGTGGTATGCCCGCCGGCCAGACGATCAGAAAGCTTGGCGCCGTGGTGTCAGTCACGCCAGGAGCACCCGGCGGCCCGATCACCGCCGGGATGGCAAACGTCCAGAGTGCCACTCCAGCGACCGCCACCAGCCTGGACACCATCGCGCTGATAACGTCCAATGCCGTCGCGTTGGTCGCCGCTGTCAGCCAGAGAGCTGAGGCCTCGACGAGCACCCGCGCTAAGGCCTTGGACTGACCTCGGTAGATGTGGCCGGCCGCCACGCCGCCGCATTCAGCCCTAGAGGAACCTGGGCGGCCAGGCCGTCGCTCGCTCCGTCCTCGTCGTCGGCGGACAGTATCCCTTCGACAGCACGATCGAGCCGGTCGGCGGTGCGACTGATGTCTGCGGCAATGCGCCTCACGTCGTCGAGCTCGCTCCGCTCGACATCCTTGAGCTGCTTGCTGAAGCTCTGAATCGCGTCCAAGCCCGTCTTGATCTCCTGATTGAGCGTGGAGCGTGAAGACTCGATTTCAGAAAGCATCTCGAGAAATTCCCTGCGCTCGATGATCATGTTCACCGTCAGGAGAATGGCGAGGGTTGCCGTCAGCGACGACATGAAGAGATCGAGCTCGTGTCCGGACAGCGCCGAATACACGTCGCCGGCCGAGGCTAGCAGCAACGTCATCCAGGGGAGGGCGAGCTGCCAGAGATCGAGCTGAGCTGGCTTCGCAGCGAGCTTCGCCGGCGCCGAAGGGTAGGTCGCGGCAAGGGCGATCAACAGGAAGCCGGCGAACCATCCCGTGTCCAGGATGTTGCCGACCGACGCAATCGCGCCCTGGGCCGAGAGGTAAGAGAACGCGCTGTCGGCGAGAGAGTATGCAGCAACACCGGCGAGGAGGAACGCCATCCGGCCCTTTTGCTGTCCTGTCGCACGGCGGATGGCAAGGATCAGGACAGTGCCGACGACGATGTCCGAGAGTGGGTACGCGAGGTTGAGCGCTTTGGCCGCCCAAGGCCCACCGGCCTCATAGACCGTTCGCAGCCCGAAACCCCACGCCGTCGAAGTCAGCGCGAGGGCGACGATCACACCGTCGAACCAGACGCGCCATCGCGAGGACGTGCCCAGGGCGGCGTCACTCCAGAAGGCACGGATGCCGGCGACCGCGAACGGCACCGCCAACAGGAAGCCAACATCTGCAAGCGACGGGGACGGCACCGTTACCCGAAGCCCGACTTCGTAGATCGACCAAACCACTTCGCCGGCGGCCCAGAGGCCTGTGGAGATGGCCATCAGCGCCCAGCCGAGCCTGTCCCTTCCGGATGCGCGGCTCGCAGCCCAAACGCACGCGGCCGAAGCCAGCGCCGCAGCCACCGCCTCGCCGATGTCGTCGATCGCCGTGACGGCTTGCTGCCCTGCGAGGACGAACCGGATGTTCAGGGCATAAGCGATCGAAACGAATACGACCGCTGCCGTCAATACGACGAAGGTCCGTCGCCTGCCGTCCAACGCCATCCACCAGCCCATCTGACGCGCGAAATTTAAGCACCCCGCCCGGGCGATTCATCCCTCTAACGCGGTTTTCGTTGGTGGTGGGCGGACCGATGAGTTCGGGGCGGACGATCGTCTTAGGCTCTAGGAGGGATTAGAAATGCACGAGCAGAATCTGGACATCTACGGACACGCGCCGATTCCGTGGTCACGTGCCTTGAAGCAACTCGAAGCGCTGGCTCGCGAGGAAGGGCCGGGGCGGACGCGCTGGCTGGCCACCACAGATCCGGATGGTCGGCCGCACCTGGCGGCGGTAGGCGCGATCTGGGTCGATGGCAAGTTCTACATCGTCAGCGGGCCCCGACTACGAAAGAGCCGAAACCTTGCCTCAAATCCGAGGTGCGCGGTATCGGTCTCGCTGGACGACATCGATGTCGTGGTCGAGGGCACTGCCCGCAAGGTGACCGACCCGGCGACCTTGGAGCGCGTGGCGAACCTCTACGCCTCGCTGGGATGGCCGGCGCGTGCGACCGAAGGGGCGATCACGGCCGAGTACAGCGCACCAAGCGCGGGCCGCGGGCCTTGGAGTCTCTACGAAGTCACTCCTAGTGCGGCAGTGGGAGTCGCAACCAGAGAACCGCACGGAGCGACGCGCTGGCGGTTCGAGATCTAGCGCCAGAGGGTGACGATGACCGAGATGATGAGCAGCTTCGCCAGCCAGTCGCCGGCATGGATGGCGCCGAGCCTCCAGGGCACGTTCTCCTGTGTCACCGAGCCGATAAGCAGGACAACCGGAAAAGCGATCCACAGTGCAAGTCCGAGCTTCAAGGCACCGGTCCACTCCGTGATTCCGAGAAGCGAGACCAGGCCCGCAACGACCGCAGCGACGACGAGGCTTTTCCCGAGCTCTAGCGCCATCAACCAGGCCCTCGGCCGCGACCCGGCCGCAGCAGCAGCGGCGCTCAACTTGGCTCGCTCCCGGCTGAAAGCAATGTAGTAGACCGCGGCAAACACAAACACGGCGACCGCGGCGACAACAACTGCCAGGTAGTTCAGATGCATCATCAGGTCGCAATTTTCGCGCGTCTAAGCGTTGAGCGCGCCCACCCTGGTGCCTTCGGCATGATCGATGTTGGTGGTCCCTAGGACTTGACCATTCAGCCGGGCTATCATCCCCGTCGCCACGACCAGATCGCATTGGGATGCATGAAACGAGGTGACGAACATGGGTGAAGTTGACGAGTTCTTAGCAGCGGTCCTGGGCCGACAACGTCAGGCTGATCTCGCACTTCTCAACGGAGACTCAGGACCTCGAAAGATGCTGTGGGCGCACGAAGATCCGGTTACGGTCCTAGGCGCCGCCAGGACAGTGAGTGGCTGGCCTGAAGTTGGAGGCTTGTTCGACTGGCTAGCCTCGAACTTCACGAACGGCACTTTGTACGAGCTAGAAGTCACCGCAGCCGGCGTTAGCGGCGATCTGGGTTATGTCGTCGGCTCAGAGCACTCGAAGGCGTCTGTCGCTGGTGAGGCGCCCGCCCAAATAGAACTTCGGGTCACATTGATTTTCCGACGCGAGCACGGCGAGTGGAAGGAAGTTCACAGACACGCCGACCCGATCCCCGGCATCCAGTCCACGCATCAACAGCTAGCTCGCTTTAAGTAGGCGGCCGGCTCCGAGGCGAGGAAGTCGCTGGTGGGCCGTCGTTTCCGTGACGCGAACCGGCATTCAAGTGCAAGGCCCCGCCTTCAGCCTGGCTTAGGTCCCTGCCCGGCTTCCGGTAGACCGCAACCTATGAGGGCTTCTCGGCCCAGAGGTGAGCCATAGCCGAGCGTCGTATTCGCCTGCCAGATTCGAGCGGCGGCCTTATATGCGCTTCAAAGCGCTGCATCTCATCCGTCGTCAGCGCCTGACCGATCAAGTTCCCAATGCTCGGCGCAAGGGGATTTCCCGAAGTCGCCAGAAGACTGTCCCAGTTGTGCGACCTGTGCTCATCGACTATCTGCCGCTCCATATCCAGGTGTATTTGCCGGAATCCGGCCTGCTCCGCCATGTCGAGAAGGTCGCGATCGTCGAAGTCGAGCATGGTGGCCTGCGCTCCCAGGGTCCCGAAGGCAATCAGACCATCACCGGTCCCGACGTCGAGCAGCACATCACCAGGACGAGCCCGCGCTCTATCCAGGACACGCGCCCGAAAGCTCTCCAGCTCGGGGAGCATCCTCTTTCGCAGGTTCGGGTCTCCGCCGTGACGTCGCTCGAGGAGCCATTGCGCCCAATGATCACGGACCTCGCCTCCATGATGGACGGTCTGCTCGCTCATCGTTCCCACGTTAGCCGACCGCAAGGGAATGCTCGGGTTACGAGGAAGCGTCGCCGACTAGCTCCCGCTGTGCGGCCAAATGACCACGACAACTACGACGCGCCCGTCCGCACCCCAAGATCGCGGAGCCAGCGACGATAAGCGATCGCGGTTCTGTCGCTGCGCAGGTGCAGCTCAGCCTGCAGATCAAGTGGCAGCATCTCGGGACGCTGGGACTCGAGGATTGGGCGATCCTGAGCGAAGATGCGATCCTGGAACTCGACCATTGGCGACCGCGGCTCATAGTTCATAGCCATCCACATCCAGGCCGTGCAGTCGACGGCATCGTGTGGCGTTACTGAGAGGAGCATCCCGAACGAGTGCTCGCCATGCTTGACGAATGACGCGGAAAGCGGGCGATGTACGCGATACGTGTAAGTCACCACTGAGCCGTGACCGGTTGCATAGGGGTCGGGCTGAAACACCTTGACGCCCTCTGACACGACGCCTTCGGCGCCGATCGTGGTCGAGTAGTCCTCGATGTCGGGTCGCGCGCGGTCGCCCAGGATCCCCTCATGAACGAACGGGAAATGACCGATGTCAAGGAAGTTCTCGACGATGCGCGGCCCGCTTGCCTTCACGCGGTAGGGCCCCGCAATCAGCACCCGATATGCCGGATCGTCGAGCAGCTCGAACCTTGGGATCCCGCGCGCGCCGCTGCCGAGACTCACCCATATGACGTCATGCGCCGCCGCCGCGAGAAAGGTGCCTACGCGCGCCTTTGCCGGCGGGACCTGCTCAGGGTGTGCGGGCATGAGTACGCACCGTCCGTCCGTTCCATATGTCCAACCGTGATACGGGCACTCGAGCCGTACGCCGCCAACGACAGTGCCCAGCGACAGTCGAGTTCCTCGATGCACGCACAGGTCGCGCCACGCGAAGAACTCCTCGCCGGAACGCCACACGACGAGGTCCTCGCCGAGCAGCCGGGCTGCAATCGGTCCACCGTCTGCAAGGTCCGCGACGAGCGCTACGGGGTGCCAATCGTCTATGAGGACTGGATCATCAATCATCGCTATTCCTCGAGCGAGCGGGCACGTTGCGATGATGCTAATGGCCCGCGGTGGACTCGAACCGCCTACCTCCGCGGTAGTTGCCCGCCCGATCAGGCAGTCGCGGCCCTGCTGCGTGGAGTCAGCTCGTACCACCTGAGCACCCGCATGGCCCGGAGGGTATTCCAGCGGCTCGGTCTGCCGTCGCCCTCGTCCAGCGCGAAATGCATGCGGCCGGGATGCGTGTTCTCGAGGGACCAGCGGCCCGCCCCGTCGCGCTTGGACTCGACCAGGTGGATCGCCTCCGCCATCCGCTCGTCGGGAGGGGCGTCCGCGCCGCGAATGTAGTCGAGACCTCGGAGCACGTCGTAGTGCCAATACGTTGGGTAGGAGAACTGCGTGAAGGCCTGGTCGATCACATCGCCCGTTGACAGCCTGCGCAGCATCCGCCGTTCGAGCAGGTATTCCTGACCGCGCAGGCGGGCGGCGCTAACCGCGGGTGAGCCGCCCGTTGCTCGTTCGTACTCCAGCAGGCCATCAAGCACGTCGATGGTCGAGTGGAAGGACCCACGGGTCGACCCGTTCTCCTGCTCGCAGTTCCATCCGCCGTCACTCATCTGCTCACCAAGGAGCCGATCGACAATGCCCTGTACGTGCTCGCCGAAGTAGGCTCCCAGGGCGACGACTTTGCCGTTGATGCAAGGCTCGACCTCGCCCGCAAAGAAGGGTTCGCCATCGTGCTCCCACGCAACGTGTTCGCGGACCCGGCGGACAACCCGCTGCGCTTCCGCTCCGGCGGGATCGAGTCCAAATGCCCGCAACAACATGAGGCTCCACGCCGTCGAGGTCCATTCCGGAAAGAGCGTGCCTTGCCTCTCGGGTGGCAGGGACTCCCACCAATTGATTGCCTCGGCCGAGGTGAGTCTGGCGGGAGTGCTTTTGTCCCAATGGCCATCCTGCCTCTGCAGGGCCAGCAACCGTGCGCCCCAGCCCTCCGTAGCGATTCGGGCACGCTCCGCTGCAACATTGTCCTCAGGTGTTTCTGCCAGGTCGCGCATGACCTGCCAGCGGATCGCAGGATCCGAGTCCAACAACCAGTCAAGAATGTCTATTTACTTCTACCTCTGCCTGGAGAATAGGCTCTCCCTGCGTAAGCACAGCATTGGCGAGCTCTGGTGCGAGGTAATCCCCACCACCGCAACGTGTCTGCGACACGGTCGGCGACCAGGCGCTGCGGTCTTCCGGCTGGACGCCTGTGCGTCAGCCGGGCGCCAGCGCCGTCTGAGCTGCGGTCTCTCCCCCGCCTCGCCGGGGCCGGCGCCGAAAGCGGTCGAGATGGGCTACATCACCGACCGGTTTTCGCGTGGTCGGCCCGTACCGACCAACGGGCCAGCCCATCGGCACTACGCAGCAGGGTCGGACACTTGTCGGCAGCCCCAGTATGCGGCGGGCTGCAGTTACGCTCCAGAGCGGTAGCGTGATCAATCCGGCTCCGACACCCATCGCCCGAGCCGCCAGGAGCAGGTTCTGAACACTCGGGTAGATAGAACCGTAGTAAGACGATTCGACCAGCGGCGGCTGCGGCAGAAGAGGTACCCGACCACCACGCAGGCACGCGACCACCAGGACAGGCATCTCGGCGAGGTGAGTAACCTGCCAGTCGACCGCGTCGAGCGTCCTCGCCGCGGAGTCATCACCGCGACCACGCCTTCGCATCGCACGTCCGTAGATTGCCCAAACCTGCCGATACTGCGCGGCAAGCTTCTCCTTGACCGCCTGATCCTTGACGATGATCCATTCCCAGTTCTGACCGTTGGAGCTCGTGGGTGCCTTCAAGCCGATCTCGATGCACCGAAGGACGATCGCGTCGTCGAGGGGATCCGGTCGCAACCGCCGGATAGCCCGCTGCGTCAGCATCGCCTCCAGCAGTGGCATCGCTAGACCGCCTTCGACATCGGAGAGCGTCGGCGAACCCGCCACGCGCATCAGGGTAACTGCAACCGGACCGGCGTTGGGCACTACGCCTTGTTAAGGGCCGCTGATCGCGCCGAGAGATTCCGTCACACTCGGGCGAGATGATCGACAGGGCTGAGCGAACACTAAGGGATGTCTTCGGGCTCGACGCGTTCAGGCCCGGACAGTCGGACGTTGTGGCCGCAATGCTCGCGGGCCGCGACGTCCTTTCCGTCGCACCGACGGGCTCCGGCAAAAGCATCAGCTACTGGGTACCGGCAGTCGTCGATGGCGGGCTGACGTTGGTGGTCTCGCCGCTCATCGCCCTCATGAAGGACCAGGTCGACCGGCTGACGGACCGCGGAGTCGCAGCCACATTCGTCAACTCGTCGGTCCAGCCGTTTGAGCAGCGCGAGAGACTCCGGCGCGCCCTCGGCGGCGAGTATCGACTGCTATTCCTGGCGCCCGAGAGGCTAGCCCGTCCAGGCTTCATTGATCAGCTCGCCGCACTGCGCATCGGCCGCATCGTGGTGGACGAGGCGCACTGCATCTCTACCTGGGGCCACGACTTCCGCCCCGACTACCGGCTGTTGTCCACGGCCATCGCGGCCTGTGGGCGGCCCCCCGTCGCCGGATTCACGGCGACCGCGACCCCACAAGTTCGAGCCGACATCGCGAGCAGCCTTCAGCTTCGCGATCCATTCATTTCGGTCAGCGGATTCAACCGACCGACCCTGACGCTCGCGGTCATCCGGTGCCGCGGCGAGCGAGCCAAGCGCGATCAACTGCGCAGCCTGCTCGCTACGCCTGGGCAGCAGGCACTCGTTTACGTGGGCACGGTATCCGTGGCGGAAGAACTGGCGGCCGAACTCCGGGTGCCCTCCTATCACGGCCGGCAGGACGCCGACGTCAGGCGCCGCACGCAGGATGACTTCACCGCCGGACGCACTCGGGTCGTGGTGGCGACTTCGGCATTCGGGATGGGAGTAGACATCGCAGGTATTCGTCGGGTCATCCACTACCAGGTGCCCGGCAGTCTGGAGGCCTACTACCAGGAGGCAGGACGCGCAGGACGCGACGGAAGGCCGGCGGAATGCACACTCCTCTACAGCCCGTCTGATCGCGACCTCCAGGCCTTCTTCATCGAACAGTCCGGCCTGGAGGACGGCTCGCCGCTCAAAGAGCACGCCTACGCACGCCTGGCACAAATGCTCGCCTACGCGGAGATGCGCGAATGCCGGCACGCGCGCATCGCGGACTATTTCGGCGAGGAAGGCGTCGCGCGCCGGTGCCATGCGTGCGACAACTGCCTCACTGCCTCGCCCCCCGAAGAGTCGGTCGCGCCCGAGGCGGTGCAGGCAGCGCTGGCCGCGACCGCCAGGTTCAGTGGACGGGTCGGGCTGGCCAATGTTGCGGCCGTCCTGGGCGGCCGGCGGACCAAATGGTCGACCGCCCAGCCCTGGGTGCAGGAACTTCCCTTCCACGGCACATTGAACCGGTGGAAGGAAGAGCGCATAAGGCTTCTCCTGTCAGGGCTGATCAACGCCGGCCTTGCCCGCCAGAGCTCTGGGGAATACCCGGTGGTGGAGATCACTTCGGCCGGCCGCGATGCGCTGGCAACCAAGACCACCCCTTCTCTCACGCTGCCGGCCGAGTCGACGAGCGTCCGTTCCGGTGATGCCCCGGTCGAGACGCTTGATCGATTGCGACATTGGAGGCTCGAAACCGCTCGGGCCGCCGGCGTACCCGCCTATGTCGTGTTCCACGACACGACGCTGGCGGCAATCGCATCCGCGAGACCAACGAGCCTGGCTGAGCTGCTGCGGGTGTCGGGAGTGGGAGAGTCGAAACTCCGCAAGTACGGCGATCTGGTCCTCGAGGTGTTACGCGCAGCACCCGCATGACGGACAGGCCTCCACATCAGCCAGGCGGGCGTACGAGGCACACTTCCATCATTGTCGGACAGACACTTGGCGGGAGTTAACGAATGGCTGCCTTATTGATTGCACGGTTTGATGGCGACATCAACGAGCTGACGCAGGCGTACGACCGAGGACACGCTCTGATCATGAGCCGCGGAGGGGCGACTTCGTTCGGCGAGCTGCGGCACCACTGCGCAGTCGGGAATGGCGCTCTTTTCATAGTTGGCGTCTGGGAATCCGCGGAGCAAATTCGAAGTCGCTGGTGGAGCGTTGAACTCGAAGAGGTGCTGCTTTCGGTTGGATTCCCGGCGCCAAAGACCGCCAATGTCACGATTCTCGACTTGCATGCGGTAGAGCCGCCGCTCTGAATCGAGTCACTGACCACTAGTCACATTTCTCGGCAGGGTGAGCCAGACACCAGCGAGGGGTGATGCTTGCTCAGCCAGACCGCCCAAGCAGCGGCATCGGGAACGGTCAGCTAACGATATTCGATTGCTGTTATTGGCTCTCGGTCCAAGGCATCGTGCCCACGACGTTGGCTGCAATCAAGGTCCGGTCGGCGGGATCCCATACCAGCACTGTTCCCGCCTGCGTCAGCGCAATTAGCGCGGTGATCGATGCCGGACTGACAGGGACCATGTCCGTCCGGTCGTCATCGGTCACGATCATGACTTCAAACTGCCCATCGCCTCCATCTGAACCGGCGACCCAATTCGCGTTGAGAATCTTCACCTTTCGTGCGTGCTCGCTGGCTCCCGGCATTGGCGGCCCCTCCTTCAATCGATGATTGTCGATGGGTGCACGCTAGCGTATCCATCGACGATTGTCGATGCTTATTCTGATTTCAGCTATCAGCGCCAGGACCGCCTTTGTACCTCTCCTCAGCCACGCTCAGATCTCTCATGCGAGGGAGTGTCAAGAATCAGCCGAAGTAGCTGTAAAGCGTCAGCCGAAGTATTGACAAGTATCAACCGGTCGCGGAAGTTATTGCTGCCACTCGGCGATCGTGGGACCTGCTCGAGTCTGTGATCGAGGCATGCACCGAGGAAGAGTGGGAG
>WNFP01008589.1_pt1 | contig 13344 bp, 11 predicted proteins | sample 5400201 | NCBI WGS metagenome assembly WNFP01 (sample SAMN13153355, study PRJNA577476) | soil metagenome | isolation source: 115 cm saprolite under Madrone tree | place: USA:California | collected 2016-06-14
CAGGCCAGGCGAAAGGCGGGATCTTCGCTGCGCGCGAGGATTGCAGCGTCTTTGATGGGAATGCGGCTCTGGTAGAAGTAGCGATTGAGGGCCCAGGCCTGTAACTGGCCGCGCGTTAGCTTGCCTTCGTGCATCAGTAAATGAAACGGATGCTTGCGGTGATAGCGATCTTCGCCGATCGCGTGAAAGCCGGCGATGAATTCGGCCTCGGAGAGCGGCGGGCGGTCGGACTTGGCGGCGGCGATGGTCATAACTCGAATTCCATTCCATCGTAGGCGATTTCAAAGCCGGCATCCAGTGCGGCGCGATGCTCGGGGCTATCTTCGTCGAGGATGGGATTGGTGTTGTTGATGTGGATCAGGACTTTACGACCCTTGGCGTTGGCCGGAAATTGTTCGAGCAAGCCACCGGAGCCGGATAGAGGTAAGTGGCCGATTTCGCGAGCGGTCTTTTTACTACGGCCGGTTTTGATTAGCTCGTCGTCGCTCCAGAACGTGCCGTCGATCAAAACGAGATCGCTGGATGCGGCTGCTTTGGTCCATTCGGGATTTCGCCCCGAGAGAGACGGGGCGATGAAGACGCTTTTTCCTTTTTGCTCGAACACGAAGCCTATCGCCGCATCGTCGGGCGAAAGATTGCGCTGAATCTCTTCGCCGACATAGTCGGGATACGAGCCGCCGAGCGGCATTGTGACGCAGACAAATGCCGGCGCTTCACCGGGGCTTTCCGAGAGGTGACAGCCAAGGCGCCCTTTGCTGGACAGCACCTGCCACTGGACCGGAGGATCGGCGCGGTCGAGTACGCCAAAAATCTTGTTGTCCTTCTTGAGGATGCGTTGGACTGCGGCGGCAGCAAATACGAAGAATGACTGAAATTCGCGCAGGTGGAGCAGGCCCATCACGGAGTCAACGTCAGCAGAAGGGAGAAAGACACCGGCAATCGGCGAGTGAGTTTCTGAGCCGGGCTGCGGATTCAATTCCGGCGTGGCGACAATTTGCGTGCGCAAATCGGGGCTTGCTGAGACCAGGAACCAGACCTTTGCATCCGGATCGGGAGAGAATGCGATCTGCGTTTGCGTGCGCGCTCGACTTCGCAAAGTTCCTTCGCGGAGACCCCGGCAATTGGCACATGCGCAGTTCCACTGGGGAAAACCACCCCCGGCAGCGGAGCCGAGGATCTTAACGCGCATGGGCGCAGGGCGACCAAAAGCTGGCTGCGTTGGCCGACGTTGAAGCTAAAGATGTTGAGGTTAAAGATGAGGACGGGAAATACAAAAGCGACCGCTCCGAAGAACGGCCGCTACATGGATTTGCTTGAAGGATTAAAGCTCGGCGTTGGCGTACGAGCTGATTTCGCAGTTCAGGTCGATCTCTTCGTGTTGAGGGGTAACCCATTCCATGAGCGGTGCTCCTTCAGGGAGTTGAACGACCACTACAAATAGATTTCCAGGTTGAATCAAAGCACAACCTGTCGTGTACTTTTTCTTCATATTTCCGCACAACTTCACACTCAGATTTTTTCAACAGCGATGCGTTTTCCCCTTGACAACAAGGAAAAGCGGCCTATCATGTGGACAAAAGTGGGGCAAAGTGGGTGGCAGTAGGGCATCGTAGAAAAAAGTAGGCAGGTCTAGAGGGGTGTGGTGCAACCGGTCATTCGATACCACTTCTTCTTACTGACGGGCCGTTCCTTTAACCAAAAGGCGGTCCAAGACGGGGCACATGAAGCTGCGGGGCAACTGTCCAGCGAAGGTGGACGAGAAGGGTCGTCTCAAGATACCCGCCGTGTTTCTGGATGCCTTGAGGGAGTACGGCAACCAGTTTTACATCACGAGTCCAACGGGCGAATCGGCGCGCATTTACCCGATGAAAGTTTGGTCGGAAATCGAAGACAAGCTCGCGAAGGTGTCTTCGCAGAACCGCGCCAAGCGCAAATTTTTGATGCGCACGAGCTATTACGGGCAAACAGTGGAGCTCGATGGGCAGGGCAGAGTTCTGGTTCCTGCGGTGTTGCGGGAATCTGCGCAGATGAAGGGCGAAGTGGATGTGTTCGGCAATCTCGATTATCTCGAGGTGATGAACCATACCCGCGTTGTGGATAGCTTGAAGAACGAGCCGTACACGAGCGAGGACGACAAGGCGCTGGAAGATTTGGGGATTTAGTAGGAAGTGGCGAGTGGCAAGTGAACAGGATACAGCCACACACGCCGGTGATGTTGCAAGAGGTGCTCGAATGGTTGCGCGTAAAGCCAAACGGAATCTACGTGGACGCGACGCTGGGAGCGGGCGGGCACTCGGCGGCCATCGCGAACAGCTTGACCTCTGGTCGAGTAGTCAGTCTGGACAGGGACGCACAGGCGCTGGAACTGGCCCGGGAGCGGCTGAAGACTTTTGGGGAGAAGGTGACGCTGGTACAGGCGCCATTCTCGAGGATTGCGGAGGTCGTGCACGAGTTGGGGATTCCCGGGGTGGACGGGGTCTTGGCCGACTTGGGAGTTTCGAGCATGCAGCTTGATCAAGCCGCGCGAGGCTTTTCGTTTCGCGAGGCTGGTCCGCTGGACATGCGCATGGATGCTGGAGACGAAGTGACGGCAGACGAAATTGTGAATCGGTGGTCGGAGAAAGAAGTGGCCGACCTGCTCTATCGGGAAGCCGAAGAGCACGATTCCAGAAGGATCGCCAAGGCGATTGTACGCGCGCGGCCGATACGCGACACCGCGCACTTGGCAACGGTTGTAGCTGGGGCCCGAAAGCAATGGGGAAGGCAGAGACTGCATCCCGCCACAAAAACGTTTCTGGCGCTGCGGATAGCGGTGAATCGAGAGATGGAGGAACTCGGGCAGTTTCTTTCTCGGACCCCAGCTACTTTGAATTCAGGCGGGCGCCTGGTGGTGCTGACGTACCACTCAGGCGAAGACCGCCCGGTCAAGCAAGCGTTTCAACAGGCGGAGCGTGAGGGCACGCTCAAAGTGCTGACCAGACACGTGATCCAGCCGAGCGAAGAAGAGATCTCGGCGAACCCACGTTCGCGAAGTGCGAAATTGCGGTGCGCAGAAAGAGTCTGAGTATGATGCGGAAACGGAAAAAAGCGGCCCACACGGAATTTCACACCGTGAAGCGGATCGATAATTCACGGCTGGTGCGACCCGCGGAGCCGGTGCGCCTGCAGGGTTTCTATCGCACGGCGGGCTGGGGCGCGCTGGTTGCCGTGTTTCTGATGTTTTACGTGTACCAGCATTTTCGCTGCATCGACTTGAGCTTTCAGCTCGAAGATTTGAAGGCGCGGCAGACGAAAATGTCGGCACTGAATTCGGAATTGCGCCTGGAAATTGAGGGGCTGCGCGATCCGCGGCGCATCGACGTGATTGCGCGGCGCCAACTGGGCTTGACGGAGCCGCTGCCGACGCAGGTGCAGGAATACGAAGGTCCTGCGGGCGCGGAAGTGGCGAGCGTACGCTACGTGCGCGGAAATCGAGCGCAATAATTCTCGGCCATCCTCCGCCGGTCACGATTTCAGTAATTCACAGTAACTTCCGACCGGAGCGCTTACCGACCTGAACCCGTCCATGCGACAAAATCGAGTCCACGTCCGTTTGTTGCTGATCGCTGGCGTGGCTCTGCTGTGGACCACGTTGGTTTTCGGACGGCTTTCCTACCTGCAACTTTTTGCGCACGGCGAGTACATGGCGCGCGCGCAGCGCCAGCAGCAGCGCACGATTGAGATCACTCCCAAGCGCGGAATCATCTACGACCGCAACATGCACGCGCTGGCGATGAGCGTGCCGGTGAAGTCGGCGTTTGCGGTGCCCGCGGAGATCGCCGACGAATCGCTGGCGGCGCGGCTGCTTTCGGGCGTTCTGGGTGTGCCACAGGACGTGCTTGAGGCGCGGATGGCGTCGTCGCGGTCATTTGTGTGGATCTCGCGCAAACTACCGCCAGACAAAGTGGAAGCCATCGAAGCGCTGAATCTCAAAGGCGTTTATTTCCAGGACGAGAACCAGAGATTTTATCCGAAACGCGATTTAGCGGCGCACGTTCTGGGTTTCGTCGATCCCGATGAAAAAGGGCTTGCGGGAATCGAGTACCAGCTCGATAGCCAGATTCGCAGCAAGAGCGAAAAGATCATGGTGATGGCGGACGCGCGGCAACGCTGGTTTGATGGAGGAGAGGCGCAGCGCGAGCGCGGCGCAAATGTCGTGCTCACGCTTGATGAAAAGATTCAGTACATCGTGCAGCGGGAGCTGTTGGCGGCCATCGAGAAGACTCACGCGCTGGCCGGAAGCGTGATTGTGATGAATCCGAATACCGGCGAGATTCTGGCCATGTCCAATTGGCCGCGCTTCAATCCTAACGCCGCGAGCGAAGCTCCCGCGGAATCGCGAATGAATCGGGCGGTGACTGCGCTGTATGAGCCTGGATCGACCTTCAAATTGATTACGCTGGCCGCGGCGTTCGATCAGGAAATTACGCGTGCCGATGAGGTTTTCGATTGTGAAAATGGCGCGATTTACATCGCGGGGCATCGTATTCGAGATCACAAGCCATTTGGTCTGCTGAGTGTTTCGGAGATTCTGGCCAAGTCCAGCGACGTGGGGGCGATCAAGATCGCACTGCGGCTGGGCGCGCCGCGTTTTTACGATTACATACGCGGGTTCGGCTTTGGCGCGCCGACGGGTATCGATCTGCCGGGCGAAGGCAAGGGGCTGCTGCACCGGCTGGAAAATTGGAGCGCGATCTCGATCGGTTCGGTTTCGATGGGGCAAGAGATTGGCGTCACGCCGATTCAGTTGATTACGGCAGTGTCGGCAATTGCGAATGGCGGCACGCTGGTGAAGCCCCATGTGGTGCAAGCGATCAAGCGTGGGGAGCGCGTTGTCGGACCTGACATGGTCAACGCGCACGGCGAAACGAAACGCGTGATTCGGCCAGAAACGGCGGCGACACTTCGCCGGCTAATGGAAGGCGTTGTTCTGAATGGTACGGGCCCGCTCGCACGGCTTGATGGATGGACGGCAGCGGGAAAGACCGGAACAGCGCAGAAAATCGATCCCGCGACGGGGCGCTACTCGCCGACGCAACTGATTGCGTCGTTCACCGGGTTTGCGCCGATCAGCAATCCCGCAGTGACGATTCTGGTTTCGCTCGATTCGCCGGTGGGTTTGCACGAAGGCGGGCAAGTGGCCGCGCCGGTGTTCAAGCGCATCGCCGAACAGGTGCTGTCTTATTTGGATGTGCCGCGGGACGTGCCGCTGAACCCGCGGCTGATCCAGGCGGCGTACAAGCGCCAGATGGCCAGCGAGAGCGCGATGCTAGAGGATTTTTCGCCGACGGATTTCTCCGGGCAGCCCGATGCGCCACCGGCCGCGTCAAACCCTGAAGCGCCCGACAAGCCTGCAGCGCACGCTCCTGAAGTGGCCATGGCAGCCGATGAAGGCGGCGACATTTCTGTGCCCGATTTTTCCGGAAAGACGATGCGCGAAGTCACAGAAATGTGTTTGCACTTTGGGCTTGAGCCACTGTTGGTTGGCAGCAATCTTGCAACGCAACAGATTCCGGAGGCTGGGGCACAAGTTCGGCGCGGCGCCAAGGTGACGGTACAGTTTGGAACGCCGTTGCCGGCGAAGCCTGTGAAAGTGGCGAGGTTTCATCGCAGGTCCAGACATTAGAATGAGCATTGGATTGACACATACGGAAGAAAAACAGCGTGACTCGACTGCGAAGCAGAGCAAGGATAAACGAGGGCATCTGATGCCGGTTCGCGTGTCTAATTACAGCGGCAAGCTGAGCGCCTTGTTTGAAGGCGTTGCGGCCAGCGTGCCTGCACCGGCAAGCAGTTTGGAGATTCGCCAAATAGCTTGTGATTCGCGCAAGGTGCAGCCGCGTGCCCTGTTTTTTGCGCTGCATGGCGCTAAGGCGGACGGAAACGCTTTTATTCGCGAGGCGGTGTCGCGCGGCGCGGTGGCCATTGCGAGCGAGGACGCGGCTCCGGCAACGATGCCGTCAAGCGTGGTTTGGATTCGCGTGGCGAACGCGCGCAAGGCGCTGGCCACCACCGCGGCGAATTTCTTCGACCATCCGGCGAACGCATTGCAGCTTGTCGCTGTCACCGGCACGAACGGGAAGACGACGACTACTTCGCTGATCGATTCCATCGTAAAAGCTTCGGGAGCGAAGACCGGGCTCTTCGGCACGATCGCATATCACACTCCTCTCGGCGATTACCCGGCGCCGAACACGACGCCCGAATCGGTGGACCTGCAGGGATTTTTCGCGGAAATTCGCGAGGCGGGCGGCAAATTTGCCGTGCTCGAAGCAAGCTCGCATTCTTTGGCGATGGACCGTTTGTGGGGCTGCCACTTTGCGGCCGCGGTATTCACGAATCTAACGCGCGAGCATATGGATTATCACAAGACGTTCGAGGATTACTTCGCGGCGAAGCTGCGGCTTTTTGAGGGGACGGGCGCAGGTGCGGCGGACGCCGCTGTGCTAAACATCGACGACGAGTATGGGAAACGCCTGATAGACCTGGCACAAAATCCGCTCACGTACGGCCTTCAATCAGGTGCGCAACTCACTGCGAAAAAAATTCAACTGACCTTTGAGGGTGTATCGTTCACTGCGCAGACGCCTAATGGAAAGATCGAGATCGAGTCTTCGCTCGTCGGCCGTATCAACGTTTACAATATTCTTGCGGCGATCGGCGCGGCGCAGGCTCTCGGTCTATCCAACGAAGTCATCGCGAGCGGGATTCGCGACCTGAAGAGCGTTGCTGGCCGATTCCAGCCGATTGCAATGGGCCAGCCATTTTTGGTGGTTGTGGATTACGCGCATACGGATGACGCGCTGGAAAATCTGATTCGCACGGCGCGCGAGCTGAATCCCAAAGGCCGCATTATCACACTGTTCGGATGCGGCGGAGAAAAGGACCGCACGAAGCGTCCGGTGATGGGTGAAGTCGCGGGGCGGCTAAGCGACCTCACAATTTTATCCAGCGACAATCCGAAGAGCGAAGACCCGTTAAAAATTATCAGCGACATCGTGGTCGGACTGCAAAAAACGAACGGGAAATACATGATCGAGCCGGATCGCGAAAAAGCGATTGGCGCGGCCATCGACGAGGCGCGCGCGGGAGACATTTTGCTGTTGGCCGGGAAGGGCCACGAGAATTATCAGATTCTCGGGGACCGCAGACTGGAATTTGACGATCGCGAAGTGGCGCGGCGCGCGCTACGCGAGCGTGGATATGACCGGCCGGAGAGCGGCCCAGGGTTTGGCACGTAGCGCGCTTTATCCGTAGCTGGAGAGAGGCGCTTCGAGCCGTAGTTACCCTTACTAAGGAGGAGCCCTCAAAACGGTGAAAACGATCGGACGCGCGGGGTATCTTCGTAACGGCAACTCTCTGAGGGATTTATGCGGTGGACGCTTCTACAGATTTCTGAGCCGATGCTGGCTGCACTTGGCGCGCGGGTCGACCCCGTGGCCCGGGTGGCCGGCGTCTCGATTGATTCTCGCACGATACGTGCTGGAGAACTGTTCTTCGCCATCCACGGACCGCGTCACGATGGACACGATCACGTGGCTGCGGCTCTCGAGCGCGGAGCGGTGGCCGCAGTGGTGGCAGAGTCGCGGTCCCGCGGCTTTGCGGAATCGGTACGGGACCGTTGTCTCATTGTCGACGACACCCTTCGCGCGTTGCACCGCCTCGCGACCGCCGTACGCGTCGCATGGGGCAAGAAAATTGCCGGCGTCACGGGCAGCGTGGGCAAGACCACCACAAAAGAGATCCTGGCGGCGCTGTTGGGCGCGAAGTTACGGATCTTGAAGTCCGAGGGCAATTTCAACAACGCGTACGGGCTGCCGCTGACATTGTTTCGGTTGGAAGAGGAGCACGATGCCGCGGTACTTGAGATGGGGATGTCGCGGCGGTATGAGCTGCAGGAGCTTGCGGCGATTGCCAAGCCGGATGTCGGTGTCGTGACGCGTGTTGCGCCGGCGCACCTGGAATTTTTTGCGGGCGTCGAGGAAATCGCGCTGGCTAAGCGCGAGCTGATTGAGGGATTGAACGGGCGCGAGTCAGTTGCGGTGTTGAATGCGGATGATTCGCTGGTGGCGGCGTTTGCTTCGCATGCGCCGGGTCGCGTGTTGACGTACAGCATCGAGAGTGCCGCGGATTATCGCGCAGAGGCAATCGAGGATCGAGGCGCGCTGGGTTCGGTGTTTGTCCTAATTGAAAATGGAAGGCGCACCCGGCTGGAGCTGGCCTTGCCGGGGCGTCACGTTATTTCTAACGCGCTGGCGGCGCTTGCGGCGGCGAGCGTCTGGGGAATTGGAGCGGCGGAGGCTCAAGCTGTGTTTCGCACTTTGCATGCGCCGGCGATGCGCGGCGAGATGCTGCGTTTTTCAAATGGAGCGGCGCTAATCAACGACAGCTACAACTCGAGTCCCGCAGCGCTGCATGCGATGATCAAGGTTCTCGCGGCGACGCCGAACTATCGTCGCCGGATTCTTGCGGCCGGGGAAATGCGCGAACTTGGCGCGACCTCGCCGGAACTTCATCGCGAAGCTGGAAAGGCTGCGGCGCAGACAGGGAAAATCGATTGGGTGATCGGCGTGGAGGGTGATGCTGCGCAAATCGTGGAAGGGGCGGTAAACGCGGGCGTGTCGCGGTCGCAGACTAGAACTTTTGCATCGTCCGAAGAAGCCGCGAAGTTTCTTACTGATTTTATCGCGCCCAACGACTTGTTGCTGGTGAAAGGCTCGCGCGGCGTGAAGATGGAGCGCATCGTCGAAAGATTGCTCGCGATCCACGCGCCGGAACTGGAAAACGCGGAGAAGGTGCGGCACTAGATGCTCTACTACCTTCTCTATCACGCCCTGCAGAAATACTTCAGCCCATTCAACGTATTTCGCTACATCACCGTTCGCACGGTATACGCCAGCTTGACGGCAATGTTTCTCGCATTTGTGTTCGGGCCGTGGCTGATTCGGAAGCTGCGCGAGCTGCAGATTGGCCAGTACATTCGCGAAGAAGGGCCGCAGAATCATCAGAAGAAAGCGGGCACACCTACGATGGGCGGCGTGCTCATCGTATTGTCGACCGTGGTTCCGACGCTGCTGTGGGCGGACTTGAGCAACGGTTTCGTGTTGCTGGCGTTGTTCGCGCTGCTGGCGTTCGCCGCGATCGGATTTATCGACGATTACGCGAAGGTGTCAAAGCAGCGGAATCTCGGGCTCAGCAGCAACTATCGCTGGGCGACCTACCTCGAGATTCAGTACATCCCGCGCGTCGGCGAGCTGACGGTCTTGTGCGGCGCATTCGTGCCTTTTCTGATTTTCGTTTCCATCGTCATCGCGGGCGCGTCGAATGCGGTGAATCTCACGGATGGACTCGATGGTCTGGCGATCGGCTGCACGGTGATCGCCGCCGGCGCTTTGACGGTGCTGACGTATGTCAGCAGCAACTATCGCTGGGCGACCTACCTCGAGATTCAGTACATCCCGCGCGTCGGCGAGCTGACGGTCTTGTGCGGTGCGCTGGTTGGCGCTTCGCTCGGATTTCTCTGGTACAACGCGCATCCCGCCGAGGTCTTTATGGGCGACGTGGGCTCGCTTTCGCTCGGTGGAACGCTTGGCGTTATCGCCGTGATTATCAAGCAAGAGATTTTGCTTTTCTTCGTTGGCGGGATTTTTGTTATCGAGGCGCTGTCCGTGATTTTGCAGGTTGGCTCGTTCAAGCTGCGGGGCAAGCGCATCTTCCGCATGGCGCCGATTCACCATCATTTTGAGCTGCTGGGTTGGAGCGAATCGAAAGTGATCGTGCGCTTTTGGATTGTAGCGCTGGTATTTGCGCTGTTTGCGCTGACGACTTTGAAATTGAGGTAAGTATGCCGGGCCCGGTGGAATTGAAAAATAAGCGCGTGCTGGTCGTAGGGCTGGCGCGTACGGGAGTGGCAACGGCGCTGTTTTGCGCAGCACGCGGAGCTCGGGTCACTGTTACGGATGCGCGGAACGAACCTGAGATCGGCGATGCTGTACGGAAAGTGCGTGACGCGGGAGTAAAACTGGAGCTGGGCGGACACAACGGAAGCACATTCTTGGAGCAGGATTTCATCATTCCAAGCCCCGGCGTGCCGGCGGATGCGCCGTTGCTGCAAGCCGCTCGGGCCAAAGGCGTCACTATTTGGAGCGAGATCGAGCTGGCGTACCGCTTTCGGCAAGGCAAACTTATCGGCATCACCGGGTCGAATGGGAAGACTACGACCACCTCGCTGGTCGAACACATCTTGCGCACCGCTTCAATTCCCACCATTCTCGCGGGCAATATTGGGACTCCGCTGATTTCCTGCGTCGAGCGTATGACGCACGACACCGTCACAATCGTGGAATTGAGCAGCTTCCAGCTCGAGCTTATTCAGAATTTCCGCACGGATATCAGCCTGTTCCTCAATCTCACGCCCGATCATTTGGACCGGCATCACAGTTTCGAGCTTTACAGCAAGGCCAAGGCACGCATCTTTGAGAATCAAACGGAAGAGGATTTCGCGGTTTTGAATGCGGATGATCCGGCGACAACGCAGCTCGCGCCAACACGTCCGCATGTGTATTGGTTCAGCCGAAAGCAGCGGGCCGCGAAGGGCGCGTTCTTGCACGGCGACGATATTGTGTTTCGGGATGATGGCAGAGAAGAAGTCGTGCTCAAGCGCGATGAAGTGCCGCTGCCGGGAGCACACAACCTCGAGAACGTTTTGGCTGCAATAGTTGCCTCACGCATTGCAGGAGCGAGCGCGAAAGCCGTCGCGGAAGGCGTGCGCAGCTTTGCCGGAGTTGAGCATCGCCTGGAATTCGTTGCCGAAATCAACGGCGTGCGCTACTTCAACGATTCGAAAGCTACGAATGTCGATGCAACGCTGAAGGCGTTGGACTCATTTCCCGGCCGCATCCTGATCATTCTCGGCGGCAAAGACAAGGGAAGCGACTATACGGCGCTGCAGGCACCATTGCGCGAAAGGGCGATTCTGGCGCTGCTGATTGGGGCAGCGGCTGACAAAATCGCGAACCAGATTGACGGGAGCGTCGCCATCGAGCGTGCGGGCACTATCGAGCGCGCTGTCGAGGTCGCGTCGCAAGCGGCGCGCCCCGGAGACGTCGTGCTCTTGGCCCCTGCTTGCGCCAGCTTCGATCAATTTGAGAATTATGAGCATCGCGGGCGTGTCTTCAAGGCGCTCGTCCAGGAACTGAAACAGCGCGCCAACGAGCTGCCCAGCACAAATCGCGGCGCGACTTCAGCGAGGAGGTGAGCAGACATGCCGAGACGTCTAGAAAATGATCGCTGGCTGTTTGGCGTGACGCTTGCGCTATGTCTCCTGGGCGCGGTGATGATTTACAGCGCGTCAGCCGTTACGGCGGATCAGCAGTACGGGCGCTCGTACATTTTTCTGCTGCGCCAGGCCGCATGGCTGCTTCTCGGCCTGCTCGGCATGTTTGCGTTGATGCGCATGGATTATCGCCGCCTACGTGAGCCCGCGGTCGTGTATCCGACCATCTTCCTGGTGCTGCTCATGCTTGTCGGCGCGTTTTTCCTGGACAAGTCGCACGCCACGCACCGCTGGATCCGTTTTGGCCCGGTCGGCATTCAGCCTTCCGAGCTGGCGAAGCTCGCGGTCGTGCTTTATCTCGCATGGTTTCTGGATTTGAAGCGCCGCAATTCGTCGTCAATGGAGTTCCGCAAAGAAGATTTCCTACACACGATTCTGCCCGCAGCCGGGCCGATTCTGGTTTGCGTAGTGCTCATTCTGTTGCAGCCGGACCTCGGTACTTCGGTCGACATCGTTCTGGTCGCAGCCGCGGTGCTCTTTGTCCAGGGACTTTCGTGGAAGTGGCTTGCTGCGGGCGGTGTGGCAGCTTTGCCCATCCTCTATCTGCTGATTGCGCACGTTTCGTATCGGCAGGCGCGGCTTATGGCTTTTCTCGATCCCGGCTCTGATCCGCAAGGCGCAGGCTTTCAGTTGTTGCAGTCGCTGATTGCGGTCGGCTCGGGCGGATTTACCGGCGTCGGTTTGATGGAGAGCAAGCAGAAACTCTTCTACTTGCCGGAAGCGCACACGGATTTCATTTACGCCGTTATCTGCGAAGAACTGGGCTTTCTTGGCGCGGTGATTGTGATCGCGTTATTTGGAGTCTACGGCTGGCGCGGATTGCGCGCGGCCTTCGGGGCGCCTGACGGATTCGGCCGGTTGCTGGCGCTGGGAATTACGGCCATGGTCCTCTGCCAGGCGCTGATCAATTTTGCCGTTGTGCTCGGCATGGTACCGACGAAGGGCATTCCGTTGCCGTTCGTCAGCTACGGCGGGTCGAGTTTGCTGGTGATGCTCTTGGCGACCGGCGTGCTGCTGAATATTTCGCAGCAGGCGAGGGAGCCCGCATGGTGATCGACCTTGCAAGTAGGGGCACCGCATTCCCTCGGCTTCGCTCGGGACAAGGCTGCGCCCCTACTCGGCAGAAGCGTGAACCGTGAAGCTCTTGATCGCGGGTGGCGGTACCGGCGGGCATGTTTTTCCGGCAATTGCTATCGCCAAGGAATGGCTGTCGCGGGGGAGCGAAAGAGAAGTCGTGTTAGTGGGAACACAACGCGGAATTGAGATGAAGCTGGTGCCGCAGGCTGGGCTGCCGCTGGAGACGTTGCGCGTCGCAGGCCTGAAGGGAAAAGGCGGCACGACCTTGCTAAAAAATCTCGCGATGCTCGGGTCTGGACTTGCCGACGCACTCGGAGTCCTGCGCAAACACAAGCCAGTCGCCGCGTTTGGAGTTGGCGGCTACGCGGCGGGTCCGATGATGCTGGCGACGTGGCTGCGTGGCGTGCCGAACGTGATCTTCGAGCCAAATGCAGAGCCAGGCTTCACAAATCGCGTGCTCGCGAAAATTTCCAAGCGTATCGCCACGGGCTACGACGTCTCCGCGCGCGCCTGGGGCGCGAAAGCGGTTGTGACGGGGTGCCCCGTGCGCGCCGAGTTTTTCTCCGTCGCGCCGCGCACGCCGCAAAAACCATTTCGCTTGCTCATCACCGGCGGCAGCCAGGGCGCTCTGGTGATCAATCGCACGGTTGTGGATGCGATGGACCGCCTCGCGGCGCGAAAAAGCGAGCTGGCCATTGTGCACCAGACTGGCGAACGCGACTATAATGCGGTACGCACCGCGTACGCGCGGCGCGAATTTCCAGCGGAGGTCGTGCCCTTTCTCACGAACATGGCGGAGCGCTTCGCCTGGGCGGACGTTATCGTCTGCCGGGCCGGCGCCATCACTGCGGCAGAAATTGCCGCTTCCGGACGCGCCGCCATCTTCATCCCCT
>WNFP01007303.1_pt1 | contig 13343 bp, 13 predicted proteins | sample 5400201 | NCBI WGS metagenome assembly WNFP01 (sample SAMN13153355, study PRJNA577476) | soil metagenome | isolation source: 115 cm saprolite under Madrone tree | place: USA:California | collected 2016-06-14
ACGCTCGTTCAGAAATCAGAAGCCGAAGCTAGCAGAACGCCTCGAGGAAGCGCTCACATGAACAACGGGTCATCCCGAGCGAAGCGAGGGACCTCACATAGAATCGTGGCGCATTCACGAGGCGTTACGTTCCGCGAACGTCGAGTGAGAGATTCTTCGCTCCGCTCAGAATGACAGCTTACCTATGACCACAGAAGAAGCAGTTGCTTCACTGGAGAAATTATTTGGAGAAAAAATTCAGAATAAAACTGAATTTCGCGGCGAAACGAGTTTTACGATCGCGGCCGGTGATCTCCATGAGATCGCCAAATTCTGCCGTGATGAGCTTTCATTCGACTATTTGCTCGACATCACAAGCATCGACAATTTCGGCGAAGACCCGCGCTTCGAAATCGTTTACCACCTTTATTCGATGCCGCACGGCGTACATCTGCGCTTGAAATTAAGAGTTCTCGAAGAACTCGGCGCGGCCGACACCATTTCCGACATTTGGCCCACAGCGAACTGGCACGAGCGCGAGGCTTACGACATGATGGGCATCAAGTTTACTGGCCATCCCGATCTGCGTCGAATCCTGATGTGGGACGGCTATCCATTCTTCCCGTTGCGAAAAGATTTTCCGCTCGAAGGATTGCCGAGCGAAATGCCTGATATCGCTTTCACCAAAGTCACACCGATGGAAGGCGGCCCCTTCGTCACGGTTCCGAGCAGTGCCGGCTCAAAGGATCGTGAGCCGCGTGCGCATCCGCCTGAACTGTAGGGCGTCTGTATCAGACGCCACCTTTGCTGCGATTACGCAGCCGAGATTGGCGGAGCGGTTTCAGGTTTGCGCCTGGCGGCCATCACGTCTGGGCGCAAGATTTCGTCGCGCGGCACTGCCGGTCTGTGCCCTGGCTTTGGATAAGCGATTCGAGTATGCAACATCGATAGAAGCGTGAATCGGAAACGGGCGGCGATTACTTTCAATTCGCCGAGCGTCAGATCGCATTCGTCCAGCTGCCGATCGCTAATGCGCTCGTCGATCAGCTCGTTCACGAGCGCTTCGATTTTTTGCGGCGTTGGTTTCTCCAGGCTGCGCGAGGCGCTCTCAATCGTGTCGGCCAGACTGACGATCGCGCTTTCCTTCGTCTGCGGTTTCGGCCCGCTGTAACGAAAACTTTCCTCGTGCACTTCTGGAATATCGTCCTCGCGCAGCTTCATGATCTTGCCCCCAGCGCGCGCGTCTTCATGCTGTTGGACTGCGCGTTGATAAAAATAACGGACGAGCGAGGTGCCGTGGTGCTCCTGGATAATATCGATGATGCGCTGGTTTAGCCGATGCTTCAGCGCAAGATCCACGCCTTCCTTGACGTGCGCGATGATAATCAGGGCGCTCATTGTAGGCGCGAGGTCATCGTGCGGATTGCGTTCAAAGCTCATGTTTTCGGTGAAGTATTCGGGTTTCACCAGCTTGCCAACGTCATGGAAGTACGAGCAGACGCGGCAAAGCGTCGCGTTTGCATCGACCGCTTCCGCTGCGGCTTCGGCGAGGTTGGCCACAACCAGGCTGTGATGATAAGTGCCCGGCGCTTCGATCGTCATGCGGCGCAGCAACGGGTGATTCAGATCGGAAGCCTCGAGCCACGAAATGTCCGTCGTGATTCCAAACACGTTCTCGAGCATTGGCAGCGCGCCGCCAGCCAGTGTGGCGGTCAAAACTCCATTTCCGATAGCGAGCGCACTTTGCCATCCGATCATGCCCCAGTCGTTTGCCGTCGGATAAAACCAATTGATCGGTCCGATCGAACCAAATGTCAGCGACAACAGCCAGATCGCGAGCCCGACATACAAACCAGCACGGATCAATTTGCTGCGCCGTCGGACCTGCAACGTTAGAGAGACAGCAGTAAATCCGCTGATCAGACTGGTTATCAAAAGCGGGGCATCAATCGGACCAAACAACATGCTGCTCCATAAGCTGACGAAGAAGGCAGCATAAAGGCCGTGTTGCCGACCGAGCAGTACGCTCAGCGCGAGCGGCGCAAACGCATAGGGCGTGATCAAACCGGCCATCTCCGGCTTTAAGAATCGGTAATTGCCGCTGTTACAAATGACCAGCAGTAGTTTTGTGACGGCTAGTTGGGCAAGGATAACGCCAAAGACAAGAAGAAGTCGCGAGTTTTGGTAAAAACTCTTCGGCTGATTGATCCAAAGCTGCGTTATGGCCGTGGCCAAAACCAGCAGCGCAATCACGTAATTTTTTGCCGGTTCTGGCTGTTGACCGCTAAAGACGAGAAATGCGAGGCCGCCGGCAAACATTGCAAAGAGGACTACCTTCAGAAAGGGCGAATTTTCCAGATTGCGCATGAGCTCGCTGCGTTGCCGTCGCCGGCGCCGCATCTTGCGTGAGGCGAGGCCGCGCTTGATGAGTCGCCCGCGTCTGAGGAAATCGAACATATTGTTTTCTATTTGCGCGATGGTGGCGCGGGCGAGCGGTGCTGTTGGTAAGCGCCAATGATGGCGCGCACGAGCTCATGGCGCACAACGTCGCGCTCGGTGAAATATACGGTCGCAATTCCCGGCACGGCTTTCAATGCCTGTAACGCTTCGAGCACACCGGACCGTTTGTTCGCGGGCAAATCAATTTGTGTGACATCACCGGTAACCACGCATTTGGAATTCAAACCGATTCGTGTCAGCAACATGAACATTTGCTCAGTTGTGGTGTTCTGGGCCTCATCGAGAATGACAAAGGCGTTATTCAAGGTGCGTCCACGCATATACGCCAGCGGAGCCACTTCGATGGTTTGCCGCGCAATCGCCCGCTCCATTTCCTCCCGCTCCAACATTTCATGCAACGCATCGTAAAGCGGCCGGAGATACGGCGTAATTTTTTGTTCGAGATCGCCGGGAAGAAATCCCAGCGCTTCACCAGCTTCCACCGCGGGTCGCGCTAATATAATGCGCGCCACTTGCTCTTTCTTGAGCGCCGCGACGGCCATCGCCACAGCAAGGTAAGTTTTGCCCGTGCCAGCCGGTCCAATTCCAAAGACCACGTCGTGCTTTTGAATTGCCTCGACGTACGCGCGCTGGTTTGCGCTTCGTGCCACGATCGGCGGCTTGCGTGACGAGGTTGTGATTTTCGTCGATACAATGTCGCTCAGATTCTCATCCTTTTGTCCGGTCACGGAGTTAAGGGCATAATTGAATTCGTGCCGTTGAATATCGACACCTTGCTGACGCGCTTTATCAAGCTGTTCGAATACTTGCTGCGCTTTGTCTAGAGGGCCCGGGTCGCCTTCGAGCTTCACCCAACCTTCACGCGTGGTCACCTTCACGCCCAGAGAGTCCTCGAGATTCTTCAAGAGCTTAAGATCGTTGGCGTAAAGGGACTGCAGAACGCGTGGGCTTTCAAACTGCAAAGTTCGCGTTTCAGTCATTTTCCAAGTAGCATCGGCATCTGCACGATTCGAAGCCACTCAGTTCTACCGAAAACCATACACCAATGCCCAATGAGTCCGATCCTCTGGCGATTCCTCAACACTGACTATGATGAAGTAGCTGCCGGTCGCTTTTGGAATGACGTGTGCACCTGCAAAGTGGCCTTTCTCCCATCCGTCCGGCTCTTCTGCAAGTTTGCCATCTGAGTCATAAACGTGAACGGAAACCTTCGCCTTGTCGACTTCCGTTCCGAGCCAAAACCAGTATTCGTTCCCTTTGAACAATTGCTGTCGGACTGCCTTTTTTTCTCCGGAACCGAGGTCGCCTCCCCAGTAATCCTCACGCACCTGGAATCCTTGTTTTACGTATGGTTCAGCGGCTTGAAGAGCAAAGGACTGCGCATCGTCCACCGATGCGAAAATCACAGGTTGAAGGGCTACTAAAACGAGCAGCAGAGCGCTCGTCTGGAACACGAGTTTCGCGCAGCTTTTCATCGAAGTGCTAGTCTCTTGTGACGATGCCATGGCCAAGCCGGGTTGTGATTTCATTGACCTTCTTCACTGATTCGGGCGGAATGCGCCGATCGCCGACATCAATCAAAGGTTTCACCTCGACCAGTGCGTCTTGAATTTGGCGGATGATGGGCAGGTTAAACTCGGGCATAGCCTGGAGCCTTGTTTGAAAATAGGAAAGCAGATCGGGCTGGTGCAGCAGCTCGGCGCCATCGCTGGAAAAATGTTCCTTTACAACCGAGGTCAACACCTCTGTACCACGAAGCCATCCGCCCAGGCTTACAAGCTGTGATAATTTTTCATCGTGCACCTCGTTCATCGCCTGTTGCACGCTGTTTTGGGTGCGATCCAGTTCTCTGCGGACGTTTTCCCAATTACGCTTGTCGGCTGCCTCGACGATCGCCTTGGCATGTGGAGTAATTGAATTTCCCACGCCGATACCCTTCGCCAGGGCCAGGACGCGCTGGCCAATATCTTTTACGGTGTCGGCGTCTTCCGCCTGCACTGCGATAAAACCATCGGCGATCACCGTCCCAAGTAAAAGAGCGATACGCGGCCTCTCGGTAAAGTTCGGTCCTTTGTCGCTGCGCACGTGCTGCTTCCAGTTCACCGTGCCCAGTTTGTTCAGGGCGCCGAAAATTTCGTTCGGCAACGGCACGACAACGTCTTCCACCCTGGTTGATAATTGTTTAATATTGATGTGTTGTGGCGCTTGGGCGGCACCTGCACACAATGCAAGCCCACAGAGGACACCCACGCCTAATTTCAAATATCTGGTTAACGGAATCATTGGCACTTTCGATTTCCCATAGTCGAACCATTGCGCTGCCTCGGTGGCATCTTCTGCACTTGTTATGAACCCTAACAGACTCAAGGCGGTTCTGGATCGTTCGCCAACAAAGCGAATACTGGTCATCGGCGATTTGATGCTCGATGAATTCGTGTGGGGAAAAGTCGGCCGCATTTCCCCCGAGGCGCCGGTTCCTGTTGTGGAGGTCACCAGAGAGTCGTTCTACCCCGGAGGCGCTGCCAATGTCGCACGCAATCTGCGCGAATTCGTAGATTACGTCGCCATCATCGGCTTGCTGGGAAACGATCGCAGTGGCCAGCAACTTCAGCAACTGTTGGCGGAACAAAAAATCGATTTCTCCAACGCGGTTAAAGACGAGTCGTTCCGCACGATTGTGAAAACGCGCATCATTGCGCGTCATCAACAGGTTGTTCGCGTCGATCGTGAACAGTTTACCGGGCCATCGGCACACCAAGTCGAGCATGTGCTCGCGGCGGTCCGAAACACCATTGCGCAGACAGACGCGATTATCTTTGAAGACTACGGCAAAGGGTTTTTGTCGGCTGACATGGTTTCGGAGATTACAGACGTTGCGCGCTCGGCCGGCAAGATCGTGGCGGCCGATCCCAATCCCGAGCATCTAATGGATTGGCATGGCGCCACGGTGGTTACCCCGAACCGCGCAGAAGCTTTTCTCGCAGCTGGCATTCCCGGGCGCGATCCGGATGCGGTCCCGCCGCACGATGTCGATCTCCGGCGCGTCGGCGAAGCGCTTCTTAAGAAATGGAACACAAAATATCTTCTCATCACGCTGGGCGAACACGGCATGATGCTTTTTCAACAGATAGAAGAGCCACATTATATTCCAACAAAGGCACGACAGGTTTTTGATGTCTCCGGCGCGGGCGATACTGCCGTTGCGCTCTTTACCCTCGGGCTTGTCTGCGGAGCAACTCCAATTGAAGCGGCAGAAATCGCCAACCACGGAAGCGCGGTCGTGGTTAGCAAACTTGGAACAGCAACCGTGACGCGAAATGAACTTATCGCCAGCTTCCGAGAGGACAGCGACCATGACTGATGAGCTGTCTCCTGCCGTCTTTGTCGATCGCGACGGCACCATCATGAAGGATTGTGATTATTGTTCCGACCCGAAAGACGTCAGGATTTTTCCAGGCGTTCCGGAAGCATTGCGGCGTTTGAAAGCGCGTGGTTTCAAACTGATTGTTATTACAAATCAGAGCGGGATCGGTCGCGGTCTGATGACAGTCGAGCAATATCGTGCCGTTGACGCGGAGGTCCTGCGACAGTTGGATGATTTGATCGGGGCGACCTATTTTTCCCCCGATCTTCCCGGGCAACATTCCAGCTCTCGCAAACCAGCCCCCGGGATGATCTTGCAGGCCAAGCAAGAACACGGGATTGACCTTTCACGCTCATTTTTCATTGGCGACAAGGAAGTCGATGTCGAATGCGGTCGGAATGCTGGCGTGCGCACGATCCGCGTTCAAACCGGTTTTCAACGCGACATTACTAGCAGCAAGGCTGATTGGATTGCGGAGGATTTCCCCGCAGCGGCGGAGATTATCTTGAACATAACGTCATGATTACGCGGTCATTCCGAACCAGGGGAGGAATCCCACCCTTTGGTTCGTTGCACGGAGACGTCCACTTGCGTAATGCTTCGGCAATCGAGAGATCCTGCGGTTCGCTCAGGATGACAGGCAATGAATAAGGCCTTGGGCGTCATTCCAGCGCGTTGGTCGTCTACACGTTTTCCGGGAAAACCATTGCATCGCATTGCCGATAAACCACTTCTGCAACACGTCTGGCAGCGGTGTCAAACAGCCAAAAATCTAGACCGGCTGATCGTTGCCACCGACGATATGCGCATTGCCGAGGCCGCTTTCAATTGGGGCGCCGAGGTCGCTTTGACCTCCCCGAGACATCGTAGCGGGACTGATCGGGTGGCGGAAGTCGCACGTCGCGCAAAAGCTTTTTCGTTCGTGCTCAATATCCAAGGGGATGAACCGTTGCTCGATCCCCGTTTGATTGATGCAGTCGTTGAAAAACTTCGCTCGGACGTGAAGATCGACATCGTTACTGCCGCGCATCCGTTCCAAAATCCTTCCGAAGCAGAATCACCGCATCAAAACAAAGTCGTCATAGATCGGCACAATTGCGCTCTCTACTTCTCGCGAAGCGTTATCCCCTACTCTGCCAAACCTTCCCGTGTTCGTTATCTGCGGCATCAGGGTATTTATGGTTTCCGTCGCGACGCGCTGCTCCAGTTTGTGAAGTGGAAACCGAGTCCACTTGAGCGCGCTGAGTCGCTGGAGCAATTGCGCGCGTTGGAAAATGGTGTAAAAGTTCATGTGCTCGTCACCAAACATGGTTCGCCCGGCGTGGACACGCCCGCCGACGCAAAATCGCTGGAGCAAAAACTCGTTCGCGCCCAACAGAGTGCTCGCTCCGGATGAAATACATTTTTGTCACCGGGGGCGTCGTCAGTTCGCTGGGTAAAGGCTTAACCGCAGCCTCACTCGGGACGCTACTTGAAGCGCGCAAGCTGCGCGTTGTCCTACAAAAGTTCGATCCTTACCTCAATGTCGATCCCGGCACGATGAACCCGTTCCAGCACGGAGAAGTTTATGTGCTCAACGATGGCGCTGAAACCGATCTCGATCTTGGACATTACGAGCGCTTCACCAACTGCGTCCTCACACGGCACAACAACCTGACCAGCGGCCAGGTTTACGAGACCGTCATTTTAAGGGAGCGGCGCGGCGATTATCTCGGCAATACTGTTCAGGTCATTCCGCATGTCACGGACGTGATCAAAAATCGCATTCGTGAGCTTTCCGACGAAAGCAAATACGACGTCGTTATTACTGAGATCGGCGGAACGACCGGTGACATCGAAGGTCTGCCATTTCTGGAAGCGATTCGACAATTTATTCTAGAGGTCGGCCCGGAAAACGTGCTGAACATGCACGTGACGCTTGTTCCATACATCAAGGCGGCGCACGAATTAAAAACAAAGCCAACGCAGCAAAGCGTGGCGAAGCTCCGCGAGATCGGTTTGCAGCCGCAGGTGTTGATTTGCCGTAGCGAAAAACCGCTGGATCGGGATGTGCGTCGGAAACTGTCGATGTTCTGCAGCGTTTCTGAAAAAGCCGTGATCGAGGAGCGCGATGTCGAGCACACGATTTATGAAGTGCCGTTAACACTGCATGCTGAGGGACTCGACCAATTGGTGTGCGATCTTTTGCATCTGCAAACGCCTGCCCCCGATCTGGCAGACTGGCGGAAATTTGTCGAACGCGTTGTAAATCCAAAGCGCCGCATCAAGATCGCTGTAGTTGGCAAATACATGGAAGTCCGCGACGCCTACAAGAGCATTTATGAATCACTCACGCACGCCGCCGCGAGCGAGGACTGCGGAATCGACCTTAAACTGATTGATGCCGAATCGCTGGAGCACGGCGTGGACTCGCAGTTGAAAGATATTGGCAGCGTCCTGATTCCTGGCGGATTTGGCGCTCGCGGTGTTGAGGGAAAACTCAACGCAGCACGTTTCGCGCGGGAGCATAAGATTCCGTTCCTCGGTCTGTGTCTTGGCATGCAGGTGGCGACGATTGAATTTGCGAGGAACGTCTGTGGAATCAAAGACGCTAACAGCACTGAGTTCGACAAGAAAACTCCAGAGCCGGTAATCTCCCTGCTGGAGGAGCAGCGTGGCGTCCGTAACAAAGGGGCAAGCATGCGACTGGGCACATGGCCAACCAAGGTTGTCCAAGGCACGCTCGCTGAAAAAATCTACGGTGACACCGAGGTAACGGAGCGGCACCGGCACCGATACGAATTCAACATGAAGTATCGCGACCGAATGGACGCGAAAGGCTTTGTGATTTCAGGAACATCACCGGATGGCTCGCTCGCTGAATTGATCGAGCTGCGCGATCATCCGTATTTTGTCGGTTGCCAGTATCACCCGGAGTTCCAAAGCAAACCAAATAAGCCGCATCCACTGTTTAAAGGATTTATTCAGGCATCTCTGGGGCGACAGAGTAGCCGTGCGACGCACGCTCAAGCCGATCAAGAATCGCTGCGCCGAGTCCCTGAGAGGGAACTCGTTCCGCAACGATAAGATCGAGACCAAGTGCATCGAGTTCGCGCAGATATCGAAACAGGTTCGCAGCCGCTTCGCGAAGGTCTTGTTGTTCGCTGAGATTTCGGACTGCGAGAAATTGCAAGGAGTGGCGGTCTCCAGTCCGCCGCTGGGCGATCTGGAGATCGCCCTTCCTTGGATGCCACGCCAGCAAACCAACGCGTTGTTCGTTTTTCGGTAAAAATGATTTCGCGTCCTCGATCAAGTCCAATGGTGTTTTGGGCGCATAATGCGATGGCAATTGTCCCGGGGCCGAAATTTTCTGCGTCGACGGCGCGACGATGTTGACCTTTGCAAATTCCGATAACTGCTCTGCGGTAATCGGCCCACGCCGCAAGATCTGGATGCTGTTTCCCCGCACACGAACAATTGTTGACTCAAGTCCATGTTGGGTTCGCCCCGCGTCAATGATTAACTCGATTCGTCCATTGAGTTCAGCGAGCACGTGTTGTGGAGTCGTAGGACTGATGCGGCCGAATCGGTTCGCGCTAGGCGCAGCAATTGGTTTTCCAAGTTCGGAGATGATTTCGGCAAAAACCGGATGCGAACTCATTCGCACGGCAACGGTGTCGAGCCCCGCGGTTACAATTTCCGGAACAATCGATCGCCGATCTAAAACTAGTGTGAGCGGTCCTGGCCAGAATCGCGTGACCAACTTATTGATCGGCGCGTGGGAACGAGTGTCGATCTTTGCTACGCGTTCCAGCCATTCTTCGTCGGGCAAATGCACAATTAGCGGATCGAACCGCGGTCGTTCCTTCGCCTCAAAGATTTTCGCGACTGCAATCGGGTTCAGCGCGTCAGCAGCGAGTCCGTAAACCGTTTCCGTGGGCAGTCCGACAGTCTCACCTTTGCGCAGCAGTTCAACCGCCGCAGCGCGGTCGGTTGAAATCACTGTTTTCACCTTGGCAATTTCGCGGCCAGTACAGCTTCCGACTGTTTCTTACGAAAGGCCTCCAGTTGATGACGAATCGTCTTATCGGATGTGGCGAGAATCGCAGCCGCGAGAAGCGCGGCGTTTTTCGCCCCCGCCTCCCCGATCGCTAAAGTGCCGACGGGAATGCCCCCCGGCATTTGAACAGTCGACAAAAGGGAATCGAGCCCCTGGAGCTTCGATTGAATCGGAACACCGAGCACAGGCAGCCATGTATGTGCAGCAATCACTCCAGCCAAATGCGCCGCGCCACCCGCGCCAGCGATAATCACCCGTACGCCACGATCAGCTGCTGTTCGCGCGAACTCCGTAGTCGCGTCGGGAGTGCGATGCGCAGATAGAACGCGCGCTTCATTCGCCACACCGAGCTCATCTAGCGTTTCCACGGCGTGCCGCATCGTTTCCCAATCTGATTTGCTGCCCATGATGATGGCAACCAAAGGTTTCGATTCAGGCATGGGCAAATTGTAGGGCGTTTGATTCGTTTGCGCCAGCAAACTCACCCTTCGGGCTTCCCGTCCATGTCGCTCGGCTCCCGCCGGCTCCATTCTGTGAAACGCCAAGCCCTCGGTCATTCCGAGCGAAGCGAGGAATCTCTGATTATTGGTTTGGCGGCGAACAGAATAATTCAGAGATGTTTCGCTTCGCTCTACATGACAGCAACGCGATGCTGATTCGAAACACAACACGTCTGGCTGAAGCAACCTGTTAGTGAGATATTATGCTGTGAACGCTGTCGCTACATCGATTGTCCTCATCGGCATGATGGGCGCAGGAAAGTCGTCCGTTGGAACTTGCCTGCAGCGGCACACGGCTTTCGCCCTGTTCGACACCGACGACATCGTTGCGTCGAAATTTAGACTCTCGATCCCGGAAATCTTTTCCAAACATGGCGAGAAGAAGTTCCGTGAAGCGGAAACTCAAGCCCTCCGCCAACTGTCAGAGACAAAGCGGGCAATCATCGTAACCGGTGGGGGTATCGTTTTACGCCACGAGAATCTGCAGATTTTGAAACGGCTCGGCATAACCGTTTGGCTGGACGGCAACGAAGAAGCGCTATTCGAACGCGCCTCGCGATCAGGCAACCGACCGTTGTTGCAAGTGAAGAGTCCAAGGCGATCGTTTGCGCGAATGTTACAGGCACGGCAACCACTTTATCGAGGCGTTGCGGATGTCCGAGTCGATACTTCGATGCTTACAGACGAGGAAGTTGCCCTGGCAATTTTGAGCAAACTCGGAAGAGTCGGCGCCAATCCGCAGCCAGGGCCGCCTGTGCCGGCTACAGCATGATGACTCAAACTTCGCAAAGGGATTTGAAGGCGCAGCTGGTATCTTTTGCGCGGCAGATTGGTTTTGATTCCTGTCGCATAGCAGCTTGCACCGAGCCAGCGCATGCAAGTGAATTTCGGCAATGGTTGCGTGACGGCGCGCACGGCGAAATGCATTACATGCAACGCGGCGAAGAGAAGCGTTGCGATCCGCAGAAAATTTTGCCCGGCGCGCGATCCATTGTTGTTTTGGCGCTGAACTATTTTCAGGGAAACGCGGCCCACAGGGACGCGGCCACAGCAAAGACAGGCAGAATCGCGCGCTACGCGTGGGACGAGGATTATCACGATGTGATCGAGGCGAAGCTCAGCAAGATCGACCAATTTCTTCGCAGTTTTGGCGGACAGCAGAAATATTACGTGGATACCGGCCCTATTTTAGAGCGTGACCATGCGGCGCAAGCTGGAATTGGCTGGCATGGCAAAAACACCATGCTGATTGATGAACGGCTCGGGACTTGGTTCTTTCTCGCGGAGCTTTTGACGACGCTTGAACTGCCGGCGGATGAGCCAGTCGCCGATCACTGCGGAACATGCGAGCGCTGTATCGCTGCCTGTCCGACTGGTGCGATCACCGCTCCGCATCGACTCGACGCACGCCGCTGCATCTCTTATCTGACGATTGAGTTGAAAGGTTCCATTCCCTTGGAGCTTCGCGCACTTATGGGAGATCGGATCTTCGGTTGCGATGATTGCCTGGATGTTTGCCCATGGAACCGGTTCGCTCAAGTTTCTCACCAGACAGCTTTTTCAGCACGCCAGTCAATGACGGGCATGTCGTTGCGGGAGTATTTGGAACTCAGTGACGCAGAGTTTCGCGCCCTTTTCAAAAATTCCCCGATCAAACGAATCAAGCGCCGTGGTTTTCTACGCAATGTGTGTGTCGCTCTCGGTAACACCGGCGACGTATCCGATCTTCCGGCGCTCGAACGCGCGGCAGACGATCCGGAGCCTTTGATCGCAGAGCACGCGCTGTGGGCAGTTGAGCAAATTAGGGCTCGCCGCGGCGTTAAGTCGTGGGATCGACCGACAAGATCAGCGTCATTGAAGGAAGCTGCAATTAGCTGAATCCAAAGCGGCTTTTCGGCGCATCCCAACGTTGTCATGAATGGGATTTCGTTTGCAAGAGTCCAACAACCAACTAACCCTGAGGCTTTCACCCCGAGAACCGCTCCTACAATGCACCAAGCCGCAAGCACACCTGCCCCGGCGCCTTTGACGGCGAAGCAGCGTCGCGCCCGACGCAAAAAGCAAATCATTTGCAGTTCCATCGGCCTGGTCGTGCTTTGCATCGCTGCGTCGATTATCTGGAGCAAGCGCGAGAAGCCGGTTCCGGTTACCACGGAGAAGGCGATTCGTAAAACTATCGTGCAGACAGTTTCAGCAACAGGAAAGGTGCAACCGGAAACAGAAGTAAAAATTTCTCCCGAGGTCGCGGGCGAAATCATCGAGCTACCGGTGGAAGACGGAAAGCGAGTCAAGCAAGGCGATCTGCTTGTACGGATCAAACCGGATTCGTACAAGGCGCTCGTGGAGCAACAGGAAGCGGCGATCAGCGCAGCGAAAGCAATAAATCTTCAGCAGAAGGCGACGATGCTGAAGACCGAGCACGATTTCAAGCGAGCGGAAGACCTGTTCAGTAAGAAGCTAATTTCAGAACAGGAATACAATGCGGCTGAAGCAGCGTATGACGTTGCGAAGAACACTTACGAAAGCTCGCTCCATGAGATTGAGCGCGCGCAGGCTGGCTCGAGTCAGGCGCGCGATCAGCTGTCAAAGACGACAATTTATTCCCCGATCGATGGCACGGTCACAGTTCTCAACAGCAAACAGGGCGAACGTCTGGTGGCGACAGGGCAATTTGCCGGCACGGAAGTCATGCGCGTCGCTGATCTCAGTCACATGGAAGCGCGTGTCGATGTGAACGAGAACGACGTCGTAAATGTCAAGGTGGGCGACAAGGCCGAGATCAAAATTGACGCCTACAGTGATCGGAAATTTCATGGCACGGTTTATCAAATCGCCAACACTGGAAAAACAACCGGCGCGGGTACTCAGGAAGAGGTCACCAATTTTGAGGTGAAAATTCGAATCGAAGACGCTGCCGTGACGTTGAAGCCCGCGCTGAGTTGTACGGCGGAAATCCATACAAACGAGGCGAAAGACGTCGTGGCAGTGCCGATGCAGGCCG
>WNFP01019091.1_pt1 | contig 13340 bp, 13 predicted proteins | sample 5400201 | NCBI WGS metagenome assembly WNFP01 (sample SAMN13153355, study PRJNA577476) | soil metagenome | isolation source: 115 cm saprolite under Madrone tree | place: USA:California | collected 2016-06-14
AGAGTTACCGCGAATCGCGCAATTACCGACCGGGCGAAATCGGCGTCGCCGCCGACTTGCCGTGGGGACGGCTCGGACTCACGGTCTGCTACGATCTGCGCTTCCCCTCGCTCTATCGCGCGCTCGCCGAGGCCGGATGCTCGTTTCTCGCCGTCCCCTCGGCGTTCACAAGGCAAACCGGCGAAGCACATTGGCACGTGCTTAACCGCGCGCGCGCGATCGAGAACGGCGCCTTCGTGCTGGCGGCCGCGCAGGGCGGCAAGCACGAGAACGGTCGCGAGACCTTCGGCCATTCCCTCATCGTCGATCCTTGGGGCCGCATTCTGGCCGAAGGCGATACCGAGCCGGGAGTGATTCTGGCGGTGATCGATCCCGCCGAGGTCACGTCCGCGCGCGCGAAAATCCCCTCGCTCCAGCACGGTCGCCGGTTCGAGATCATCGAACCGATGGCCGAGCCCGCCCACCTGCACGCAGTGCGAGGTCCGGCATGATCCGTTACGCGCTGGCGTGCGAGAACGGGCACGCATTCGACAGTTGGTTCCAGAACTCGGCAGCCTACGACAAGCAGGCCAAGGCGGGGCTCGTCGCTTGCCCGGTTTGCAACTCCGTCAAGGTCGAAAAGACGATCATGGCGCCGCGGGTGTCGGGAGCGAAAAAGCGCGGCGATGCGCCGTTGCCGGAGCGGCCGCCCTCCCCTGCTCCATCGCCCGAGGCGCCTTCTCCGGTCGCCATCGTGTCCCCGCAGGAGCGCGAGTTTCGCAAGAAGTTGAAGGAGCTGCGCGACCACCTCACGAAGAACGCCGACTATGTCGGGCAGAAATTTCCGCAAGAGGCGCGCAAGATGCACTACGGCGAGATCGAGCACCGCTCGATCTACGGTGAGGCCACTCCCGATCAGGCCAAAGAGCTGCACGAAGAAGGGATCGAATTTCATCCGCTGCCCGTGCTGCCCGACGAGCGCAACTAGGGCTGCGCGGCCGCAAGACAGTAGGCGCCAAGTCTGCGCCGCGTTCAGAACCCGCGGTCATTGCGCCCAGAGCAGCAGCACAACCCCAATCACGATCAGCACGATGCCGACGGCTTCGCGGGGGGTTGTCGCCTGCTTGAACACGAAGCGCGAGATCGCTTGCGCGAACAGCACCTCGACGAGCGCCAGCGTACGCACGCTGGCGGCGGTGGCGAGCGCAAAAGCGAGGAACCAGAATTGGGAAGCGAACGCGCCCATGAAGCCCGCGAACAGCGACGGCTGCCAAGCACGCACGATCGCGGCGAGCACGTCCGGATTGCGCAGCCTCAAATAAAACGACAGCAGCACCGATTGCAGCAGGAGACCGACCACCACCGTCACGGTCGCCGCCATGACATAGCTGGGCCCGCCTAGGCGCAGGATCGCGCCGCGAAAGCCCACCGCTGAGAGCGCAAACATCGCGCCGGCGGCAAGGCCGAGCAGCGTCGCCTTGGAGTCCGACGACGTGCCCGGCTTGAGCGCCATGATGACGACGCCGGCGGTCGCGATCAGAATCGCGGCCGCCATCCCGGGCGTCACCATGTCACCGAGAAAGACGAGGCCGAACAACGCGACCTGCACCGGCTCGGTCTTGATATAGGCATAGACCACCACGAAGGAGCGATCGTTCATGGCGGCCAGCATCAGCGCAGTGGCGGCGACCTGCGCCAGCGCCCCAACGATCACCCAGGGCCAAAAGACCAGCGGCGGCCGCGGCGGTTCTTGCCCGAGCGCGGTCATCACGGCGGCGAGGAAGACAAAAGCGAACGGAAATCCGAACAGGAAGCGCACATGGGTAGCGCCCACGGTGCCGAGCTTGGCGGTGAGCTCGCGTTGCGTGGCGTTGCGCACGGTCTGCGCGGCAGCGGCAATGACGGTAAAGACGATCCAGAGCCACGAAGAATCGAGCATCGGAGCCTATGGGACTGCCCGAGCGGCGCCGCCCCCGCTCCATCCGGTGACGCTGCCCCTCTCGTCGTCCACCATCGATCCTTGCGCCGAGAATATGAAAAGCAATGCTAGGAGGGCGCGCGTTCCGCGACCACCATATAGTTCACGTCCATGTCGCTCGAGAGCCGCCAGCGGTCGGCCAAGAGATCGTAGATCACGCCGGTCTCGTCGATGACGCGCAGCCCATGCCGCTCCAACGTCGCCTCGAGCTCGTTTGGCGTGACGAATTTATCCCACTGATGGGTGCCGCGTGGCAGCCATCGCAGCACGTATTCGGCGCCGACGATCGCGAGTGCAAAGCTCTTGAACGTGCGGTTCAGCGTCGCCGCGATCATGAGCCCGCCGGGCTTCACCATCTCGGCGCAACGTCTGACGAAGAGGCTCAGGTCCGCGACGTGCTCGACCACCTCCATGGCGAGCACGATGTCGAAGCGCTCGCCCGCGTCCGCAAGCGCTTCGGCCGTGGTCACGCGGTAGTCTATCGCGACGCCCGCCTCGCCCGCATGCAGCTTCGCCGCCTCGATATTGGCTTGCGAGGGATCGGCGCCCACGACCTCGGCCCGCAGGCGCGCCAAAGGTTCGCTCAGAATGCCGCCGCCACAGCCGATGTCGAGCAAGCGCAGGCCGGTCAGCGCGTCGAGTTGCTTGTCGTTGCGGCTGAAGTGCCGGCACGCAGCCTCCTTGATGAAGCCGAGCCGCACCGGGTTGAGCCTGTGCAGCACGGCCATCTTGCCGCGCGCATCCCACCACTCGGCGGCGAGCGCCGAAAAGCGCGCGACCTCCGTTGCGTCGACGGTCGACTCGCGTCCGGGTTTCGTCCTGCCGGCCATCGACCTCTCCAGAGCGCGGTTGCGGCCATGCGGCCTCGCCGGTATGTATACGCGCCTTTTCGCGCGAGGGCTTGCCGTAAAGCGGATCGCGCACCTCAAATCATGCCGGAGAACCCCGCAAGCCCGCCATGGCCCGCCTGGTAATGAAATTTGGCGGCACCTCGGTTGCCGACATCGAGCGCATCCGCAACGTCGCGCGACACGTCAAGCGCGAGGTCGACGCCGGACACGAGGTGGCGGTCGTCGTCTCGGCCATGGCCGGCGCCACTGATCGGCTCGTGGGCTGGTGCCGCGAGGCCGCGGCGCTGCACGACGCCCGCGAATACGACGCGGTGGTGTCCTCGGGCGAGCAGGTAACCGCCGGTCTGTTGGCCATCGTGCTGGAGGGAATGGGCATCAATGCCCGCTCGTGGCAGGGCTGGCAGCTGCCGATCCTCACCTCCAACGCTCATGCCGCTGCGCGCGTCCTCGATATCAACGGCGCCGAGCTCGTCAAACGCTTCAAGGAGCGTCACGAGGTCGCGGTGCTCGCCGGCTTCCAGGGCATGCACAAGGAGACGGGCCGCATCACCACCCTGGGGCGGGGCGGATCGGATACCTCCGCGGTCGCGATCGCGGCCGCCATCGCAGCGGAGCGCTGCGACATCTACACCGACGTCGACGGGGTCTACACCAGCGATCCGCGCGTGGTGCCGCGCGCGCAGCGCCTGGAGCGCGTCGCCTACGAGGAAATGTTGGAACTCGCTTCGCTCGGCGCCAAGGTCTTGCAGGTACGCTCGGTCGAGCTTGGAATGGTGCATAATGTGCGCATCTTCGTGCGTTCGAGCTTCGAGAAGCCGGAGGATATCGATCCGCACGGAACGCCGCCCGGAACGCTTATCTGCGGCGAGGAGGAGATCGTGGAACAACAAGTCGTCACTGGCATCGCCTTCTCGAAGGACGAGGCGCAGATCTCGATCCGCCGCGTGCAGGACAAGCCCGGCGTCGCGGCCGCCATCTTCGGTCCGCTCGCCGAAGCCAATATCAACGTCGATATGATCGTGCAGAACGTCTCCGGCGACGGCGCGACAACCGATGTGACGTTCACCGTTCCCGCCTCCGACTACGAGCGGGCGACCGAAACGCTGATCAGGACGAAAGGTCAGGTCGGTTACGAGCGCATCGACGGCGCAAATGACGTGGCCAAGGTCTCGGTGATCGGCATCGGCATGCGCAGCCACGCCGGCGTCGCCGCCAAGGCATTCAAAGCGCTGGCGGAGAAGGGTATCAACATCCGCGCCATCACCACCTCCGAGATCAAGTTTTCGCTGCTGATCGATGCCAACTACACTGAACTGGCGGTGCGCACGCTGCACAGCCTCTATGAGTTGGACAAATAACACTCTCGCGTCCCGGATGCGGTCAAACGGCGCCGGGACACGCCGCCCCAGCGCGGATTTGACTCATGGCCGGGCCGACCGTCTCCTATGCGCAGCGCTTTGAGGATTTATACCTCATGCGCTGCTTCGCTGCCGGCAGCGACGGATTCTACATCGACATCGGATCCGGGCACCCGGTCTACGACAACACGTCGTTCGCGTTCTATCTCAAGGGGTGGCACGGCATCACGGTCGAGCCCAATCCATGGCTCGCGCGTCTGAGCAGAGCGGTTCGTCCGCGCGATCGCCACATCGAGGCTCTCGTCGGCGCCACGGTGGGCGAGGCCGTCTTTTATCTCGTGAACGACTTCCACGGCTTCTCGACCATGATCGAAAGCCATGCGCGCGCGGCGCAAACGCAATTCGGAAAGTCCTCGCAGGCCATTGTCGTTCCGGTCACAACCCTCTCGCACCCTACACGCTGGCACCCGCCTGGGCGGCGTGGGAGCCGTTTCTCGCAAAACACGGCTACCGTTACGTTTGGTTCGACAGTCTCAACCGGTATTACCTCGCCGAGGAGGCGAGCGAACTTGCGCACTGTTTCGAGAACGCCCCGGCCTCCTTCGACGACGATGCTTTTCAGTTCCGCGGCGTCAAGCCGGCGGTTGTGGATGCGGCGCATCCCGATCACCGGCTGGCGAGCCTGTTGGCGGGCAGCGCCATGACGCGCCTACCGCTGCTCGGGCGCGAGGTGCTCGTTGAGCTCCTCACCGCGGACATTGCCTCGGCTGCCCTCGAAGGGCCGGCCGGCGCCGATGCAATCGCGGGCGCAATCGAGCGGCTGTTCGGGCCGGATGCAACGTTGTCGAGGGAAGAGCTGCGGCTGCCCCCCGGCCCACGCCTGCGCGAGGTCTACGCCGCCCTCGTCGACAGCGACCAATTCCGCACCGCCTGCGGCCGGATTTCCGCCAGCTATGCCTGGTAGATGACCCAGTCGGACGCTTTGGCTTGCCCGGGCCACGCGGCATTCGCTATACGGCGTGATGGATTGTAGCCGCCGCGGGCGCCCGGGCCCGGCGGATACTATTTCCTGACTTGGTCGAGCCGGGGGCTGACACCCTCGGCCGGATGGGCTGATCCGAGGATCACGTCATGCGTGGCGCACTCGGCGGTCCGCGCGTGCTGTTGCGCCGGCTCCGCGAAGTGATGGCGGAGCAGGTCAGCGCGCAGGAGCGCCTGGACAAGATCGTGGTGCTGATCGCCGCCAACATGGTGGCCGAGGTCTGCTCGGTCTACGTGCTGCGCGTGGACGGCACGCTCGAACTCTACGCCACCGAAGGTCTCAACAAGGCGGCGGTGCACCAGACCGTGCTGCGCTCGGACGAAGGCCTCGTCGGCCTGGTCGCGAGCGAGGCGAACCCGATCAACCTGTCGGAAGCGCAGAACCATCCCGCCTTCTCCTATCGGGTGGAGACGGGCGAAGAGATCTACCACTCCTTCCTCGGCGTGCCGGTGCTGCGCGCCGGCAACACGCTCGGCGTGCTGGTGGTGCAGAACCGCGCGCGGCGCACCTATACCGAGGAAGAAGAGGAGGCGCTACAGACGACCGCGATGGTGCTCGCGGAGATGATCGCCTCGGGCGAACTCTCCGCCATCGCCAAGCCCGGCGCCGAACCCGCCGCGCGGCGTCCGCTGCATCTTACCGGCATGGCGCTCAACGAGGGCGTCGCGCTCGGTCACGTGGTGCTGCACGAGCCGCGCGTCGTCATCACCAATTTCATCGCCGACGACCTGCCGAAAGAGCTGAAACGCCTGGAAGCCGCGGTCGAGACCATGCGGTCGGACCTCGACGTGCTGCTCGAGCGCGGCGAGGTCGCCGATGGCGGCGAGCACCGCGACGTGCTCGAAGCCTATCGCATGTTCGCCTACGACCGCGGTTGGGTGCATCGTCTCGAAGAAGCGGTGGCGACGGGCCTCACCGCCGAGGCCGCGGTCGAGCGCGTGCAGTCGGACACCCGCGCGCGCATGCTGCGCGCGACCGATCCATATTTGCGCGAGCGCCTGCATGACCTGGACGAACTCGCCAATCGGCTGATGCATCATTTGCTCGGCCAGGACTACGCGCCGGCGCGCGACCGCCTGCCGGAGAACGCCGTCCTGGTTGCCCGCTCCATGGGACCGGCGGCGCTGCTCGAATACGATCGCAAACGGCTGCGCGGCCTCGTTCTCGAAGAAGGCGGGCCCAATTCGCACGTGGCGATCGTCGCCCGCGCGCTCGGCATCGCGGCGGTCGGCGAGATCACCAATGCCACCGGCGTTGCCGACCCGGGCGACGCCATCATCGTCGATGGCGCGACCGGCGACGTGCACATGCGGCCATCGCCGGACATGGAGGCGGCTTATGTCGAGCGAGTGCGGCTGCGCGCCCGCCGGCAATTGCAATATCTCGCGCTGCGCGACAAGGCATGCGTGACCAGGGATGGCGAGAAGATCGAGCTGATGATCAATGCCGGTCTTGCCGTCGACCTGCCGCATATCGAGGAGACCGGCGCCGCCGGCATCGGGCTGTTCCGCACCGAATTGCAGTTCATGGTGGCGGCGACCTTCCCCCGCACGGCCGAGCAATTCTCGCTCTACCGCGCCGTGCTCGATGCAGCCGGCGACAAGCCGGTGACGTTCCGCACCCTCGACATCGGCGGCGACAAGGTGCTGCCCTACATGCGCAATGTCGAGGAGGAGAACCCGGCGCTCGGTTGGCGCGCCATAAGACTGGGTCTCGACCGCCCGGGCCTGCTGCGCAGCCAAATCCGCGCGTTGTTGCGCGCCGCGGGCGGACGCGACCTGAAAGTCATGTTTCCGATGATCGCCACCGTCGAGGAATTCGACGAGGCCAAGTCGCTGGTCGAGCGCGAACTCACCCACCTGCGCCGGCACAGCCACAAGCTGCCCGAGCAGGTCGAGATCGGGACCATGCTCGAGGTGCCTTCGCTGCTCTACCAGCTCGACGAACTGCTCGATCGCGTCGACTTCCTCTCCGTCGGCTCCAATGATCTCGTGCAGTTTTTCTATGCCGCCGACCGCGGCAATTCGCGCGTCGCCGATCGCTTCGATGCGATCTCGGCGCCGGTCTTGCGCGCGCTCAAGCTCGTCGCCGATAAGGGCCGCGCCCACGCCAAACCGGTGACGCTGTGCGGGGAACTCGCCTCGAAACCGATCGGGGCGCTCGCACTGGTGGCGATCGGCTACCGCTCGTTCTCGCTCTCCCCGTCCGCGGTCGGTCCGGTCAAGGCCATGCTGCTCGACCTCAACGCCGGCAAGGCCGCCGCCCTGATGCAGCCGCTGATCGACAGCCCGACCGGAAGCCTGCCGATCCGCGAGCGGCTCAAGGCTTTTGCAGCCGAGCAAGGGCTGCAGATTTGATGCCCGCGCCCTATCTCAGTCGCATGTCCTCTACGAGCATAGCGCCGGCGGACCTGCCGCGCGCGCCGCGGCATCCGGGATATCCGACCGTTGCATCCTGAGTTTGCGCAACCATGATTCCTGAGCCAAAACTCGATGCGCTCGTCGCCCGCCACCAGGCGGTCGAACGCGAGCTTGCGAGCCCGGTGACGCCGGAGACCTACGTCAAGCTCTCGCGCGAGTTCGCCGAGCTCGCTCCCATCGTCGAAACGGTGAAGGACTATCGCGCCGTCGTCGCCGAGATCGCAGGGCTCGACGCGCTGATTGCCGACGCGGCGACGGATGCCGAAATGCGCGCCATGGCGGCCTCCGAGAAGCCGCAGCTCGATCAAAGACGCGCGGCGCTCGAGCGGGAGCTGAGGCTGGCGCTTGTGCCGAAAGACGCGATGGACGAGCGCAACGTCATCCTGGAAATCCGCGCCGGCACCGGCGGCGACGAGGCCGCACTCTTCGCCGGCGATCTGTTTCGCATGTACGAACGCTATGCCGCTACGCAGAGCTGGAAGGTCGAAGTCATTTCCCTGAGCGAAGGCACGATGGGCGGCTTCAAGGAGATCGTCGCGGAAATTCGCGGGCGCGGCGCTTTCGCCAAGCTCAAATTCGAATCGGGCGTTCATCGCGTGCAGCGCGTGCCCGATACCGAAGGGGCGGGCCGCATCCATACCTCGACCGCCACCGTCGCCGTGCTGCCGGAGGCGGCCGAAGTCGACATCGACATCGACGACAGCGAACTCAAGATTGACACCTTGCGGTCCGGCGGCGCCGGCGGCCAGCACGTCAACAAGACCGAATCGGCCGTGCGCGTGACCCACATTCCCACCGGCATCGTCGTCATGATGCAGGAAGACCGCTCGCAACATCGCAATCGCGCCAAAGCGATGGCAGTGCTGCGCGCCAGGCTCTACGATTTCGAGCGTCAAAAGCAGGACGCGGCGCGCGCCGCTGAGCGGCGCGGGCAAGTCGGCTCGGGCGACCGCTCCGAGCGCATCCGCACCTATAATTTTCCGCAAGGGCGGGTGAGCGACCACCGCATCAATCTCACGCTCTACAAGCTGCCGCAGGTGATGGAAGGCGAGGCGCTGGGCGAGATCATCGACGCGCTGGTGACCGAGCATCAGGCGGAATTGCTGGCGGCGGAGGGGGCACCATCGTGACGCGGCGGCCGCTCGCCAGCTCGGGGCATGACCCATTCGCAGGCGACTCGATCGGCGCCGCGCGGCGGCGGCTGGCGCTCGAGTTTCGTCGCGGCGGTCTCGACGCGCCCGAGCTTGATGCGCGCATCATCGTCGGCCATGCGCTTGGGCTCGACCACGCGGCGCTCGCGGCCCAGTCGAACCGCACGCTCGCGGCCGATGAAGCCGGCGCCATTGCGGCGCTTTCGGCGCGGCGGCTCGCGCGCGAGCCGGTCGCGCGCCTTGTCGGCCGCAAGGAATTTTGGGGCCTGCCGCTCAAGGTCAATGCCGAAACCCTCTTGCCCCGGCCGGAGACCGAGACCGTGGTCGAGGCGGCGCTCACGGCAGTCGATTGCGACGATCGCAGATGGCGTGCGCTGCGCATCGCCGACCTCGGGACCGGCTCGGGTGCGCTGCTTCTGGCGCTGCTCTCGGAACTCCCGAACGCGTTCGGCGTCGGCACCGATATCAGCTTCGCCGCGCTGCGCTGTGCCCGCGACAACGCCGCCGCACTCGGCCTCTCCGGTCGGGCGTCGTTTGTGGCCTGCGACTACGGGCGAGCTCTCCGGGCGCCGGTCGATATCCTCGTTTCCAATCCTCCTTACGTGGCGCGGGCCGACATTGCGGGGTTGCAAGCCGAAGTGCGCGACTTCGATCCGCGGCGCGCGCTCGATGGCGGGCCCGACGGCCTCGATGGCTATCGCGCCATCGCATCCCACGCGGCGCGCCTGCTCGCACCCGACGGCATCCTGGTGCTCGAACTCGGGCACGGGCAGCTCGGCCCTGTGACCTCGATCTTTACCCCCGCGGGGCTGGCGCCAGTGGCGCCACGACACGATCTTGCGGGCATCGCCCGGGCCCTTGTGATGCGGGTTCGGCCATGAGGGCTCCACATTCCTGGTACGAAAAAAAGCACTTGGATTGTGGGGCAAGACCGACTAGGTTTCGGCCAGGAATCGACCCGAGCGAGTGAGCGCCGATAGCGAGCCCCGGAGCAGGACTGCGGAGAGCCGACGGTGCGGACGAAGCGAACGAAGGAAGCCGGATGACCCGGCAGGTGGTTCGCCCAATCGGGATTGGATACTTCATTCCTGCTTGTGCGGGCGAGGGCGCGGACGTTTGCGTCGCTCGTAACAAAGCCTCGAGGTCTTTAGTGAAGCACGGCGGCGGCGAGCCGTCACAATGAAAGGGTCGGCAACAGGCGAACCATGAGAAACGGTCAGAACAAGCGCATGCGCGGACGCAACAATCACCGCAAGAGTCACAACCCGATGGTCCGGGTATACGAATCGAACGGCCCGGACGTGAAAATTCGCGGAAATCCATCTCACATTGCAGAAAAATACATTCAACTCGCGCGCGACGCGCAGACCTCGGGTGATCCGATCGCGGCGGAGAATTACTACCAGCACGCCGAGCACTATTACCGCGTGATCGCCGCGGCGCAGGAGCAGTTCCGGCAGAACAACCCCCACTTCCAGCGTCCGGAGAATGAAGCGCCCGGAATGCGCGAGGGTGGTTTCGACGACGGCGACGATGATGGGCAGCCGTCGATGAGCGCTCCCCCCGATTCGCCTTACGGCACCCGCGAGCCGCAACCCTATATCCCGCGCGACGCACAACCCTTCCCGCAGCACCAGCAGCGCCAGCCCCACCAACCGCGCCCGCCGCAAGGCAACGCGCCACCCGAAGGCGACGTCGACCGGTTGCCGTCCTTCATCACCGGCGGACAACAGCACCAGTCTCATCCGGGTCCCCACCAGGGCCAGAACGGCCACGACAATCAGCCCGACCGTTTCCCCCTGCACCGCCGGCGCCGCCGACATCGCGGCCCGCGGCCGGACATGCAGGGTGGCGGCGGTGACGGGGGAGACGGACCTTCTACGCGCGACGAGTAATCGCGTCGCCCGCGCGCCGAGATCGACCCGCATCGTCTGCGCCACGGATCGGAATGCTCTTTCGTGATTGCAGGGACTGTCGGCTCGAACCCAGCAACGACAACTACCTACCGGGTGAAGGCACGAGCGCGGGCTCCAGTGCAGGCACCAACCGCGCCCGCTGGCGGCGGGCGGGAACGGCACGATAGACCTGCTTCGTCGCCTCGACGATGTGCACGCCTGCGAACGGCGTAGCGACCGCCGAGCCCGCACGCTCCCAGGCGACGGCCGAGCGCAAGAACCAGCCGCGCGCGACCGGCGGTACATGCAGCGCGTCTCCCCAGCCCGTCGGCGTGAACCAGGCCTCGCGCAGCAGATGCGTGATCTGCGAGCGCGAATAGGGCCGACCGTGGCCGAACGGTGTCGTATCGAGCCGCGCCCATACCCCGCGCCGGTTAGGGACCACGATCAGCAGGCGCCCGCCCCCGGCCAGCACCCGCCAGACTTCGCGCAGCAGCGCGATCGGGTCGCGCGCCATTTCGAGGGCATGCACCAGGAGCACCCGATCGACGGCGGAATCGGTGAGCGGCAGCTCGAGCTCATCGACGAGGGCGGCAAGCCCGGGCCGGTCGGTCGGCCATTTCACCACCCCCTGCACCGCCGGCATGAAGGCGAGGCAGCGTTCCGCCTCCTCGCGAAAGAGCCCGAGATAAGGCGTCGGATAGCCCACCCCGAGCACGCTCATGCCGCGCGTGTCGGCAAAGCGCTTGCGAATGCCGCGCCCGACGAAGCGCCGGGCGACGACGCCGAGGCGCTGGGCATAGAAATTGCGCAGGTCGACGACATCGATCGACATGGCAACAGGGTAGCATGGATTTTATTTCTTCGTCGTTTCGGGCGCATGGAACCGATCGCCAACCGCCTTGCGGGCGATGTGCGGGGGGTGCCTAATGAGGGCAATTGTGCCGACCGAATCCGGAGGACCACATGCCCGCGCAAACCCGTTTGTTTCTTTGCCTCAAGGATAATTTCGGCGTCCTCCTGCACGATCCCGAGAGCGGTGCGACCGCGGCGATCGATGCGCCCGAGGCCGCGCCGATCGAGGCCGCGCTGAAGGCAACCGGCTGGCGGCTCAGCGACATCCTCGTCACCCATCACCATGCGGATCACACCGGCGGCATCGCCGAGCTCAAGCAGCGCCATCGTTGCCGCGTCGTTGCCCCCCACGGCGAGGCGGCGCGCATTCCGTTGGTCGATGCGACCGTGCGCGAGAACGACGAGGTTCAAGTCGGTTCGCTGCGGGGGCGCGTGCTCGAGACTCCGGGGCACACCGCGGGCCATATCAGCTATGTCTTTCCCGCCGACAAGCTCGCCTTCGTCGGCGATACGCTGTTCTCGATCGGCTGCGGGCGCGTCATCGAGGGCACGCCGGAGATGATGTGGCAATCGCTGCTCAAGCTGCGCGCGTTGCCGGACGACACGCGCATCTATTGCGGCCACGAATATACCAAGGCCAATGTCGCCTTCGCCAAAACGGTCGAACCCGACAATGCCGCGCTGCGCGCGCGCGAGACCGAGGTCGAGAAACTTCTCGCCGCGAGGGAGCCGACCATCCCGTCGACCATGGGCGCGGAAAAGGCGGCAAACCCGTTTCTGCGCGCGGACGTGCCAGAGGTGGCGAAATCGGTCGGGCTTGCGGGCAACCCGGCGTGGAAGGTGTTCGCGGAAATCCGCGAGCGCAAGAACAGATCCTGACGCGAACGCGATTTAATCGTAGTGCGAACTCTTGCCCCTGCCCTCCCCTGCGCGCGTGAGGATACGAGCGCGCTCGCATTAGCCGCGTTGCGTAATCAATAGTGTAGTTGCGATGTAGTCGCGCGCGACGCGGTCGCGCGCAGCTTAGTGGCGAGGAGCGAAACTCTGCATGTGGGCCCTGTCGGCTTCCGGCAGCGCCGCGGCCCAGCGCGCCTCGTCGCCAGCGTCCGGGAGCAAATGACCGAACTCGACCATCTGCCGCGGCACGAGATCGGCGATGTAGACCCAGACGTTCCTGTTCGCCAACTTCGACGCTTCTGCGACCGCCGCCGTTATCCGGGTAATGAGCGCGTCCTTAGTCTCAGCGGAGCGGCCGCCGCGGATCTGTCCGTTCACAAAAACCTGCTGGCCCTTGAGTGGACTCCCGCCGACGAAGTAGCAGTCCGGTGCAACCTCCGTGAAAATGACCTGCGCAAAGTAGGTGGGAGCGCCCGTTGTCTCGCTGTGGATGCGCGTGATTGCGGAGGCAATCTTTGCTCGCTTGGGGGCGTCCAGGGTTCCTTCGACGCAGGTGACGGTGTAGGTCGGCATGGCAGCTTCCTCTCAAAGCGGCAGCGAGGGCCCGCTGCCTGAGGGCGTGACGCGCACCAGTGCTTTGCCGAAGTTGCGGCCTTCCAGCATGCCGATGAAGGCGGCTGGCGCATTCTCAAAGCCGTCGGTGATATCCTCGCGATAGCGGATGCGGCCATCGGCGACAGCGGCGCCGACAGTGCGCAGGAACACCGCGTAGTGCTCGGCGGCGAATTCGTAGTTGATGTAGCCGCGCAGCGTGAGACTTTTGCTCAGCACCGCACGCATGGTCGCGGGAAGGAGATTTGGTCCGGGAGCGGGACCCGTTGCGTTATATTGGGCGATCAGCCCGCACACCGGCA
>WNFP01003422.1_pt1 | contig 13339 bp, 11 predicted proteins | sample 5400201 | NCBI WGS metagenome assembly WNFP01 (sample SAMN13153355, study PRJNA577476) | soil metagenome | isolation source: 115 cm saprolite under Madrone tree | place: USA:California | collected 2016-06-14
TGGTCCTCATCTACGACAGCAGCCACGATAAAGCAAATGCAACGGACACCAGAATTACCGCTGCTTCAGGAAATTTTGCGCGTGCGGCCCATGACCGAAAACGCCGTGCCGGCGGCGCTGCGACGCATGGGCTATCCGAAGGAAGAAATGACCGGCCACGGGTTCCGCAGTATGGCGTCAACGCTGCTGCAGGAACAAGCTGGAACCATCAAGCTATTGAGCGCCAGCTTGCCCATGCTGAGCGCAATGCAGTAAGCGCCGCGTACAACTAAGCGGCAGTATTTCGCCTACTTGAAGGAGGCCAAGCGTCATAGCGAAGCAACGGTGGACGGAATCGCCAAGGCGCTATCGCGGTTCGAGGCCGACACCAAATTCCGTGATTTCAAAACATTCCATTTCGAGCAGGCCATCGCGTTCAAAAGATGCCTTGCGGAACAAGACAGCAGCGTTACCGGCGAGAAACGAGCAAAGCGACGTTGCACGCCACGCTCGCACACCTCAAACGGTTCTTCCAATGGCAGGCTGGTCAGCCGGGCTACAAGTCCCGTCTCCGTTATTCTGACGCGGACTACTTCAACCTGTCTGACAAAGATACGCGCGTGGCGACTGCACGGCGCGAAAAGAGGTTCCCGACTCTGGAGCAGTCAAGCACCTCGTTGCGATGATGCCGAATGACTCCGAAATTGAGCGGCGAAACCGTGCCCTTGTAGCGTTCACCCTCCTGACGGGATCACGGGACAGCGCCATCGCATCAATGAAACTCAAGCATGTTGACCTTGCGGTCGGCAGCGTCTATCAGGATACCCGCGAAGTGAAAACCAAGTTCAGCAAGACTTTTATTACTTTCTTTTTTCCCGTTGGGGAGGAAATTCAACAGATTGTTGTCGACTGGATAACCTACTTGCGGCAAGTCAAACTTTGGGGAAATAACGACCCGCTGTTCCCCGCAACGCAGATGATCCTAAACGCGGCCAAGCAGTTTGAGGCCGCTGGCTTGAAACGTCAGCATTGGAGCAGCGCGGCGCCCATCTGTGCGATCTTTCGTGAGGCATTCCACGCTGCCGCTCTGCAATACTTCAATCCGCACAGCTTTCGGAATACGTTGGTCCAACTCGGTGAGAGGATCTGCCAAACGCCGGAAGACTTCAAAGCTTGGAGCCAAAATCTTGGGCACGAGGGTGTTTTGACGACCTTCCGCAGCTATGGTGCGGTCGGCACCAGGCGACAGGGTGAGATCATCCAACAGCTCGCCAACCCGCAGCGGGTAGAGCTAACCGACGTTGCCGATAGAATTGCCGACAGAGTAGCAAGCAGGTTAGCAGGGCAGAACGATTACTAAACCAATTCCGTGAATGACAAGGAGGACATGGGGGCAACTCTGGGGCAACAGGTTACCTTCGTTGGGAAATTCGCTAAATCTATCAATAGATTAGGCGAAGCGTGTGGTTGCTCGATGACCAATCGACTTCCCGCGCAACAAGGATTGATGGTACCGCGGCGCCCTATCTGGGAGTTATCGCGCAATTGGGTATGATCCTTTACATGTTTACGATGGGGTTAGAACTACACGCCGGTCAAATCAAACATCGCGCCCGTGCCACCGTGGCTACATCGCACGCGAGCATTCTGCGACGGATATAAAGACCGACCCCTCTCGCCTCCTGCAAAGGACTTTCTCGTTCTGCTCCGTAAACGAGTGCGCTGAAGTCTATAAAAATTGTTGCCATACCGAGGCATTCGCACAACCAAACGTCATGGTTGCGATAGGTCAAAAACGTATTTGACATCACGCGACATTTGACATATCGGAACCGTGTACACGCAAGGGAGGGTTTCGCCAGCGTACGCTCATGCGACACAACGGCATATCAGTTTGAAAGCTAAAGAATGGGAACGGGCAATGAGATTAGAGGAAAGCGTGAAATGCCTCGAGAGGGTGATCAGGTACAAATATAAACTCTGGGCTCGAATAATGCGGCGTCGATGGAATTGATACATGAAGATTGACGGACGTTTCATATTTCCGGCCTCGATCCTGGCGGTGTGAGATTTGTTGACCGATCCACAGTCGCTGCAGGCATGTAGGCCGGGTTGTAAGAGATTAACTGAAGTCGGGGCCGACGAGTTCGAGGCGATGTTAGAGATTGGCGTGGGTCCCATCAAGGGTGCATTCGGCGGAAAGATTCTGATGCGAGAGAAAAATCCCCCGCTCAGCTACAAACTCGTCGTGGAGGGCTCCGAGCAGCCGGATTTGTTCGCGGGGACGGAAAGCTTACGCTGGAACCGTCGGAGGATAACAAAACGGCCGTTCTGGTTAGCGGCGATGCGCAGGTCGGCGGCCTTATTGCCGGGGTTGGCCAGCGTTTGCTCGAGGGGGTGGCCAAGCGAATGATGGGGCAATTTTTTCGTTCCTTGCAGAGTCAGCTGGGGACTCGACTCGCAAAGTCCGGCGGCTGATCGGCTATGACAATGGAGGTTTATGCCGCTTGAAAAGTTGCGCATTCCATGCGGCGCCAGCGCTATCGGTGGCATCCTGGCGGTGCCGCAAGGTGCCGGGCCTTTCCCGGCCGTGATTGTGATTCCGACGATCAGAGCCGTGGACGAGTTCGCCGCGGACGTTGTCGAGCGGCTTGCCGCCGAGAATTTCGTAGCGCTTGGCGTAGATATTTTCGACCATCCCGGTGTTCCGGAAGATCCTTTCAAGCGGCCGGGTGCTCAAGCCGACGATCAAATTCTTGGCGATCTCAACGCGGCGCTGGCCATGCTGCGGCAACATCCACTGGTGGGCGATCAGCCGACATTTGCATGGGGCTACTGTCTGGGCGGCCGTTTCGCGATGTTATGGCCAACGTTTCAAAATGAGTTGGCCGGAGCGGTCTCGTTCCACGGCTTTCCGACCAACGATACCAAAAATCCCAACACGCCGACCCAGCCGCTGGAGCGAGTTCCTTTTTTACGCACTCCCGTGATCGCCTTTTTTGGCGAAGCGGACCGGCTGGTACCGTTGAAAGACGTCGACGATTATCGTCGCGCGTTGGCAGAGCATGGAAAAGTTTTCGAGGTTTACACCTATCCGGGTGCCGATCACGGCTGGACCAACGCGAAAGGCCCCGCGTATCGCCAAGAAGCGGCAGAAGATTGCTGGCGCCGTAGTATTGAATTTCTGCGTCGCCACTCCGGCCATCGAGCGGATGCCGTGACGTCCAGTAGGTAGAGCAACATACAGCGATGAAGCCGCCAAAATTTGATTATTACGATCCACGGAGTCTCGATGAGGCGTTGGCGCTGCTCGACCGTCATTCCGATAACGCCAAAGTTCTCGCGGGCGGGCAAAGCTTGATGCCGCTTTTGAACATGCGATTGGCGCGACCTAGCATCGTCGTGGACATCAACCAGATCGAAGAGCTCAACTACGTCCGAGCGAGCGATGGCGGTATCGCCATCGGCGCGATTGCGCGCCAGCGCGCTTTGCAAACAGAGAAGCTGATTGCCGAGCGGGTGCCGATTCTCCGGGAGGCAGCGTATTACATCGCTCACCCGCAGATTCGTAGCCGCGGCACCATCTGCGGCAGCATTGCGCACGCCGATCCGGCAGCGGAGCTGCCGGCGCTAGCGCTAGCGCTCGACGCGGAAATGATACTAACCAGCGCGAAGGCGGCGCGAACGGTCGGCGCCAAGGCTTTTTTTCAAAGTTTTTTTACCACCGCGCTTAAGGCCAACGAGATACTTACCGAGGTGCGCTTTCCGGCGCCGCCGAAGGATAGCGCATGGTCTGTGCTCGAGATCAGCCGGCGTCACGGCGATTTCGCGATCGCCGGCATCATTGCGGGACTGGTCCTTGAGTCAAATCGCGAAGTGATCGCGCACGCGCGGTTGGTTTACTTCGGTGTCGGCGCGACGCCAATAAGAGTCACGGCGGCGGAAGAGGCGCTAATCGGCCACACCGCTTCGGAGTCGGCCTTTGAAGCGGCGGCGCAAAGTGCCAAGCAGGGAATCGATCCCACGAGCGATATTCATGCCACAGAAGAATACCGCCGTGCCCTCGCGGCGACGTTGACCAAGCGCGCGCTGCGCGCGGCGCTGCAGAAACTAGGGAAAAACTGATGGCAACCACTCGTACCGTCAAATTGCGCGTGAACGGCGTGGCGTACGAACACACAGTCGAAGCGCGCAAAACCTTGGTGGACTTTTTGCGGGAGGATGTCGGTCTCACCGGAACCAACGTGGGCTGCGAGCACGGCGTGTGCGGTGCCTGCACGATTCTGATGAACGGCGAAGCCGTGCGCTCCTGCATCATGCTCGCGGCGCAGGCCGACGGCGCCGAGCTGATGACCGTGGAAGGTTTGGCGAAATCAACAGGCGAGCTCCATCCGATCCAAGAATCGTTTCGCGACAAGCACGGGCTGCAATGCGGCTTTTGCACGCCGGGGTTTCTGATGACTACCTACGAGCTGTTGAGCAAACACCCCGACGCAGACGAAGAAAAAATCAAGGAGTGGCTTTCGGGGCACCTCTGCCGGTGCACCGGCTATCAGGATATTCTGGAATCGGTAAAATTGGCGGCATCACGGCTGCGCAACCGCTAGCCTGCAGTAAGCTGCAGGCAGCGTTCAAAGTTCAATGTTCAAGGTTCAATGTATCGAGCTCGTTGGTTGATTCTTTGGAGGCTAGCTCCGTGAACCTTGAACCTTGAACGAATCAAAGAGTAACCACTGTGGTGACCACCGAGCCCAAGCTTCCCAGCGAACTGCCCATCGGCCAACCGCGTCACGTCGGCAAAGACAGCCCGCGGATGGAGGACCCGCTTCTGCTCACAGGGAAGGTGGAGTATGGCAACGACATTCGTACTCCGGGCATGCTGCACGCTGCTATTCTACGTAGCCCGTACGCCCATGCTCGGATTAAGTCCATCGATACTTCGCGCGCCGAAAAGCTCCCCGGCGTGGGAGCGGTACTGACCGGCAAAGAAGTCAAAGATTGGTCGCGGCCTGTGTTCGGCATCCCCGAAGGCTGGACCGGTTACGCTCTGGCGGTGGAAAAGACCCACTGGGTCGGCGAGCCCGTGGCCGTCATTGCGGCCAGCGACCGTTACATCGCCGAAGATGCGCTGGAGTTGATCGAAGTCGAATACGAACCGTTGGAGCCGGTGGTTGATGCGCTCAAAGCCGGATCGGCATCGGCACCGAGCGTCCTCGAAGGCAAAGACAACAACATCGCCTATGATCGGCGTTTTGTCTTCGGCGATGTCGACGGCGCCTTTGCGAGCGCGGATCTGATTGTGCGCGAACAATTCCGCTGGCATCGCAGCAGCGGCAATCCCATCGAAACTTGCGTCTGCATCGCCGACTGGAACCCGTTTAACGGCATGCTGACCTTGCGCGGCGGTCACCGCTCGCCGCACCTTATCTTGCCGGCGCTGGTGATCTCTTTGGGGATTTCCTCGCAGCATGTGCGCATCATCCAGTCGCCGTTGGGCGGCAGCTTTGGCGTCAAGACCTTTGCCCGCTATGTGGTGCTCATCGCGCTCATGGCCAAGAAGCTCGGCGGCCGCCCGGTCAAATGGACCGAAGACCGCATCGAGCATTTAATCGGCAACAGCAGCCACGCCTGGGACCGCCACTACGATTGCGAGCTGGCGCTCAAGCGCGACGGCACGATCGCAGGCATGAAAATGCAACTGGTCGATGATCTCGGCGCCTTTTCCGAGTGGCTCGCAATCGGCATGCTGCTAAAGCCGCTGCTCTGTCTCGGCAGTTGTTATCACATGGCCAACGTCGATTATTCCTGTAAAGGCGTCATTACCAACAAGACGCCGCAAGGGCCGCTGCGCGCCTTCGGTTTGCCGCCGCACTTCTGGGTCATCGAGCAGCTTATCGAGATCGCCGCCAAGAAGCTGGGGCTGGAGTCCAACGAAGTTCGCCGGCGCAATTTCATCAAGAAAGATCAATTTCCCTATGTCTCGCCGTCCGGCAACGTTTATGACAGCGGCGATTACGAAGCGAGTTTGAATCTACTCTTGGCAAATGCGGACTACGATCAACTGCTGCGGGAACAGCAAGCGGCGCGTGCTCAAGGACGGTTGTTGGGCATCGGCGTCGTCAGCAGCATCGAGCCCGGTCTCACCGGGCCGCCGATGCTGGCGCTAGCCTCGCCGCGCATTTTCAGCCGTACATCGTCGCCGGAAGGGATTCTGCTGCGCATCGATGCCTTCGGAAAAATCATCGCCGAGCTGGGTTTTCCGCCGGGCGGGCAGAGCCAACACAGCTTCGTGCGGCAGATTCTCGCCGACTATTTCGCCCTGGCGTTGGAAGATATTCAGGTGATCACCGTGGACAGTTTGAGCATGCAGCCGAGCACCGGCCCGATCTCTAGCTCCATGGCGATTGCGCTGAGTGGCGCCGTGCTTGGGGCGGCCGCGCGCCTGACGGATAAATTAAAGCGCGCTGCCGCCGTGATGCTGGAAGCCAGCGCGGATGATGTCGAGCTGTTCGACGGGCAGTTTCGCGTGCGCGGTGTGCCGGGAAAATCACTGGCGGTGGCGCAGGTGGCGCAGTTCATGATGGCGCGTCCTGACTTGCTCCCGGAGGGCGTCGACGGCAACCCGCAGGCGACCTACGTGTGGAACCCGCCGGATCGCACGATTCCAGACGAAAAAGGTTTTGGCCGCTATAGCGTTACCGCGGCCGGGGCCCAGCATCTCTGCATGGTTGAAGTTGACCGTGAGACCGGGCAGGTGAAAATTCTCAAATACGTGATGGTCGATGACTGCGGCGTCCGGCTCAATCCGAGCGTTGTTCGCGGCATGCTGATGGGCGGTATGGCTCATGGCGTCGGTGCGGCGCTGCTTGAAGAATACGTTTATGACGATCAAGGGCAAATGCTGACGTCGTCCTACATGGATTATTTGATGCCGACGATTATGGAGGTACCGGCAGCCGAGGAGCACGAGATGTGCACGCCGTCGCCGATCGCTCCTCTGGGAGTCAAGGGTGTCGGCGAAGGCGCGCTTCATACAACGCCGGCGGCGGTGCTGTGCGCGGTGAACGATGCTCTCGAACCTCTCGGCGTAAGAATCACCGAGGCGCCGATGACGCCGCTACGAATTTGGCGGGCGCTGCAGCAAGCGAGAAGCCATTAAGTAAGGTTTCTCAAAGCGTCCATGAAATCACGTCTATTTCGTCTAGCCGAACCTTAAACATTCCTTCTCCCCTGACGGGAGAGGGCCAGGGTGAGGGGTCTTCCTCTCCGGCAGGGAGTGGAAGTAAGACCGGTAAACGCAGATTCCTATGAGTCAAAAAGTACCGCGAGATTTAACCGAGCTGCCGGTAACTCAACCGCGCTATCTGGGCAAGGACACGGCGCGCATCGAGGACGCCACGCTGCTGACGGGCCGAGCGGAGTTTGGCGATAACGTGGCCTTTCCCGGCATGCTGTTCGCGGCCATCTTGCACAGTCCGCACGCCCACGCGCGGATCAAGCGCATCGACACTTCAAAGGCGGAAAAGCTCCCTGGCGTCGCCGCGGTCGTCACCGGTGCCGACGCCAAGGCGTGGTCTGAGCCGGTCCCCGGTTTTCCGCTCGGTTGGGCCGGCCACTGCCTGGCGTTGGACAAAGTCAGATTCGTCGGCGATCCGGTTGCCGCGGTTGCGGCTACGAGCCGTTACATCGCCGAAGACGCCCTCGAGCTGATCGAAGTCGAATACGAAATTCTTCCTCCGGTGATCGATCCGCTCAAGGCGCTGGAACCGGACAGTGCGGTTATTTGGGAACACCAAGGCACCAACCTGATTTACCATCGGCTGTTTACCTTCGGCGCCGTCGACGAGGCGTTTGCCAAAGCGGATGTTGTTGTCAAAGACAATTTTCGCTGGCTCAGGGCCAGCGGCAATCCCATCGAGACCTGTAACTGCATCGTGCAGTGGCGTGCGGATCAATCGTTGAGCGCCTGGGGTGGCTTTCAGGGCACCGGGTTTTACATTTCGTCGGTGGCGCGCGGGCTGCGCCTGCCGGCGCACAAGATTCGTATCACGCCGTTGCCCCACGGCGGCTCCTTCGGCACGAAAATTTTTCCCCATGCGATAATTCGCATTGCTTTGCTTTCACGCAAAGCCAGTGGCCGGCATGTCAAATGGATTGAAGATCGGCTGGAGCATCTCTTGAGCAGCTATACCCATGGACCCGACCGCATCTATTCGGCAGAAATGGCGCTGACGCACGAAGGTGAGATAACCGGATTTCGCGTCAAAGTGCTGGACGATCTCGGCGCTCATGCGGTCTCGGTCGCCATCGGTAAGGCCTTGAAACCTCTGTCGGCGTTCACTGGCCCGTATCGCATGCGCAACGCGCAGTATGATCTCACCGTGGTGGCGACCAATAAATGTCCGCAAGGGTCGTACCGCGGCTGGGGCGTGCCGGCGCACAACCTGGCAATGGAGCATTGCGTCGACCTCGCGGCGCGCCAGCTGCGTCTTGATCCGGTGGAGATACGCCGGCGCAATCTGCTTCGCCCGGAGCAATTTCCCTATGAGGCGCCCAACGGCGCGCGCTACGACAGCGGCGACTACGGGCGCACGCTGGACATGGCGCTGGAACTGGCCGGCTATGCGGCGCTGCGCCGGGAACAGGCTCGGGCGCGGGGCGAAGGGCGGCTGGTAGGTATCGGTGTGTACACCGGTGTCGAGCTCAGCGCGGTGGCGATGAGCATGTTTACGCTGCTCGGCCCCGGCGCGCCCTTCGGCACCTCCATGCCGGAGAGCGCCCGCGTGCGCATCGACGCCAGCGGCAAGATTATCGGCGAAGTTACGTTTCCGTGGGAAGGGCAAGGGCAGCACTCTTTTGCGACTAATCTGCTGGCCGATTACTTCGGTGTTGACCGCGAGGATGTCGAGGTGATCGCGGTGGATAGTCTCTCCGCGGGTCCGGGCACGGGGCCCATCGGCAGCCGCCAAGCGGTCATGCTATCGGGCGCGATTCTCGGCGCCGCGGATCGGGTCGCCGAAAAACTGCGCAAGGTGGCCGGTGTGATCATGGAAGCCGACGCGGAAGACATTGAATTTATCAATGGGCAACTGAGGGTCAAGGGCTCCCCCGAGAAGACCATTCCGCTCCAGAAAGCGGTCACGCTCATGCTCACCCGCTCCGATCTCCTGCCCGACGGCGTCGACGGCAATCCCGAGGCTAGCTACACCTACAATCCGCCGGACCGCAAACTGCCCGACGCCGAGGGGCGGGGCAGCTTCGACTTGACGGCGGCCAACAACGCCCACGTGGTGATGGTCGAAGTGGACCGGGAGACCGGCCAGGTGGGCATTCTCAAATACGTCATCGCGGATGATTGCGGCGTCAGGTTGAATCCGGCGGTGGTCGAAGGCATGATCCAGGGCGCGGTGGCGCAAGGCGTGGGGCAAACCGTGCTTGAAGAACATGTCTATGACGACAATGGTCAGTATCTGACGTCGACATTCATGGACTATTTGATGCCGACGCTGTGGGAAGTACCGATGGCCGAGAGAACGTACACCGAGACACCGTCGCCGTTTTCGCCCATGGGAGTCAAAGGCGCCGGCGAGAGCGCGGTGCTGGCGACACCGGCAGCGTTGTTGAGCGCCATCAATGACGCGCTCCAACCGCTGGGCGTTCAATGCACGACGATCCCAGCATCGCCGCTGCGCCTGTGGCAACTGATACAGAGCGCGGCTCAATGATCGCCAGTCGAGAATTCATCCCGAGGAGGAGGCAGCATGAAGGTATTCACGTTTGATTTCGTTCCCTACGGTAAAGATTTGACCGGCCGGCTGAAATATCCCGTCGGCCGGGAAAATTACGAGTCCGAGGTTGCCGCGAAAACTTATGAGAACCATGTCGAACAGTTCCAGCTGATGGAAGAGGTGGGATTCGACGGTGTCTGTTTGAACGAGCATCACGGCAGCCCGTACAGCCTGGACAACTCGCCCAACGTTTTTTTGGCCTACGTGGCGGCCAAGACGAAACGGATCAAGCTCGCCATGGCGGGCAATTTGCTGCCGCTGCACGGCCATCCATTGCGCGTCGCCGAAGAGCTGGCGATGCTGGATAACCTGACCCGGGGGCGCATCATCGCCGGCTTCGTGCGCGGCATTCCGCGCGAATATCTCGCGCTCAGCATTCCTTTAAGAGAAGGCCGGCCGCGCTTTGAAGAGGCCCTCGACGTTATTCTCAAGGCCTGGACCAACGACCTGCTCAATCACGACGGCGAGTTCTACCATTATAAAGACGTCGACATATGGCCGCGGCCATACCAAAATCCTCATCCACCGGTTTGGGTCGGCGCCATCGGTCCGGAGCCAACGCGCAACGTCGCCAAGCGGCCGGGAGTGACGCTGTGCTCGACTTTCCAGCCCACCGCGGCCATCAAAAAACAGCTCCAGTTATTCCGCGACGCGTGCGCGGAGTTTGGCCGCCCGTGCAGCGCTAACGACATTCTGATCGCACGCCACGTGTTTGTCGCGGAAAGCCAGAAGGAGGCGGAGAGGCTGTGCAAGACGCATTTTGAGTACTACTTTCAACAGCTCCTTGGGAAAGTTAACAACGCCGCGATCCAAAGGATCCTCGATATGAATCCCGAGCTGACCTTCGATTCGGTTAAGACGCCGTATCCCTACGATGTCACGCCGATGGAAAAAATGCGCGACGACGGTTTTGTCTTAGTTGGAACGCCCGACCGGGTGTATCAAGATCTCATGGCGCAATACCAAGAATACGGTGGCTTCGGCACGTTCATGGCGATCGTCCGCATGGGCGCGATGCCCCAGGAATTGGTATTGAATAATGTCCGTCTGTTCGGCAAAGAAGTGATTCCGCGGCTCCATGCTCTGGAGGCGAAGGCGGCGTAGGCGAGTACGCGTTGCTTCCACTCGGATAATTGGTTAAGCATGCCGACGGGCAAATAATCGAGGAGGGATGAAACATGGCCATTCAAGAGAAATTCGTTCAAGCGGGTGAATATCGCACTCACTATTGGGAAGTCGGCGAAGGCGCGAACGTTCTCATGCTGCATTCCGCCGATCCAGGCGCCGGGGGATGGCTGGAATTTCGCGAGAACATGGAAGCGCTGGGCCGGCAGTTTAGACTGCTCGCGCCGGACATCATTGGCTTCGGCAAGACCGATTCGCCAACGCGCGATCTGAGACATCCTGCCTATGTTAAACACATGATGCAGTTTCTAGACGCGCTGGGAGTTAAAAAGACCCACTTGATCGGCAACTGCCGAGGCGGATTGATCAGCATTTCAATCGCTGCCGAGCACCCGGACAGAGTCGGGCGGGTGATTCTGATCGGCAACGCGGGTGGCGGGATACCTCCTGAGCTGGAGCAGAAAGCGCTGGCACCCTACGCGAATTACACCGCGACGCGGGAAAATCTCAAGGCCCACCTCGAGAGGGCGTACTTTAACGCGGATCGCTGGGCGCCGCCGCAAATCTTCGATCAATATCTCGAAGCGAGCGCGCGTCAATACGGCGCCTATGCCAAGTTGGGCTGCTACCCGATGGACGTGCCAAACCTAAGACCGCTCTTGGCGAAAATGACCGTGCCGGTGCTGTTTGTTACGGGTAAAGAGAATAAAGTTTTGCCGATCGAGCAAGCGCTGGTTGCCTTTAATATGACGCCGGGCGCCAAACTTTATGCGATGTCCAGTTGCGGGCTTCACGCGCAAACCGAACATCCGCAAGAGTTTAACCGGATCGCAGTAGAATTTCTTAAGGGGGAGTTGAATTAGCATCAAAAATGAAAATCAAATCCGCCTCTTTCCCCCTTTTTCAAAGGGGAATGTCTCCGAGAAGTTCGTTAACCCCTCTTTGGCAAAGCATGCCCTGAGCCTAGTCGAAGGGAGGGGAAGGGGAGATTTGTGTACGCAACCACGCGGGAATCTCCGCTACTGTTATCTCATTCTCTCGTCATGAAACCTGCGCCATTCAATTTATTCCGGCCTAAAACCATCGACGAAGCATTGGCTCTTCTTCAATCTCACGGAGATGAGGCGAAGGTTCTCGCCGGTGGCCAGAGTCTCGTGCCGCTAATGAATTTTCGCCTGGCGCAGCCCCATAACTTGATCGATCTCAATCTCGTCGCAGGCCTGGACCAAATCAAATTCGACGATCAAACACTATCGCTAGGCGCAATGGTACGGCAACGGGATGTCGAGCGCTCGCCATCCGTCGCCGAACGTTTGCCGATTCTCCGTGAAGCGATCGAGCAAGTCGGCCATCCGGCGATCCGCAATCGCGGCACCGTCGGCGGCAGCCTGGTCCACGCCGATCCGTCAGGGGAGTTGGCGCTGCTCGCCGTCACCTTGGATGCAACCTTCCATCTGCGTAGCGCGCAGGTGAGCCGTTCGGTTCCGGCGAAGGATTTTTACCAGGGCTATCTATTGACCGACATCGCGCCGGACGAGTTGTTGGTTGCGGCCGATTTTCATTTGCCGCCCACGGATTGCGGTTGGTGCTGTACCGAGATCGCGCGCCGGCATGGCGATTTTGCCATCGTTGCGGTGGTGGTGCTGCTCGGCCGCGGGCGCGATCGAAGCGTCAGTTTCGCACGCGTCGCGGTCGGCGGCGTCGGCCCGGCGCCGCTGCGCGTGACGGCGGCGGAACACGCTCTCGTAGGCGAGCGGCCCGATGCCGAACTTTTTCGCCGGGCGGCCGATATTGCGGCGCAGGCGGTAGAGCCGCCGGCCGACATCCACGCTTCCGCTGGCTACCGCCGGGACAGGCGTAATGGCGGAAAAGATCTCGATCACTCTCAAAGTAAACGGATCAGAACAGGCGGCGGCGGTTGAACCGCGCCGCTCGCTGGTTGATTTTCTACGCCACGATCTCGGCTTGGTCGGAACCCATGTCGGCTGCGAGCATGGGGTCTGCGGCGCGTGCACGGTGATGCTCGACGGCCGGACGGTGCGTTCGTGCTTGCTCTTTGCTGCGCAGGCCGACGGCTCCGAAGTCACCACTATCGAAGGCGTCGGCACGGACGAAGCGCTTCATCCCCTACAACGATCGTTTCAACAATACCACGCGCTTCAGTGCGGGTTTTGCACTCCAGGAATGATTCTCGCGGCGATCGAACTTCTCCGCGACAACCCCGACCCAACGGAAGAAGAAATACGCGTCGGCCTGAGCGGCAACCTCTGCATGTGCACAGGCTACGTCAATATCGTGCGCGCGGTGCGCGCCGCTGCGCGTGACGGCGGCGGAACACGCTCTCGTAGGCGAGCGGCCCGATGCCGAACTTTTTCGCCGGGCGGCCGATATTGCGGCGCAGGCGGTAGAGCCGCCGGCCGACATCCACGCTTCCGCTGGCTACCGCC
>WNFP01003080.1_pt1 | contig 13337 bp, 11 predicted proteins | sample 5400201 | NCBI WGS metagenome assembly WNFP01 (sample SAMN13153355, study PRJNA577476) | soil metagenome | isolation source: 115 cm saprolite under Madrone tree | place: USA:California | collected 2016-06-14
TTAATCGTGGGTGATCCAAATCATTATAAACAAGGGTTTTCGTCAATAATTCCAACGGCAAGCGTGTTGCATGATTAGAAGTGGCGAAGCTGCGTCCATCCTGGACAGCCGGAGCGGAAGTTTTGCGGAAACGAAAAAATACAAATCGGCTCACCCATGTCCTCACCGTGGACGTAGAGGATTATTTTCAGGTTGAGGCTTTTACCGGATCGGTAACCCGCGAGAGCTGGGACCAGTGGCCCTCGCGCGTGGTTGCCAATACGCAACGGGTGCTTGATCTCTTTGACGAATACCATGCCACCGGGACCTTCTTTTTTGTGGGCTGGGTTGCTGAAAAGTTTCCACATCTGGTGCGGGAAGTACAGTCGCGCGGGCATGAACTGGCCTGCCACAGCTACTGGCACCGGACGGTTTACAGTCTTACGCCGGAAGAATTCCGCGAAGATACCCGCCGCGCGAAGAGCGTGATTGAATCTGCGGCCGGCGTAATGGTGAACGGCTACCGGGCGCCCAGTTGGTCCATCACCAAGGCCAGCTTGTGGGCCCTGGATATTCTGGCGGAAGAGGGCTTCACCTACGATTCAAGTATTTATCCTATTCATCATGATCTTTATGGAGTGCCGGGCGCGAAGAGGTTTCCTTACACCTATAAATGCGGGAATGGTCTCGCATTGAGGGAGTTTCCGCCGGCCACGCTGCGATTGTTGGGAACAAACTTACCTGTTGCAGGCGGGGGATATCTGCGGATCTTTCCTTCGGCCTATACGGATTTTGCTTTTCGCATTTTTGAAAAGGACTACCATCAGCGCGTGGTGGTCTATCTTCATCCATGGGAGATTGATCCGGACCAGCCGCGCATTCCCGGCCCTCTAAAATCGCGTTTACGGCACTATACGAATCTGCGTGGCATGAGGGCCAACATCGGCGCTGTGCTCCAGCGGCATAAATTTGCGCGGTTCAGTGACGTGATGGCAGCTGAGTCGGCGGGAGTCCAGAATCCCATTGCTGACCGCCAGATAGGGGCAGTCACAATGGAGCAAAATGCATTTGCGGTTACGCGAAGCAAAGGGAACGACTGATGCGCAGCCCGGCAGAGAGGAATTCGGTCCTAGCCTATCACGAAGTGATGCCGGAATCAGACTATGCGTATTGTGTTGCCAGCCGGGTATTTGCTGAACACCTGCAATTAATCCATACGCTGGCCACAAGCAGCGGAGGGCAAGTCCAGGCGCAGATCACCTTTGATGACGGCGAAGTATCGCAACTCCAGAATGCCTTGCCTATTCTGGCGAGCCATGGTGTTTCGGCGACGTACTTTGTGACTCCCGGGCTCATCGGCACGGCAGCAAAATTTCTGGCTTGGGAGCAACTGCGCGTATTGCAGGCGGCAGGGCACTCGATACAGTCCCATGGATGGTCGCATAAATTTCTTACATTTTGTGATGACGGGGAGCTTGCGCATGAGCTCACGGCTTCAAAGCAGGCACTGGAAGAACAGCTGGGCAGGAATGTGGAGGAGATCTCCATACCCGGCGGGCGATGGGACAGGCGGGTGCTTGCAGCATGCGCTCGGGCTGGATACAAGCGCGTGTATGTCTCAGAGCCATGGATTGCCGACGAGGTACATGGCGTGAAAGTCATTGGCCGCTTCATGGTGCGGCGCACAACGTCCAGAGCAGAGCTGACGCGGATGATCGAGCAAGACCCGCGGGCACTATGGAAGCTGAAGATGCGTGCACAGCTTAAGAGAAGCATTGTGGGCCTGCTGGGCGATGGCTTGTACCACCGGTTGTGGTGCCGCCTCACTGGCTATGACGAATTTGAGGCCACGCGCCAGGAATTGACTCCCGAGGCACGAAGCAAGTGAAACGGGTGAAGGTCTTACAACTCATCAGCAGTGGCGGCTATTACGGCGCGGAAAACATGCTGCTGAATTTGTGCGCCAGCCAGGAAAGCGCCGGATGCCAGAATAGTCTGCTGCTTTTTTATAACGTGCATCAGCCGAATGTGGAGTTTTATGAGCGCGCCCGGCGCACCGGGCTAAGCGTCCGCATGGTCCATTGCCAGGGGAGAGCGGACTGGCGGGCCGTCCGCCAGATTGAGGCATATATCCGGGAAGACGCCATCGATATCGTGCATACGCACGGATATAAGGCTGATCTTTATGGATACGTGGCGGCGCGCCGGGCAGAAAAGCCTATTGTCTCCACCTGCCACAACTGGGTTGGCGGCACTGCCGCGCTGGGAATCTACAATCGCCTGGACCGCATGGTACTGAAACGTTTTCAAGTGGTAGCTGCCGTCTCAGATGCGGTGGCGCAGCAGCTGAGTGACCACAGTATTCCAGCGGCCAGAATTCGTACTATTGCGAACGGAGTCGACGTCCAGACATTTACCCAGGCGCAACCCCTGCCGGAGCTTGCTCATGAGGGAAAGAAATTAATTGGGATGGTGGCCCGTCTTGACCTGCAAAAAGGCTTTGCAGATTTGCTGAAGGCCGTGCACGCGCTGGCTGATGGGACCAGAGAATTCAAGGTGGTGATTGCCGGGGAAGGCCCGGACCGCGCGGCGATTGAGACAATGATTCAGGATTACGGGTTGCAATCCACGGTGACGCTGGTGGGGCAGCAGTCCAACATGCCCGGCGTATATGCCGCCCTTGATATTTTTGTTCTGCCTTCTCTCAATGAAGGATTGCCGCTGAGTGTGTTAGAGGCAATGGCTGCGTCCAGGCCGGTGATTGCAACGCGTGTGGGAGCGATTCCCACTGTGATCAACGATGGCGAGAGCGGTTTGCTGGTGCAGCCGGGTGACAGCAGCGGTCTGCGTGATGCAATGGCCCGGCTGCTTGACGATCCTGCTTTGTGCCGCCGCATGGCACAACGGGCGCATGAGTGGGTGGGCCAGCATTACACTTCTGATGCGATGGCCTTAAAGTATCGTCAGATGTATGACGATGTTCTGGATCCGCTGGCGGCAACGGCGGCACTCCAGCCAGCACATTTGGAGCGCTCCAAGATCGACGCGAGGCGAGTATGAGCCCTCTTGATCAGTCCGTTATTGTTCCACGGGAGAGCAATCCCCAGAACAATCCAACGAAAAACTCAGCTATAAGAGTCTCCATTATTATTCCTGCGCTCAATGAAGGCAGGATGATTGGGCTGTGTCTGGAGTCACTGGCCCAAATGGAGTGTCCTTGTAATGGATTTGAAGTGCTCCTGGTGGACAATGGTTCCAGAGACAATACCATCGCGATTGCTGAATCGTACAAGGGCCGGCTGAACATCAGGATTCTGCAGAAGACCGGAGTACGCATTTCCGGTCTGCGAAATCTGGGAGCGCATCACTCCAGTGGAGAAATTCTGGCGTTCCTGGATGCAGACTGTCTGGCGCCCAGGGGCTGGTTGAACCGTATCCGCGAACTTGCACCGGCGGAGGGAGCGGGCGTGTTGGGAGCGCATTATCTGCTGCCGGAGGAGTCAACCTGGGTGGGCAGAACGTGGCATCGATATCAGGAGGCGCCGAAGTCGGGCGAAGTTTCCCATGTGCCCGCGGGCGACCTTATTATGCGCCGCGAGGATTTTCTCAAAGTCGGCGGCTTCGATGAGTCCATCCAAACGAACGAAGATTATGAACTCTGCGAGCGAGCACGCAAAGCGGGCATGCCGGTACGGGCCTTTCCGGCGATTGGAGTGGTCCATCTGGGTACGGCACAGAGTCTTCGCGTCTTCTTCCGCAAACAAGCGTGGCATGGGACGCATGTAGTCAAGGTGTTTCTGCGCAATATGTTCGGCTCGCACAATCTCAAAGCTGTGCTGTTCGCCGCGTACACTCTGTTCTGCATCGTGGCGATGATTGCGGGTGGGGTATGGGTTGCCGCCGGGAGTGGGCCATGGCTGTTTCCTTTGGCGGCAAACATGGCGTTGTTATTGCCACCGGTTGCACTCGCTCTGCGACAGGTGCTGGCCAGCGGGAAGTGGTTTGACTTTTTCCCGCTGACCGCACTTTATCTTACTTATGGCGTCGCCCGCGCAAAGGCGCTTCTCAGCATCGCTAACTTCTTCTGATTTACTTCTTCTAACTGCCTTGTAGGTTTAGTGCACTGTTGCCCGCACGTTGGCCGGCGGATTGGGCCGGCTGGTTGGCGTACCGGAAAAGAATTCGTACGCTCCCAGATCAAAAGCCGTGCCCTGCGGACGAAGCACTCCATCCTTGTCAACACCAACCGTGGGGCCCGGATTGGGCGCAAATGAATTGTTGGGCAGTATGGTCAGGCCTTTGTCTTTGGCTGGACTGCTGCTGGTGATGTGAAAATCTCCCAGAATCCGGTTGAACAACAATGGGTCCGCCGTTTGGTTGTTGGTGGTCTGGGATGGCGCAGCGCCAATTCCGAACCACAGGTTCGTGTCTCCAGTGATCTGACCCAGGCTGCCATCGAGATAAATTTCGCCCGGCAACTGGTAGGCAATGTTGTTGCGCAGGCGCATCAAAAGCGTCGCGGGTCCGCTACCAACACCAAATGCTCCGCGCGAGCCGCTGGCATTGGAAGAGTTGTTGGCGGCGCAATCGGACACGGTATTGTTGAACACTTCAACCGTTCCTGTTCCCGGCACTCCGTTGTTGGTGATTCCGGCCACATAGATACAAGAGAAGCTGCCGCCCAGTTGCAGAGGATCCATGCGGCCTACGTTGTAGATCACGTTGTTGTATGCCTCGACCGGCCCCTTCGAGGGATCGACCGTGGCGAAGTTGATGCCATTGCAATTATCGCCATGAATCAGGTTGTCATGCACGTGAAGATCGAACTGATCGAATCCCGTGGTATCGGCCGAGCCGCAGCTCGGGCTGCAGAGCGGGGACGAGTGGAACTGCAATGCGCGGCAGGTGAAATTATCGTGAATGTGGTTCCAGCCCACATCGACGTGGTTTGCGTCCGTGCTGAAATACACCGCATGGTAAAACTTGGAGGATGTGGGATTGATTCCGGCGTTATGGACCTCATTGCCATAGAACCGGGTCTGGGCGCCACCGCTCATTTCAAAGCAGCCCACCTGATCGTCCGCGCCGGGGCACTGCATATCATTGCCGATAATGCGCCATCCTGAGCCGCCAAGGTCCATCGCCTGTGTGCCGCCGATGATGTGCAGCTGCGAAATGACCCAGAAGTCTTCGCTGGTCCCGATGTTGGGAGTGCGAATGCCATAGTGCAATCCGCCTGCAACGCCCACGGTGGCCGTGGCATTAGGATACGCAATCAGAGCTTTGGGCGCCGTTGCGGTGCCTGAGTTGCTGGCGCCGTTATTGTCCATGCTCAGGTAGGCCGTGAAATTGTCCTGCGACGTTTGCGCAACGCCATCTTCAATGTAAGCCGTGTCGCCGGCCGCAATCGTGTTCTTGGCATGCACAATCGTGTTCCAGGGCGATACAAAGCTGCCCGTGTTGCCATCATTACCGGCGGTCGAAACAAAGAAGATGTTGCCGGCCCGCACGATGAAGGGCAGGCCATTGCTTGTGCCCACGCCAGAGACATTTACGGTGATGCTGCCGGTCTTGGCGTTCGAACCAAGTTGAAAAATAATTTTACCGTCTGACCACAAGGGATAACTGGCGACTGCGCCGCCGCCCACGGTTACGGTGGACGCTCCCTGGGTGACGCCAAAGCCCTTGCCCCAGACGGTCACCCACACGCCGCTGTTATTTTGCCCGCCGGAATTAGGGCCGCTCTCCAGATCAGAAAAAAAGATGCGCGGTGGCGTGGCCTGCGCGCTCAGCAAGACTGTAGATAAGAGCAAACAGAGCACAGGAACAATATTCAATACTTTACGCATTAGAACTCCGAATCTTAAATTTGGGAATCAGCACACAAGCACTGTGGCCTTTTACGGCGTCGGAATTGTTACTGCGACCTGGGACGACGCGGTGCTCTCCGTGCCCGATGCATCCACAGCCGTAACTACGTAAAAGTACTGCTTACCCGAAACAGGCGTGGTGTCTGTAAAGAGCAGCGTGGTTGCTGAAAGTCCCGGCGAGACCCTGGTATACGGGCCGCCGCTGGTGTTGCTGCGGTAGACGTTGTATCCCTGCAAGTTGGCTGATGAGCTTGCGTTCCAGGCAACATCCACAGAATGCGCGAGCGGAGCAAGCCCGCTGCCGGAAACCGGAACGGAGACCATGGTTGTTCCGTTGCTCATCAGTGCCAGGTTGCCGCTCACCGTGCCGGTTGTGCTGGGGGTAAACACAACGGGGACATTTACGCTCTGGTTGACGTTCAGAGTAATGGGCGTTGTAATGCCGACAGTGAATCCGCTGCCCGTAATTGAGTCCTGAGTAATCGTTACTGCCGCTGATCCGGTATTTGTGACCTTCACCGTCTGAGTTGTCGTCGTGTTCAGGGCCTGTGTGCCAAAGCCCAGGTTGTTGGGCGTCGCGGTAAGGCTGGCCGATCCGGGGACGGGCGTAGGCGTTGGTGTTGGGCCGGGCATATTGCTCGCTGTTTTTCCGCCGCCGCATCCGATCGCGTTCATCAGCGCAATTGCCAGTAGTAGAAAACAGCTTATCTGCCCGGTCGTGATTTCTCTCTTACGCAATGTGAACTCCTCAAAATCGTGGTAATCAGATTTAGGTGCGGCACTCGGATACTGATGCCCCTCCATCACTTCATCACTTCGACGTTTAGGTCTCAAGAGAGAAGTGAGTTCAGGCGAATCGTTCGACCATGCACTTCCACATGCATGGTCCACTGACTTCTAGCGCCCGCGTGCACAACGCACGAAGGCACATGTACTCAATTGCATTGGCCAGTGAAAAAGACCACGGTTCCCGAAAGGAGTTGAATTGTTGATTACTACTGAGTTGAAACTAGCAGTTGCAAGCAGATGGCCAGTGTGGATCTGGCATGTAAGTGCTGATTTTATTTATGCGAAAAACTTTCAGAGGAATCGGAGGTGTAAATTCTTCCGCCGTATTAGAGTGTGAAGTGTAATTTCGAGATCAGCGTTTTACCTGAGAATGAAACTGCGGGATATGCAATCTCATGCACACCGGAACGTTTTCCGGCTTTTTGTTTTACGTGATGCGCGTCATTTCCAGGCGAAAAATGCTTTGTCCGAAATAGGCAAGCGCTTTAGGCAGCCGGTTGATTCGTGCATGGCGCAGAAGTTTACCGCTCGCCCAGTGAATACTGGCCGCGCCAAAGCCGCAGTCACTCAACAGTTCCGCCCAGAATTCCGGCTGCTGATGTTTGAACCATTCAATGTTGGGCGACATCGGATTGCGCATACCCAGATCGCCGAAAAAATTGCGTCTGCCGACATCCATGATGATGAGTTTACCTCCCGGTTTCATCATGCCGGCAATGTGCAGGAAGATTTTCCGGTATTCGTCGGCGGCAGCATTGGATTTTCCCAGCGCGATACAGCTTTTCTCATCCAGATGATTGATGGAAGCCATAGAGAGTACAACATCAAAATAATTGACGGGGCCGGCAAATTCCTGGACCGTCTGTGGAAGAATTCTGGCCTGTGGCAATTCAAGTTCTTGCGCCATGGACCGGAAAGCGCGGTGGCATTCGCTGGAGTCATAGCAGCCTTCCGCCAGAGGTTCCAACCCCACCGTGTCACAGGAGCCATGGATGGCAGCCCAGAGACACAACATGCCTTTGCCACAGCCAATTTCCATCATGGTCTTGTTGCGGAAATCAAGATCGCGAAATATCTGGCCAGTGAAACGGGCGAAGTCAAAACCATGGTTCCACAACCCCATCTTTCGGCCCATCTGGCGGATGCGCTCCGCAGGTGGCATGGTCTGGCTTTCTGGGCGAGTTTCATACGTGGTAGACATTCGTTCACTCCTGGGAAAGTTTTGAATTTGCCGGCAGGTTTTTCTGTTGTTGCAACCGGGCCAGCAAGCGCGCAGGCAACTTGTCCTTGAGCCACAGCTTTGTCCTCGTCTTCTGGTCACGTAGAGCGAGAAAAGCGCGCCCGCGCCATGAAGGTCCGGCCATATGTAAATCGATGTAGCTTGCCTGACGCGCCCCGAACTTCTGCTTGTAGGAGTCGGCCCCGCCAAGAAAGTCATAGCAGGTGGCGCCCGTACGAATCATCTCCTGGAGCACGTGGGCCCGCAGAGCATAACCAATCTTCTCCGCGGCATATTTTGGATCGAAGCCTTCCTGCAGGAGGTAAACGTTCTGGTGGTAACGAAAACAAAATTGCGCTGCAACCGTCTCACCGTTGAGCACCAGTCGCCAGAACTCCAGCCAGCCACGGTCCAGCAAGGCCCTGGCCATCAGGCCATAGAAAATACGGCGTTCCGCGCTCGCAAACGCTCCGGATTCACCCAGGCCGGTCCAGCGCATCTGGTGCAGAGCGAAAAGCGTTTGTAACTGTGCGTCAAGTTCCCCGGCATCCTGGCAACGAACTATTTCCACGCGGTAACGCGAGGCGAGACGTTTGGGATAGCGGGTGAGCAGAGGACGAAAGCCCGACTGCAGCATGCTCAGATACTCATCCCAGGTCTTTGGCAGGTCCACAATGAAGTTTGGCGTCTTAGCAGATACAACACGCCAGCCAGAGGCTTGTGCAATGCCAGAAAGGCAGGCTGCTGCCTGGGATTGCTGCCGCAATAGCTCCAGCGAGCACACGTCCCAGGTCTTGTCCTTTGCCAGCCAATCAAAAAAAGCTTGAGCACAATGCTGCTCGAAGCCGGGCGCGGTGATGAAATCGAGCGCATCAGAATCGCCAGAACCTGCGCCAACCATCCGTAACGTTTTACAATCTAAGGCTAGGAAGCGACGAGTCTCGGTGTAAAGGGGAAGGATACCCACGGTGTTCTTAGACTCGTCGAGGAAGACAACGGCCCGCAGCCGCCGGTTAGAAGCAAAGGCCCGCCACCAGGTAGAAAGCCATTCGGGAGTTTGAAAGATAGAAGCAGCATGATTTGCCTGGAGCAAACTGTTCCAGTCAGGAACCAATTGTTCCAGTTCATCCCACTGACTGCATATCCGCACTGACAGGCGGGTTTTAGTGCTTGGCTTAGCAAAAGCCAAGATTGCGGTATTGGTCGTTATCGCATACATGCAAATCTTGCTAAGGGAAGGTGCAAGTCGATGGCCATGGGAATAGTGAAATATTTCCATGAAAGTGTTACGAAACAAGGGTTTAGATCACTATATTAGTAAGAACAACCGGTACGAAAATCGGCATCGGTGCAATATTTTGCATGTTTCTGGCAAAAAACTAAGAAAGCTGCAAAAAGTTTCCGATTTTAAGCAAATATTAACTTGAATTTGATTGCACATTGTACTAAGGTTCATTGTACTAGTGGACAGTAGTTGAAGTTGATGTGGCCCAAGTGGACGACTCGCTAAAGTTTCTCAACAAACCCCCAAGGTCGGCGCTGATTAGCATTTCTGCATAGTTGAGAATTTTTGGTAGAGGATCGGAAGAGGATCGAAGGAACTGACTCCCTGGAAGGGGCCTTCACTTTATGACATCTGTCATCAGACCATCTCGGCTGGTGACTCGCGGCAATGGAAGCTGTCGCGATCAAGACGAAGTCTTCCCAGTGAATTATGGATGCGCCATTCAGCAACTCCGGAAACACCGTTGGCATCTCACGTTTTTCGCTCAATTCGAATGTACGAATTTACCGCTTTTTGCTCTACCTCTAGTGATTAGAAGGGAGACTGAAAGTGCCGATTACCAACAAAGTGCCGATTCCAACAATAGATGGTATGGCCCGCAAGCTATGAACCAGGAACAAAAAAAGTCGGTTGAGATCGAATGCCCGCTGTGCCACGGACTGATGCGGTCCGCGGAGCACATGTGCTCATCCCAGGACAAGAGCATTCTTCAAGTTGTCCCGCCGGAGCGGCGTCGGCGACAGCAACTAAGCTGTGGGCACGGCGAGGTTGAAGCCTCGGCATTTCCTGTGATTTCCGCAGCCCATGAATTCAAGACCCCGCTGGTGGTGATGCTGGGCTACACCGATTTACTGCTCAGTGGACATCTGGGTTCGTTGAACGAGAAACAGAAAGAGGTCCTGGGTGAAATGCAGGAGGGGGCACAGCGGCTGCAAAAGCTGATTCAGGACCTTCTTTTGCTGCAAGAGCTTAAGGCCAGCTACGGCGAAGTGGAAAACCTGGAATCTTCCGACGTGAATGAGCACGTGAGAGAGATCTTTAACTATTGGGCGCCTACCGCCCGGCAGAAGCCGATCCGGTATCTCTTCCAGGGGGCCGAAGGGCATGCCCGCGTGCGGATTGACCATTTGAAGTTACAGCACATTACTTCCAGCTTGATTGAAAACGCTCTTAAATACACTTCATCCCATGGATTAGTAAGGGTAAAAGTGACGCCTTGTTTCTGGGAACGAAGGAAAGAGCAGAGCGAATTCCTTTTTAACTTAGAACGGAAAGAAGACCGCAAGATCGAAAATGCGGTCCGCATCGATGTGAGTGATACCGGGCCTGGAATTGCGGCCGAGCATCATGACCACATTTTCGAAGATTTTGTTCAGCTGCCGGGAGGATCTGCTCGCGGTACCGGGTTAGGACTGGCCATAGCCCGGCGACTAGTGGAAGCTCACGGTGGTGTTATATGGGTGGAGAGCGAGCCCGGAAAGGGAAGTACGTTTTCCCTGTTGTTACCTCAAGCCAGGTAGGAGAAATACGTGACAAGCGCGCCAAATATATTGCTGGTTGATGACGAACCAAGCGTACTTCGTTATACCAAGACCTTGCTCGAAATCGAGAATTACAACGTTGAGACCGCCGCCAGCGGCGAAGAAGCGCTGCGGCGGATGAATCACGGTCCGGCGCCCAACCTTATCGTTCTGGATCTGGTCATGCCCGGCATGGATGGATTACAGACGCTCGAGAACTGCAAGAAAATGCGTCCGGAGCAAAAAGTAGTAATGATTTCCTGCGTGAATGACACCAACAAGGTCGTGCAGGCCATCAAACTGGGCGCATCGGATTACATCACCAAGCCTTTCCTGCCGCCGCAGTTGCAGGGTGCGATAAAGCGGGCTTTAATGCCGTCTCCGCCGTCAGCCACCCAGGCCACAGCATATACCGTAAAAACCTCAGAGGTGGTGGATGACCTGGATGACGATCTGTTCTTCCTGGCTGCCAGCCCCGCTATGAAGCAGATTCGCGCCCAGGTGGCGTTGATTGCCAAGGTGGACGTCCCGGTGCTGCTGCTGGGGGAAAGCGGCGTGGGCAAAGAGATTCTGGCCCGGCTGATTCACAAAATGTCGATTCGCGCCCATCGTCCCATGGTGAAGGTGAATTGTGCGGCATTGCCGGCCGATCTGCTGGAAAGCGAGCTTTTTGGATTTGAAGCGGGCGCATTTACCGGGGCCAACAAGTCCAAGCCGGGCAAATTTGAGATGGCGCAAAAAGGCACCATTATGCTGGATGAGATTGGCGAAATGAGCGCCGCCCTGCAGGCCAAACTGCTCCATGTTTTGCAGGATGGTACATTCTCGCGCCTGGGCGGACGGGCCAATCTTACAGCAGACGCCAGGGTCCTGGCGGCCACCAACATTGACGTGCAGAAGGCCATTGCCGACCGCACGCTGCGCGAGGACCTGTATTACCGCTTGAATGCATTCACCATGACTGTGCCTCCGCTGCGCGAACGCCGCGAAGAGATACCCTTGTTGCTGCGGCACTTCATGAACAACATGAGCCGTAAATTCGGCAAGAACCCATTGCCGATTTCCGACCGCCTGTTGCAGGAATGCATGCGCCACTCGTGGCCCGGCAACCTGCGCGAGCTGGGCAACCTGGTGAAGCGTTACCTGGTGCTCGAAGCCGAAGACGTCATTATCGATGAATTACAGGCCCGGGGGCGCGAAGGCAATGGGGATACGGGCGCAGGCTCAGCTTCATCGCGCGGCGGCCTCAAGGCACTGGTGCGGAGCCTGAAGGATGACGCTGAAGCCAAGGAGATCCAGCGCGCGCTGGAGGACTCAAACTGGAATCGTAAGGTCGCGGCAGCGCAGTTGAACATCAGCTACAAGGCCCTGTTGTATAAAATTAAGCAACATGGCCTGTCGCCCGCGGGGAACCGTGAGTTCGGTCTGCGCGCCAGCGTTTATTAAGAACCATGCAGTGCCGGAGAACTCCGGCGGCAACAGAGAGGTTATTTGGATGACGAAGTATCTTGTCACCGGCGTTGCCGGATTTATTGGATCGTCGATTGCCCATGAGCTGGTTGCACGCGGCGAGACAGTTCGCGGCCTGGATGATTTTTCCACCGGGAAACGTGAAAACATTGCCGGACTGGGCAACAAGCTGGATTTTCGCGAGACAAGCCTTCTGGATAAAGCAGGGCTGGCGGCCGCTTGCGCAGGAATCGACTACGTTATTCACCAGGCGGCCCTGCCTTCCGTGCCCAAGTCAGTGGCTGAACCCGAACTGACACATGCGGTGAATGTAAACGGCACGCTCAACCTGTTGCTGGCCTCGCGCGATGCAGGAGTAAAGCGCGTGGTGTATGCGGCGTCTTCATCGGCCTACGGTGAAAGCGAAACGCTGCCCAAGCGCGAGGACATGTTGCCGCGTCCCATTTCACCCTACGCCGTGCAAAAGCTCACCGGCGAATACTATATGCAGGCCTTCTCCACCGTTTACGGGCTGGAAACGGTGTGCCTGCGTTATTTCAATATCTTTGGTCCGCGCCAGGATGCCAACTCACAATATTCCGCGGTGCTGGCAAAGTTTATTACGCAAATGCAAAGCGGCCAGCCGCCCACCATTTTTGGCGATGGCGAACAAAGCCGCGATTTCACGTTTGTGGCGAATGCCGTACAGGCCAATTTGAAAGCCTGCCTTGCGTCGGCTGAAGCTGTCTCAGGAAAAGTCTTCAACATCGCCACGGGCGCCCGATTCACCTTGAATCAGACCTTTGCGATGCTCCAGAAGATCATCGGATATACCGGCCCTGCCCGGTATGCTGAGCCACGTTCCGGTGACATCAAGCATTCACTCGCCGATATCGCCTTGGCCAAGAAACATCTGGGGTACTCGCCAGAAGTAGGCTTTGAAGAAGGCTTGCGCCGTACCGTGGAATGGTACAAAGCGATCTCCGCCACATCCGTGGACATGACTTTAGCCACCAGCCGCTGATCGCTTATGGACGTTGCTGCGGGCAATATTATTCGCCGTCTGCCAGATGTTGGGAGTGGTTAAAAGCGATTTTTGTGCGCGGCTGGCGGGCCGCCATGTTGCTATTCAGGTACCGGAAAAAACGTGGATTTCCGCGCTTCTTCCAATAGCTGGATGCATAGGATGAAATTTTCACTCCCGAATTCAGCGCGCTAAGAAAGCT
>WNFP01003083.1_pt1 | contig 13331 bp, 9 predicted proteins | sample 5400201 | NCBI WGS metagenome assembly WNFP01 (sample SAMN13153355, study PRJNA577476) | soil metagenome | isolation source: 115 cm saprolite under Madrone tree | place: USA:California | collected 2016-06-14
TGGCTCCTGGCACTTTCCATCGTGCTGCTGGGAATTGGATTTTGGCAGCAGCGCCGCGCAAGACTGTGCGCGGTGAAACGGAGTTATTTGAGCGCCGTGCTGCTTTGGACGGCCGTTGTGCTCGTTGTGGCGATGATCGTTTTCCCACAGGAAATCGCTGGATTTATCGCCGATCATCTTTCAAGGGCCGCGAAGTGAAGAAGAAAACCTTCTCGATCGGCTTTGCCGTGGTCGTACTGCTTGTTTTGGCGGCGTACCTGCGAATGGATTCTTCCACGCCGCCCGGTCAAGATCCTCTCGCCACGCTCACAATCGCGAATTTCGCGGCGTTCGAAGAGTCCTTCGACAAATCCATCGAAGGGTCCCGGTTGGTACTCCTTCTTTCTCCGACTTGAGCGACCTGTCTGCGGGGGGCCTCCGCAATCGAACAACTCCTGCAACGCAATTCGGATCCTTCGCTCCGGGTGCTGGTGGTGTGGGAGCCGATACTTCCGACGGACTTGCGTTCACCGGTTCATAGCACGCTCGGGAGAATCCCGGACCAGCGCGCCCGTCAGTTCTGGGACCCGCAACATCTCGCAGCGAAAGAGCTCAGCAAGTTTGCCGATGAAAACCAAGGGCAGCCGAAGCCCGATTGCTGTTTCAATCGGGGATTCTTCTGGGATGATGCCATCCTCTATGCGCCACATTCGAAGTGGCGGCAGACACCGGCGGCTGTTTTCTGGAACGGTCCGGTCGTCCGCGTGACTTCTGCCCTCGAAAAGGCACTCCAGAATCGCCCGTGAGGGACCGTCCTCAAGACTTGGCGTAGCAGACCCCGCAGCGGAAGCGCCGTTGCTGTTTCAATTCGACAACGTAGACGATATGCCCACGGACAAAAATGTCGGGTGTGCCCGGCGAGTAGGGAGCAGCCACTTCGATTTCGGTTTTCGCGACGTATTCCTTCCGGCTCTTGAAACGGAGTCCGCCGCGGGAAATGTCCTCGCACGTCACGATATCGTCGCCAAAGGCGTAACTCCGGACGCACGCCTTAAAATTCACTTTAGTGCGCACATGTTTGCGTTTGTTTTCGGTGCGCGCCGCGGGTTGCGGCGCGGGCGCCGCAGCCGGTGACGCTGCCGGGAGAGTCTCAACGGGCTCCGCTCTTTCCTCCGCTTTCGGCGGCGTGGTTTCCAGCGGAACGGTCTCGCCGCCAGCATCTTCAGTAGCCCGCTTCCAAATCGTTGAGGATCCGCACCTCTTGCAAGAACGGACGATCCCTTCGTTGACCAGGTATACGTCCGATTCCAGGACGCTTTGTTGAACCATCTCGCGGGCCTTGCAGCAGCTGCACTGGAGCAGCACATTGCGGGCCTCTTTTTCGGAGTCCGTCATGCGGGGGAAATCAACTCCCCAGAGGTCCACCTCCGCGTCCAGGAAGGCCACGCCATAGGTGTGGCTTTCGCCATGAAAGCCGAGCTGGCCAACGACACGAACCTCAACCTCTTTGTCGGTGTCCAGCTTGCGAAGGATCAATTCCTGTTCTGCAGAGAGTACGTATTGCGAGACAATGCCCGCGCCATGGCGGCTGAGCAACACCGTCTTGGTCTGCTCGGAAAAAACTTTGCCCTCCATATCGCTGCCCACTAACAGAATTGCAATCTCTCTCGCAATTCGGTGGCTGCGACGTAGGTGTTCTGGAGGCATTGCAACCCACGCTTACATTCCCCAGGAACTTGACAAGATGGTACTTGGATTTCTCCGCCGAAGTCACTGATTTTTGTGGACGCGGCTCACCCAGCGCGGAACCGGAATTTCTGGCAATACCCGGGGCGGCAGGCGTATGATAGCTGTGTCGTTCCCAACCCCGACACGCATCCTCCCAGTTTTGCGCAAGGCAGTGGGGTGTCTCATGCAAGCTATCGCGCGCCGGGTGGAAGAACGCCGTCCCTTGGCCGTAAGAGTGGATCTCTGCAGCCTGGATGTCCGTCATCGTGCGCTTGAGGCCCTAACCGAAAACGTGAGCGCCCACGGCGCGCGCGTCGTTTCAAGCAATCCCTGGAAACTGAATGATCGGCTGAACTTGTGGAGCCTGCCGGGGGACTTCCGTGCCCGTGCGCGAGTAGTCTATTGCGAGCCCCTCGGACGCAATTCTTTCGCCATCGGGCTGCAACTGCTGGCCTCAACCGGAGAATGGAAATAGCCCCCCAACGAAGCCCTCTCGATGGTCCTGCTGTATTCGAAGAAAGCCTTTGGGATTTAGCGGGAAAGCGCCAGCAGCGATTCGTTGAGCTTGGTCAGGTCAGAGTCGAGTCGGTAGTAGCCGGGTCGCCAGCCTGCGGGAGTCTCATCACCAGTGACGTTGAGCACGGCAAAATCGTTTGCTGCCACTTGCTCGTTGTCCAGCTTCGGGAACTTATCCCCGACATAAATGGCGGGGTGCTGGCTGACGACGCGCTCGCACTCATTCACGGATAGAACGGCGCGCAGCATGCCTTGGTTTTTGGCGTGAGGTTGGCAAAAGTAAAGGGTTGGCATACACGACCATCATCGCCATTCGGTTCGCTAACTTGAATAGTACTTTGGGGCAATTGGCCGGGGAATTGACCAAAAGTATAAGGAAATCGGGTCAATTGGAAATAATTGATTCTGCAGAGCTTGGCGGAAGACTCCGGCTTCTTCGGATTCCCGCTTCGGAACACTCCTGGAACTTACTGCTTGAGCATCTCCATTGCGGTCAGCGCATAGATCGCGGCGCAATCGGTCACTTTTCGCAGGTCGACGTATTCCTTCGGCCCATGCGCCACGGAGAGCAGGCCGGGACCATATGCGTAGGCCGGAACGCCCTGCGCGGCGTAGAAGCGAGTCTCCAGCAGGCCGGGGCACATCTCAAAACGTGGCGGTTCGCCCGTAACCGTTCCAATGCTGCGAGCCAGCGCTTCCCCGAGCGGCTCCTCCTCATGCCACGCCGAGGATCGCCCTTCTTGCAGAATCTCCCATTCCAAAGGGATGCCTTCGCGCTTGCAACTCTCCAGGACCGCGATCAACTTGGCCCTCTCTTCCTCCAGATTTTCCTCGGGATTGATGCGCCGGTCGACGGTGAACCAGCACTCCTCCGGTACCACGTTGAAGTTTGCGCCGCCGCTGCTTTGTCCTCCCAGCATCAGAATCGAATGGCGTGCTTGATCCGCCCCGATGTTGAAATTAGTGGTTCTCCGCAGCACCTCTTGCTTCAGCTCCTGAAGCCGCTCAACGACGCGATGCATGCGTTCGAACGCATTCTCGCCCTGATGCTGCAAACCAACATGTGCGGATTTCCCCAGCACCCGGACGCGCAACGAAATCGCGCCACGGTTGGCATTCCAAACGGCGCCGCTGGTCGGCTCTGCCAAGAGCATGCCGATGCCGCCGCGGCCCAATCGCCCCTGCGCCGCCAGCCATCCCGAGCCGCCTTCCCCTCCCGTCTCTTCATTGGGAACCAGCGTCAAAGCGATTCCCCCGTCTAGTTCCGCGCCAGATGCTTTCAACGCGAGAATGGCATAGAGCATGGCTACAATCCCGCCCTTCATGTCGCAAGAGCCGCGGCCAAACAAAAAATGGTCTTTTCGCGAAGGCTGGAATTGCTCTCTCGACTGCGCCGGAACAACATCGTAATGTCCGTGAAAGTAGAAAACGCGTTTCCCCCGTCCATAGGTCGCAATCAGATTGACAGGGCTGTCCCCCGCAGCCTCTTTCGAATCGCCAGCCTCCAGGCGCTCGCATTCAAGGCCGCATTGACGCAACCGTTTTTCGAGAAAATCGGCGCAAGCGCGATAATTCTTCCCCGGCGGGTTCTCCGTGGCAATGGCAACAAGCTCCCCCAGCAGCGCGGCCATCTCGTCCTCGCGCTGTCCCAGCCACGAGAGAAGCGCGCCAATTCGCGTCGCATCGCCGCTCTTTGTTTTGCTCATCAGCCTTCATGCTAGAAGACCGCGATGGTGACGCCAAGCGCCATATTGGTGCATGCCGCGTAAATCCCGTTCTGAGCTTTGAAAAAAAAAGAACGCCCCCGAATCGCTCGGGGCCGTGGGTGGAACGCAGTTAAGCTATTTTTGCTCGCCTAGAAGTTTAACTTCAAGCCGAGCTGCAAGACCCGAGGATCGCGCGCGGTGCGGATCTTGTCAAAGTTGCCGTTGCCGATAGTGAATGACTGGCAACAGATTGGGTTCAGGTGATTAAAGGTGTTGAACGCTTCGAAACGGAACTGCCCGCTGAAGCGCTCCGTGAACTTCAGGTTCTTGAATACGCCCAGGTCCGTCCGCCAGAAGCCTGGAAGACGTACCGCGCCCGGTCCTTCCGAGGGCGCAGTCGTCTGACCGGCCGCTGGACTCATAAAAGCTGTCCCATTGAACCAGTTTTCAAAGCTATGCGGCTGGTTCGAGTTCGGATCACCCACCTGATTGGCGCGGAACAAACACGGCGAGGGCCCCAGGCAATCCGCTCCCGTGGGATCGACCGACTGGTTGGAGGCCACCGTCGCTGGCAGACCGGTCTGGAAAGTTTGGACGCCTGACACTTCCCATCCCCCGAGGACGTGACCCGCGAAGCCCTGCTGCGTCCGGAAGTACGGAACACCCCAGACGAAGTTACCGGTTACAACGTGTCGCCGATCGGCGATACACGGACCATAGTTGCTACGCAGGTCGCCCTGTACCGGCATGATGCTGCCGGTGCTGCGGTCGGCCTGGTAGGTGGTCAAGCAGTGTGACCAAGTGTAAGAGATGTTGAACAGCGTGTTGTCTTTGAACTGCTTCTGAACTTGCGTTTGCATTGAGTGGTAATTCGAAGTGTAGATTTCCTGGAAGGCATTGCCGCCGTTCCATCCGATGTACGGCCGGATGGCATTCAACAGATTTGTGTTGGTAGTGTCAACGTCGAACACCGGCACGGACACGCCGTTGACGAGGATGTTGTGGTTGAAGCTAATACTGTTGGTACCGCTCATGCACGGCGTAGCGTTGCTGCACTTCATCCATGCATTCGGAGCCGGCTGGTTGTTGTCGAGGAATCCAGGCAGGTGGATTCCATTGTTGCCGTAGTAGCCCACGTCGAAGATCCAGCCGCGGAACATTTCGCGTTGAACGTCCAGGCTCCACTGCGTTGTGTAGGGATACTTGTACTCAATCGGGACCCGGCTCTGTAGTTGCGGCGCAGCCGGTGAGAAGTTCCGAGCACCCCCAGTAGGATTTTGGATGGTCGCGTTGGATACGCTTAGATTGGTGTTGAATCCGGAACCAAGAAAGATGTCATTCTCGGCGTTTCCGAACTCCTGACCATTGTCGTAAAACATCCCCAGGCCCGCACGGATGGAGGTCTTGCCGTTCTTCCAGGGGTCCCAAGCCAAGCCCAGCCGAGGAGCAATGCCCCGGTTGTATTCCTGGCCGACCTTTTCACCGAACGGGGATTTGTGGCCCGTCACTCCTGCTGGTGGATGGGCAAAAATGTAACCGTTTAGCGGATCGAAATTCGGGTTGCAGACGCTGACAATCTGGCCCGATGCATTCAAGCTGGTGTCCAGCCGACCGGCATTTATACCAGCCGCATTACCCAAAACGCAAGGGGCCTTCGTTGGATCGTAGAACGCCGGATCGAATTGCCCAAGCATGCCATTCGCGTCCGTCGGCTGGCGGAAGAACGAGTGACGGAACCCGTAGGTGATAGTCAAGTTTGCTCTTACGCGCCAGTTATCCTGTGCATAGTATTCGAACTGGTTGTCCATGATGTTGGCTGTGAGGTCTAAAGCGCTCTGCGAGAAAGTCCCTACACGTCCGAGCAGGAAGTTCGCCCAATTCTGTTCAAAATTGAAAGTACAGTTTACGGTAGCAGGAATGCAAGAATTCGGATTGCCGTTGTGGTTGATCGCATACGTTGCCGCGTTGTTGCCGCCGGCATTTTCGTTCTTGTTGTAGTGATAGTAGACGGCACCAAACTTGAAAGTGTGCCCGCCCATGATTTTCGTGACGTTGCCGAAGGCGGAGTGGTTGCGGTTGTAGTCGATATAAGGTCCGAAGCTACCGGGCCCACTGGTAAATCCGATGGTGCTCGAAACCGCGTCAAATGTTAGGTTCGGTATGCGGGCCAGCGCCGATGTGAACGGCAGTTTCACAGCCGAGGCGACATCGGGCGAATTGGCCCTATTCATCAGGCCGATAGGGCTGCTCAGGATGGCGCCGTACGAGTAGGCGTAACCCGGCTCGATCAAGAACGTAGGGCTGAGCGAAATCGTTGCGCGCACCGTGTAGTTACGGCCCGGTGAATTCGTCGAAGTTGTTCCGATGCCTTGAATGGCCGGTCCGTTCGAGAACAGGGCGCCCGCTTCTTGGGTGGGGATGGCATCCCGCAGGATCTTGCCGGAAAACGACAGCTTCTTGCTCACGATGTGGTCGATCTTGATGATCTCCTCATGGAAATTGAAGACGTTCTTCAGCGTTGAAGTGAATCCAAAGGGATCACCCGTGGTTGCAGCGTTAGGCTGGGGGTACCGGGAATAGATGTCCTTCAGATAGGCCTGCGCAATAGGATCAATCGACGTGGGTGCGATTGAAGTGCTTGTGCCACCTGCGGCGCACGTATTGTTAGCATTAAACGCTACGCAGACTGGGTGCGTGAACTGACCCTGCAACATACTGGCCGTAGGAATGTCTGTGGTTGCATTGACGTAGGTCAGGTTGCGGCGCACCTCTTCGGAAAAGAAAAAGAAGGTCTTGGTCTTCTGTTCGTAAATCTTGGGGATCCATACCGGCCCGCCGATGGTGCCTCCGAAATCGTGATAACGAAGATATGGTTTGTGTGGCAACACCGTCGGGTAGAGGCTGGCGAAGTTCCTCGCGTTGAGCATGTCGTTGCGCCAGAACTCATAAGCGCTGCCGTGCAACATGTTGGTCCCGGAGCGGGTAATTACGTTCACCTGCCCGCTGGCCGCGCGCCCATACTCAGGATCGTACTGGCCGCGGATCACGCGGAACTCGGCAATTGAGTCCACGCTGGGGAACGACAGCAGCGTGAGATTGGAGCCGCGGTCCACGTTGTCCGCCCCGTCAATCATGTAGTTGTTTTGTTCGCGACGCCCACCGTTCATCGAAAACGTGACCAGGTTCGTGCCCTGCGGCGCAAACGCGCCAACGTACAGCGTGTCCGAGTTGCCGCCATCGGATACGCCTGGAGTTAATGTCACCAATTGTTCCCAGTTGCGGCCGTTCAGCGCCAGCTCGCGAACCTGCGTGCCGTTGATCAGGCCCCCTGCGGTTACAGACTGCAGCTCGACTTGCAGCGGGTTCGCTTCGACGGTGACGATTTCGCTGACCGAACCGACTTCGAGAGCCAGATTGATGGTCAGCTTATCGGCGACGTTCAAAGCAATTTTCGAATAGACAGATTTCTTGAAGTTCGGCGCCTCGGCTACCACCTCGTAGCTCCCGACCGGCAAATACGCCGCGAGATACTGGCCGTTGGCTTCCGTCGTCACCGTGCGAAGAACGACGTTCTTGTCCAGATTCTTGATTGTTACTTTGGCTCCCGCAACGGCTGCCCCCGAAGAGTCACTCACCGTGCCCACGATCGAGCCGGTGATTTCCTGTGCGGAAACTATCGCTGAGCAAATAATTAGAGACACCAACACATACAGCGCTAGGGAATTTCTTCTCATGACACCACCCCTGGTCCCAGTGTCCATCTCCCCGTCCGCAGGCGCGGACGGCTCACCCCAAGACGCCCCGGTTTTACTACCGGAGGGATACCGAGTCAAGCTCCTAAAACGATTTTCCAGGCTGCTGCTTCATCACCGGGATCGTCGCTGTCTTTTTTCCGCGAGCCTCAGACCTTGCACCTGTCGTCGTGTCTTCCTGCCGCAATTGTTCCGGCGCTTAGTCGCCTCGAATGGTCGGAGTTGACACGCTGCATGCAAGAGCATCCGCCTGTGGTAGGCTGTGCCGCATCGGAAACATCAAGCGGAGAAGACGCATGACCACTGGCACAGCCGTCTTTCCAGTTCTGCGATGGGTCGCGTTGGTTTGGATGGTGGTGTGGCTTCCCGCCTACATGCGCGTATGGGGGTGGGCCAATCTTTTGCATTTGTGTGACGTCGCCGTGATCCTCGGATGCGCCGGATTGTGGTGGGGAAGTTCGCTGCTGGTTTCCAGCCAGGCAGTGAGTTCGCTGGCAGCCGGCATTCTCTGGGGCCTGGACGTGGGCTCGCGGCTGCTAACGGGACGATTTCTCGTCGGCGGTACGGAGTACATGTGGGATGCGCGCGCCCCAATCTTCGTCAGGTTGCTATCGAGCTTTCATCTCGGTCTTCCCTTGGTGTTGCTCTGGGCCTTGCGGAAGATAGGATACGACCGTCGCGCTCTGGCGTTGCAGGCAGCGATTGCGGCGGGGCTTCTTGTCGCCTCGCGGTTTTTGCCCTCGGGGTTCAATCTGAACTATGCGTACCAAGATCCTCTCTTTCATCGCTCCTGGGGACCTGCTCCCGTACACCTCGCCGTGATTTTTGTTGGAGCGGTCGTGCTTCTTTATTGGCCAACCCATCTTCTCTTGAGCTGGATGTTTCCGCTTGCAGGCGCCGCAAAATGAAGTGACGAGGCAAGGGAATCAGGAGCGGTGGAAAATGGGCACGGACGCAGAAAAAAATTTAGAGAAATATCTCGCCATGCTGAAGACGGCAATAGAAGAGGCGCGCCTTGGGCTAGGCGAAGGAGGAATCCCCATTGGTGCGGCGCTGTTCGAACGCAATGGAAAACTGCTCGGACGCGGCCACAACCGCAGAGTGCAGCAGGGCGATCCTTCCGCGCATGGTGAAACGGATGCTTTTCGAAAGGCCGGCCGGCAGCGGAGTTACCGCGACAAAATTATGGTGACGACACTGGCGCCGTGCTGGTATTGCAGCGGCCTGATTCGCCAGTTTGGGATCGGCACGGTAGTGGTCGGCGAGTCCGTGAATTTCCGCGGCGGGATTGATTGGCTGGTCGAGAACGGAATCGAGGTTGTCGACCTGCATTCCGAGGAGTGCGTTCGAACGCTCGCGAAATACATTGCAGACCGTCCTGAAGTTTGGAACGAAGATATCGGTGTGGACTAGACGCACAGGGCAGTGCCGTCAGAAAAATCCATGCACGGGGAATTGGCTGAACATTTCAATGTGGCGGCTCATTTTCTGGAAGCGCCGGCCGTGTCGCACCCTGAGCGCCTCGCCATCGTCGGCGAACCGCGCGAAGTAACCTACGGCGAACTGGCCGCGCTTGCTAATCGCGCGGGGAACGCGCTGCGTTCGAATGGCGTTTCCCGTGGCGATCGCGTTCTAATTGTGCTGCCGGATTCGGCGGAGTTTGTAGCCGCTTTTTTTGGCGCCGCAAAAATCGGCGCGGTGGCCGTGCCCGTGAATCCTTTCGCGCGATCTTCCGACTACATTTATTACCTTGAGAATAGCCAGCCACGTGCGGCGATTATTCATGCGAACGCGCTCCCCGAATTCTTGCCGGCATCGAGCGTGCACCCGCAAATGCCAATTGTCATTGTCGGCGATGAAAATTCGAATGGGGTGTCCTTCGCAAAGTGGAATTCATGGACAGCGGCCGCCAGCGAACAACTTGCTGCGGCGAACACTTCGCCTCACGACCCGGCATTCATGCTTTACACATCCGGGAGCGGCGGCACGCCAAAAGCCGCTGTTCATCTTCACGCGGACATGGCAGTTGCGAGCGTGAACTATGCGCAAGGTATCCTTGGACTGCGGGCGGAAGATGTCACGTTTTCCGCGTCGAAACTTTTCTTTGCCTACGGCTTGGGAAACGGAATGTATTTTCCGCTCTCGGTGGGGGCCCGGACGATTCTGAATCCCGAAAAAACAAAAGTAGAGCGAGTCATGGAGATTGTCGCCCGGGACCGCCCCACTGTCTTTTTTGCCGTGCCTACTCTGTACGCCGCGATTCTGCGGGAAGCGGATGGAGCGCGCTCGGCCATCGATTTTTCTTCGCTGCGCAAGTGCGTATCGGCCGGTGAAACGCTGCCGGCGGAAATCTTCAACGCGTGGAAGCGGCAATTCGGAATCGAAATCCTCGACGGAATTGGCTCGACGGAGATGCTGCATATTTTCATTTCGAGCGTTCCCGGAAAATGCAAGCCAGGCAGTTGTGGTTTTCCCGTGCCGGGTTATGAAGTGAAGATTGTGGATGACAAAGAAGAATTGGTGCTTGACGGCGAGATTGGCAATCTCTGGGTGCGCGGCGCGAGCGCGTTTGCGGAGTATTGGCGGATTCCCGAATTGACGGCGCGCACGAAACGCGGAGATTGGGTAGCGACCGGCGACAAATTCTTTTGCGATTCGCGCGGTTACTACCACTACTGCGGGCGCGCGGACGACATGTTGAAAGTCGCGGGCATGTGGGTTTCCCCGGTGGAGGTGGAGAACACTCTGCTCGGGCATCCGCAGGTAGCCGAGGCCGCCGTAGTTGGCGCGACCGATGAGCGGGGCTTAGCATCTTGCGTGGCCCACGTCGTGCTGCGCGGGAATGTCCACGGCTCGGAGGAGCTCGCCGCAGAAATTTGCGAGCATGTCAGGGCAAGACTGGTGTCGTACAAAGTGCCACGCGAAGTACGATTCTGCAGCGAACTTCCGAAAACCGTGACGGGGAAAATTCAACGCTTCAAGCTGCGCGGAAACGCGCGCGAATAGCGAGAGAGTTTGATCAGACGGGATCATTGTAGGTGTCGTAAGAAGAAGCGATGGCGCGAACTTCCGCGAGAGTTTGATCGCGGAGGAGTTTGCCATCTTCGAGAATGGTTTCGAGAGCATTGTTGGACGGGAGGGGAGCGCCGTCAACGGCTTCGACGGTGGCGAAATCCTTGCCATTCTGGATGAGGTTGAAGCGTCCGCCCTTACTGGCTTTGCTGGGATCGGTTCTCGGATTCTTGTAAACGTTGTGCCATTGGCCGTTGCGGTCGATGGCGGAACATTTTAACGCGAATTTCAGCGTGTCGCGATTGACTTGTTGCAGCAGCGCGCCGCCCATGCCGTAGTTCCAGATGTCCTGCGACCAGCCTTTCCGGGTGAGCTGCGCGGTAATATTCTGAATGGTGTAGAAGTTGACGCCGTCGCCCTGGATAAAGCGCACGCACGGAACGGTGGTCTTCCAGCCTTTGCGGTTTACTTCGTAGCCGAATTTCTCGCTGACAATCTTGAAGAGTTCCTCGAGGACGGTGACGGCTTCGCCGGAATCAGGGCGAATCACCAGTGTGCCTTTTCTTTGGAGGACTTTGTCGCGCAGCGCGCCGCCCCAGAGATTGCGGACGGCATTGTAAATGTCGTAGGAATCGCTGACGCAGGCGACGAGACCCTCGGGGCAGTTTGCGAGGATGTTGGCGTAAGCGTCCAACTCGTGGGCTTCGCCCCAAGCGGTGATAGTGGAATGCTCGGAAGCGGGGATGCTATAGGCCGCGCAATTCATTGGATCGCTGCTCGAGAGATGCGCCGAATAGAACTGGTTGAGGAGCTGAATGGCCGCAAGCGTGTCCGTGCCGAGAAAATTCAGCAGATGCGCGGCGCCGCCGATGGCGGCGGATTCCTTGGAAGAGACGCCGCGGAATCCGAAGTCGTGCAGCTTGAAGGGAAGGAGCGAGGGATCGCCGGTGCGCACGAGGGCTTTGCCGATGACCTGCTTGATCGCACGAGAGAGCGTGGCGACAGTGATCGGATACCAGACCTGGACGAGAAGCGTTTCCGCCCAGTTGGTGAGCCAGTAGAACTCGGGGTCGGTGTTTTCGATTGTGATGAGCGCGTTGTGAGTCTTGACGACGGTGCCTTCCTTGACGGCGCGGATGCGGAGCGGCAGGCGGCCGCCGTGTTTCGCATAGAGAGACTTGAAACCTTCGTGGTTGAAAGTCTTGGGATGACCGGAGAAATGAGCGTGGGCGATGCGGCGGGCTTCTTCGACATCGTCGAGTGTGAACACCTGGCCGGCAAAATTGGATTTGATGATGTATTGCAGCATGGCGAGCATGGTCTCTCCGAACATGCCGCCGCGGGATTCGAGGTAGGAATAGATGTGCCGCGTGTCCGGGGGATATTGCCACCAGTGCGTGAGCTTGTAGGAGTCCGTGTTGAGGATGGGGTTCAGCCGAAGCGACTGCATGGGGCTCCTTGGGGTGTAGGTACGATCGAGGCAGGGGTCGAGTCCTGCCCATAGGGATTCGCGATTGGGCCGGACCGCTACTTTTTCTTGGCCGCGTCCATTCGCAAACCCAGCTGGTCGAACAAGAACGCCCACACGTCTGCGCCTTCTTCGACCTGTTCGTCCAGACCGGAGTCGATTCCATGCCCTGTGGTGGAGCTCGTCCGCAAGAGCACCGGGGCTTTGGAACTGGTCGCCGGCTGCAGCCGCGCCGTCATCTTTCGGGAGTTTGCGGGATTCACGCGCGGATCATTCGCGCCCGTCAGAAACAACACCGCCGGATAGGCCGTGCCGTCCACGACATGTTGATAGGGCGAGTAGGCGTACAGCGCTTTGAACTGCGCGGAATCCTTCACGGTGCCGAACTCCGTGATGTTGAAGACGGCATTTGCGGTGATGGCCTCACTTCGCAACATGTCGTAGATTCCCACGTAGGACACGACGGCGCGGTACATCTCCGGATGCTGCACCAGCGCCGCGCCCATCAACAATCCGCCGTTGCTTCCGCCGATGATGGCGAGATTCGCTGGCTTCGTGTACCCGGTGTCTATCAACTGCTTCGCGCATGCCGCGAAGTCATCAAAGACATTCTGCTTCTTAGTTAGATTGCCCGCTTGATGCCATTCCTCGCCGTATTCGCCGCCGCCTCGCACATTCGCCACCACCGAAACGCCGCCGCGATCCAGCCATAGCCGCACAGCCGGATCAAAGTACGGCGCCAAGCTGATGTTGTAGCCGCCGTAACCCGTGAGCAGCGTGGGTGCCGTCCCGTCGAGTTTGATCCCTTTCCGCCGAATCACGCTCATGGGAATCTTTGTGCCGTCCTTCGATACTGCCCACTCCCGTGAGACTTCCGAGTCACTGAAATCAACCGGTGAAGTCTGAAACAATGCCGTGCGCGTTGCCTTGCCGGTCGCGGGGTCATAGCGGTACCACGCGCCCGGGGTCAGGTAGGATACATTGTTGTAAATCAGGTTGTCGCCGCGCGGCGAACTTGCGCCGTACACGGCAGACGCCGGAAGCGTGGGCACCACTCCCTTGGCGTGGCCCTTCTGGTCAAAAACGCGGACGCGCGACGGCCCTCCCATCGAATCAATCACGTAGAGGAGTGTTTCCGACGGCGCAAACGCTTCGATCGCGGCCTCGCTC
>WNFP01007838.1_pt1 | contig 13327 bp, 7 predicted proteins | sample 5400201 | NCBI WGS metagenome assembly WNFP01 (sample SAMN13153355, study PRJNA577476) | soil metagenome | isolation source: 115 cm saprolite under Madrone tree | place: USA:California | collected 2016-06-14
CGAATGCGCCTGGACCATTGACCTCCTGGCCTTGCACCAGGCGCTCAATGGACTTTCTCATTTTGTAAGTTGCTGACCCCTAAAAGATTGGTCGGGGCGAATGGATTTGAACCATCGACCTCCTGGTCCCGAACCAGGCGCGCTAGCCAGGCTGCGCTACGCCCCGACCGTCAAGCTCAGGCGCATCATTGCGACCCAAGCGGGACTATCAGATTAACATAGCTCAGCAGCCGAAGGTAGATGCGTGCAGTTCTTACCCGCAGAACACGCAAACTGGCACGGATTCCTCGCCCGTTCCACGTCCATCATCAAAATCTGGACAAGAACATATAAAAACCGCCGAAGAACTTTTGCTCCCCGGCGGTCTTCTGTAGTGGCGGGGCTTCAACCCCGCAGATGTTGGCCCAACGCTAGAATTCGTAGCGCAACGCGAACTGCATCGAACGGGGATTTGTCAACAATCCAGTGTAATTGCCAAAGCTGCTGGAATTTGTAAGGGAGAGACTCAGACTCTCCACATCGAACCGCGTCAGGTTTAGTGCGTTGAAGACTTCCCAGCGGAATTGCAGGCTGTGAGACTCGCTGTAAGGCATCTTCCAGCGCTTTCTGAGGCCGAGATCCAAGCCGGCGAAGCCGTCGCCGCGAAGGTTGTTGCGGTTTCCGACCTGGCCTGGGAAGTCAGCCTGGAAAGCGTTGAATGCTGCGGTGACGGCGTCGGCGTTCCCGAACAGATTGACGCTGCCATCCGGATTCTTAACCACTCCTGCAGTCTTTACTCGGCCAATCTGAGTCGCGTAGCCGGACAATTCCCAGTTGGTCGGCCACTGGGCGCCGTTACTGACGCCGATCGGGAACCCACTGGTCCAGCGGGCGAGACCCGAGAGCTGCCAGCCGCCGATGAGTGCCTCGAGCGCGCCGTTCGCATTATTGCCGAGCCACCTACCCTTGCCAAAAGGAAGTTCAGCGAGCCAGTTAGCATTGATCTGATGTCTCAAATCAAAGTCCGAAGCTGCGCGTAGAGAATTGGGGTCCCAGGCTTTGATCACCTGGCCTCCGAGTCCCCCTTCGTCTGTGATGCGGTTCGCGTCCGAAGAAATATCAATGGACTTCGAGAAAGTATAGTTGAAGTCGAATTGTACGCCGTGGGAGATGCGCTTTCGCAAATTGATCTGCAATGCGTGATAACTGGCGGTACCTACCGAGCGCCACGAATACAGGGCAGCGAATTGCGGGTCTACAAAGCTGTACGGACCGCCTTTCGCAAAGTAGCTGACGGCGGGATTTCCATCGGCGTCATACGAGCTAGGATCGAAGAGGCCCCAACCCTGGTCAAGGCCCTGTAGTGCAGTTGTCTCGTTAAAGGTGAAGAAGGAAAAAAGGTCATAGGCTGCTTGCAAAGCATCGGTGGTTCCGACAGGATTCTTTGCAGTGGTTTGGCTGAACAAGCTATACGACGGCGCCGGCTGCCCCGGCTGCTGCGCCGGCAAGGGCTGAATCACATCGTACCAATAGGAAGCTGTGGGACCGACCATTGCGGGGGTGACTGAACTTGTCGGGACGCCCTGTCTGTACAGTTTGGCCAACGCCGTTACTGCCGTAAAGTAGTCGACCTTCGTTTTTGGGTCAACCAAATTAAGCGGCGAGGCGACATCGAACTGTGATAACAGCCGATGCGACAAGCGACCCACATAGGAGGCTTCCAGCGTCAGCCCATGGCCCAGATCTCGTCCAATTGACAAGTCCAGAGTATAGGAATACGGAGTTTTCAACTTGTTGTCCATACCGAAGTAAACGGCATACGATCCGGTATCACCGTTCAAGCCGTTGGGGAAGTTCTGGGGAAAAGTGCCGCAGCTGGGGCACAGAGCGTAAAGCCTCCTGCCCGAAAGGTCCATCGTCGGGATGTTGGAGTTACCAGTAAGTCCTGCGATTCGCGGGGCGATCGCAGGGGTTTCGAGGCCACCTGTGTTGGTGAGCGCCGTGGACATACCGAACGAACCAGACCGGTCGAACGTGGCCAGCAGCGCCGGCCCAAGCCGGTCGTAGACCATTCCAAAACCAGCGCGAACCGTCGTTTTGTCCCCTTCTCCGAAGAGTGATTTCAGCAAACCCGAATGCCCTCGCGGTGACCAGGCCGCTGCAATGCGGGGACCAAAGTCTTTCAGGTCCCAGTTGTAGAAGCCCGGTTTTCCGTTGGCGGGGCCCCCTAAATTAAAACTAAGTCGAGGAACCGCACTCGCAGGCAGGCCTTGAAGCATATTCTGCGTTCTCTGCTGGAAAAAATCGCTCAAGCTCACGTCGGGAATGACTTGAAGTCCGTTGGTCTCCCAAGGCGGGGAGAAGAGCGAGTAACGTAATCCGAACGTTAGGGTCAAGTTTGGTCTTGCCTTCCACGAGTCCTGCGCGTACATCTCCCAGGTGTTCGCGGCAAACCGGCGCCGCACTGGCGCTCCATCGGGAAGCGTGCCACCACCCTTTGTGGAATTGTAATGAGCATTAACTTGGGTAACCATGCCGATGAGTGCGCCCATCGGGTAGTCGTAGTTGTTGCCGAATCCTTTGGCCACCTCCGGAAACCCCTCAAACCCCGGATCGAAGTGACCTGGGGCGCCGGTCCTCGCCATCGCTGCCGTATCGAGCCAGGAAGGGTTGTCTGAAGCAGAGCTGAAAGACCCACTATTGTTCGCCGTCGGGTTGCGCAAGAAGCTGAAGTTTCCGCCGAACTGGAGCGTGTGCCTTCCCTTGATCCATGAGAGGTCATCCACAAAATTGTGAACCGGTACCTGGAAGCTGTTCGTATTGGTGACTGCCAGGCTAGAATTGTTCGGCGTGTTGTCATCGTTAAGACCGCGGAAATAAATGATATCCGCCGTATGGTTTCCAATCTGGCCAAAGCTCTGCCGGGTATAGCCCCAGCGGAAGTTGTTCACGAGCGTTGGCCGTAGCACGGCGGCGTAACCCACCGATAATCCTTTGCTATAATCCACCTGTGCAACCTCGGGGCCGCCACCCGGTAGATAGGGCACACCGCCGTTCGTGTCGTTACGCAGCCCGCCGCGCCAGAAGATCGCGTGGTTGCCATTGCTGGTGATCTTGTAATCGGCCCGGGCGATGTACCAATTGGTGTTGATCGCTACGGGACCACTGAAGCGGTAACCCACAAAGTTCACGCCATCGCCGACCGAATCGTCATTAGGAACAAATTTAGCAAAGGACCGGAAGTAGGGAATCATGACGTTCGTGCTGACCCCAATCCCTTGGGGGTCCATGCCTTTGATCTGGGATGGTGTCAAACCATATTTACCAGCCGCTATTGGATGAGAGCTTGTAAGCCCCTGGACGTTTCCTCCTGGGCACTGCGTTGGATCCGCACACGGGTACGTGATTACGCCATCCTGCATGGCCGCGCTGGGCACGATGCGCACGACGCTCTGCGCTTCGCGCTGCCGATGGCCCTCGTAATTGACAAAGAAGAACAGACGATCTTTCTTGATCGGTCCACCCAGGGAGCCGCCGAAATTGTTCCGGAGCAGCTTGGGCGGCGTGTTGGACTCACCACCCTGTAATTCAGCCAGCTTGATAAAGTAATCGTTGGCGCTGGTGGCTGTGTTGCGATGCGACTCGAAGAGCGAGCCATGGAAATTGTTCGTGCCGCTCTTGGTTACAAGGGAGACCTGTGCTCCCGAAGAGCGCCCCTCGTCCGCGTTGTAGTTCGAGGTGGTCACCCGGAACTCCTGCACGGAATCCTGGGTAATCGGCAGGACGGAAGTGAAAGCGTATCCTTTGAGATCAGAGTTGACGTCCACGCCATCCAGCGTGATATTGCTTTGGTCGCTTCGTGCACCATTCACGGCGCCACTTCGCGTATCCGTGTCTTTATTGATATCCGGACGGTTTCCCGTATAGGCGACGCCGGCTTGCAGAGAGAGCAATTCGGGTACGTTGCCGGCTTCCAATGGGAGTTCCTTGATCTGGTACTCGCTAAAGGCATTGCCCAGGGACGCGTCCGTCGTATTGAGAGCTTCCGACTGAGCGGAAACTTCCACGGTCTGGACCGTGGTCCCGATTTCCAGCTTCACGTTCGAGGTTCCCGGCGTATTCACCAGGAGCTGTAGATTTGTTTGTTCATACTTCCGGAAGTTGGCCATCTCCACAGTGAGAACATACCTGCCCGGCGGTAAGCCGACAAATTCGTATTCACCCGTTGATCCCGCACTCGTTTCACGGTGCAGCCCCGAGCTAGGATTGCTCAGGATCACTTTTGCACCTGCAATAGCAGCACCAGTATTGTCCGTAACCACGCCATGCAAAGATGTCGTGCCGGTCTGCGCCCATGCGCACGTCACCGCGAACATGAGAACTACAAAACCGACCAGATGATTGCGCTTCACTGACAAACATTCCATAGACCGCCCCTTTCGCGCACCATGAATTGAAGATCGAACCAAACCTAGTAGGAAAGCGCCGGACGAATGAGAAATGACGCCGACGCACCGTCGGCCCAAGCCCCTGAATAAGATGTAAATGAACCCCGGACAACCCTACCCACCGCTCGACTGGATCTATTGTTGAGGTAGCTTTTAGAACAGGTCGCCCGAGTATGTCAAGTCAAGTTGTTTCGATTCAACACAGCCTTTTTTCAAATACTTCGTACCGAACGCACTAGTACGTACCGCTTCCTTCGCACCTCAGCCCCTTCATCCCAGCGAAATGTAAAGGTGTGCTTGAAGAACTGGACGGATGCCGCCTGCGGCATACCAGATAGATTCTATCTAGCCCAAATGCAACAGCTTAGCCTCAGTAATGGCCGGAATCGCTCGGATCGGCCCAAGGATCGCGGCTGAGACCTCTCCGTCGACGCGAACAAGGGACATGGCGTCGGCCCCGCGTTGGGCTTCGCGGCGGCCGAGCGCGAACGTGGCGATATTGACACCGAGCTTCCCTAAAGTGTTTCCGATTTGGCCGATGACGCCGGGCTCGTCACGATTTCTCAAGTAAAGAAAACCTGGCGCTGATCCGGTTTTTTCCGGCAGTGCGGAGACTTCGAGAGTGTTCGGAAACCCGTGTTCGCGCCTGCGAGTCTCTTCTTCCACGGTCAATCCTCTTGCCGCGGCCACTGCCGGCGCATTGACAACGTTCACCTTCTCGTCCAAGACTGCGTTGAGCACACCGGCCAGGACAGCGCTGCGAAGCAGATGCGTCCCGAGTTCGGCGACCTCACCTGCATAGCGAATGCGAATCCGCGCCGGCCTTGACGCTGCCGCCTGCGAAACCAGCGACCCCAGCCGCTCCGCCAATTCCAAGTACGGCCGCACGCGCCGGTATTGATCCGCCGAAAGCGCCGGCAGATTCACAGCATTGCGAATCACTCCTTCCACAAGATAGTCCCGGATCTGCACCGCAACCTGCGTACCCAATTCTTCCTGCGCCTCGGCCGTGGAACCCGCAACATGCGGCGTGGTAATGACGTTCGGAAGCCCGATCAGCGGGCAATTTTTCGGCGGCTCTTCAGCAAACACGTCGAGCGCAGCTCCGGCGACGTGGCCGGTCTTGATCGCCGCCGCCAGGTCAGCTTCATTGATGAGCTCCCCGCGCGCGGCATTGACGATGCGAACGCCCTTCTTCATTTTCGCAATGGACCCGGCGTTGATCATCTCCCGCGTTTGCGGACTTACTGCCGTGTGGAGAGAGATAAAGTCGCATTCGGCCAGAAGTTGATCGAGCGGCACGAGTTCCACGGACAGTTCTCGTGCTGCCGCTTCGCTGATGAATGGATCAAACGCGACGACGCGCATATCGAACGCTTCCGCCCGAGATGCCACCTCGCTGCCGATGCGGCCGAGACCGATGAGACCCAGAGTTTTGCCACGCACCTCTGCGCCCGACGACGATTTTTCCCAGCGGCCTTCGCGCATAGCCGCGTCAAATCTTGGAAGCTGGCGAACAAGCGCCAACAACAGCGCAAAGGTATGTTCGGCAACGCTGACGGAACTTCCACCTGGTGTGCTCATGACCAGGACGCCACGCTTCGTGGCTTCGTCCAAGTCGATATTGTCCACGCCCACGCCCGCGCGGCCCACCGCGCGCAATTTTTTCGCCTGGTCTAGCAATTCCGCGGTGACTTTCGTCGCGCTGCGCACAATCAGAGCGTCCGCATCGGCGATCTCCGCGTTCAGCGTATCCTTCGTCGTCAGCACGATGTTCCACCCTGGCTGCTCCTTCAGCAGTTGCACGCCCCGCTCGCTGATCTTGTCCGCTACGATAACTTTCATGAACCCCGTCGTCTCCTGCGGGTTTTCCCCGCACAGTATAGGGATTCAAAAGTAGCGAGCCCGCCGAGCGCTGTCAAATAGGTACGGCTGATACCGCGCCAAGTTGCCGCGAACCATTTCTTCGCGGCTGATTTCCCGGTCTGCTATATTCAATGACGCGAGGAACCTTAGATGAGTTTTGCCGAGAAAGTTCAGAAGGACCTGGTCGACGCCATGCGCGCCAAAGACGAACTGCGCCTAAGCGTCCTGCGGGGAATCAAGGCGGCCATCAAGCACAAAGAAGTCGAAAAGATTCGCGTACTCGACGAGGCCGAGTCCATTCAGATCCTGCAAACGCTTGTAAAGCAGCGCAAGGAATCGATCGAGCAGTTCACCAAGGGCAGCCGGCCGGAACTCGCCGAAAAAGAAACCAAAGAGCTCGCCATCATCGAATCTTATCTTCCTGCCGGCGCCAGCGAGGCCGAGATGGACGCGGCGATCACCAAGGCGATCTCCGAATCCGGCGCGAGTTCGATCAAACAGATGGGCGCGGTTGTGAAAGCCGCCAAGGCGACTCTGGAAGGCAAAACCGTTGACGGCAAAGTATTGAGCGATCGCGTGCGCGACCGTCTCTCGAAGCTCGGCTGAGAATTCGCATCATTTATTCCGCATGCCGCTCCCGGAAACCATCGCGATGCGCTTCACGGAAGAGGACGCGGGCTATGTGACCGTGCGCCCGGTCGTGAAGCAAACGTTTCGTCTTGCCGAGCTTACGGATATGGTGGTGCGTGTGACGGGCAAGAATAACTCGCGTGTGCAACAGATTTTCCGCGCCGGCACTGTTGTTTATAACGGTTATCGTTACTGGTGGGACGGTTTCGCTTCCAAAGAAGACGAAGTCACGGGTCTTCTTGCCCTTTTCCCGGATGATGATCCCGCTCGTGTTTTCAATCCTGCCGAAGTAACCGCAGTCTCTCTCGAAATCGGCGGTGGCGCGCAGCGCTCTCTGGTTGGCATCGCGCGCCGCGAAGCTTCCGCTAAGAAATTGTTCCACCAGCGGAATCCCTGGGAAATCTTGCTCAAAGCAGCGCAAGATTCAACTCCGCGCTACGAAAAGTACTCCCATGCAGAACGCGCCGATGTCTATCGCGTCCACCTCCGTTTCGAGATGGCTGCCTCGCTCTTGAAACAAGTACTGGACGCATCGCCGCGCGTCCTGCGCAAAAAATTGTCAGCGCTGCAGCCTCCTGCCGCCCTTCTATTCTTCATCCCTCGTGCGACCTCTGTTGGAGCGGGAACTCCGTCATAGGACGGTAATCGCGATGACTCTTCCTTCCGATGCCGGCGCTCGTAACAGTTATTCGCTCGCCCTGCTCCGCATCGGCGTTGGTATTTTTTTCTTGATCTTCGGCCAATACAAAGTGTTCGGCACGGCATTCACTCTTCACGGCGGCTTTCAATTCTGGATCAACAAATTCCTCGAGGGAGGCGCTTACCCCTTTATGGCGCCTATTCTCCGCGGCTTTGTCCTTTCACACGCCACAAGCATCGCCTTCCTGGTAGCCTATGGCGAACTGGCGATCGGGCTCGCCCTCTTCCTCGGCGTCATGGTGCGTTCCGCAAGTTTCTGCGGCCTCCTCTTCATGCTCACCATGCTTTTCTCTTCGGACTATCCCGGTGCGGGAGCGCCCCTCTGGCAATACTTCGGCGCAAGCCTGAGCCACTCGGTATTTGCTCTCTGCTTCGCCGCGTTTCTGACCGGGCGCGCGGGCTCCGTCTGGTCGATTGCGGCCCTGCGAAAAAATCACTCGATCAATGGTGGGGATAGGAATCAGTGAGCCGCAGGCCTTAGCACCGCGGTATTTCGTTCGTCACCTGCGATGACGCGATAGAGCTTTTTCAGTTCCTCGACCTTGCCGAGCGGCACGCTCAACTCTTTCACTTCAAACGTCCGCGTATACTTCAGCGTATTTCCATTCACTTCCGTCTTGCTGTGATAGCTCGCGAAACTGTAGTCCGCGTTCACCGGCGGAGGCAGGTCGTCCACCTCGTAACCCGCCGGCAGCGTGATTTCAAACGTGTCCGTATCTTGCGAAGGCCCATCGAATTCTACCGGATATTTTCGCGGCTCCTTTGTTTCCAGCAAGTCACTCGATTTGTTGCCAATGAACCTCGGGCGAACCAACAGCAGGTTTCCCGCCGGCTTCGCGTAGTTCTGAGCGACAACCGAGTAGTTGTACACAAACGGTTGATCCGTCAGCTGCAGATTGCCAACACTCGCCTTTGTGATTTGAAAGGTCGCGAGCGAATGGGAAAGCAGAGTTTCAATCGGCTTGATCCTGTCTGCGTCCCTCGCCACCGTTCGCAGCGCCCAGCGCTGCGAACGGGCACCGTCGCCCACTCGTGTTTCCTGCACCTCGCCGCTCACCGTCCCCGTTGCGCTCAGGCTGAGCTTGGCGCTACGCCGAATTCCGTTCATTGCCGACGGCAATTTCGGAAGTTCGACCAGCTCACCTCCATCCGGCGTTACCAGCAAACCGTAATTCGCTTGCAGTGCGCCGTTGAGCTGGCCAAATGGCGTCAATTCATCTGTCGGGTCAAAAAACAAAATCTTGCCGAGCTTCGGGTGGGTCATGGTGGCAACCAGGGAGCTATCCGTAACGCCTTCAGGCAATTTGATAGCAATGACGGCGTGATCGAAACCGCCCATGTGAGCAGGCGTATCTGGCGTGACCGAACCTCGCTCGGAATTAATTACCACGTAATAGGAATCAATGCCGATCTCATGCAGCATCGCTCCCATCAGCGTTGCTTTGTCCTTGCAGTCTCCGTAGTGATGGTTGAACACTTCCGCAGCGGCGTGCGGTTGCCATCCACCGATCCCCAACTCGATCGCCACATACCGAATGTCCCGCTGCGCAAAATCCCCAAGGGTCTTCATCCTTGCAAGCGGAGTGCTCGTGGAAGACGTCAGCGACGCCACTTTCTGTTTGAGTTCCGGAGAAGCATCTCGCCGTCCGCTGGTCAGCCCCTGGTACCAAATCCCCATTTGTTTCCAGTTCTGAAATCCCTGGTTCTGCGCCAAACCACCCGGTGGGAAAAACGAAACAATCATCTGGCCCGCCACACCTTGCCAAGGCGGCATATTGTTTTCGTGCTTGATCCCCTGAACCTCGCTCACGACCCATTGCGACTGGTTTACCGATTGCGCGGGCTTGGCTTCCGGATAATTCATCCACGTGACTTTGTATTCCCAACCCGATGGAAGCTGTAACGTGTAATGCGCTTCCCGAACGGGATTCGATTCCTGAAAGTGCCAAACGTCCTGCAAGACAAATGGCTGTTCTTCCTCCTCATATTCGTACCCCACGATGTTCCCCGGGTCTGCTGCCGGGATGCGCAGGAGTTTGTCTTTTACATCGGAGACGAGTTCGCTTCCGTCTATTTTCGGCAGCGAAATTTCCATCGCCTCTTTATCTTTCACTTCGTAGTCTTTGCCCTGCGCGGGGATGCACCAGCCGCGCATGCCGGTGATCTTCGAATGGGAGTTGTAGGAAACCGCCAGCGTGCCATACTCGCGGCCGCCGGGCCGCAGAATCTTGTAGGCTTCGCGAACTGTTATTTTGATTTTGTCCGCGGATTGCACCGCTACGATTCGCTCGGAGTAAAGCAGCACCACGTCCGTCTTCTCATCGTGCGCCGGCAGAGGCACATTTACCAGCGCGTGCATCCATCCGGGCGCGTCTCCAGCCGCGGACCGGGGCACTCCGGCAAGACAGCCCATCGCACAGAATGTGAGATAAATCAGAATTCGCCGCATTTCAATTACCCGCCGCAGCTACGACGGGCTGCAACACGATCTGCTGTTCATCCCCCGTCCTCACTACCTGAAAGAAATTCCGGAGCGTCGGATAGAGCTTCGCTTCAACCATTAACAGATCCATATTCAGTCGCCGTGTGAGGTGCAACGTGCCTTTGTTGTTTTCCACCTTTAGGCTGTAGAGAGCAGCCTTGGCGTCGAAGTCCTGCACGGGGGGCAAGCTGTTCACTTGCCAGCCTAGCGGCAGGTCGATCGTCACGTCATCAATCTTTTCTGATGGATAGGAAAAATAGATCGCGTGAACGCGGTTGGCATGTTCGAACGCGTGCTTTTCGGGCGCGCTGAAAAGCCCCACCGGCACAAGGGCTCGCCGCCCCGCTCCCGAAACCCAGCCTGGCACTTTCAGTTCGAATTCGGCCACCAGCGTCGGCGTCGAACCTCCCCAATCCGGTTGGTTCGTCAAATCCAAATCGATCCCCACCGGGATGTACTCCTTCACTTGGTCCTCGAGAAGCTTCTTCCGGTTGGTCGCATCTTCGTTCCGTTCTTCAATTCTCCGCCAAAGCGCTTCCAACCCGGAAAACGTAACCGTCAGCTTTCCCTCCAGCGATCCCGTCTCCGTCAGCTTCAAATCGGCTTTCCGCTCGATCCGGGAATCGGAGCTAGGTGGCAGCGTGGTGGTCACCCAGCTTCCGCCCTCTTTATCGAGTCGCAGGCCTTTCACGGCGGTTTCGGGCCACGGCAGCAATCCAAACGGAGCAAACGCAGTTGCCGGATCACAGTACACTTCTTTCCCGTTCAACTTCACCAGCACGACGTCGCCGTTCAACTGGTTCGGATTCATCAGTTGCGGATTGAAAAAATACTCGCTGCGCGATGAAATATAAACGGAGTAGGCATCGAATCCCGCCGCCCTGGCCATTGCAAGAAATAGCCAGTTGATCTGGCGGCCATTTCCGTAACCCCGCTTCCAAAGATCTTCCGCGTTATTTATGTCCTTCTGTTTTTCGCGCTTCAACTCCTGTTCTGTCTTTTCCGTCTCCCAGGAAGTATTCCGGAACTTTTGCACTCTCGCGTAAATCTTTTGCAGTTTCACATCCGGCGTATCATTGGGGGCCACCGTTTCCGCCACTGCCTGCTCCATCGCTTTGCGCTTCCCTGTGAAGCTTTCCACTCTGTCGTTCAACTTCTTCCCTTCCTTTTTCCAGAACTTGTCGGGCTCCTTTTCTGCGTCGCTCTCGGTATAGGTGAAATCAACGCGGAATTTCAACTCGTTCTGCGGCGGCATGTAATCTTCGATCTGAAATGCAGGGATATTCTGCGATTCCAGCCGGACGAAGCCTCCTTCATTCTTCGGCGGGGCGGATCCCGTCGGCAGCCCGGCCGGCCAGCTCCAGCGAAGAGCAAAATCCGCATTCGGTTTCAGACTGAATTTGCCGTGTTTGGTGAAGAGTTCCTCGCTCAGGATCCAGCGCGAGTTGTAAACGTACCCCTCGCTCAGGTCATACGTGTAGTGGTACTCGATGATACTGCCCACCTGCACATCGGGCAATGTGAAGGTCTTCGCCAGGTATTTTAGGCCCTTCGCTTTGACGATGGTCTTGTCGAAAGCCTTCCCTTCGAAGTTCACGATCGAGCCATCCGGGCGAATTGTACGGGCCTTAATGCTGTGGATGTTTCCCTCGTCCTTGAAGAAGGGAATCTCCACGTCGGCGTACTTTCGACCTTCTTCCGTCAGGATCTTGATCCTCGCGTAGTCGTATTCGTGCGGCGTATGGCCGCTGTCGTCTCTATCCACCTGCCGGTACAGATAGATCGCCGGCGCTCCGGGGGCTTCCGGCACGCTGGTCATCTTCAATTCTTCCTGGGAGATCGGCTGCCATTCGTCGCCGGCACTTACGGGCTGCGCGCGTCGCACGGCAGCCCCCGCGAATAGCACCAAAACGAGCGCGAACAGGCGGCGATAGCTCACGATGGGCCTCCCATTTTGAAAATTCAGCAGTGCGAAATTTAGAATAACTGCAGGAAAAGAACCGGAGCCCGCACCTCGGAGAACGGACCGCTGTTCGGTCACCAGTGGTATCGGCGGATTCGCGGTCGCCCGCGATATGAGAAGGTCCCGTCCCATGGGCATTGTTGCCGACCTGAGTAACGTATACCGCAGGACACTACAAGGATGCCCCGCCGCTGTCAATAGAGCTGGAAGTACCGATCCCTTCGTGAGGCGAGGATTCTCTTCCCCGCTTCGCCCACCTGCGGCATAATCCCCCCGCACACAGGCCACATTGGCATCCGACATCCGCAAATGGGGAGGATTCAGTGAGCGAACGTCCATGGAGTTCCACGGCACCCCCGGGTGAATTCCGCACTTACGTGCCGGCCGAAGAAAGCCCCAAGGAATTTACCATTCGCGCGGTGATCCTTGGCGCGCTCTTCGGACTGCTTTTCGGCGCGGTGACTGTCTACGTCGGCCTGCGCGCCGGGCTCACCGTTTCCGCTTCGATCCCCATTTCCGTGCTCTCCATCAGCATTCTTCGCGCTTTCGGCCGTTCCACCATCCTCGAAAACAACATCGTGCAGACCACCGGCTCAGCCGGCGAATCGCTCGCCGCCGGCGTCATGTTCACGATTCCCGCGCTGATTTTTCTCGGCTTCGGCTCCGAATTCACATTTTGGCGAATCTTTCCGCTGGCTCTCCTCGGCGGGTGGCTCGGCGTGCTCTTCATGGTGCCGCTGCGGCGCCAGCTCATCGTCAAGGAACACGGTAACCTGATATTTCCCGAAGGCACAGCCTGCGCTGACGTGCTCGTCGCGGGCGAACGCGGCGGCTCCTTCGCAGGCCGCGTTTTCTGGGGACTCGGTCTCGGCGGCGTTTACACCTTCCTCATGAACACCGTTCAAGCGTGGACATCGCAGCCGGAAGGCCGGCCCACTTGGTTCCCCGGAGCGAGTTTTCGAGCCGCCATCACTTCTGAATATCTGGGCGTCGGCTACATCATCGGCCCCCGTGTCTCCGGCATACTCTTCGCCGGAGGCATTATCTCGTGGCTGGTCATGATGCCCGCTATCAAGTTTTACGGACAGCTTGCCGGAAACACGCCGATCTATCCCTCCACCATTCCCATTCCTCTGATGACGCCGGATGATATCTGGCGCAGCTACATCCGCCCGATGGGCGCAGGAGCGGTTGCCGCCGCCGGATTGATCACGCTGCTTCGCACTCTGCCTACCATCATTTCCGCGCTGCGCGCCGGCT
>WNFP01010610.1_pt1 | contig 13327 bp, 10 predicted proteins | sample 5400201 | NCBI WGS metagenome assembly WNFP01 (sample SAMN13153355, study PRJNA577476) | soil metagenome | isolation source: 115 cm saprolite under Madrone tree | place: USA:California | collected 2016-06-14
CGGAAAGCAGGCGGAAGTTAACTCCGCTCGGTTTTCCCCATCAGCAAGCCGCGCAGACCGAGGAGCACCAGCCGCGGCTGGCGGCGGACCACATTCCACAAAAGCCGAGTGGACTCGTCGCGATTGATTTCGCCGAGCGATTGGCGCGTGGATGCGTCGAGCAGGTCCACAAGCTGCGAATAATCCGTTTGCCCGAAATGATGGAGCGCGCGGCGGATCAGCCAGTGCGTTCTCAATTCGCGGCGCAGGGCCGTGAGCTCGCGGCTTTTGCCATTCTGCAAGAGCGCGTGCGAGACGCCGAGCGCGCCGCGAAATCCGGTCACGATGCCACCGACCGTGGAAACTTTGACTTGCGCGGCTGCGTCACCCACCAGGTAAACTTCGCCGTTTCCGACCTGCCGCCGCACCGGCACCCAGCCGCGATAGACGGGAATGCGCGCGCCTTGCCATTCAAGCGGCTCCAAATGCTTTTTTTCGAGAAAGCGTTCGAAGCAGCGTTTGGTGTCCCCGCCGTGTTCGCCGATTACGCCGAGCGCGGCGCGTTCAGCGGATTCAGGAATTAACCAATAAAAATAGGGCGTATCGTCCGGCACGAACCACACGCGTGTCGTATCAGGAGAGCAGTCTTTGGGAAGGCGGACGATGGCTTGCACGAGCGGGACGGTCTCGATGGGAGGCCAGCCGGATGCGCGCGCGACGCGGCTCGCGGCGCCATCCGCGCCAACGACACTGTCGGCGTGCAGCTCTTCGTGCTTGCCGCGGGATTCGATTTCCAGCCATAGGCCGCGCGCGTTGGGACCAATTCCCAGAAAGCGCGTGTCGAAGGACAGAGATGCGCCAGCTTGCTGAGCTTCCCGGGCAAGCGCGGGGATCAGTCGTGAACGCTCAATGATGAGATCAGGCTTGTTGAGCGCGACCTGGGCGGAGCGGCCGTCGGTAAACAGCTCGAAGCGGCGAATCTCGTTGATGATGCTCTCGCGGGCCGAAGCGCCCATCTGTTGGCGGAAGTGATCGGTAACAATCAGCGTGCGGGGTGCAGGCTCGAATTGCGGTTTTGATTCGAGCACGCGCACACGCCGCCCGCCGCGGGCTACGTTGGTGGCAGTGAAGAGTCCCGCCGCGGATGCGCCGACAACGATGACTTCCCGGTCACTTTGCGCGGGCCGAGGCTGAGCTTCTGTGTGTCCCACAGTTACCGCACATCCCAAAGGTCGTGCAATCCCCGCCATTTGCAGCCTTCAGGGATCTAACGCCTGAAATTTTAACTGCTTCCCGCTCGACTCGTGGGGGCTGCTCAAAGTGAGAGTCAGAGGGCGCCCGGTAAGTATAGCGAATCCACCAGCGAGGGCCAACACGCGGAGAGACTCAAGACCACCAAAAAGACAAGGTTTTCGAACCGGACGATTTTTTATGTGGCGGAGACGCTTTTGCGGGCTTGGCGTTCGTAGGGGGCCCGCTCAAGATAGGTGACGCCGCCAAGAATGATGGCAAGCGCGAGAGCCCCAACGAAGAGAGGCTTCTGCCCGGAAAGGTAACTGACGAGCACCGCTGCGCCGCCGCCGAGAGCTCCCAGGCTGTAGAGCGTGAGAACAGCACCACGGTGGCCAAGACCAAGATTGGAAAGACGGTGGGCGGCGTGATCCTTGCCTGGCGCGGCAAAAGGCAACAAGCCGCGGCGCGAGCGGGAAATCGTCACGAGGGTTGTGTCGAAGATGGTCACGCCCAGGATCAGAACCGGTGCGAGCCAGGCGGAAAGATGACTGGAGTTTTCCAGGCGGAGTTTCAAGCCGAGAGTTGCCATCAGGTAACCGAGAAACATGGCGCCGCCATCGCCCATGAAGATTTTCGCAGGCTTGAAATTCCAGCGGAGAAACCCGGTGGCAGCGCCGAGAACGGCGGCAGCAAGAGTGGTGACCAGCGTCTGGCCGTTCAGGTAGGCGAGCATGGCAAAGAAAACGGAGGCCATGGCCGCGACACCTGCGCACAAGCCATCCATGTGATCGAGGATGCTGAAAGAGGCGGTGATTCCCACGACCCAAACGACAGTGAGGACGGCGTCCAGAAAATCTCCACCGCGTCCGCCAACGAGTACGCTGAAAACCTGCGCGCGGATTCCGCTGACCAGAAGAATCGCGGCGGCGAGCGGCATGCCTGCAAAGAGTTTAACTTGATGATGGAGCAGTCCGCGGTCGTCGAGGATACCGACACCGGCGACGAGCGTCGCGCCGATGAGGATACCCACAATCTGGGCGCGCGCCGGCCCGTTGAACGCAACAAGCACCGCGATCACGACCGCTGCGTACATCGCCAGGCCGCCGAGAAGCGGTATGGGCGTGAGATGAACTTTGCGCGGACCCGGCAGATCAACCATGCCCACGCGCAACGCCAGGGCGCGCACGGGGATGACAAGCGCTAAAGATGCAAATAGGGCGATGAAAAATGCAAGCAGCCCTGCGGCCATGCAACCTCTTTTTCAAGTGAGCCGAATCCGGCCAGAATGGTGCGGCCGGTGCCTCATTTGATTCTCACCGGATTGGGGGGGCCGGTTCCCGAGTCGAACTATGAATGGCTCCCAACGCAGCCTAAACACCATACTGCGATTTTAGTTTCGCGGCAACCACCGAAAGTCACCTGTGTCAGAGTGACTGCCAATTATTTGGCGACTTCTTGAGCGAACTACACTACGCGGCAGCCATTGGCTGAACTTAGCGCTCCGTCAGCATGCGGGTAAAGATTCGCTGCACTTCGGCTTTGTCACGGGTCGCGTAATACCAGTCGATAGTACGCTTGAGTCCCTCGCGGAAGAGAACCTTGGGTTCCCACCCGAGAAGTTTCTTAGCCAGAGAATTGTCGGCGACGCGATTCAGCGGGCCTGTGGGCATATCGCGGCGGAGTTTGATCTCGGCTTTGTGTCCTGTGAATTCGCAAACCATCTTGGCGCAATCGATCACCCGGATGCGCTCCATCGTTCCGAGATTCACGGGAGTACCGTCGTTGATTTTCTCCCCGGCCAGGATGGTGCCTTCTACAATGTCGTCAATGTAGGTCCAGTTGCGGATCTGTGTGCCGTCGCCCCACACTTCAAAAGGATTCTGGCAGAGAAATGCGCGCGCAATCATGGCGATGACGGCATGATTTTCCACGCCACGCGGGCCGTACACCGTGAAGTAGCGGCAGGAAGCCGCCCCCATGCCATGCTCCTTGGCGTAGGCCTGCAGTGTGAATTCGCCCATCAGTTTTGCCCAGCCGTAAGTATTGTCAGCGTCGTTCGGACCTTTGGTGAGCTCCTCCGTGAGATAGATCTCCTTCCCGGTGTCGGATTGCAGGAAATTCGGATAGACGCAGCCGGAAGATGCGAACACCACCTTTTTTACTTTGGCCTTGAGCGCTTCGGCAAAGACCAGACCGTCGAGGAAAAAGTTCGAAGCCGGGCCGGCTTGGTGAAGATCCACGTACCCACGCCCGCCATGATCCGCGGCGAGATGGAAAACGGTGTCCACGCCCTGCATGGCGGCACGGGTCACGCCGGGTTCCCGCAAATCGGCTTGCAGAAAATCAACTTTGCCGGTGCCGAGAGGCTGGCGAATGTTGTCGAGGTGGCCGCTGGTCAGGTCATCCACAATGCGAATCTTCTTCACTCCTCGCGCAAGCAATTGGTCGGTAAGCGTTGAGCCGATGAAGGAAGCTCCGCCCGTCACAAATACCGTTTTCCCCGCCCAAAATCCGTCCGCCGTCGTCACGCGCGTGTCGCCTCCTGGAGGTTCTACTCGACTGTCAGGTGTTCGATGATTTCTACAAATTTTTGCAATTCCTTGACTCTATCATAGTCAGGCGCAGCGGCCCGCGCCGCCAGGCCCATGGCCTTTAGCCGATGCGGGTCGGAAGCCAGGGCGCGTACGGCGCTGACAACCTCCGCGGGGCGGTCCGGATCGGCGGCCACGGCAAAGCCTCGCTGTATCCCGAGCGACACCGCATCCGTCTCCTTGGGGGCCACGGCGACGACGGGTTTTCCCGCCGCAAGAATTCCGTACATTTTGCTGGGTACCACCACACCTTCCAGGCCACGTTTCACGGTAATGACATGGGCGTCGGCCGCTGCGAGCACCGAAGGGATTTTGCTCGCCGGAAAAAAATCCAGAAAACGGACATTCCTGGAATCCACTGCCGCCGCTTCGATTTGCGCGCGTTGTGCTCCATCACCGACAAATACTAGGCCAACTCCTTCATTTCGAAGGTTGCGCGCGGCGGTGACCAGTGTGTTCCACGCACCGTAGAATCCAAGATTGCCTGCGTGCACAAGAACAAACGAAGAACTTCCGCGGATCGCGCGTACGACTTCGGGATCGGGGGTGGGGAGAGGCGTATTCGGCGGAAGGATTTCAGTGCCATCGCGAACGATCAGTACGCGGGCAGGGTCCACGCCTTTAGCGACAATCCGGGCGCGCATGTCTTCTCCGAGAACGATTACGCACGTAGCGCGCCGCAGCGCCCAGCGGTGAAGTTTCTCCCATATTCTTGCAAGTATGCCGGGCTCGACAATCTCGCCTCCCACAGCCATGTCCGGATACATGTCGCGGATGTTGTACGCATAGGGCTGGCGTTTCAGTAGGGCGACGATCGCGCCAACGATTCCTTGAAACGGAGGATCGGTCATCGCCACGACGGCGTCCGAGGGCACGAAGAGTGCGCGCGGAATCATCAGCGCGACGTAGGTGAGGTAATTCAGCACCCGTTTTTTCATGTTGAAACGCGGAAAGGCCGTAGAGCCGGCTCGAATGATGCGCACCCGGCGGGCCACTTCCGATTGGTAGAGCCGCCAGGAGCGGCGTTCTGTAGGGTCGTAGGAGGGCCGCCCGCACAGCACCGTAACGTCATGCGAATTCGAAAGAGCCTCCACGACGGAGCACGCCATCTTGGCCGTGGCGGAAGTGTCCGGCGGATAATAGAGGTTCAGCAGCAGGATGCGCACGGAAAGATTGTACAGAGTTCCGTCTCTGTGCGGTCGGCAGTCGCCTGACGAACTCAGGCAGGTTTCTTGAAAATCGGCGCGGCCGCGCGGGCCAGCTCATGCGCAGTCGGCTTCTTTTTCGGCGGCTTCTTGACTTCGCGTTTGCCTCTGTCTTTGTTTCCCATGCGCGATAGCTTGCCACAATTCGCTTTTGTTGGCTAGTTGCGAATACGAGATTGGATGAGGTCAAACGCGCGAAATGAGAAAATCGCCCAGGATCAGGGCATCCATCTGCGTGCGCTGGAAGCAATCGATCGCTTCTAGAGGGCGGCAGACGATGGGTTCGTTGTCGTTGAAGGACGTATTGAGCACCACGGGCACGCCGGTGAGGTCGCCGAAAGCGGAAATCAGCGCGTAATAGCGGGGGTTGGCCTCGCGTGTAACGGTTTGCAACCGGCCGGTGCCGTCCACGTGCGTCGGCGCAGGAATCTTGTCGCGCTTCTCGGCCCGCACGGAATAGGCCAGGGTCATGAACGGCGAAGGGTGCGACTTCTCAAAATACTCCCCGGTGGCTTCCGCCAGAATGGAAGGCGCAAACGGGCGAAAAATTTCGCGGTGCTTGATCCGGCGATTGAGAATCTCCTTCATTTCCGGACGGCGCGGGTCGGCGACGATGCTGCGATTGCCCAGCGCACGCGGGCCCCATTCGGCGCGGCCCTGAAACCAGCCCAGAATTTTTCCATCGGCGATGATCTTCGCGGCGCGCCGAGGCAATTCTTCTTCGTTCAATTCGGCGACGGAATAGCTGTTCGGCGCTTGGCCATTCGAATCGATCGCGCGCCGCATTTCCTCGCGCGAATATTCCGGCCCCCAGTAAGCGTGCTCCATCACAAAGCTGCGCGGTTTGCCTAATTTCTGGTGCCAAACATAAAACGCGGCTCCCACCGCAAGGCCCGCATCCCCAGCCGCCGGATGAACGTAGACCTGTTCGAACGGCGTCGTATCAAATATCTTTCCGTTGGCCACGCAATTAAACGCCACGCCACCGGCCAGACACACGGCCTTGAGCCCGGTTCCTTCTCCGAGCTTTTTCAGCATGCCGAGATAAACTTCCTCGAGCCGCGCCTGCAGGGAACAAGCAAGGTTGCGGTGCCGTTCCTCCAGCGCTTCTTCGGGAGCTCGCACCGGCCCCAGGCGTTTCGCCATTTCTTCGGAAAACATTTTGCCGAGCATCGGTGTCTTGTCCGCTTCGGCCCAGGACATTTCCGGACCGGTGCGGTGATGCGAAAAATAATCGAGCCCCAGCCGGAAACCGTTGCCATTGGAGCGGCTTTCAAAGCGTACGATGTCGCGGAAAATGTCCATCTGTTCTGGATGTCCGTACGCGGCCAGCCCCATCACTTTGTACTCGTCGCCGAATTTCAGGAAGCCAAGATACTGCGACACCGCGGTGTAAAAGAGCCCCAACGAATGCGGAAAAGCTACCGCGCCATCGATCGCCATGCGGTTGCCCGCTCCCGTTCCCCACATCGTGCTCGCAAAATCGCCAAGCCCGTCGGCCGAAAGCAGCGCGGCGCGTTCGAACGGCGATACAAAAAAACTGCTCGCGAGATGTGCCTGGTGATGCTCGACGCGGTGAAACTTTGCTCTGAGTTTCTTGGGATCGGCATCGAAAGCCGCCGCCAGAGCTTCGGGGATACCAGTAAACTTCGCGATAACTTTGACGCGTTCCCGGGCGAAGGACGGCATGCGCAGTGCGTAAAAAAGCTTTGTGGCCAGTCTCGCGTAGGGGTTTCGCGGCACGGCAACGTGATCGACGTCCGAAAGCGTGATGCCCGCTTCTTTCAGGCAATAGCGGATCGCGGCGGCGGGAAATCCAGCCGCATACTTCACGCGGTTAAAGCGTTCCTCTTCGACGGCAGCGATTAGCCGCCCGTCCGAGACAATGGCCGCCGAAGCGTTCCCGTGGTACGCATTGATTCCCAGAATATTCATCGCGTGATTTGTCAGTGTACCTCAGCCGGAAGACTATGCGGCGAGGTGCTGGCGGCACCACTCGTTGAGGACATATAAGGACCACGGGCGCGACCAGGTGGTTTTACCGGCCAAAAAATCCGTCCAGACCGATGGAACGCCTCCGGGGCGTACTTGTCGAACCAGCGAGGGCGCCAGATCGGAGAAACTTGCTTCCATGCGCGCGCGCAATGGTCCCCGCAGCCACTCTTCCCATGGCAAGGTAAACGTGCGTTTCGGCTGCGCGAGAATTTCCTGCGGCAGCAAATCACCGAGCGCTTGAACGAGCAGCGCTTTTTGGACGCCGGGCTGGCGGCGCGCTCTATCTGGCAGAGAGCCGACAAATTCGACCAGCGGCGTGTCGAGCAGGGGCACGCGAACTTCCAGCGATCTCGCCATGCTGACCGTGTGCGAAAAAATAAGCATGCGGCAGAGTGTCCGGATACGCCCACGCCGCCGCGGCTTTGCGTCCCGCGTCCGGTAAACCCTGCCGCGCCGCAAGGCTCGCTACCAGCGGAGCCGTCATGCGGCGGACTGGCGCGGGCACAAACCACGCGCATCGGATCAGTCTCGAGAGGCGCGGTGTATCCGCAAAAGTTTGATAGCCTGCGAAAAGTTCATCGCCACCCAGCCCCGACAGCGCCACCTTCAGGCCGACTTGCTTCGCGGCCCACGACACAAAATACGTATTGATTCCGTCCATGGTGGGCTGGTCGAGTGCGCCAAGAGCTTCGTCCAGCCGCGCGACGAGCGACTCTCCACTCACAGGCACTTCGGTGTGCCTGGTTTTGAATCGCTTCGCCGCCAGCTGCGCGAGCTCCGCTTCATCAAACGCCGTGCCCGGAAACGTCAGAGTAAAGCTTTCGATTCCGCCTCGGGCCTTGGCTGCAAGCGCCGCGATCGCGCCGGAGTCCAGCCCGCTTGAGAGAAACAGCCCCACTGGCACGTCAGCGACGAGATGTGCGTTCACCGCATCCTCGAGAAGAGGCCGTAGTTTCTTCGCTGCTGAAGCAAGATCGCGCGGCTTACGCGGATCGCGTGCTGCGGGCGAAACCGCGGCGTCCCACCAGGGCCGCGCGCGCGGTGTGCGCCGCCGCTCCGGCACATGCAGCAGCATGCGATGTCCCGGAGGAAGGGAGAACACGCCTTCCAGTAGCGTCACCGGCTCCGGGATGCTTCCAAAAAGCAGATAAGCGGTAAGGGCATCCTGCGACAAGCGTTTGGGAACAACGCCCGAAGCGAGCAGCGATCGAACCTCCGATGCGAAGGCAAAACCCTCGGGCGTCTGCGTGTAGTAAAGCGGTTTGATGCCCAGTGGGTCGCGCGCCAGAAAGAGAATCGGCGCCGTGGCGTAGCGTTCGCGAAGATCCAGCAACGCAAAGGCAAACATGCCACGCAGTTCGGCCAGGGCGTCTTCGCCCCACTCTTCCCAGGCGTGAACGAGAATCTCCGTGTCTGATTTCGTGGCGAAGCGGTGGCCGCAGAGCGACAGTCGCTCGCGCAAGTCGCGGTAGTTGTAAAGCTCGCCGTTGAAGATGACCGCGACGTCCCTGGTTTCGTTCCAGATGGGCTGGTGGCCGCCGGCGAGGTCAATGATGCTCAGCCGGCGCATCCCTAGGGCGAGTCCGGGCGCACGCGCGTCGCCGGTTAGAAAGCCTTCTTCATCCGGGCCTCGATGGCGCATCGCCGCGGTCATCGCGCGCACGCGAGATTCAGCTTTCGTGCCTTGCGAGACGAAAGCGACGCCGCAGATACCGCACACGCTACTGTTTGATCTCCGGCGCGGAGAAGAAGGCAGCGCCGGCTCGAAGGAAGTGCCGCCGCAGATGGAAGCGCGGAATCCTCAATCGGCTATCCGCATACCTGGCAAGCAGGGCGCGCAGCAGCAGGAAGAACAACGTTGCCGAACCGGACAGCACCAGATAGAAGAAGGATTCGCGCTCCAGGAACAGGCTCCAGTCAATCGCCTCATCCCACCCGGGGTAAACCCAGTCCAGGAATCGCCGCAGGTGAAGGCTATCTAGTGGCAGCCGTGCCAGGCGGACGTGCGCGAACTGATCGTAGTTATACTCCCGCGGATAGTTCGGAATGACGCTCGTGGCTTGGGCAAACGCGGCAGGATCCCTCAGGTCGCTTCGCGTCAGATTGCGGCCTTGGGCATCCTTCATGATGATCCGGTAAGTTGGATCGACGATGATCCAGCGCTCGCCAATCAGCACTTCGGCGACCACATGCTTGGTAGTGCGATTGGCAGACAGCAGCAGCAGCCGGCGCACCCGCAGATCCGAACTCCGTGCCAGGTTCAAGAAGGCGTTCGTAGCCGTGCCGCAGACATTCAACAGTTGTTTATAGGTGAGCGTCATCTCCGGATCGCGCTTCGAGAGTGCATCTGGATCGGAGGCAATGGCTCGCGAGGGTTCTGCACGCATCCAGTTCAAAATGGCTTCGACCTTTTGTTCCGGCGGCAGGGAGTTGGGTACGATGGCATCCGAGAATCCGTCCAGATACCAGCGCACGGAGTATTCCCGCTGGCAGGAGTACAGCATCAGCGCTAATGCCGCGGCCAATAGCAGGTTGCTGCTCCACCAAATAACGCGAAAAGCCCGATGTTGGCCCGTTGGCAAAAGGCTACCCCACCCGTTTAGATTCTGCCCTCATCGCCTGTCGCGAGGCAAGCGCGGCGTACAACTCTTCCATCTCGCGAACCGGCTCATCCCACCCCAGCCGGGAAGTAACTCCGGCACATCCCACGGCGAAACGCGCGCGTAAATCCGATTGGCGCAGGATCCGTTCGAGCGCACTGGAAAGTGCAGCCGTGTCGTGGCGTACTACCAGGCCCGCTTCATCCGCAAGCAGCGGCGCGATCCCGCATTGTTCCGTTACGATTACCGGAGTCCCTGCAGCTACCGATTCCGCCGCGGTATTCCCGAAATTTTCATTCTGCGAGGGAAGCACGAAAACATCGGCATCTCTGTAGGCTGCCCACTTGGCCTCGCCAAAAAGAGGCCCGGCGAACTGAATCCTCCTTCGAACGCCGAGCTGAGCCGCCATTTGGTCTAGTTCCGCTTTCATGCCACCCTCGTCAGGCCCCGCGAAGATCAGTGTCATTGGTATTCCCGAGGAACGCCCGGAAAGTTCCGAGAAGGCCTGTAGCAGCAGATCTGGACTTTTTTTGGCGGAGAGGCGCCCTAGAAAGAGGATAACCTTTTCTTCCGGCGAAATGCTGTAGGCTTTTCGAAACGAGCCTCGTTCGGGCCAGGATCGAGGGACGTCCACCCCGTTCCGCCTTAGCACTACCCGCGCACGCGGAACACCGCCGGCAGCCAACTCCTCGGCTTCCTGCTCCGAAGTGGCGATCACCGCGCTTGCTCCCTCAAGCAATGGTCTTCCCCAGACCGCATGGTAAATCCGCTTTAGCCACAGATTTCGCACGATAGGCACAAACATCCCGATGGGCTCGAGCACGTAAGGTACGCTTCGCTTCCGGCAGGCGGAAGCCACCGCCGGACCCAGCAGATCGTAAAGCCCGAAGACATGCACTACGTCGAAATTCTCTAGCCGCGCCCGGCAGTAACGCTTCACCGCCGGATTCCAGCTGACCGCGCGGTAACGCATCCACGTCGGCAGATAGATGGCTTGCACACCACTTTCATTCCGCCGCCAGCCGAACGGAGACCGTTCCGCCGTCATTTTTTCTTCCTGGGACAGCAGGCGTTTTTCCAGGCCCCAGTCCGCGGTAAGAACCGTGACCTGGTGGCCGCGCCGCGCCAAACCTTCAGAGAGCGCTCGCACTTTCACCGGGGGGCCGCCGAATTCGAGAAAAGGGGCGTACGTTTCCGTGACGTTCAGGATTCGCATTGTTCGCGCAGGATTTTTTTCAGTGATTTTGCAAAAACGGTGAAGCGGAATTCGTGTTCCGCGCGTTGCTTTCCGCGCTCGCCCATCTCCTTTGCATGCCCCGGGTCCGCTAGCAGCGCTTCGATTGACGTAGCGAGCTGAATTGGATCGCCGTGCGGCACCAGGTAGCCGCTGACGCCGTCATCAATGAGCTCGGGCGCGCCGCCATGCGCCCCGCCGATCACCGGTTTGCCGCAAGCCATCGCTTCCAGATAGACCAGCCCGAATCCTTCGCCCTTGCTGGGCAAAGCAAAAATTTCGCACGCGGAATAGCACGCGGCAAGGTCCGAGTAGCTCAGACCTGTCAAAAAATGCACGTGGCGATTCACGCCGTTTTGCTCCGCCAGATCCTCAAGCCACGCCCGGTCGTCGCCCGCGCCGGCGAGCACCAGTTGCACTTCGGGCCTCTGCGTCAGCAGCCGGGGCAGCGCCGTGATCAGCGTGTCCATGCCCTTGTATCGTTCCGTCGCCAGCCAGCGGCCCACCGTCAGGATCACGCGACCCGCTGGGAACTCCAGCGGTAGAGCAGGTTTCGAACCGGGGGCGAGCAGCGCTTCGAATTGTGGATCGAGCGCCCACGGCAGTACGCGAATTTTTTCGCGCGCTACGCCTTGTTCTGACGCTACGCGCTCGGCGGTATCCCGGCTGGGCGCCAGAGCCAGGTTCGAATGCCGCAGCGCAGTCCGCCGCAAGCCGCCGAGCGGCTCCCACACGTCAATCCCATGCGTGCAGATGATGCTCTTCATCCGCGGCGCGGCAAACCGCATCGCCAGCACTACGGGTCCCAGGTTCGGATGTGCGGCAAGGACCAGTTTCGCTTTGCGACGTGCCGCTTTGAGCGCAGTCATCGTGAACCGCCCCTTGGCGCGTTCGCATCCGGTGAAGACAAATTCGCGCCCTCCGAGCGTCATCCGATGCAATTCCGGCGAATCGTTCAAGCTGAGGAGGCGGCACTCCATGCCGCGGCTGGCGGCAAATTCCGTGAGCACGGCCGCCAGGTGGCGGCCCGCGCGCTGCACGCCGCCGGGCGCGTCCAGTTCGGGGAAGAGGCCAATGATCACGGGCAAAGTCTGCCAAGTGCCGCGAACAATGGCAAGTCAAGATCCATCATGGTGTCAGCAAGACGCGATTCGAACCTCGAGTTTCAAGCGGGCTGGTCGCCTGGGTACAGTTGGTCCTGCAAAATTTCAGAACCCGCTCAGCTGTCAGGGCTTGGAAGGCGGGTTCACAGGCGCCGCGCCGGAAGGCTCCTTTTCGGATCGAAAGGCGCCCTTCTTCAACTGCATGTCCCCATCAACGTAGGCAGTGTATTCGGTTCCTTGCGCGTACACCACGTCTTTGCCGGAGGCCAGGGGGAGAATCGTGCCCGCCGAATTGTTTGCGCCGGTGCTTTCCTGGAACGAGCGAACCGCGGCCTTTTCATTGTCTTTAAGGCATACAAAGTTAATGCTGAACGCCAGTTTTCCGGCATGGCCCAGGCGTTTCTTGGGCTCTGCTTCCTTCACTATGCCCGTAGCCGCTGCGCCTTGCGCAATCACCAAGTAACCGTCCGCGATGACATCCTCGGCGACCTGCAGATCGACCGCGTCTCCCACATGAGCGGTGGCGGAAGAAAGCGCCGTTCCAAGTTTCATGTGAATTGGAGTGCCGTTCCGCAGCGTGAACTCGGCTGGATCGCGCGGGGAACTCGGAGCAACTTCGGCCGGCGCCGTGGGCGCGTCGTACAGAATGCGCTCTCTGTTCGGCTGTACTGCCTTTGGTTGCGAGGCACTGGCACCCGGCTTGTCTTTTAGAAGAAGCAGGCTCTCCACCGGAACGTAGCCGACTTCGCCCTTGGCCGTGCGCACACCGAAATACAGATCGTACCGTCCCGTGATTTGTACCTGTTCGCCGCACTGGAGCGTCGTACGCACATCCAGGGTGATCATGGAACTATAAAGATAAACGTAGCCGCCCGAGCGCGGGCATTCCACCTGCCCTGTGCTCTGCGCTTGGGCTATCGCTGGAAACGTCAGGAAAATAATTGCGGCAAAATACCTGGCACTCGTAATCATGCTGCACCCGATGCTCCGAAAGATGGAAGATCCCACGCCTCTATCACAGCGCAAGCAGCCCCTCGTGACAAGAAATGAGCCCGCTGCACTTGTATAAAAAGATACGGTACGAAGGAACAGTTTTGATTTTTCTGGCAGTGCCTCGTCCTTATCGCAGGGCCGCCGCATCTAGCACTTCGAGATTTGCGAGGCGGCCGAATTAAGGGCAGACAAATTGAGCTAAACCGTCGTGCGGTCCGTACCCGCGAATGGGAGGAAAATCTGACACCGTCAGAGCCTTCCAAGCTTGGGCATGTTGCCAGTGAAAAGAGCGAGTGTTACTCTCGGCCGCAACGGTACTGGGAGGGTATGCCATTCGCTTCACCGTTTTCTTCTTGATCTTAATCTTCCTGGCCTCGGCTGCGGGCGCCCAATC
>WNFP01003087.1_pt1 | contig 13326 bp, 20 predicted proteins | sample 5400201 | NCBI WGS metagenome assembly WNFP01 (sample SAMN13153355, study PRJNA577476) | soil metagenome | isolation source: 115 cm saprolite under Madrone tree | place: USA:California | collected 2016-06-14
AGAAAAAGTGATCCCGATAGTAATGCCTATCATCGCCATTGCCTTGGTGCGAACTTCCTCGCGTGTCAGGTCGGCAGTCAACGCCATCACCGCCGCATTCAGCGCACCTGCGCCCTGCACCACTCGCCCGATAATGACCCAGTAAATGCTATCGGCATTGGCAGCAATAAAACTGCCCAGCGCGAACAAGATCAGGCTGATATAAATGACTGGCTTGCGCCCGTAGCGATCAGACAACCAACCGGCCGGGATTTGCAAAATTGCTTGGGTCAATCCATAAGCACCCAGTGCAATGCCCATCAGTAGATGGCTTTGGCCGCCGGGCAGATGTTCCGCATACAGCGCGAAAACCGGCAGGATGATAAACAGCCCCAGCATGCGCAAGCCATAAATGCTTGCCAAGCCAAAGCTGGCGCGACGCTCGGTCGCGGTCATGGCGGCTGAAACTGATTGCATGGATGTTTTGAAATTAATGAAAAGTGCCGCATTTTAACAGGCATTAATCTCATGGCGTGATTAAAATAAAAGCGTTTGTGGGTCGCCGGTTAGTAAGTTCGGTAGTCAACTCGCCAAGTTATTCTACGGTTGGGGAAGGATGAAAAATCGCGTAGACTGTCAGGTCGGCCTACTCAATATGGTTTGCATGGAACAGATACGGATACGCGGTGCTCGCACCCACAATCTAAAAAATATCAGCCTCGATTTGCCGCGACATCAGTTAGTGGTCATCACTGGTTTGTCCGGCTCCGGTAAATCTTCTCTTGCCTTCGACACTTTGTATGCCGAAGGGCAGCGGCGCTACGTGGAATCACTGTCGGCGTATGCGCGACAATTTTTGCAATTGATGGAAAAACCGGATGTCGATTTGATCGAGGGACTTTCTCCCGCGATTGCCATTGAGCAAAAAGCCACTTCACACAACCCGCGCTCCACGGTCGGTACTGTCACAGAAATTCATGATTACCTGCGTCTGCTATTTGCGCGCGCTGGCGATCCATATTGCCCGCACCATGATCTGGTGTTGCAGGCACAAAGCGTCGGACAAATGGTAGACCATGTGCTGGAATTGCCGGCAGGCACGCGCATCATGATTCTGTCACCGCTGGTGGTGGAACGTAAAGGCGAGCAACTGGAATTGTTCGACGAGCTGCGTGCGCAAGGTTTTACGCGTTTGCGTATCAATGGGGTGGTGCATGAGATTGATGCGCTGCCCTCGTTGCAAAAGAACAAAAAGCATACGATCGAGATTGTTGTTGATCGCCTGAAAGTCGGCACGAATGTCAAACAGCGGCTGGCTGAATCGTTTGAGACGGCACTGCGCCATGCTGAGGGACGGGCGCTGGCAGTAGAGATGGATAGCGGCGGCGAGCATTCGTTTTCGGCCAAATTTGCCTGCCCGATTTGCAGCTATTCATTACCCGAACTTGAACCACGTTTGTTTTCATTCAACAACCCGATGGGCGCATGCCCCAAGTGCGACGGGCTGGGCAATATCAGTTTTTTTGACCCAAAACGTATCGTCGCTTTTCCGCAACTCTCGCTCAGCTCTGGCGCAATCAAAGGCTGGGACAGGCGCAATCAGTTTTATCATCAACTTCTTGCAGGCCTGGCTAAACATTACAATTTCGACCTGGAACAATCGTATGAAAGTCTGCCAGAGGCGACTCAACAAGTGGTGTTGTATGGCAGCGGCAAATCGGAAATCGCATTTAATTATTTGAACGAGCGCGGCAAGGTAACCGTGCGCGAACATGCCTTTGAGGGCATCGTCAATAATCTTGAGCGCCGTTATAAAGAAACCGACTCACCCACGGTGCGTGAGGAGTTGGCAAAATATCTGAATAACTGCGTTTGCCCGGAATGCAAGGGCACACGCCTGAGACTGGAAGCCCGCCATGTACGCGTTGCCGAAAAAAATATTTATCAGGTCAGCGCGCTCCCCTTGAGACAGACGTTGCCGTTTTTTCAAACCCTGAAATTACAGGGTCAAAAACAGGCGATTGCGGAAAAGATTGTGCAGGAGATCGTCAATCGGCTGACATTTTTAAACAATGTCGGACTGGATTATTTGTCTTTGGAGCGCTCTGCCGAAACTTTGTCCGGCGGGGAAGCACAACGCATCCGGCTTGCCTCGCAAATTGGTTCCGGCTTGACCGGCGTGATGTATGTGCTGGATGAACCGTCCATCGGCCTGCATCAACGTGATAATGACCGTCTGTTGAATACCCTGAAAAAACTGCGCGACATGGGCAACAGCGTAATCGTGGTCGAGCACGACGAGGAGGCAATTCGTCACGCCGATTACGTGGTGGACATGGGGCCGGGCGCAGGTGAACACGGTGGACAAATCGTCGCGCAAGGCACGCCAAATGAAATCTGCCGGAGCATCGAGTCGCTCACCGCGGATTATTTAACTGGTCGACGCAACATTCCCATACCAAGCAAACGATTTGCGCCAAACACCGAGCGCATGCTGCACATCGTGGGTGCATCGGGCAATAATTTGAAACAGGTGACACTCGATCTGCCGGTGGGTCTGATGGTTTGCGTAACGGGCGTATCCGGTTCAGGAAAATCCACGTTGATCAATGACACCCTATATCCCGCTGTCGCGCAGTATCTGTATGGCAGCAATGCCGAGCCTGCGCCGTTCGCCGAAATCAGCGGCATGGAATTTTTTGATAAAGTGATCAACGTTGATCAAAGCCCAATCGGTCGCACCCCGCGCTCTAATCCGGCCACTTACACCGGCTTATTCACGCCAATTCGTGAATTATTCGCCGGTGTGCCGACGGCGCGTGAGCGTGGCTATGGACCGGGACGTTTCTCGTTCAACGTCAAGGGTGGACGTTGTGAGTCTTGCCAGGGAGATGGCGTCATCAAGGTCGAGATGCATTTTCTGCCAGACGTTTACGTGCCTTGCGACGTATGCCACGGGATGCGCTATAACCGCGAAACATTGGAGATTCAGTACAAGAGTAAAAATGTTCATCAGATTTTGCAAATGACCGTGGAACAGGCGCACGCGTTTTTTGCTCCCGTGCCGATTATCGCGCGTAAATTGCAAACCTTGCTGGATGTTGGTCTGGGTTACATCACGCTGGGGCAATCCGCCACCACGCTATCCGGCGGAGAAGCGCAGCGCGTCAAGTTATCGCTGGAATTGTCCAAACGCGATACTGGCCGCACTTTGTATATTCTTGATGAACCTACTACCGGCCTGCACTTCCACGATATTGCCCTGTTACTCGGGGTGATCCATAAACTGCGCGATCAGGGCAATACCATAGTGGTAATTGAACATAACCTTGATGTCATCAAAACCGCTGACTGGGTGATCGATCTCGGCCCGGAGGGTGGCGATGGCGGCGGACGGATCATTGCCCAGGGTGCACCGCCAGATATTGCACAAGACAAACGCAGCGTAACAGGGAAATACTTAAAGCAAGTCATGGGCAAATACCCAGCCCAACACGCTGCGATGGCCAAATAAAAAGCCGGATAAATCCGGCTTTTTATCTGACATCAGAAGACCTCAATCTCTATTCCGCCTCAACCACTTCGGCTTCCGCTGGTCTGTCCATCAGTTCAATCAGCGCCATCGGGGCGTTGTCACCCTGGCGGAAACCAAACTTGAGAATGCGCAAATAACCACCGTTGCGTGCTGCATAACGTGGGCCCAGTTCATCGAACAACTTGGTGACCATTTCACGATCGCGTAAACGTGCAAATGCCAAACGGCGATTTGCCAGACTCGGGGTTTTGCCCAATGTCAGAATGGGTTCGGCAACACGCCGCAGCTCTTTAGCCTTGGGCAGTGTGGTCTTGATGAGTTCATGGCGCAACAAAGATACCGTCATGTTGCGAAACATCGCAAGACGGTGGCTGCTGGTGCGATTGAGTTTTCTTAAACCTAAACGGTGACGCATGATTTGCCTTTCGTAACTACTTCATTTTGTCACTGCTTTAAACGGCAGCGACAGGCCAGTTTTCCAGTTTCATGCCCAGCGATAAATTATGCTCGGCAAGAACCTGTTTAATTTCGTTCAACGACTTACGTCCCAAATTCGGGGTACGTAATAAATCATTTTCGGTGTATTGAATCAAATCGCCGATATAGTGAATGCTTTGCGCCTTCAGGCAATTAGAAGAACGCGGCGTTAATTCCAGATCGTCTACCGGGCGCAACAGGATAGGATCTACCTTGGGAGTCTTGACCTTCTCAATCACGGGTTCAGTACCTTCCAGCGCAGCGAATACCGAAAACTGATCCACCAGAATACGTGCCGCACTGCGAATTGCTTCTTCAGGATCTATCGCGCCATTGGTTTCAATGTGCATCACCAGTCTGTCCAGATCGGTACGTTGTTCTACCCGCGCGTTTTCCACTGCATAACTGACCCGACTAACCGGGCTGAAAGATGCGTCCAGCGCGATGTGTCCGACCGCACGCGTTTCATTCGGCGCAATTCTTGAAAGTGCCGAAACGTAGCCGCGGCCCTGTTCAACCTTGATCTGCATGTCCAGTTTTCCACCGGCCGTCAGATGCGCAATAACATGATTCGGGTTTACCACTTCGACATCTGCATTGGCGCTGATATCAGCCGCAGTCACGTCACCCGGGCCTTGTTTATTAAGCGTCAAAACCACTTCCGGAAGATTATGCAAACGCAGCACCACGCCTTTAAGGTTCAGCAAAATGTCCACGACATCTTCTTGCACACCGTCTACCGTGGCGTATTCATGCAACACACCAGCCATTTTCACTTCAGTGGGTGCGGCGCCCTGCATGGATGACAACAAGATACGACGTAACGCATTACCCAATGTATGTCCGTAACCACGTTCAAACGGCTCCATCACCACTTTGGCTTGGGTGTCTGAAACTTTTTGCACATCAATGATGCGTGGCTTTAAAAATTGATTCTTAGGCATAAGCTACTCCGCGTGGATTACTTGGAATACAACTCAACAACGAGATGCTCGTTAATGGTTGCAGGAAGTTCAGCACGTTGTGGTTTGGCTTTAAATATTCCCTTAAAGGCTTTGGTGTCGACCTCCAGCCACTCCGGAAAGCCGCGTTGCTCCGCAGCTGCAAGTGCCGCTTTAATACGCAGTTGCGCTTTGGATTTTTCAGCTATTTCGACCGTGTCGCCAGGACGCACTTGATAGGAAGGGATATTCACTCGTTTGCCATTCACCAGCAAACTGTTATGTCGCACTACCTGACGCGCTTCGGCACGTGATGCGCCAAAACCCATACGATAGGTGACGTTATCCAGACGCGATTCCAGAATCTGCAGCAAGCTTTCGCCGGTGATACCGCGTTGGCTTTCCGCTTGTTTGTAAGTCAGCCGGAACTGTCTTTCCAGAACGCCATAGGTGCGACGCACTTTTTGCTTTTCACGCAACTGTCCACCGTATTCGGACAAGCGATTGTTTTTCTTTTGTCCATGTTGACCAGGCGGATATGCCCTGCGCTCAACAGCACATTTGTCAGTGAAACACTTTTCGCCTTTCAGAAACAGCTTTTCGCCTTCGCGGCGGCACTGACGGCACTTTGCATCAAGATTTCTAGCCAAGTTCGACTCCCAAAAAATTAGATACGACGCTTTTTAGGCGGGCGGCAACCGTTGTGCGGCACCGGTGTAATATCGGAAATACTGGTTATCTTAAAACCAGCCGCGTTCAACGCGCGTACTGCGGATTCACGGCCTGGGCCGGGTCCTTTGATACGCACCTCGAGATTCTTAACGCCACATTCAGCGGCGGCCTTACCAACCAGCTCAGCCGCAACCTGTGCAGCGAACGGGGTGCTTTTACGTGAACCCTTAAAACCATTTGCACCACTGGTAGACCATGCCAAGGCATTGCCTTGACGATCAGTGATGGTAACAATCGTATTGTTAAAGGATGCATGAACATGCGCTATGCCTTCCGCTACGTTCTTCTTTATTTTCTTGCGCACTTTCGTGCTGGGCTTAACCATATATCTAGTCCTTTAAGGCGTTATAGCAAATTATTTCTTGGCACCGGCAATCGCTTTGCGCGGGCCCTTGCGAGTACGTGCATTGGTGCGAGTACGCTGACCACGACATGGCAGTCCGCGACGATGACGCAGCCCCCGGTAACTACCCAAATCCATCAGGCGTTTGATGTTCATGGTCGTTTCACGACGCAGATCACCTTCTACCGCAAATTTGGCAACCTGTTCACGCAATTTTTCTACTTCTGCATCGGTCAGGTCTTTCATTTTGGTGCTGGAATTTACGCCAGCCGCAGCGCAGATTCCGTGCGAGCGTTGACGTCCAATACCGTAGATTGCAGTCAAGGCAATCACAGCGTGTTGATGGTTTGGGATGTTCACCCCTGCAATACGTGCCATGCAGCTATCCTATGTTTTAAAAACAAAAATTATAACACTCAAGGCGGATTTCACTCAATCAGCCCTGGCGTTGCTTATGGCGTGGCTCGGTGCAAATAACCCGTACCACACGCTTACGAATAACAATTTTGCAATTGCGACAAATCTTTTTAACCGATGCCTGAACTCTCATTTTCTTCTCCTAATCCCGGAAGTGGCAAAGCTCAACTGGATAATCAAAACCAATCTTTGCCGTGCTCCCTGCTCACTATTTGGCGCGAAAAACGATGCGCGCTTTGCTTAAATCATATGGCGTCAACTCCACCGTAACCTTATCTCCGGGCAGAATACGTATATAGTGCATACGCATTTTTCCGGATATGTGGCCTAACACAACGTGACCATTTTCCAGCTTGATTCTGAATGTGGCATTGGGCAATGATTCTTCGATTTCGCCCTGCATCTGAATCACATCTTCTTTTGACATTAGCGCGTTAACCCACCTTTGAAATTGGCTTTTTTCAACAAGCCTTCATACTGGTGTGTCATCAAATATGACTGAACTTGCGCCATGAAATCCATCGTTACCACAACCAAAATCAGCAAAGAAGTACCGCCAAAATAAAACGGGACATTCCATTTAACCACCAAAAATTCCGGCAGCAAACACACTGAAGCGATATAAACCGCGCCAACCATGGTCAGACGCATCATGATCTTTTCAACATATCTGGCCGTTTGATCGCCAGGCCGTATACCGGGTAAAAATGCGCCGCTCTTCTTCAAATTTTCAGCCGTTTCTTTAGGGCTAAACACCAAGGCCGTGTAGAAGAAGCAGAAGAACACAATCGCCCCCGCATACACCATTACATAAATCGGCTGACCGGGAGAAAGCTTCTCGCTCATATCCTTTAACCAGTTCATGCCATGTCCACTGCCAAACCAGCCTGCAATCGTCGCAGGAAACAGTATGATGCTGGAAGCAAAAATCGGCGGTATCACGCCAGCCATATTCAGCTTCAAAGGCAGGTGGGAGCTTTGCCCGCCATATACCTTGTTACCTACTTGGCGCTTGGCATAATTCACCAGAATCTTGCGCTGTCCGCGTTCGACAAATACCACCAAGGCCGTTACTGAAACCGTAGCCACCAACAAAAACAACACCAGCGGTATCGAAAAAGCGCCCGTGCGCACCAGCTCCAAAGTGCTGCCTATCGCATGCGGTAATCCGGCCGCAATACCGGCAAAGATGATCAATGAAATGCCATTGCCCAAACCGCGCTCGGTGATCTGCTCACCCAACCACATCAAAAAAATCGTTCCCGTCACCAGCGTGATGACTGTAGTCATTTGAAACAGTGAACCTGGATTCGGCACCAGCCCGGGCTGCGCTTGCAGTGCTACCGATATGCCAAACGCCTGGAACAAGGCCAATACCAAAGTGCCATATCGGGTGTACTGCGTAATCTTGCGGCGCCCTGCCTCGCCTTCTTTCTTAAGCTGCTCAAGCTGTGGCACCGCAATTGCTGCCAACTGCATAATGATGGATGCCGAAATGTACGGCATGATACCCAAAGCAAAAATGGTAAAGCGCGAAAGCGCACCACCCGAGAACATGTTAAACATGCCCAGAATGCCATTTTTTTGCGACTTGAATAAATCTGCCAATACTCCCGGATCAATACCGGGCACAGGTATGTGAGCACCAATCCGATACACCACCAGCGCACCCAACAAAAACCACAGACGCTGACTTAAATCACCGTACTTACTCTTGTTCGTTACTTTAGCTGCTGTATTCACGCAATCCTTACTCGGCGACGCTACCGCCAGCCGCTTCGATCGCTGCACGCGCGCCTTTGGTTATCAACAGGCCTTGCAGCTTTACCGCACGTGAAATTTCACCAGACAAAATGACCTTAGCCGACAACGCATTTGCATGTACCACCCCGGCTTGCTTGAGCGCCAGCAAATCAATGCTGTCTATGGGCAGTTTTTGCAAATCCGACAAGCGTACCTGCGCTGTATCACGACGTGTCAAAGAAATAAATCCACGCTTTGGCAAACGGCGTTGCAGCGGCATTTGACCGCCTTCAAATCCGACCTTATGAAATCCACCAGAGCGTGATTTTTGCCCCTTGTGACCACGGCCAGCGGTCTTGCCCAAACCAGAACCGATACCGCGACCGACGCGCCGCTTGGCATGCTTTGCACCTTGTGCGGGTTGTATATTGTTAAGTTGCATGGTTACGCCTCGTACTTTACTAGGTAATACACCTTGTTGATCATGCCGCGCACGCAAGGTGTATCTTCCAATTGCACTGTGTGGTTAATACGACGCAAACCCAAACCACGAATCGTATCGCGATGCGATTGCTTGGTGCCGATTAAACTTTTGATCTGCGTCACTTTGATTGTTTTGGCCTGTGTCATCTCTTACCCCAAAATTTCATCTATGTTCTTGCCGCGCTTAGCCGCAATTTCAGATGGAGAATTCAAAGCCCTCAATCCATTTAACGTAGCGCGCACCACATTGTAAGGATTGCTGGAACCGATACATTTCGCCAAAACATCACGTACACCGACCGCCTCAAATACTGCGCGCATCGCTCCGCCGGCAATAATCCCCGTACCTTCCGAGGCTGGCTGCATCAACACTTTGGCTGCGCCATGCCTGCCGATCACGGTGTGATGCAAAGTACCGTTTTTAAGGTTTATCCTGGCCAGATTGCGCCGCGCTTCTTCCATCGCCTTTTGCACTGCAACCGGAACTTCTTTGGATTTGCCTTTACCCATAGCGATGCGACCATCACCGTCACCCACCACAGTCAATGCCGCGAATCCCATGATGCGACCACCTTTAACGACCTTGGTGACACGATTCACAGAGATCATTTTTTCAATCATTCCATCATCGCGCTCTTCCTGTTGCTGCATTTTTCCTTGTGGTTTAGCCATTGCTCAACTCCAATTAGAACTGCAAGCCATGTTCGCGAGCGGCTTCTGCCAACGCTTTAACACGACCATGATAACGGTTACCGGAACGGTCAAAAGCAACCTGGGTAATGCCCGCGCTTTTGGCTTTTTCCGCGATACGTTTACCGATTACTGCGGCAGCCGCAGTGTTGCCGCCATTCGCCAGATCCTTGCGGACTTCCGGCTCTACGCTGGACGAGCTAGCCAGAATCTTGCTGCCACAAGCAGAAATAATCTGCGCATAAATGTGCAAGTTGGTTCGGTTAATGGCCAGACGCACCGTTTTCTTCTCAGCTATGCGTGCACGGGTTTTGCGTGCTCTGCGCTGACGCGCTTCATTCTTGTTCAACATATGCGCCTCAATTATTTCTTCTTGGTTTCTTTCAAAAGAACTACTTCATCGCTATAACGCACACCCTTGCCTTTGTAAGGCTCAGGTTCGCGGAAGGCACGAATTTCAGCAGCTACTTGTCCGACTCGCTGGTTATCCATGCCCTTCAACACGATCTCGGTTTGCGTTGGCGTCTCTACCTTGATACCGGCAGGCATTTTATATGCAACCGGATGGGAGTAACCCAATGTCAGGTTCAGCGTATCTCCAGCAGCCTGCGCCCGATATCCCACACCAACCAGGGTCAGCTTGCGCTCAAAACCCTTACTTACACCGCGCACCATGTTGGCTAGCAAAGCGCGGGTCGTACCGGACATGGCATTAGATTGCGCAGATTCATTTAAAGCCTTGCATAACAAGTTATCACCTTCACGAACCACGCTGATATCCAGCGATAAAGCCTGCTTGAGCGTACCCAGCGGACCCTTTACTGAAATTTCATTTTTTGCCACCACGACTTCTATGCCGCTTGGCACTACGATAGGATTTTTAGCAACTCTGGACATATTTACCTCACTACGCAACCACGCATAGCACTTCACCACCAATACCATTGGCGCGCGCTTTACGGTCAGTCATCAAACCCTTGGAAGTAGAAACAATGGCAATACCAAGACCATTCATCACACTGGGAATATCGCCGGAACCTTTATACACACGCAAGCCGGGACGGCTGATACGCTGTATTTTTTCGATTACCGGACGACCGCTGTAGTATTTAAGAACTATTTCAAGCGTGGCCTTCCCGCCATCGGCAGCAATAACACTGAACCCTTCAACGTAGCCTTCGTCTTTTAGCACTTCAGCGATTGCCACCTTGATTTTCGAGGAAGGCATCACTACATTGGTTTTTTCCGCGAGTTGCGCATTACGAATGCGCGTCATCATGTCGGAAATTGGATCACTCATGCTCATATATCATTCTCCTACCAGCTTGCCTTAACGATGCCAGGAATCTCGCCGCGCATTGCAAATTCACGCACTTTAGTCCGCCCCAAACCAAACTTTCTATAGGTACCTCTAGGGCGACCCGTCAATGCACACCGGTTTCTCAAGCGAACCGGGCTCGAGTTGCGTGGCAACGCTTGCAATCTTAATCGGGCAGCGGTGCGCCCCTCTTCACTGAGCTTCATATTTGAAATATCCGCCAGTAACAGCGCGCGCTTGGCTGCAAATTTTGCGACTGCTTTGCGACGTTTTTGCTCACGGTTAATCAATGCCATCTTAGCCATTAGTCTTCTCTCATTTCTTTAACGGAAGTTTGAATGCTGTCAGAAGCGCTCTGGCTTCTTCATCAGTTTTTGCCGAAGTGGTAATAGTGATGTTCATGCCGCGTAATGCATCAATTTTTTCGTATTCGATTTCCGGAAAAATGATTTGCTCTTTTACGCCCATGTTGTAGTTGCCACGGCCATCGAACGATTTACCGGAAATGCCGCGAAAATCCCGAATACGGGGAATGGCAACAGAAATCAGCCGATCCAAAAATTCATACATGCGGTCTTTACGCAATGTAACTTTGCAACCCACCGGATATCCTTCGCGAATCTTGAACCCTGCAATTGATTTTTTTGACATCGTGACGACCGGCTTCTGACCAGCAATTTTTTGCATATCAGCAACGGCAAAATCCATTACTTTTTTGTCAGCCACTGCCTCACCAACACCCATATTCAAGGTAATCTTTTCAATACGCGGTACTTGCATAACAGACTTGTAGCCGAACCGCGTCATCAAGTCTTTAGTCACCTTATCTTTGTAAAACTGATACAAACGAGCCATGTTCTATAAACTCCTCAAGCGTCAATCATTTCGCCATTCGATTTGAACACGCGAACCTTGCGTCCATCTCCCAGCGCTTTAATCCCTACGCGATCACCCTTCTTTGCAGTCGCGTTATAAATAGCCACATTCGATATATGAATCGGCAATTCTTTTTCCACAATTCCACCCGCCAAGCCTTTTACCGGATTGGGTTTCTGATGTTTCTTAACCTTGTTGATACCCGCCACCAGCAGGTAATCACCCAGCACACTCAGCACGTTGCCGCGATTACCTTTGTCTTTGCCGGCAATCACGATAATTCCGTCGTTCTTTTTAATTTTTTGCATGACTTTACCTCAGCTCGATCCACTACCGCTTACAGCACTTCAGATGCCAGCGAAACGATCTTCATAAATTTCTCAGTGCGCAATTCGCGCGTCACTGGTCCAAAAATACGCGTACCAATTGGCTCCAACTTGGCATTCAATAACACCGCCGCATTACCATCAAACTTGACCAGCGAGCCGTCGCTGCGGCGTACGCCCTTAGCCGTGCGCACCACTACTGCATTGTATATCTCGCCTTTTTTAACGCGACCACGCGGCGCAGCATCTTTGATACTCACCTTGATCACATCGCCAACAGAGGCGTAACGACGCTTGGATCCACCCAGAACCTTGAAGCACATCACCGAACGTGCGCCGGTATTATCGGCCACATCTAAAACTGTTTGCATCTGTATCATTATTTTTTCTCTCCAACTTATTCCGCTTAATGGCGGCCAGTTTTGGAACCCGTTCGGGTTTGGTCGCCGCAAGCGGCGATGAAACGAAGCCGCGTATTATATGTAAATGCAAAAAAGATGCAAGAAAAAACTACGCTAAATTTCAGTCGCTTTACCCAGCAATTTGGCCACACGCCAGCTCTTGGTTTTAGCCAATGGGCGGCACTCTTCGATACTCACCATGTCACCGGTATGAAATTCATTAGCCTCATCATGCGCGTGATATTTCTTGGATACGCGAATAATTTTCCCTAATAACGGGTGTTTCACTTTGCGCTCTACCAAAACCGTGACAGTTTTGTCCATTTTGTCGCTGACCACCGTACCGGTAAGGGTACGCTTTAATTTCGGTTCACTCATGTTTGAACATCCTTCTGCGCTAGCACAGTTTTTATACGAGCGATGTCGCGACGCACTTTGCGCAACTCACTGGTATTGGTCATTTGTTGTGTTGCCACTTGCATACGCATGCCAAACTGGGCTTTGGTCAAAGCCATTAACTCAGTTAGCAGGCCCGCTGCAGGCATGGCTTTAAGCTCAGAAGCCCTGTTTTTATTGGTTGTCATGTTATGTACCTACCTGTCTAACTACAAAAGTGGTGGCCAATGGCAACTTTGCCGAAGCCAAGCGAAACGCTTCACGCGCCAACGTTTCATCCACACCGTCCATCTCGTAAAGCATTTTTCCAGGCTGGATCTCGGCAACGTAGTACTCGGGGTTACCCTTACCATTTCCCATGCGTACTTCAGCCGGTTTTTGCGAAATCGGTTTATCGGGGAAAATACGAATCCAGATACGCCCGCCACGTTTAATATGCCGCGTCATGGCGCGCCGCGCCGCTTCGATTTGACGTGCCGTTAAACGACCGCGCACAACCGCCTTCAAACCAAATTCACCGAAACTAACTTGATTGCCGCGGGTAGCAAGTCCAGTGTTACGGCCCTTTTGTTCTTTACGATATTTTCTTCTAGCTGGTTGCAGCATGTTTTGCTCCCGACTTTCTTACTTTCTTTTCCGGTTCAGCGGCTGCCTGAACGGGAGTCTCCT
>WNFP01010105.1_pt1 | contig 13324 bp, 8 predicted proteins | sample 5400201 | NCBI WGS metagenome assembly WNFP01 (sample SAMN13153355, study PRJNA577476) | soil metagenome | isolation source: 115 cm saprolite under Madrone tree | place: USA:California | collected 2016-06-14
TGAAACAGCTCTCAGGATGAATGACCCATTTACCGGAGTCCATTCTGCATTGACCAAAAAAGTCATCGATGGCCTTCGACCGCCCGAGGCTCAAAGCGGCAACACTCCGTATGACGGAGTCAGGGTAGGTGAGATAAGAGCCGGCTCAATCACAATCCATTGGGATGATCGGGCCACCTCTGAAAACGGCTATGACGTGAAGATCATGCCTGTTAGTTCCGTGTCGGCGGATCGGGCACGCATGGGAACGATGCCGGCCAGTTGCACGGCAGTTGGTGGGGGCGCAACCGGCGACGGCTGGTATTGCCCGGCCCACGGTGTCAATGTTCAATCGTATACATTTACTCTCCCGTTTTGGGGATTCTATAAATTTTCGGTGCGAGCCTGCAACACCGGTCTCTCGAACCTCGGGGGCAGGGACGCCCAATGCGGAGCGTGGAGCCCGGAAGTGGCCGCGGTAAATAATGTTGCAGGTATTTCAGTTCCGTCAGGGCTGAGTGTTACAAATTCCGTGGGGACGTGCATTAACGGACCAGCACCTGCTCACATCCAGACATGCCCCTATAGCAGTACCCTCCATTGGGATGTCTCCCCGTATGTTCAGGAGTATGTCGTAGAGGTTTTTAATTCCAGCGACAACACACTGTTCACTACTGTTCGCCTGCATGGTAGCGCAGCCACCGGAAGCATTGGCTATGTCCGAAATAATACCAGCAATCCGTACTATTTTAGGATAGCCGCGTGCAACCAGGGTTGGTGCTCCAAGTACTCGCTTGACGTTCATTAGAGTTTGTTGTCCCGCACTTGCGTGAGAGCATAGGCGACCATCCGGCCGCGGTTCGTGGTCATTGCGTCTCACCGATCGCCAGGCGTAGGCCCGACAGGTAAAGTTCGCGGTATCCGGCGTACCCGCGCGCGAAGTTCGGGGTGTCACTCGTTGTCGGCCTCGGTGGAGCGCACCCCTCCCGCCTTGGCCTCCTGGCCCCACCGCCAGCCCGTGATCTCCGGCATGTCGTCGCCGTGCTTGGCAATGTACTGCTTGTGCTCTATGAGCTTGTCGCGCACCGCCTGCTTGGCGTAGGCGGCGCGGGAGCCGAGCTTGGGTACCCGGTCGATGACGTCCTGCACTAGGTGGAATCGGTCGAGATCGTTCAGGACGCACATGTCGAACGGCGTGGTGGTCGTGCCCTCTTCCTTGTAGCCGCGCACGTGGATGTTGTCGTGAGGATGCCGCTTGTACGTGAGCCGGTGGATCAGCCACGGGTAGCCATGAAAGGCGAAGATGATCGGCTTGTCCGTCGTGAACAGCGCGTCGAAGTCGTGGTCGGACAGGCCGTGCGGATGCTCGCTCGGGGGCTGCAGGGTCATGAGGTTCACCACGTTGATCACGCGCACCTTCAGATCCGGGGCGTGGCGGCGCAGGATGTCCACCGCGGCCAGGGTCTCGAGGGTCGGCACGTCGCCGCAGCATGCCATGACCACGTCGGGATCGCCGGCGCGGTCGTTGCTCGCCCACTCCCAGATACCCACGCCCGCCGCGCAGTGCTTGACGGCCTGATCCATGGTCAGCCACACCGGGGCGGGCTGTTTGCCCGCCACCACCACGTTCACGTAGTTGCGGCTGCGCAGGCAGTGGTCGGTCACGGAGAGGAGGCAGTTGGCGTCGGGAGGCAGGTACACGCGCACCACGTCCGCCTTCTTGTTGACGACGTGATCGATGAAGCCGGGGTCCTGGTGGCTGAAGCCGTTGTGGTCCTGTCGCCACACGTGCGAGGAAAGCAGGTAGTTGAGGGAGGCGACGGGCCGGCGCCACGGGATGTGATTGCACACCTTGAGCCACTTGGCGTGCTGGTTGAACATGGAGTCGATGATGTGGATGAACGCCTCGTAGCAGGAGAAGAAGCCGTGGCGGCCGGTGAGCAGGTAGCCCTCGAGCCAGCCTTGGCACTGGTGCTCGCTGAGCATCTCCATCACCCGGCCGTCGGGGGCGAGATGATCGTCCCACGGCACGGTGTCCGCCACCCAGGCGCGGTTCGTCACCTCCAGCACGTCCTGCCAGCGGTTCGAGTTGTTCTCGTCCGGGCTGAAGAGCCGGAAATTCCGCGTGCCGAGGTTCATCTGCATCACGTCGCGGAGGAGCTTGCCCATGACACGGGTCGCCTCCGCGGTGGCGGCGCCGGGCGACGGCACGGAGACCGCGTAGTCGCGGAAGTCCGGCATGCGCAGGTCCTTGAGGACAATGCCGCCGTTGGTGTGCGGATTGGCGCTCATGCGCCGGTGGCCCTTCGGAGGAAGATCGGCCAGCTCGGGCTTGAGGTGGCCGGACTCGTCGAAGAGCTCGGCGGGCCGGTAGCTCTTCATCCACTCCTCGAGGATCTGCACGTGGGCGGGGTTGTCGTGCATCTCTCCCATTGGCACCTGGTGCGAGCGCCAGTAGTCCTCGGTGCGCTTGCCGTCGATCTCCTTGGGACACGTCCAGCCCTTGGGCGAGCGGAGCACGATCATGGGCCAGCGGGGGCGGCCCGTGAAGCCCTTTCGCCGCGCGTCGGCCTTGATGCGCTGGATCTCCTCGATCACGGTGTCCAGGGTGGAGGCCATGAGCTCGTGCATCGCCGCCGGCTCGTGTCCCTCGACGAAGTGGGGCGTGTAGCCGTAGCCGCGGAGGAGCTGATCCAGCTCTTCGGGGCTGATCCGGGCCAGCACGGTGGGATTGGCGATCTTGTAGCCGTTGAGATGCAGGATGGGCAGGACCACGCCATCCGTCACCGGGTTCAGGAACTTGTTGGAATGCCAGCTCGTGGCGAGGGGACCCGTCTCCGCCTCCCCGTCGCCCACCACGCAGGCCACGATCAGGTCGGGATTGTCGAACGCCGCGCCGTAGGAATGCGAGATGGCGTAGCCGAGCTCCCCTCCCTCGTGGATCGAGCCGGGCGTCTCCGGCGCCACGTGACTGGGGATGCCGCCCGGGAAGGAGAACTGGGTGAAGAGCCGCTTCATCCCTTCCTCGTCCTGAGAGATGTTCGCGTAGACCTCGCTGTAGGTGCCCTCGAGATAGGCATTGGCCACGAGGCCCGGTCCGCCGTGGCCGGGACCGGTGACGTAGATCATGTCGAGGTCGTGCTTCCTGATGAGCCGGTTGAGGTGCGCATAGATGAAGTTCAGCCCGGGCGTGGTGCCCCAGTGGCCGAGCAGCCGCGGCTTCACGTGCTCCTCGGTCAGGGACTTCTTGAGCAGCGGGTTGTCGTAGAGATAGATCTGGCCCACCGACAGGTAGTTGGCTGCCCGCCAGTAGGCGTCGATGAGATCGAGTTCCTTGTCCGACAGGGCCCTGGTCATGATCTCCTCCTCTGGTCCCGAGTTCTCCCCTCGCCGATCACCGCGCGTGTACGTCCCGGGACAAGCCGTTACCGTGCGACGCGGCTTGGTCGAGCGAACGCGCGCGAGGCGAGGCGCGGAGCGCATGCTCTGGGTTTGAGGCCGTGGTATCGAGCGTTCCGATGGTGGCTCGACGGCTCTTCGGTGTCAGCTATGACAGCGAGATTACGGGCCCCGCAACGGGCGCCCCTCGTGATGCTGCCCGCAGCCTAGCGATCTCCGGACGGAATAGCAAGGCCCCCGCCGTTGATCTTGCTCGACGATGGGGCTAGGGTGTGCGTGGCATGACGCAGGGCCCAGAGCCGCGCGAATCCGCCACTCGATCCGTGAGCCTTGCCAACGAGGAAGGTGTCAAGCAGGCCCTCGCCGACACGGTCCTCGGGCTCTGGGAGATCGTCAACAACCTCACGCGCCTCCAGCCATCGAGGCGCGCGCGCTACCGCGTGAAGCGGCGCCTGCGTGTCGGATTGTGGTTGGTCCTGCTGATACTGCCGCTCGCCGCCTGTCAGCAGAAGTGGGAACAGCCGAACGTACGTGACGAGGAGATGGAGTCTGCCTTCTTCGCCGGCCTCGATACCAAGGAGCTCGCCGATCTGCCCGAGCCGAGCCGCCTGCGTCCCTGCTGCGTCTTTGGCCACGACATCGGGGTGCAGATCCGCTCGGTGCCCATGCCCGGGTACGAGATCCAGAACGTGCTCGACATCGACGGGCTCGGCACGCACAAGTACAACAAGGGCGCCCTGGCCCTGCAGGCGCGCGGGGAGGACGGCGTGGTCTCCGACGAGGCGTCCGGGATCCTCTACACCTGCCGGGGCGGCTTCATCGACATTTCGCACGTGCGCGACAACGCTGACCGCGCCCTCTTCTTCGCCGTGCAGATCGGCCGTCTGGCGGCCTCCGGCGGATCCTTTCCCATCGCCGGAGAAGGCGCCGAGCGTCGCGTCATCGTCCGTCCCCTCGATGCGCGTCTCGTCAGGACCTACCGGATCCGCGAGGTGGTCGTCCGCCTCGCGGAGTGGCTCGACTTTCAAGCGTCCATCTGGCACGAGATCGCCACCTGGTACAAATGGTCCTCCACGCGGTTCTCCGAGCAGCCATCCGCCTTTTCGCCGGAAGATCTCTACTCCAACCTGATCGGCGCCAAGATCGCCGCCACCGTCATCCGCCGTCAGGAAGCCTCCAGCGAGATCGAGTACAACCGCGCCGTCACCGCGCTCCTCAAGGATGCCCTGGCCAAGCTCGGGCCGCTTCCCAAGGAGGCGACCCAGCGGGCTTTCGCCTACGTCGACGGGATCTGGTGGGACTCGACCAAGCGCGTCCCCGACAACCAGCTCGTGCGGCATCGCAACTTCAATATCGGGCCGTCGCTCTCGCCGTGGAAGCTGGCCGATGCGGGACGCTCCGCCGCGCTCGAAGCCGACCGGAAGGAATTTGACCAGTTCTGCCAGGGCAACTGGGCCCCGCTGCGCCTGACGGCAGCCGATCGCCTCGGAGGGGTGCCGCTCCGGAAGATGGCCACCCTCGAGATCCGTCCGGGTGAGGTGCTCGTCGCCAACGGATTTCCGTCGGGCAGCAAGGTGGCGACCCAAGAGGATTTCCCCACGATCATCCAGGCCATTGCGCGCGCCGCCGAGGCCGAGCTGGGCGCCGGCGTCGGCTCTCCTCTCGCGCGGGCCGGCGAGAGCACGCGAAAGCGTCAATGACGCCGGGAGGAGGCACGACGTACCGACCACGCAGCGCGCTGGCCATGCTGTCGGTGGCCATGGCCACCGTCATGGCGCCGAGCCGCGCGCGCGCCTCGAGAGCCTCGGCGCGGGGTGGAGACGCGTTCTGCGCCCGGCTGGTGGGCAAGCGAGTGTCCGGGGCGTTGAATCTCGACCACACCATGCTCGGGGCGGGCTCGGGGCGAGGGATCGAGACGTCCCTCGTCGATCCCGGATACGATGCGGAGCGCTTCACGCGCGAGGCCCTCTCGGACCACGGCGCGCTGCTCAGTCGGATCTTCGTGGAGGCAACCTTCGACACGGAAAGGACTCCATCATGACACGAGGCCGAGCCATCCTGACCGTCGGGGCGATCCTGACCTTGCTATGCCTCTGCGCTCTTGACATCGCGAGGGCCGAGCCCACGGCCGATGAGGTCCTCACCAGCGCGGGACTCTCCGCCAGCGACAAGGCGAACGTCACGAGCGGCCAGTTCGTCAACGTGAGCCTCAAGGGCGTCTCCGAGCGGGACCTGGCCTTCGCCATGGCCTTTCTGGTCAAGACGCCGCCCGACGCGCTCGCCAAGCAGATCGTGACGGGCGAGCTCATCACTGCGGATAGCCAGGTGAAGACCTTCGGCGAGCTGAGCGGCGCAGGGAGCCTGGCCGACTTCGCCAAGCTCACCCTCACCGCCGACGAGGCCAAGGCCCTGGCCAACGCGAAGGCGGGCGATGCCCTGAATCTCAGCGCGAGCGAGATCGCCGCCTTCAAGGCGCTCGCGGGCAGCCCCCCCACCGCGGTGCAGGAGCAGCTCCGGCGCATGTTGCTCGCCCGCTACCAGGCCTACCGCGCCTCCGGTCTCGCGATCCCTCATCCACGACGAGATGACCTACATCCTCGCCCACGTCATGGTGGCCGCCGACGGCGCGGCGCGCGTGGTCGCGCGGCGCGAGTACTACGTCAGCACCGGCTACAACGCGGAGCAGACGGTGGCCGGCTTCCTGCCCGTCCAGGGCGGCACGGTGGCGGTCACCACGATCCACGCCTTCACGGACCAGGTCACGGGAATGGGCGGCTCCATGAAGCGAGGCATCGGGAGCAAGGTGATGGCAAGCAAGATGAAGGAGATCTACGAGGCCGGACGCCAGAAGAGCCAGCAGCAGCGTTGATCCGCACGCAGCACAGCGAGCGGTTCAACAAGGCGCTGCTGAGCTTCCTCGACTGGCTCGGCGCCGCCTCCGCCTAGGAGGGGAGGGGCGTGGGTTTGGTGCGGACGGAGCGCGGGACGACCACGGGTCCCTTCGGCCGGCGCTCGATGCGGTAGCGCACCGTGCTCAGCCGTGAGGGACAGCATAGGGGATCGGCATCGACATAGCGGAGAAAGGTCACTTCGACTTCCGTCGAAGAGAGAAGCCGGACCTCGCTGAGCGCGCCGTCGGCGCGCGAGTCCATGAGCGCGGGCGAGAGCGTCCCCGCGTAGCGCCCGCTCACGAAGACGAACCCCTGGTAGTCCCAGGGCCGGCACATCCCGTCGACCGACGCTTCCGCCAGCAAGACGATCGTGGCGCCGGAGATACGGGCCTTGCTGAAGAGAGACCAGCCCGTCGCGGCGACGGCGCGCTCGGGCGGCGTCTCGGGCTGGCGCAGGGGCCCGGCGCAGCGCGGGTCGGTCGGCGGATCGCCCTTGGGCTCGGGCGCCTTCGGCAGTGATGCGCCGGGCTCGTTCCAACGCGCGAGCGGCTGGTCGAGCCAATCGCCCGATGCCGCGAAGGCGGCCCGGGCGATGAAGAGAAGCGTGGCGGTCAGCACGAGCGCGCGCACGGGCAAAGCATATCGGCCGCCGTCCCCGCGCACAAGAAAAGCGCTATGCTCTGCGCTCCCGGTCTCATCCTGGCTGTCGAATGGCCGCGCGAGCGCTTCAGCGCCCTCGTGGGTCTCGCGGTCGCGACCAACCAGTTCACGTTCGCGTTCGGGCCGTCACTGGTCGAAGTCTTGCGAGATTAAGCCGGTACGGACGGACCGGCGCTCGACGCGTGCGCGGCGCTTCAGGTCATGGCGGCGGGGATGATCTTGTTTGGGCTCGGGCGAGCTCAGCGGATCCCGAAGACGCGCGCCACGTCGTCAACCTCCTCCCGTGACAAAACCTCGGGCGCACGCTAGAATCAGCCACTCGCGTCCGGAGGAGCTATCGAGCTCGGAAGTTCCACAGGGAGGATTTCATGGCTCACGCGATACTCGTCAGGGTCCGCTCCGTTCTCCTTGGCGTCGGCGTCATCGTGGCGACCGTTGCGCTCTCCGGCGCCCACCTCGCCCTCGCGAAGACGACGCTGACCGTCTACACGGCCGTAGAGGCCGACGACCTCAAGAAATACGCCGCCCGCTTCAACGAGGACCATCCGGACATCGAGATCAAGTGGGTGCGTGATTCGACCGGTGTCGTCACCGCCAAGCTCCTCGCCGAGAAGGCCAACCCGCAGGCCGACGTGATCTGGGGCCTGGCCGCGACCAGCCTCCTGGTCCTGAAGCCCGAGGGGCTGCTCATGCCCTATGCGCCCAAGGGCGTCGACAAGCTGGACGCCCAGTTCCGGGACAAGGACAACCCGCCCGCGTGGGTGGGCATGGATGCCTGGGTCGCGGCCATCTGCTTCAACACGGTGGAAGCCCAGAAGAAGAACCTGCCGAAGCCGACCTCGTGGAAGGACCTGACCAAGCCCGTCTACAAGGGCACGATCGTCATGCCGAATCCCGCCTCCTCCGGCACCGGCTTCCTCGACGTCACGAGCTGGCTCCAGCTCTTCGGAGAGGCCGAGGGCTGGAAGTACATGGACGCGCTCCACCAGAACATCGGCGTGTACACGCACTCGGGCTCCAAGCCGTGCACGATGGCGGGGGCGGGCGAGTACCCGATCGGTGTCTCCTTCGAATTCCGTGCAGCCCGGCAGAAGAAGCAGGGGGCGCCCATTGACATCGTCTTCCCGTCCGAGGGCTCCGGCTGGGACATGGAGGCGACGGCGATCGTCAAGGGAACGAAGAACCTCGAGGCGGCGAGGACGCTCGTCGACTGGTCGGTGAGCGAGAAGGCGATGAAGCTCTACAACGAGGGATACGCGGTGGTCGCCATCATCAAGATGTCGCAGCCGATCGAGTTCGTCCCCGGCAACATGCTGGAGCACATGATCAAGAACGACTTCCAGTGGGCGGCGCTGAATCGCGCGAAGATCCTCGCCGAATGGGAGAAGCGCTACGGCGCGAAGTCCGAGCCCAAGAAGTAGCGGGCGCGCGGAGAGGGAGGGCGAGGGAGGCGTGGAGGTGAGGGCCTACCTCCGCATCGAGCGCCTCACCAAGAGGTTCGGCCCCTTCACCGCCCTCGCCGACATCTCGCTCGAGATCCACGAGGGCGAGTTCGTCTGCTTCCTGGGACCGTCGGGGTGCGGCAAGACCACGCTGCTGCGCGCGATCGCCGGCCTCGACATCCAGACGAGCGGCCGCATCGAGCAGGCGGGCCGCGACATCTCGGCCCTGCCGCCCTCGAAGCGGGACTTCGGCATCGTTTTCCAGTCCTACGCCCTGTTCCCCAACCTCACCGCCGCCGCCAACGTCGCGTACGGGCTCGAGAACGCGCGGGCGACGAAGGTCCAGGTGGGGGCGCGCGTGGGCGAGCTGCTCGACATGATCGGCATGGGCGACCAGGGCGACAAGTACCCGGCGCAGCTCTCGGGCGGGCAGCAGCAGCGCGTCGCCCTCGCCCGCGCGCTCGCCACCTCGCCCGGCCTCCTGCTCCTGGACGAGCCGCTCTCCGCGCTCGACGCGAAGGTGCGCGTGTATCTCCGCCACGAGATCAAGCAGCTCCAGCGACGCCTCGGGGTGACGACGGTCATGGTGACGCACGACCAGGAAGAGGCCCTCACGATGGCGGACCGCATCGTGGTGATGAACCAGGGCGTGATAGAGCAGATCGGCGCGCCCCTCGACATCTACCGCGAGCCTGCCTCCCCGTTCGTCGCCGACTTCATCGGCGTTATGAACTTCGTTGTCGGCGCCATGGTGCGCGAGGGCGTGGTGCGGCTCGGGCAAGTCGAGCTCGGCTGCGAGGCGGACGGCTTGGCGCCGGGCACTCCGGTGACGCTTGCCATCCGCCCTGAGGACATCGTGGTGCAGGACGTCCACGCGGGCGAGCCGAACACGCTGGAGGCGCGGGTGGACGCGATGGTCTTCCTCGGCTCGTTCTTCCGCGCGGAGCTCGTCGACGGTTCGCTGGGCGACGCCCGGCTTCGCGCCGATCTCTCGGTGGACGTGGTCCGTCGGCTCGGGATCGCCGAGAATCACGTCGTCCCGTTCCGCCTGCCCAAGGACCGCATCCGGATCTACCCCGAGGGCACCGCCCATCGCTGACGCGGCGACCGCGCGCGCCGATGACGTCGTCGCCGCTCCGCTCGTCCGCCCCCAGCTGAGCCGCGACGAGTGGGGTAGGCGCGCCCTGATCGGCGTCATCGGGCTCTACCTGGTGATCGCCCTCGCGCTGCCGCTCGGGCTCATGCTCGCCAAGAGCCTCGAGGGCGCCCGGGGGGAATGGGTCGGCGCCGCCAACTTCGTCCAGTACTTCTCGACGCCGGCGCTGTTCCAGTCGATCGGGAACAGCCTCTGGGTCGCGAGCCTCAGCACCGTCATCACGGTGCCGCTGGCGTTCGTCTACGCGTACGGGCTTACGCGCTCGCGCATGCCCGCGCGGGGGCTCTTCAAGACGATCGCGCTGATCCCGATCCTCGTTCCCTCCCTCCTGCCCGGCCTCGCCCTCGTCTACCTGTTCGGGAACCAGGGACTGATCAAGGGACTCCTGTTCGGGCACAAGATCTACGGCCCCATCGGCATCGTGATGGCGGAGGCCTTCACCACCTTCCCGCACGCATTGCTCATCATCGTGGCCGCGCTGTCGCTCGCCGACGCGCGGCTCTACGAGGCGGCGGTGGCCCTCCGCGCGACGCGGCGACGCATCTTCACCAGCGTCACCCTCCCCGGGGCCCGCTACGGGCTCATCAGCGCCACCTTCGTCGTGTTCACCACGGTGATCACCGACTTCGGCGCCCCCAAGGTCATCGGCGGGCAGTACAACGTGCTCGCCACCGACGTCTACAAGCAGGTGATCGGCCAGCAGAACTTTCAGATGGGCGCGGTGGTGAGCACGATCCTCCTCGTCCCCGCCGCCCTCGCCTTCTTTGTCGACCGCATGGCCCGCCGACGCCAGGTAGCGCTGCTCTCGATCCGGGCCGTGCCCTACCAGCCCACACCGCACCGCGCCTTCGACGGGGCGATGCTGGCCTACTGCGCCGTGATCGGGGTCCTCCTCCTCGGCATGGTGGCAGTCTCCCAGTACGCGGCGCTGGTGAAGTTCTTCCCCTACAACTTGAGCTTCACGCTGGCGCACTACGACTTCGACCGGAAGGGCGGCGGTGGCTGGAGCTCGTACTACAATTCGATCCGGCTCGGGCTCCTGACCGCGGTCGTCGGCACCGTGGTCGTGTTCGTGGGCGCCTATCTCGCCGAGAAGGGCCGCGGCTTCCTGGCCGGACGCGCTGTGTTCCAGTTCCTTGCCATGCTCCCGATGGCCGTGCCCGGCCTCGTCCTCGGCCTCGCGTATATCTTCTTCTTCAACGACCCCGCCAACCCGCTCAACGGCCTCTATCGCACGATGGCGATCCTCGTGATCAACACGGTCGTCCACTTCTACACCGTGGGCCACTTGACTGCGGCCACGGCGCTCCGGCAGATGGACCCAGAGTTCGAGACCGTCGCCGCGTCGCTGCGGCAGCCCTTCTACAAGACCTTCTGGCGCGTGACGGTGCCCGTGTGCCTGCCCGCCATCCTGGACATCGGCATCTACCTCTTCGTCAACGCCATGACGACAGTGTCCGCGGTGGTCTTCCTCTACGGCCCCAAGACCGAGCTCGCCTCGGTCGCGGTCCTGAACATGGACGACACCGGCGAGGTCGCCTCGGCGGCGGCGATGGCCATGATGATCTTCTACACTAACGTCGGGGCGCGGACGCTCCACGCCGCCCTCGGTCGATGGCTCGAGCGCCGCACGCAGGCCTGGCGGAGGGGGGCGGTCTGACGGATCAGGCGCGGGCCGTCATCATCGGCGGGGGCATCGCGGGATGCAGCATCGCCTATCACCTGGCGGAGAAGGGCTGGACGGACGTGGTCCTCGTCGACAAGGGCGAGCTGACGAGCGGCAGCACGTGGCACGCCGCCGGGATGGTGACGCATTTCCATACCTCGCCCACGCTCATGCGGATGCGGCAGTACAGCATCGGTCTCTACCGGCGCCTCCAGGCAGAACCGGGCGCGGTGGAGCACTGGCATGAAGTCGGCAGCCTCCGTGTCGCCTCGAGCCGCGATCAGTGGAGCTTCCTCCGGCGTCAGGTGGGCATGGCGAGGGCCATCGGGCTCGACGCGGACACGATCTCCGTCGACGAGGCGCGGCGAATCTTCCCGCCCATGTCGTCTGCGGATCTCCACGGCGCGATGTACCTTCCGGGCGATGGCTGGCTCGACCCGAGCGGGGCGACCATGGAGCTGGCCGGCCGTGCCCGCCGGATGGGCGTGGCGATCCGCACCGGCGTGCGGGTCACGGGCATCGCGCGGACGCCACGGGGCGCCGTCAGTGCTGTCGAGACGGATCACGACAGGATCCGAACAGAGTGCGTGATCGACGCGGGAGGCATGTGGGCCGCGCAGATCGCGGCGATGGTCGGCGTCAGCATCCCGATCACCCCCCTGATCCATCAGCACCTCGCCACGAGGCCGCTCCCCGGCCGCGAGCTGCCCCGCAGGACGCCCTGCCTGCGCGATCCGGAGAACCTCGTCTACATGCGCGAGGAGGTCGGCGGGTTCCTCATCGGCGGCTTCGAGAAGGACCCGGTGGCGTGGTCGGTGGGCGGCGTGCCCTGGGACTTCACGCAGCAGCTGCTCCCGTCGGACTGGGATCTGTTTCGCGAGATCCTGGAGGGCGCGATCCGTCGCGTGCCGCTGCTCGCCGAGGCCGAGCTGGCCCACCTCGTCAACGGCCCCGAGGGCATCACGCCGGACAGCCGTCCCCTCCTCGGGCCCGTCCCCGGCGTGCCCGGGTTCTGGCTCGCGGCCGGGCTCTCGCACACGGGCTTCGGCGCGGGCGGCGCGATCGGCCACATCCTCGCCGAGTGGCTCGTCAACGGTGAGCCGCCGTACGACGTGACGGAGCTCTCCGCGCGGCGTTTCGGGCCCGTGTACGAGGACCGCGCGTACGCCGCGGAGCGGGCGCGAGAGTCGTACAAGTATTACTACACGCTACGCTATCCCCACGACGAGAATGAGTGGGCGCGAGGTCGGCGGCTCGGCCCCCTCGACGCGCGGCTCGCGGAGTCGGGCGCAGTCTTCGGGGAGAAGAACGGCTGGGAGCGCGTCAACTACTTCGAGCCCGGCGCGCCGGGCCGCCGCGCGGGGGCGGACCAGCGGCGCTGGAGCTGGGGGCGCCCGGCCTTCTTCGAGCGTGTTGGCGAGGAGCACCGGGCGGTGCGGGAACACGCCGGGCTGTTCGACTTCACCTCGTTCGGCAAGCTCGACGTGAGCGGGCCGGGGGCGCTGGCGCTGCTCCAGCGACTGGCCGACAACGACATCGACCGGCCCGTCGGGAGCGTCGTCTACACCCAGTTCCTGAATCCGCGCGGGGGGATCGAGAGCGACCTGACCGTCACCCGCTGGGCCGATGAGCGCTTCCGCGTCACCACGGGCAGCAACTTCGTCGCGAGCGATCTCGGCTGGATCCGGATGCATCAGCCCGAGGACGGGACGGTGGACGTGCGCGACGTCACCGACGAATTCGCGTGCATCGGCCTGTGGGGCCCGGAGGCGCGGCGCGTGCTCGAAGCGGTCACGTCGAGCGACGTGTCGAACCGGGCCTTCCCGTACATGAGCGCCCGAGAGATCGACATCGCCGGCGCGCGGGTCTGGGCGCAGCGAGTGACGTACGTGGGCGAGCTGGGGTGGGAGTGCTATGTCCGCAATGATCACGCCGTCGGCGTGTGGGATGCGCTGCTGGGCGCCGGCCGGGGGCTCGGCATCCGGTCCGCAGGATACAAGGCGGTGGACTCGCTCCGGCTCGAGAAAGGATATCGCTACTGGAGCACTGACCTCACGCCGGCGGAGAACCCGTACGAGGCCGGTCTCGGCTTCTGCGTCCGGCTCGGAAAGGGAGAATTCATCGGGCGCGA
>WNFP01003273.1_pt1 | contig 13323 bp, 13 predicted proteins | sample 5400201 | NCBI WGS metagenome assembly WNFP01 (sample SAMN13153355, study PRJNA577476) | soil metagenome | isolation source: 115 cm saprolite under Madrone tree | place: USA:California | collected 2016-06-14
CGTGTGCAGGTTCTTGACAGGTGTCGCGGGCCGATCACCAGGAGCGTTCGGATCGCCGAACAGGCAGCCCCGGCAGCGAATGGCCCTGGCGCGACCCTTGCTAATTGTGCGCCAAACCCCTGCTGAGGATCTCCATGTTCCGCTTTTCCTGGGTTCTGGTGCTGCTCTGGGTGGGACCCGCGGGAGCGGCGACGCGCAGCTTTCCCATCGACTCGAGGACCAGCATCGTGCAGATCCACGTGGGCAAGACCGGACTGGGCAGCTTCGCCGGCGGTCACGAGCACGAGGTCATCGCTCGCTCGCTCCAGGGAGAAGTGGCCGCCGACTTCGAGGACCTCTCGCGCTCTTCGGTGGACGTGACCTTCGATGCGAGGTCGCTGGCGGTGCTCCCCCAGGGCGAGCCCGAAGGCGATGCCCAGAAGGTCGAGCAGGCGATGAAGGGACCCCAGGTGCTGGACGTGGCGAAGTTCCCCAGCATCCGCTTCCGCTCGCGGCTGGTCACTGGAAAGCAGCTGCCCACGGGCTCGTACGAGCTGCGGATCACGGGAGACCTGTCGTTGCACGGCGTCCTGCATCCGTTGGTGGTGCCGCTCCAGGTCGAGGTGCGCGGCAATGCGCTGACGGCGATCGGCAGGGTGGGGGTGAAGCAATCGGACTTCGGCATCCAGCCGACGTCGGCGGCGGGCGGGCTGGTGCAGGTGGAGGACGAAGTGACGGTGACGTTCCGGATCGCGGCGCGAGAGGGAGCTTGAGTTGCCGGACGACAGCGCCGGGCTTTCCAGGTCATCCGATCCGAGCTACATGGAGGGCCCTTGGCAGTCGCTCGCCGAAGCAGCGACGGAGCTGGCAATGGACACGGGCGTCAGCGAATTCGCCGGCCTGACCGTGGAGCAGGACGGCATCGATCAGGACGCCGTCACCGCACAGGGGCGCTACCGCGACCTGGTGAACTCCGTCGACGGCATCGTCTGGGAAGCGGAGTTGCCCAGCTTCCGGTTCTCGTTCGTGAGCAAGCAGGCGGAGCGCATCCTCGGCTATCCCATCGAGCGCTGGCTGTCGGAACCGGCGTTCTGGGCCGATCACCTCCACCCCGACGATCGGGAGTGGGCGGTGCGTGCCTCTCAGACCGCCGTCGCGGAGAAGCGCGACCACGACTTCGAGTACCGGATGATCGCCGCCGACGGCCACGCCGTCTGGGTGCGAGACCTGGTCACGGTGGTGTTGCACGGAGACCGCCCGACCCGGCTGCGCGGAGTGATGGTCGACATCACGGAGCGCAAGCGCGCCGAGGAGGAGCGCCGCGCCCATCTCTGGTTCTTCGAGAGCATGGATCGGATCAACCGGGCCATCCAGGGCACCAACGATCTCGAGCAGATGATGAGCGACGTGCTCGACGAGGTGCTCTCGGTGATGGATTGCGACCGCGCCTGGCTGGTCTACCCCTGCGACCCGGACGTGAAGTCGTGGGAAGTGGCGATGGAGCATACCCGGCCGGAGTTCCCCGGGGCCCTCGCGCTGGGCGGCATCATCCCCATGGATCCGGAGGTCGCCGCGGTGTTCCGGACGGCGCGAAGCAGCAGCGGCCCCATCCGATTCGGTCCGGGGACCGAGCGTCCACTACCCGTCGACGTGGCGAGCCAATTCAAGATCCGCTCGCAGATCTCGATGGCCATCTACCCGAAGGGAGACAAGCCGTATCTGTTCGGGCTGCACCAGTGCTCGCATGCGCGAGTCTGGACGCCGGAGGAGGAGCGCCTCTTCCAGGAGATCGGCCGCAGGCTGGCGGACGCGCTGACCTCGCTCTTGATGCTCCGCAACCTGAGGGAGAGCGAGGCGAGGCTGGAAGAAGCCCAGCGCATCGCGCACGTCGGCCATTGGGAACGCCACGTCGAGGAAGGCCTGATCACCTGGTCGGACGAGACCTACCGGATCTTCGGGCTCGTGCCCCAGGAACGCCGGATCGACGTCGCCGCCTTCCGGGCCCTGATCCATCCGGAGGACCGCGAACGGGTCCTCCAGGCTGCGTCGGACGCGGCGCGCGGCGGGCCCCGCTACGACGTCGAGTACAGGGTCGTCCGGCCCGGCGGCGAGGTGCGCATCGTCCACAGCCAGGGCGACGTTCGCGAGAACGAGGCGGGGGCGCCTTCGCGGTTCTTCGGGATCATCCAGGACATCACCGAGCGGAAACGGGCGCAGGCGGCTGAGTACCTGGCCGAGAAGATCTTCGAGAGCTTGCCCGACCGCGTCTCGGTGGTGGGAAGGGACTACCGATACCGGCGCATCAATCCGGCGTTCGAGCGCTATCTGAAGCTGCCCGCCCAGGCGGTGGTCGGGATGGACGTCAAGGACGTCATGGGGGCGGAGATCTTCGAGCAGAAGGTCAAACCGCGACTGGACCGGTGCTTCGCGGGAGAGGACGTCAGCTACGCGGATTGGTTCCCCGGCCGCGAGGGCCGGCAATATCTGGCGCTCAGTTATTCACCTCTGCGGCTCGACGCCGATCGGGTGGAGGACGCGCTGGTGATCGTCCGCGATCTCACCGACCACATGCTCGCGTCGGAGGCGCTCCGGCAAGCCCAGGCGGATCTCGCGCACATCAGCAGGGTGACCACCATGGGAGAGCTGACGGCGTCGCTGGCGCACGAGATCAACCAGCCGATCGCGGCCGCCGTCACCGACGCGAATGCCTGCCTGCGCTGGCTGTCGCGCGCCCAGCCGGTCGTCGACGAGGCCCGCGAAGCGGCCATGCGGATGACCAAGGACTGCCAGCGCGCGGCCGACATCATCAGCCGGGTGCGCCTGCTCTTCAGGAAGGGCGCCGCCCAGCGCGAGCCGGTGGACGTCAACGAGGTGATCGAAGAGATGATGGTCCTGCTCCGTGGCGAGGCGGGCCGGTACTCGATTCCGATCCACGCCGAGCTCGCTTCCGGGCTTCCCAAGGTCAAGGCCGATCGGGTCCAGCTCCAGCAGGTGTTCATGAACCTGATGCTCAACGGCATCGACGCCATGAAGGACAATGGCGCGGCCGGCCAGCTGACCATCACCTCCCGGCGCGGCGCGGCGGGCCAAGTGCTGTTCTCGGTCGCCGACACCGGCGTCGGTTTGCCACCGGAGCGGGCGGATCAGATCTTCAATGCGTTCTTCACCACCAAGCGCGACGGCACCGGCCTGGGGCTGCCCATCAGCCGCTCCATCATCGAGTCGCACGGCGGACGGCTGTGGGCCGCCGGCAATTCCGGCCGCGGCGCGACCTTCCATTTCACGCTCCCCAGCGAAGCCGAGGTGGGACCATGAACCCTGCAGGCGACGGAACCGTCTTCATCGTGGACGACGACGCGGGCATCCGCGCGTCGATCCAGGGACTCTTGAGATCGGTCGGGTTGCGGGCCCAGCCTTTCGCCACCCCGGAGGAGTTCCTCCGCAGCCAGCGGTGTGACGGGCCCAGCTGCCTGGTCCTGGACGTGAGACTCCCGGGGGTCAGCGGTTTGGACGTGCAGCATCAGCTGGCGGAGACCGGGGTGGAGCTGCCCATCATCTTCATCACCGGGTACGGCGACATCCCCATGACGGTGAAAGCGATGAAGTCGGGGGCGGTGGAGTTCCTCACCAAGCCGTTCCGCGAGCAGGACCTGCTCGACGCCATCCAGCAGGCGCTGGACCGCGATCGGATCGCGCGCCAGCGGCAGGAGGATCTGGCCTGCCTGCGCAAGCGTTACGGGACGCTGACCGCGCGGGAGCGCGAGGTGATGGCGCTCGTGACCTCGGGCATGTTGAACAAGCAGGTCGCTTCGGAATTGGGGACCAGCGAGATCACGGTGAAGATGCACCGCGGCCAGGTGATGCGGAAGATGCAGGCCGGATCGCTGGCCGAGCTGGTGCGGATGGCGGAGAAGCTCAAGCCGCCGCCGGCCTGACGCTTCCTTACGACCGCTGAGGAACGTCGATGTGCAGCTCGACGCGCCGGTTCTGGGCGCGTCCTTCCGCCGTCGCGTTGTCCGCGATCGGCTGGGCCGCTCCCGCTCCCTCCACCAGCATCTGCCGCGTGCCGACGCCGCGGCTCGCGAGCACGTCGCGGACCGCTTCCGCCCGGCGGAGCGAGAGCTGCTCGTTGTACGCCTCGCTGCCGCTCGAGTCGGTATGGCCCTGGATGCGGATGCGATCGTCGGGATACCGGGCGAGGATGTCTCCGAGCTTGGCGATCTGCTCGACCGCGGCCGGCTTGAGCACGGCGCTGTCGCTGCTGAAGAGCAGCGACGACTTGAGATTGACCAGGATGCCGTTCTGGGTGCGTTGCGCGTCCGCGACGGCCTTCAGCTCCTGGGCCTGCTTGTCGAGATAGTTGCCGATGGCGCCGCCGGCGACGCCGCCCACCAGCGCGCCGATGGCGGCGCCTTCCCAACCGCCCGCCAGCGCGCCCACCCCCGCGCCGACCGCCGCCCCGCCGCCGGCTCCGATCGCGGTGCGTTCGCCGGGAGTCGCGCAGGACGCGAGCGCCACGGCCAGGACCGCCACCATTCCGAATCGTCTCATGTCCACCCTCCTCGCGCGTGATCCAGGTTGGCGCGCAACGGATGGGGCATAGCGGCGGCGCTCCGGGCCGGCCACAGGAATTGGTATGCTGGACCGATGGAAGCTCCCAAGACGCTCAAGACGGTCGTGGTGCGGGGACGCGCCGGAGGGCTTCGACAAGACATCGAGGCCGGAGGACATCACCTCGTCTCCGACGAGCCGCTCGACCTCGGTGGAACCGATGCGGGGCCCACGCCCTACGATCTTCTCGTCGCTGCCCTGGGCAGCTGCACGGCGATCACGCTGCAGATGTACGCCCGGCACAAAGGATGGCCGTTGGAGGGCGTCGAAGTGCGCTTGACCCACGGGAAGATCCACGCCCGCGATTGCGCCGACTGCGAGACCAAGGAAGGGCGGATCGATCGGATCGAGCGCGGGATCGTGCTGCAGGGCGCCCTGGACGACGCGCAGCGGGCGCGGCTGCTGGAGATCGCGGACCGCTGCCCGGTCCACAGGACGCTCACCTCGGAGATCCAGATCTCGACCCGGCTCCTGTGAACCCGGTCGAGATCGGTCAGGGCGAGGCTTGGCTGACCGCGTTCGAAGTCTGGCTGACCGGGACCAGGTCGTCGCGGCGATTCTCCCGCCAGGCTTCTTCGTCGTGCCCCGGAGCGCGCGGCCGCTCCTTGCCGAAGCTGATGGTGACGACGCGGCTTGCCGGGAGTCCGAGATCGGTCAGGTACTTCTTCGCTGCGTCGGCGCGGCGCTGCCCCAGCGCCAGGTTGTATTCGCGCGACCCGCGCTCGTCGCAGTTTCCCTCGATCCGGATGGCCTGATCGTATCCCTGTTGCGCCAGGTCGAAGAACGCCTGAAGGGCGGCGCGCGTCGGGTCCCCGAGCTCGGCGCTGTCGAAGTCGAAGTAGATGCTCGCAGCCGCAAGCTTCACCGGCGCGGGCACCGGCGCGGCGACAGGCGGCGCGACTGGAGGTGGCGCCGGTTGCGCGATGACCTCCGCCGCGGCGGGGGCGGGTTGCGCGTGAGAGCAGGCGACGAGCAAGACCACGGGCACGGCGAGAAAGCTGACGAATCTCATTTTGACCCTCGAATGGTTGGCGCTTTCTGACGCTTGGACGTGAGAGCAAAGCCAATGCCAAGCGCGCGATCGCCAACCTGCTGCTCTAGCGACGGATGCAACGAGGGAGTGTCGGATTCGCGGAATCGGCTGTTCGCTCTCCGCACAGCCTGAAGTCGATCTCCTCACGGCTCGCGTGAGCATCGCGAGGCGGCACAGCCCCTGCAATGCCGCTCGACCATGGCTGTCGTCGCTCGCCAGCAGGCGCACCTCCGACTCGTTCGCGATGAGCCGCCCGAACCGTCGCCAGTCGAGATCCGTCCTCTGGCCGCCGGGATCAAGGGTGGCCTCGCCGGGGGATTGGCGATGGCGATCGTCTGGATGCTGCAGGGCGGGTTGAACGGACGGGGTGTCTGGTATCCGGTCAATCTGTTGTCCGCGGCCTTCTTCTCCGCCAGCGACACCGGGACCATGGGCGACCTCAGCCGGTTCCAGGCCGGCTCTTTCGTCGTGGCCGTGACCATCCAGCTGATCGGGTCCGTGGTCGTCGGGCTTCTCTACGTCGCAATCCTCCCGATGCTTGCCCGGCGAGGCGTGCTGGTCGCCAGGTTCGCCGCGCCGTTGCTCGGGTCGGCCCTGCTCCACAGCATCGTCGGGATCGTCAACCCGCTGCTCGATCAGCGCATCGACTGGTTCTGGTTCGTCGTTTCGCAGGTCGGATTCGGGATCGTCGCCGGGATCGTCATCTCCGGCGCGCTGAAGAGCCTCCCCGCTTCCGCTTGCGGCCCCCACGAGTGTCCGGGAGCCCGAGCATCGCGGCCGCCTCTGCGCGGGATTCCAGATCGCTGAGCAGTCCATCGTCGGACAGGTCGAGGGGGTGGGAGTGCTTCCAGTCGTGGTGCGCCACTTCGTGGAGCCGCTCCACCACGCCGTCGTCGCGCACCTCGATGCCCAGCTCGCGGCGGTCGTCGAAGCTGCCGGGAGTGAGGTTCATCGAGCCGACGATCGCCGCCACTCCGTCGGCGAGCAGCATCTTTCCGTGCAGGCGGAGATGCTTGAGCTTGTGGATCTTGATCCCCACGTCGTCCATGATCCGCAGCCCGCCGACGCCCTCGACGAGCTTGTCCTTCTTCAAGGTATGCGGCGGCCGCGCCATCACGTGGAGCTTCACCCCGCGCCGGGCGGCACGGACCATCCGCTCGATCACCACCGCGTCCTGGTACCGCTCGTTCTGGACGAACAGCGTGTGCCTGGCTTCGTCGATGAACCGGGCGACCCGGTCGCGGCCGCCAGGACACCAGATGAGGTGTCCTTCTGCGTCGCTCCGGAAGCTCTTCCGGCTCCAGTCGGCCTCGAAGCAGTCGATCACTTCCCGGACCTCGCGCCCGTGGGACGTCGCTACCGCGTAGTCCCGGGTCTCGGTGAGGTTCTTGGTCGCCCAGTTGAGCGACTTCACGAACGCGGTGTGATCGTCCACAACCATCGACTTCTCGTGCGTGAGGCTGAACGCCGGGCTGGCATCGGTCACATCGACGCCAGCATCTTGCAGCTTTTTGCGGGTCTCCTCGTTGTCCTCCTCTCCGCTCTTGCGGGCCGGATTGAGCATCACCCGCACCTTGACGCCCCGGCGGCGGGCGGCGACGACGGCCCGCAGGAGCGCCGGGGACGAGAAGACGAACATCTTCACCCGCAGCGATCTCTTCGCCGTCCCGATGGCGTCGAGGATCGGCTTGGCGGAGTCGTCAGGAAGGACGAGCAGCGACCGGGATGACATTCCGCCTCCTCGGCTGCAAGGCGATGCATGGGGTTCCGGGCCGGTCGCCCTCACCGGCCTGGATCCGGTGCAGCTCGGCGTAGATTCCGCCGAGCGCCACCAGCTCCTCGTGTTTCCCTTGCTCCGCGACCCGGCCGCGCTCGAGGACCAGGATGGTGTCCGCGTCGCGGATGGTGCTCAGGCGGTGGGCGATGGTGATCACGGTGCGCCCCTTCATCAGGCGCTCCAGGCCTTCGACGACGAGCCTCTCGGACTCCGAGTCCAGGGCGGCGGTGGGCTCGTCGAGGATGATGATGCAGGCGTCGCGGATGAGCGCGCGGGCGATCCCGATGCGCTGCCTTTCGCCGCCGGACAAGGTGAGCCCCTTCTCCCCCACCGCGGCATCGTACCCCTTCGGCATCCGGCTGATGAACTCGTGCGCATTGGCCAGCTTCGCCGCCTCCACGATCTCCGCCTGGCTGGCGCCGGGCCTGCCATAGGCGATGTTGTCGCGCACGGTGCCGCGGAAGAGGACGGTGTCCTGCAGCACGAACCCGATCTGCTCGCGCAGGCCCTGCAGCTTGTAGTCGCGGACGTCGACCCCGTCGATGGTCACCTTCCCGGAGGAGACGTCGTAGAACCGGGGGATCAAGCTGACGACCGTCGATTTTCCCGTGCCCGTGGCGCCGACGATTCCCACGAACTGGCCGGCGGCGATGGAGAAGCTCAAGTCCTCGAGCACGGGGGCCGCGCGATCGTAGGCGAACGCCACGCCGTCAAACCGCACCGCTCCCGCGAGCCGTCCCGGCTGGCGCGCGTCGGGCCGCTCCGGGATGCTCATGTCGATCTCGAGGATGCCGCGGACGCGCTCCACGCCTACCGCCGCCTGCGCGATGGTGCCGCTCATCTTCGCCAGGTCCTGCACCGGCTTGAAGAACTTCCCCAGGTAGGCGAGGAAGACCGTGAGCGATCCCGCCGTCATCGCCGAGGAGAGGACCAGCGACGCTCCCCGCCAGAGCACGAACGCGGTGCAGCACGAGACGGCCACACCGACTACGGGCGAGAGGAGCGACTTCACGCGGCGCGCCTTGAGCGCGGCCTCGACCGCTTCGTGGCTGGCGTCCGCGAGGTGCTTCTCCTCCAGGTCCTGCCGGCCGAACGCATTCACCACCCGCATCGACTCCAGGCCCTGCTGCACGACCTCCAGGAGCTCGCTCTGCCGGCGGCGAACTTCTCGCGACGCCTTCTTCACGGCCCGCCTGAAACGGGCCACGAAGAGCAGCAGGAAGGGCGCCACCGCGACCGCGACCAGCGCGAAGTCCCAGTCGAGCCAGAACATCACCGCCAGCATTCCCGCGATGGCCAGGATGTCGATGACGATGCCCAGCGTGGAGGAGGAGGCGAAGCCCTGGATGGTGTCGATGTCGTCAGAGATGGTGCTGAGCAGCGCGCCGGTCGGATGGGTGTCGTAGTAGGCGAGCGAGAGATGCTCGAGGTGATGGTAGACGCGCACGCGTAGATCGTTCGCCACCCATTGCCCGACGCTCTCGGTGAAGTAGTTGTCGAAGTACGAGGCGAGCGCGCCGAGCGCCGCGATGAGGACGGTGGCGATGGCGGCCACCGCCGCGATCCGGACCACGCCCTCGCCGGGGATGAAGCTCGCCGCCGCCGCGACCCAGCCGGGCGCCGCGCGTCCGTCGATCACGTTGTCGAGGACGATCTTCAGCGGCCAGGGCGCGAGAAGGCTCATCGCGGTCTCCACCGCCGTCGCGGTCAGGATGACCGCGAGCCACCCGCGGTAAGGCCGGAGCAGCTCGGCGATGAGCGGGCCCATGCCTCCGACTCGGACGCGCCGGTCCGATCCGCTCTCGCTTGCTCGCGCCACCCCTCTCAATGGATGCGCGACCGCGGACCTCGTTTCAGGATGATCCCGGCCGGACAGCCCTGTTGAAGGACGCAGCAGCAGATCGACGGGTTCCCGGCCAGGAGCGGCGTTTCGCCGCGGCGCGGGCGAAGCCTGGGTTGGCACAGCCCATGCTTTACCTGGCTATCAGGAGGCTGGAGATGATCGCCGGGGTCGTGACGACGAAGGACGTGCTGTTGAACTGGCCGACCATCGTCCAGGACTTCGGGCTCCGCACCTGGTTGAGCTGCTGCAAGGCGGTCCTCACCCGCCGGCGCACGACGTTCCTCGAGCTGGTGTGGTGCGAATGAAGCGGTCGCTCGACTTCGTGCTCAAGGCAGCGACCGCCGCGGTCTACGTCCTCTGCGTCGAAGGGCTGGCGCGACTCTGCCAACGGGAGAACCGGATGGACAAGCGTACCCCTTCCCGGCACGCGCGGCTGCGCGTGCGGCGTCAGGCCCATTCCAAGCGCGTGATCTTCGCGGTGGAAGGAACGCTCGACGAATTCTGCGCCCGGATGCTCGCCTGCTCCGTCGAGCAGGTGCCCGCGTCCTCGACGGCGGTGATCGATCTCAGCGAGGCCACGCCGATCCAAGGTGAAGCCCTCACGGCGTTCTCGCGCATCTTCGCGGCGGGCCGGCGGGTGCGCCTGCGCGGCCTGGGCGAAGACCACTACGGCCTGCTCTCGCCCTCGCCAGCTGCTGCGTAGCTCGTGTCCGGGCTGCGCCCGTCGGACCACCGTCCGACGCCGTGAGCTCATACAAGTAGTAAGCGAAGCGCGGCCCTCTTCGAGCGAAGTCGAAGTTGAAGAGGGGGAGGTGAACCGATGGAAACCGAGACGCGCAGGACCGGTATCGATGTCGTTGGTGACATGGCGGCCTGGGGCGCTCATTTTTGCCTTTTCTACGAGACGAAGGAGGACCTCCTCGACACGTTGATCTCCTATTGCAAGTCGGGGTTGGAAAGCGGCGAGTTCTGCCTCTGGATCGTTGCCGAGCCCTTGACGATCGACGAAGCAAGAGACGCCCTGAAAGAGGCGGTGCCTGACCTCGATCGATACCTCGCGGGTTCCCATCTGGAGATCGCGTCGGCGGGCAACTGGTTTCTGCAGGGTGGCACATTCGATGGCAAGAGAGTGACGGACAGTTGGTATGAAAAACTCGCTCGCGTATCGGCCAGAGGCTACGCCGGCGTGAGAGTCACCGGGGATGTGACCTGGCTGACGAAGAAGGACTGGAGCCACTTTTGCGATTATGAAGATGGTCTCAACGAGGTGATCGGGAATCGGCGCCTCGCCGTTCTGTGCACGTACCCGCTCGAGCGGTGCGGGGCTCCTCAGATCCTGGATGTGGTGCGGACGCACCAGTTCGTCCTCGCAAGGCGACACGGGAGGTGGGACGTTCTCGAAACCGCCGCGCTCAAGCGAGCCAAGGCCGAGCTCAACCAGCTCAATGAGGAGCTCGAACGGCGCGTCGTCGAACGGACGAGCCAGCTGAGCCAGGCCTCGGAAGCACTGCGCCAGGTGCAGGGGGATCTCGCGCACGTCAATCGCGTCACGACGATGGGGCAGCTGACGGCCTCCATCACCCACGAAGTCATGCAGCCGATCACGGCGGGAATCACCAACACCCAGGCGGCCTTGCGCTGGCTGGGCGCCCAACCGCCGAATCTGGAGGAGGTCCGGGAGGCGCTCGGTCGTGCGATCCAATCGGGCAATCGAGCGATCGACGTCATCGGCCGGATCCGTGCCCTCATCAAGAAGGCGCCACCACGGAAGGATCCCTTCGAGATCAACGAAGCGATCCTCGAGGTGGTTGGTCTGATCCACGGCGAAGTCGTCAAGAACGACGTCTCGGTGCGGACGCAACTCGCGGAGGCCTTGCCGCCGATTCAAGGAGATCGAGTCCAGCTTCAACAAGTGATCCTCAACTTGATCGTCAACGCTGTCGAAGCGATGAGCAGCGTCACCGAGGGATCGCGAGAGTTGCTCATCGGGACGAGGAAAGATGGGTCGGGCGGGGTGCTCGTCGCGATGCGGGATTCCGGCCCGGGACCGAGCCTGGAGGATTGTGACCGCCTGTTCGACGCCTTCTACACCACCAAGCCCGCCGGGATGGGCATGGGCCTCTCGATCTGCCGTTCGATCGTCGAAGCTCACGGCGGACGGATCTGGGCCTCGCGCGACATCGGCGGCCCGGGCGCAATCTTTCAGTTCACCTTGCCTGTCGAAGGGACTGCGCACCAAGCTGCCTAGCGCAGAATCCGGGTTCGATCAGGCGGCGTCCGCGTGCTTCTCGCCGTTCGCAGGGGCTGTGGCGGCTTCGGCCGGCGCTCGTTCTCCCCGTAGCCGCTCGACGAGCACGAACAGCATCGGGATGACGAAGATGGCGATGGCGGTCGCCGCCAGCATGCCGGAGATGACTGCCGTCCCCATGATGCGCCGGGAGACGGCGCCCGCGCCGGAAGCGATCCAGAGCGGCAAGAGACCGAAGATGAAGGCGAACGAAGTCATCAGCACGGGGCGGAAGCGGAGCTTCGCGCCTTCCAGCGCGGCGTCGATCAGCGGCTTGCCCTGCTCCATCTCTCCCTTGGCAAACTCGACGATGAGGATGGCGTTCTTCGCCGCCAGCCCGACCAGCATCACCAGGCCGATCTGACTGTAGACGTCCAGCTCGTACTTGCGCAGGAGCAGGCCGGCAAGCGCGCCGAACACCGCGATGGGCAGGGACGCCAGCACGCTGAAAGGCAGCGACCAGCTCTCGTACAAGGCGGCGAGGATGAGGAACACGCAGACCAGCGAGAGGATGAAGGTCTGCGTGCCCGTGCCGGCGGCCTTCTGCTGCTGGTAGGAGAGGTCCGCCCACTGGTAGCCCATCTCGCGCGGCAGCACCTGGTCCGCCACCTGCTCGAGCGCGCGCATCACGTCGTCCGAGCTGTATCCGGGCGCGGGATTGCCGATCAGCTGCGCGGCGCGGAACAGGTTGAAGCGATTCGTGAACTCCGGACCATACACGCGCTTGGTCGTCACGAACGCCGAGAGAGGGACCATGTCGCCCCTGCCGTTGCGCACGTAGTACGTCGACATGTCGTTGACGTCCTGCCGCTGCTCGCCCTCCGACTGGAGGAACACCCTCCATTGGCGCCCGAAGCGGTTGAACTGGTTGATGTAGGCGCTGCCCATGAACGCCTGCATGGTCTGGTAGACGCTGCTCAAGCTGATGCCTTGCTTGAGGACCTTGTCGCGGTCCACTTCGGCATAGACCTGGGGCACGGCGGCGCGGAACACGGTGTTGATCGATCCCACCTCGGGCCGCTTCCTGGCGGCCGCCATGAACGCCTCCAGGTTCTTTTGCAAGAAGGGCACGTCGGCGCCGCTGCGATCCTGGATCCACATGGAGAAGCCGCCCGAGTTCCCCAGACCGGGGATGGCGGGAGGGGGGAAGCCGAAGGCGAACGCTTCGTTGATCCGGCCGAAGAATTGCCGGTTCAAGCGGGCGATCACCGCTTCGTCGGTGTGCTCCGCGCCGGGGCGTTCCGACCAGTCCTTCAGCGACACGAAGTAGAAGGCGCCGTAGGTCGCCGAGCTGAAGCTCAGCAGCGAGAAACCGGCGATCGTATTGTAGGACTGCACCTCCGGTGTGGCGGCCAGGATGGCGTCGATCTCCCGGCAGACGGCGTCCGTCCGCTCCAGCGAGGAGGCGTCGGGAAGCTGCACGTTGAGGAAGATTCGCTGGGGATGAAGCCGCTGGCCACCTTCTTGCCACCAACGCCGGCCAGGACCGTGAATCCGACCAGGATGGCGACCCCCAGGGCCGCCTTGCGCACCAAGAAGCGCGACGCCCGCACATATCCGCTGTTCGCCCGCCCGAACCAGCGGTTGAATCCGGCGAAGAACCGGCTGAGGAGTCCGGTGGACTCCCGTCGCGGGCGCAGGAGCATCGCGGAGAGGGCCGGCGACAGCGTCAGCGCGTTGAAGGCGGAGATGAGGACGGAGACGGCGATGGTGAGCGCGAACTGCTTGTTGAGCAGCCCGGTGATGCCGCTCATGAACGCCATGGGAATGAAGACCGCCGCGAGGATCACCGC
>WNFP01010478.1_pt1 | contig 13321 bp, 16 predicted proteins | sample 5400201 | NCBI WGS metagenome assembly WNFP01 (sample SAMN13153355, study PRJNA577476) | soil metagenome | isolation source: 115 cm saprolite under Madrone tree | place: USA:California | collected 2016-06-14
AGGCGCAGCGCGCGCACCTCCCGCTGCTCCACTGCCGCGGCCCGGTTGCACCGGGGGCATCCTCTCGGGGTCAGGGCATTCACCAGGATCGCCCCCGGCGAGGTGCCGAGACGGCGCAGGGCCTTCATCAGCCGCGCCGTCTCCAAGCGCGGCAACGCGGCGGGGCGGGTGACCACGACGAATCGGGAGCGGCTGCCGTCTCGCAGGAGATCTTGCAGCTCCCGCAGCTCCCGCGCGGTCTCCGTCAGATCGCGGGCCAGGCTTCCCAGACCGGTCACGCGCCGGTACTTCAGCTGGATTTTCAAGAGTACCTGGACCCATTCCCGGGCGTTCCCGACCAGCTCCAGCAGGCGCAGCGCGTGGCCGGTCGGGGCCGTGTCGACCACCACCACCTGGTACCGCCCGAGCGCCTCGATCACCGCGAGCAGGCCGAACAGCTCGTCGAGCCCGGGCGGCGCCAGATCGATCAGGTCCTCCATCACGGCCCGGTCGTAGGGCGCGTCGAGGGAAGCGCCGCCGCGCAGTGCCACGAACAGCTGCTCGACGGCGGCCCGGTACCGCTCCCGTCGCTGTCCGAACGCCCGCGCGGCGTCCAGCTCGCGCGCACCGAGGCGCGGCGCCATCTCCCGCTCCTCGTCGCCCACCGGCGAGCCAAGAACGTCGCCCAGCGAGTGGGCCGGGTCCGTGGAGAGCAGGAGGACGCGCGCTCCGCGCCGCGCGATGGCCAGCGCCGCGGCCGCGGCGGCGGTGGTCTTGCCCGTGCCTCCCTTGCCGCCGAAGAACAGGAGGCGCGTCCCCGGGGGCACGACGTCATCCGGCCACGGCGCGGGATCCTGCCGCCCTCCCGGAGATCCGCCCGCGGCTGCGGTGGGCGGCCGCGTCGTTTTCCCGCTCTTCTCGCCGGAGAGAATCCCCGCGACGGCGCCGAGGTCCCGGAGGCCTCTCGGCTCGCGGTCCTGTTCCGGCACGACGATCAGCGGCAGGCCGATGGCGCCCGCCTCGCCGAGCACCCGCGCCTCCTCGGCGCGCCGTGCCGAGCACAGCTTGCAAGGTCCGTCCGGCTTCGGGGTCGACCGATTCGCGATCAATCGCACGACGCGGAGCCCGGCGGCGCGCAAGGCGCCGATCCCGTCGCGCGACTCGGCGAGCGCCAGATCCTCGGCCAGCATCACCCAGTGGAGCTCCGCCTCCGGGGAGCGAAGCAGCGCATGCAGCTGCCCCGCCTCCTCCTGCAGCTCCTCGATCAGGGCGTCCGCGGCGTCGCGCCGGACGGAGCCGCGCAGCGCCTGCGCGAGCGCGCGGTGCTTCGCCTGCAGGTCGTCGAGCACCTGGGAGAGCTTCCCCAGGGTGGCGGGCATGGACAGCAGCCGCAGCGTGTGCCCGGTGGGCGCGGTGTCGACCACCACTTCCTCGAAATCGCGCGAGAGCCGGCGCAGCTCGACCAGGCCGACCAGCTCGTCCACCCCCGGCAGCGAGAGCCGGAAGAGCGAGTCGATGTCCTCGTCGTCCAGGTACGTGCCGCGCGAAGCGATGACGCGCAGCAGCCGCTCGCGCGCGCCCAGCCAGCGCGAGAGCGCCCGGTCCGCGTCCATCTCCGTGGCGAAGAGCTTTCCCCGCACCGGCCGCGGAGCGGCGGAGAGGCGCTTCCCCAGGGCGTCGCCCAGCGAATGGGCCGGATCGGTGGACACGAGAAGGGTGCGGGCGCCGTCTCGCGCGAGCGCGAGCGCCGCCGCCGCGGCGCAGGTCGTCTTCCCCACGCCGCCCTTGCCCGCGTAGAAGCGGAACATCACTCCTTCTCGAACCTCGTCGTCGCCTCGACCCCGGTGACCTTGTATTCCCCCGGCCTGGCCTGCTGCGCTTCGCCGAGCTGCCGCTCGCGCATCTCGCGCAGCCGGGCGAGGATGTCCGCCTCGAAGGAAGCGAACTCCTTCTCGGTGATCTCGCCCAGCTCGAGCCGCATCTGGGCCGCGAGCAGCTCCTCGCGCAGGCGCGAGTCGTCGTTCAGCTCCGCGTCCACCGCCGCGGCGACCTTGCCGAGCACGAACTTGATCCCGGAGACCAGCAGCCGATCGACGATCAGCACCCGCTACTTCTCCTTCGCCCGTTCCAGCTTGAGGCGGATGTTGACGAAGTTGTACGGCGGCCAGGGCCCCGTGTACTTGAAGGTCAGCTTGTCGAACCGGGCGCCGATCTCCTTCACCCGCTGATCGAAGGCCTGCTCCTTGTCGCGCGAGACGAGGAAGGCGGCGTTCATGATCATCTTGTCGCCGATGGGCTTGTTGGCGCGGGAGGCCACCGCCACGTCGCGGAGCGCCTCGAAGACGTCCGCCACGTACTTCTCGGAGTGCGCCTGCAGGGCGGCGTCCACCAGGCGGCCGTACTGCATCCGGGCGAAGTAGGTGGAGCCCTTCTGCGCGGAGATCTCCTGCTTCAGCCGGCGGACGTCCTCGTCCTGGCTCTCGATCTCGCGCACCATCACCTCGCGATCCCAGAGGACCTTGAGGCCGAACTCCAGCTTGTCCTGCATCTTGTCGAGCACGTCGTGGAAGGCGTCGTAGGCGGAGCGCAACAGCTCGACGATGTCGTCGCTGGTCTTGAACACGGTCCCGAAGCTCATCGGGATCACCGTGTGCTTGCGCATCACCGTCTCGTTGACGCGCTCGTGGGCCAGGACGTTCTCCCGGGTGGGGTCGTGCACCTCGATGGGCGTGTCGCTCACCACCGCCGCGATGTCGCGATAGTTCACCGTGTGGACGTCGGCCGGTTCGGCGCCGATGCCCAGGGCCCCGAAGCGGAGCGGCTCGCTCGCCTGGATGATGCAGTACACGTACTTGCCGCGTCCGTCCGGCTGCTGCTGCTTGGCCCGTCCGCCGCGCCCGTCCGGGGCGGGCGGCGGCCGCGACCTGGCCGGCGCGGCAGGGCGTCCGGCCTTTTTTTCGGGCCGCCCCTTGCGACCGGTCTTCTTGACCTTCTCCATCCCCGGCATGCGTTACCTGGCTCCCTTGGCCTTGACGACGGCCGGTTTGCCCTCCGCCAGCATCCGGCGGATCTCGGCCACGAGTTGATCTGGAAGACAGGGCTTGGCAAGGAACGAATCGCACCCCGCGTCCTTCGCCCCCTTCGAGTGCCCGGCCAGCGCGTGCCCCGTGAGCGCGACGACCGGGATGCGGCGGGTGCGGTCGTCCGCTTTCAGCCTGCGGGTTGCTTCCCAGCCGTCCATGACGGGCAGCGACAGATCCATGATGATGATGTCGGGCAGGCGCTCCTGGGCCGCGTCGACCGCCTCCTTGCCGTTGCGCGCCTCGATCACGTCGTACCCGGAGAAGCTCAGGTACTCCGAATACATCTCCCGGTTGTCGGCGAAGTCGTCGACCACCAGCACCAACGGCTTGCGCGGGCTCTCGCTCACCTGCGCTCCCCCCTGCGCGGAATGACGAGTGTAAACACCGAACCTTCGCCCGGCTGCGACTTCAGCTCGATGCGGCCGTCCAGCATCTTGGCGAGCCGTCGGCAGATGGCAAGGCCGAGGCCGGCGCCCCCATACTCGCGGGTGACCGAATTGTCGGCCTGCCGGAAATCCTCGAAGACCTTCGCCTGATCCGCGGCCGCGATGCCGATGCCGCTGTCCTGGACAGCGATCCGCACCTCGCCGTTGTCATCTTCGCGCACCACTACCTTGACGTGGCCCTCCGGGGTGAACTTGATGGCGTTGGTGAGCAGGTTCAACACCACCTGCTTCACCTTCTGTCGATCCGAATAGAGCTGCGGGACCGGCTGCTGCAGATCGGTGAAGACTTGGAGCCTCGCCCGCTGGATCAACGGCTCCACCTCCGCGAACAGCTCGGCGATCAGCGCCCCGAGGTCGAAGTCCTCCAGGTGCAGAGGCATCTTGCCCGCCTCGATGCGGCTGATGTCGAGGATGTCGTTGATGATCGAGAGCAGGTGGCGCGCGTTCGAGTCCACCCGCAGGAGCTTGTTCCTCTGCGGGGCCGACATGTCGCCCGAGACGCCCTGCAGGAGCATGCTGGTGTAGCCGAGGATGGCGTTCAGGGGCGTGCGGAACTCGTGCGACATGTTCGCCAGGAACTGGCTCTTCAGCTGCGAGGCCTGCTCGAGCTCCAGGTGCTGGCGCTGCAGCAGCTCGTTGCGGCGGACCAGCTCGGCGGTGGCCACCCGCACCTTCTCCTCCAGCTGCTGGCTGGCGGCCTTGACCTGCTCGTACAGGCGCGCCTTCTCGATCGCCTCGGTCCGGTCGTGGAGGATGGTCACCACCGCCGTGACCTCGCCGTGCTCGCTGACCACGCTGCCGGCGACCGCCTCGACCGGGAGCGGCTGCAGCGTGACTGGATCGGTGAGCGAGATCTCGCCGCGGAAGCGCAGGCCGGTTCCGGTGAGGAAGAGGTTGGAGACGAACGAGGAGAAGTGCGCGTCGTTGCTGCGCACCGCCCGCTCCGCCTGGGCGGTCTCGTCGGACACCGGCGCGGTGAAGAGGCGCTCGGCGGGCGAGTTCATCAAGAGGATCTTGCCTCCGGGGTCGGTGACGAGGATGGGGTCGACCACCGAGTCGATGATCAGGTCCAGCCGGTCGCGCTCGGCCCGGACGTCCGCTTCCGCCACCTTCAGCCGGCGGAAGTTCTCCTCGATCTGCTCGGTGGCCGAACGCAAGTCGGTGACGTTGCGCAGGATGGAGACCACGCAGGTCCCCTCCCGCGGGTGCTGCACCACCGAGGAGAGCAGCTCGAAGAGCAGGTCCGATCCTTCCGAAGGCGAGACCAGGAGGAGCTCGCGGCGGGCGGCCCCGGACTCGTCGATGGCCTGCTGCGACAGCGCCGCGGAGAAAAGCATGTTGTTGAGCGTCACCGCCCGCTGCCGGCCCTCGCTCTGCCCCTCCTTGCTGGAGAAGAGGGCGTCGGCGCGCGCGTTGGAGATGATCATCCTCCCCTCGGGAGAGATCGGCCGCCCAGCGGGCGTCGGCCTCGCAGCGCGCGGGGGACACCAGGAGCAGACCCTCGCGCGCTTCCCGCTTGTCCGTCATCGGCAGCGGGATGGCGAGGAAGTCGCTGCGCCAGGCGTCAGCCGTGGAGCCGTTGCGCTTTCCCTTTGCCCCCAGGTTCACCGGCTCCCGTCCGGCGAGCGCGAACACCAGCGGATGATCGGGCTCCCCCAGCGCCAGGTGCAGCGATTCGAGCTGGACCTGCGAGACTCCGCTGGAGCAGACGTGCTGCAGGGTGCCGGACTCGGCGTCGATCAGCGCGCAGATGGCCTTTCGCGCTCCGGCGCGATCGGCCAGCCAGTCCACCGCCGCCCGAGCGCACTCCACCGCGTCCTCGGTGGTGAGCAGGACCTCGGCCAGCGCGAGCCGCGCCGCGGCTGCGGACTCGCGAGGGACTTCCGTCCCTCCGCGGCTCGGGTTGTGGACCATCGCACGCACGGTGGCCTATTCGCCCCGCCTGCGCCGCCGTTCGGTGGGCGCGCCCGAGGCGATCTGGGCCTTGAGCGCCGCGTTCTCGGCCAGCAGCGCTTCGTGCGTCTTCATGTCGATCCCCTTGGGCGCCGCCGCCGGGGCCTGACCGACCGCCTCGGAGTACTTGAGGTACGTGTCGATGGAGGCGACCACCACGCGCGCCTCGACGGTGATGAGGTCGATCCCGACCAGAGAGACGCGGACCCAGGCGTCGATGACGATGCCCTTGTCGAGCACGCGGTCGAGCACGTCGATGAGGCTGGTCCCGCCTGAGGCCCTCTCAACCGGCATTGGCAGACTCCTTCGTTGCTACGTTCCGTCGTTGCGGACGGTGGTCCTGCGCTTGGCCATCGGGGTCCTGCGGGTGAGCGACTCCACCTTGCGCTCGAGCAGCCTGACCTGCTTGCGTAGCTCTTCGTTCTCCAACTCCGCCTGGTGCCGTCCAGGGGCGAGATGGTGGTCGTACCGCCACCAATCGAGCCCGATCTGCTGCGCCTTGTCGATCGAGCAGACGATCAGGCGGATGCGGATGGTGAGGAGCTCGACCTCCGCAAGCGACACCTTGATGTCGCCCGCGATCACCAGCCCCTTGTCCAGGACCCGGTCGAGGACATCCACGAGGCCGCTGCTGTGATTTCGTCCGGGCTGAAGTTCCGATCCCATGGGCACTTTCCTTGTAGACCGAGGAGCGGGGCTCGGGGCAAGCCCACCGGGAACCCGGACCCGCAGTGAATAAATTCCGGCGTTGGATTGTGAACAATCCAATCCCTATCCTGCATTGGCGCGTCCCGGCCCAGGAGCTGCGGCCGCGCGTGCCCCCGCAGCTTTCCATCGACGAGCGCGAGGGCAGCGCGTGGGTCTCCATGACGCCGTTCACGCTGCGCAACGGCCGCCTGCGCGGGCTGCCGCCCCTGCCTGATTTCCACGAGCTCAACTTCCGCACCTACGTCACCCATCCGCGCGGCGGTCCGGGGATCTGGTTCTTCAGCCTCGACGCCGCGAGCGCGGTCGCGGTTGCGGCCGCGCGGCTCTCCGTCCGGCTGCCGTATTTCCTCGCGCGGATGGAGCGGGGCGAAGGTTGGTACCGGAGCCGCCGCGCCGTCGGCCGCGGCAACTTCGAGCTGCGCTACGCAAAGGGCAGGGAGCTCGGCCGCGCTCCGCCAGGGTCTCTCTTGGAGTTCCTGGTCCAGCGGTATCAGCTCTATTCGCGCGCCGCGGGACCGGCGCTCTGGCGCGGACCCGTTCGACACGAGCCCTGGCTGCTCTTCGAGGCGCAAGCATCCGAAGTGCGCGAGGACCTCTCCGCGGCGGCGGGCCTCCGGGCCCTCGGCCGGCCGGATTCATGTCAGTGGACTCCGGGAGTGTCCGTTGCGTTCGAGCACTTCCGCCTGGCGTGGAACGCCCCAAAGTTGAAAGCGCATGGACGCTCGCGATGAGAGCTGGTTTCGCAGATTCGCCTGCGGGGTCGCCGGTGCGGTCGGGACGCACTGGGCGTTCCTGGTGGCGCTCGCCGTGGTCCTCGTCTGGGCGGTCACGGGCCCCATGTTCCACTACTCGGACAGCTGGCAGCTGGTGATCAACACCGGGACCACCATCGTCACCTTCCTGATGGTCTTCCTCATCCAGTCGACGCAGAACCGCGACGGCAAGGCCCTGCAGCTCAAGCTCGACGAGCTGATCCGGGCGCAAAAATCGGCCCGGAACGTCTTCGCCGATCTCGAGGACGCGACCGAGGAAGAGCTGCGCGAGTTCGAGCGGGAGTTCAAGGCGCTGCGTGCGAGCGGCCGCTCCCACAAGAAGGCGGCGCCCGCTGCCGCGGAGAAGGCAACGAAGAGCTAATGCTGCAGGAGCGGGGCGATCCGGCGCAGGTCGCGGACGAAGAGCTCCAGCTCGCGGTGTCGGGTCTCGTCGTCCGGCGCTCGCAGGATCGACGAGGGATGGACCGTGGCCATCACCGCGGGCGCGAGCTCGTGCTGGAGGATCTGTCCACGCATCTGGGTCACCTTGAAGCTCCTCCCCAGCAGCGCCTGCGCCGCCGTCGCTCCCAGGCAGACCAGCACGTCGGGACGGATGACCTGCACCTCCGAGAGCAGCCACGGCTTGCAGGCGGCGATCTCGCGCGCGTTCGGCTTCTCGTGCAGCCGCCGCTTCCCCCGGGCCGTCCATTTGAAATGCTTCACCACGTTGGTCACGTACACCAGCTTGCGATCGATGCCGGCTTCCTCCAGCGCCCGGTCGAGGAGCTTTCCGGCGGGCCCCACGAAAGGACGGCCCACCTTGTCCTCGACGTCCCCGGGCTGCTCTCCGACGAAGATCGCGCGCGAGGTCGCGAGGCCTTCGCCGAAGACGGTCTGGGTTCCGGTCAGGTGCAGGTCACACGCGGTACAGCAGGCCGCGGCCAGGCGGAGGGATTCGAGCGTCGGCTTCGGGGGAATCAGCGGCTCAGCGGTCTCCATCTCCTGATGCGCCATTCCGTGAAGGTACGCACCTTGATCGCCTGATCCATGTCGGCACCAGCGGATACGTCTACGACCACTGGCGGCACGTCTTCTATCCCAAGGGGCTGCCGGCCAGGCGGTGGCTCGAGAAGCTCCCGCGCAAAGGGCTGCGGTACGCCGTCGAGTTCCGCAGCGCGAGCTGGTACTCGGAGGAGATCTGCTCGGTGCTCGACGCCCATGGCGCCGCGTTCTGCGAGCACGACCACTTCGGGCACGCCATCCGGGACGCGCTCGACCTGAGCGATCTACTGGGCGACCGGATACACTGCACGGATGCTGTTCGAGACGCGCGCGGGGCCCGTCCGGCTCCGCTGGAATGACCGCGGGCTGACCGCGATCGAGATGCCCGAGATGCGACCGCGCGAGCTGCGGGCGCAGCTCGCCAAGCAGAACGGGGAGGCGCCGGGGTTCGTGGCCGACGCCGCGCGGCTGCTGAAGCGGCACCTCGCGGGCGAGTCGCAGGATCTCGCCGGGCTGCCGTTGGATCTCTCGGTGCTCGCTCCCTTCCAGCGCGCGGTGTTCGAAAAGGTCCGCGCCTTGCCATCGGGGCGGACCGCGACCTACGGCGAGATCGCCGCGGCGTTGGGGAAGCCGGGAGCGTCCCGCGCCGTCGGTCAGGCCCTGGGCAAGAACCCCTTCCTGGTGGCCATCCCGTGCCATCGGGTCCTGGCGGCCGGCGGCGCTCCCGGGGGCTTCTCCGCCCCAGGCGGCGTGGTGACCAAGCAGCGCCTCTTGGCGCTGGAGGGGGTGGCGCTGGTGGTCGACCATGGCTTGCCGTTCGACCCGGTCGCGGCCGTCGAGCACCTGCGAGCCCGGGATCGCCGGCTGGCGAAATTCATCGATCGCGTGGGTCCCTTCCGGCTGCGGAAGGCCGAGCTGCAGAGCCCATTCGAGGCGCTCCTGGAATCGATCGTCTACCAGCAGCTCACCGGACGGGCCGCGGCGACGATCCTCGCCCGCGTGGTCGCCCTCTTCCATCCCCGCCGGTTTCCCCGGCCAGAGGACGTCATCGACGTCTCCGAGGAAAAGCTTCGGGGAGCGGGATTGTCGCGCTCGAAGACCGCGGCGCTCAAGGACCTGGCGGCGAAGACGCTGGACGGGACCGTGCCCGCTTCGGCCCGCGCGCTGGAGAAGCTCTCGGACGCCGAGATCGTCGAGCGGCTCACCGCGGTGCGGGGGATCGGGACCTGGACGGTGGAGATGCTGCTCATCTTCCGGCTGGCGCGCCCCGACGTGCTGCCGGTGACCGATTACGGCGTGCGCAAGGGACACGCCCGGGTGCGCGGGCTCGGCGAGCTGCCCTCGCCCAAGGAGCTGCTGGCGTTCGGGGAGCGATGGCGGCCGTATCGAACGGTGGCGAGCTGGTACCTCTGGCGCGTGCTCGACCTCTGATCGATCCCGGCTAGCGGTGGCGGGAGCTGCCCGCGGATCTCTTGCGGCCCAGGTTGGCGCTTCGCGATGGGATCAGGTCGACGCGGATCGTCGGGTCCGAAGGCTCCGCCAGCGGTCCCTGGTAGCGGAGGAACGCGGCGGGGCTGGAGCCGAACAGCCACACTTGTTGATCCGGCGCCTTGACGAACAGCTTGGCGATGGCGGGGACGTCAGGGTGGATGGTGTAGTGGTCCGCCGAGAGAGTCCGCCCGGCCATCCGCACGTTCTCCAGCCCCACCCGGATGACGTCCACGCTCGCGACCCGCGGCTTGGGCGTGAAGGCCACCACCTTGAGCTCGACTTTCTGTCCCGGCTCGAGCTCCGCGCGCAGCGACTTGATCACGGCGACGAACGCGATGCCCGCGAACGTCTTGCCGGGCTCGATCTCGACGTCCTCCTTCCAGCGCTTGTGCTGGTCGACACGCGTCGCCACCGCCTTGCGGGTGCGGAAGTCCACCTCGTATTCGCGCACCAGCCGGCCGTCGCGCCGCTCGGTCCAGTCCCAGCTCTCCTGCTCGATCTGCGGCGACAGGCGCAAGGAGGCGCGCTCGACGGTCGTGCGTCCGTCGGCGAAGTCGAACCGCGCCTCGATCTTCAGGATGCCGTCGCTGACTTCCTGCGTGTAGCGGCCGTCCGCGATGGCCGCGCCCGAGGCCACATCGATCAGTGAAGTGATGGCTTGCGCGTCGCCTTCGTGGACGTGAGGTGCGACGGCAAGGAACGCGGCGAGCAGCGGACCGGACATCCGAGAAAGCTGCGCACGCTACGGCAGGTCGAAAACCAGCACCTCGGCCGGAGCGGTTCCTTCCAGGGCGAGCTTGCGCTCGCCCGTCAGGGAGGCGCCGTCTCCGGCCCCCAGCTTCTCGCCGTTCAGGTCCACGGCGCCACGCGCCACCTGGACCCAGGCCCGGCGGCCCGGCTGCAGATCGAGAGCTGCGCGCTCGCCCTTGCCCAGCAGGGCTCCGTAGACCTTGGCCTCCTGGTTGATCTTCACCGAGCCCTCGCGCGCGTCGGGAGAGGCGAGGAGCCGCAGCTTTCCGCTCCGCTCCTGCGCCGGGAAGCTCTTCTGCTCGTAGCCGGGCTGGACGCCGGTCCGCTCGGGCACGATCCAGATCTGCAGGAAGTGCACCGGCTCGGTCTCCGAGGCGTTGTACTCGCTGTGCGCGACCCCGGTGCCCGCGCTCATGCGCTGCACGTCGCCGGGGCGGATCACGCCGCCGCCTCCGGTCGAATCCTTGTGCGCCAGCGCGCCCTGCAGCACGTAGGTGAGGATCTCCATGTCGCGGTGCGAGTGCGTGCCGAATCCCTGGCCCGGCTCCACCGTGTCGTCGTTGATCACCCGCAGCGAGCTGAACCCCATCTGCTCCGGATCGTAGTGGTCGGCGAACGAGAAGGTGTGCCAGGAATCGAGCCAGCCTGCCCGCGTGTGGAACCGCTTCGCGGCCTTGCGCAACGTGATCATGTGCTCCTCTGCCGCCGCCCGGCGGCCCGACCTTTGTCGGCGGGCGTGGGATGCCAGATTACCCCGGTCGATTCGGCCAGGGGACACCAATGATGGTGTCCCCCGTCGAGGTGAAAAGCACTGGGCCAGCGCGCGGGACCGGAGTTATCCTCTCTCGATGGTCAAGATCCAATACTGCGGCTCCTGAGGCTACAAGCCCCGAGCCGTCCGTGCGGCGGCTGCCTTGCAGCAAGAGCTCGGCCTCGACGCCGAACTGGAAGTCGGCTCGCCCGGATCGTTCATCGTCCTGGTCGACGGAGTCCCGGTCGCCGAGAAGAAGCTTCTCGGCTTTCCCACCGAGGACGAGATCGTCGCCGCGGTCCGCGCCAAAGTCGGGCGTTAAACGCCCGTCTCCTCCGGCTGTTGCGCCGGCTGCTGCTGCTGCTGTTGCTGCTGTTGCTTGGCCACTTCGGCGCGCACCGCGTTCATGTCCAGCTCGCGCGCCTTCTTGACCAGCTCCTCCAGCACGTTCTGCGGCAGCGCGCCCGGCTGCGAGAAGAGCAGCACCTTGTCCCGGAAGATCATGAGGGTGGGGATGCTGCGGATGTTGAATGCCGCCGCCAGCTCCTGCTCCTCGTCTGTGTTGATCTTGCCGAAAGTGACGTCCGGATTGGCCTCCGCGACCTTCTCGTAAGCTGGAGCGAAGGCCCGGCAGGGCCCGCACCAGGGGGCCCACCAATCGATCAAGGCGATGCCCCCGTTTTCAACGGTTTGCCGGAAGTCTTCCTTCGTGATCGTCACCACGCCCATGCCATCTCCTCGCCACGCTACGATGCAGCCAGCAGGCAGTAGGTTCATTCCTCCGGGGCGCCGCCGCTACGGGCCAGGTCCTCGGTCTTGATCCGGCCGGGATCCATCCCCCGGGCCCGCTTGGTCATCGTCTCCAGCAGCTCGTCGAACGAAGGGAGCTGGCCCTTGATGAACCGGAGAGGATTGATGCGGGCGACCACGAACGCCCTGAGGTAGGGCGAGGTCAGCCCACGCTCCTTGAGCTTCTCCACCGCGCCGCTGACCGCTTCGTCCAGCTCGAGGAGCTTGCGGGCGCGCTCCTCGCGGACGGCCACGGACTCGCGCAGCGGCCGTTCGAAGTACTGGTCGACCTTCTTCAAGGCGGGCGCATAGGCGCCTCCCGAGAGCCTGCCCTTCTGCTCGTAGGCGAAGCCGAGCGTCACCAGCGCCGGCTCCTCGAACTCCAGGGCGAAGTCGCTCTCCTTGCGGCCGCCGTCGAGCTCGGCGAGGTCGCGGTACATGCGGACGACCTCGAGCGCCTTCTCCCGCAGGTTGTGCGCCTTCTCGATGTTCAGCGCCAGGATCTGGTAGGCGACCTCGCGCTCGGGGACCACCAGCGCCAGGATCGCCTTCGCGCCCAGCTCCTTGAGGGCGGTCAGGCGGTGCCCTCCGTTGGGAGTCTTGAATCCGTCCTTCTCCCGCACGGCGATGATCGGGTCCAGGTAGCGCCGCGTCTTGTCCATGGCGCGGGTCAGCTTGAGGACGTGCGCGTCGGAGACGTCGCGCTGGAAGCTGGTGGGCTCCACCTTGTCGACAGGCAGGGCCGCGAAGAGCAGGGCGTTTCCGCCCAGCGGCTCCCGGTAGGCCGCCAGGACCGCGCCGCCGTCCGCCTCGACCTGGCCCGCCAGCTCCCGCAGCTCGTCCGGGATCGCTTCCAGCCGGAGCTGCGGCGGCGCGAGCTCGGTGGGCTTGAGCTTCACTCCCTTGCGGGCGCGCGGTTTCCCTGACTTCGTCACGGGACGCTTGCGGGCGGTGGGCATGGCGGCGGGAAGGTAGGCTATCCTCCAGCGCGATGGAAGCAGAGGCGCCCGGGCTCGACGACATCCGGACTGCGCGGCGCAGGCTGGCCGACTTCGTGGTGGAGACGCCGATCTGGGAATGGCAGGGCGACGAGATCGAGCGCGCCGCCGGGACCCGGCCGATCCTCAAGCTCGAGCTGTTCCAGCACGCCGGCAGCTTCAAGCCGCGCGGAGCGCTCTGCAACATGCTCTCGCTCAGCCGGGAGGAGCTGGCGCGCGGCGTGACCGCGATGAGCGCCGGGAACCACGCGATGGCGGTCGGGTACGCTGCCCGCGCCTTGGGGACCACGGCCAAGGTGGTGATGCCCAGGAGCGCCAATCCCGCCCGGGTCGAGGCCTCCCGGGCCTATGGCGCGGAAGTGGTGCTGGTGGAGGACGTGCACGCCGCGGTCACCCGGGTCCAGGAGATCGAGCGCGAAGAAGGGCGCACGGCGGTGCACCCGTTCGAAGGACCGCTCACCGCGCTGGGCACGGCGACCCTGGGTCTCGAGCTCTGTGCCCAGGCGCCCAACCTGGACGCCGTGGTCATTCCCATCGGGGGCGGCGGCCTCTGCGCGGGAGTGGCCGCGGCGGTCAAGCAGATCTCGCCCCGCACGCTGGTCTTCGGGGTGGAGCCGGA
>WNFP01006137.1_pt1 | contig 13320 bp, 8 predicted proteins | sample 5400201 | NCBI WGS metagenome assembly WNFP01 (sample SAMN13153355, study PRJNA577476) | soil metagenome | isolation source: 115 cm saprolite under Madrone tree | place: USA:California | collected 2016-06-14
AGAGGAGATGCAGCACGGCGTGCTCGATGCCGCCGATGTACAGGTCAACGGGCATCCAGTACTCGGCCGCTGCCCGCTCGAACATGCCCTGGTCGTAGCGCGGGGAGCAGTACCGGAGGAAATACCAGGAGGAGTCGACGAAGGTGTCCATCGTGTCGGTGTCCCGCCGCGCGCGGCCGCCGCACCTGGGACAGGTCGTGTTCACGAACGACGCGACCTCGGCCAGCGGCGAGCCGCCCTTGCCGCTGATCTGCACGTCCTCCGGCAGCACGACCGGGAGGCGGTCTTCGCGCTCCGGCACCATGCCGCACTTCTCGCAGTACAGGATGGGAATGGGCGCGCCCCAGTAGCGCTGGCGGCTGATTCCCCAGTCGCGAAGGCGGTAGTTGATCTTCGACCGTCCGATCCCCTTCGAGACGAGCCAGTCGATGGCCTTGCGCTTGGCCTCTTCCACCGTGAGGCCGTCCAGGAAGCCCGAGTTGACCTTCACGCCGTCGCCCACGTACGCCTGCGTGTCCTGCCACCCATCGGGGCGTTTGACCGTGGCGACGATGTCCAGTCCGTGCTGCTTGGCGAAGTCCCAGTCGCGCTGGTCCTCGCCCGGGACGGCCATGATGGCGCCCGTGCCGTAGCCCATGAGGACGTAGTCGGCGACGAAGAGCGGGATTTCCTTCGCGGTGAATGGATTGACGGCGCGCGCGTTGAGCCTGCTGGTCGTCCGTCGCCAGGTCGTCCACCAGCGGGTGCTCGGGCGCCAGCACCGCGTAGGTCATGCCGAACGAGGTGTCGGGCCGCGTCGTGAAGATGGTCACCGACAGGCCGGGGCGCCCGGCGATGGGCAGGTCGAACTCGGCGCCTTCGCTCTTGCCGATCCAGTTCTTCTGCATGGTCATCACGCGCTCGGGCCAGCCGGGCAGCCGCTCGCACCAGGCCAGGAGCTCCTCGGCATAGTCGGTGATCTTGAAGAACCAGCCCTCGATTTCCTTCACGGTCACGACAGAGTCGCAGCGCCAGCAGAGCCCGTTTTCGACCTGCTCGTTGGCGAGGACGGTCTGGCACGAGGGGCACCAGTTGACCTTGGACCGCCGCTTGTAGGCCAGGCCCCGTTCGAACATGCGGATGAAGACGAGCTGTTCCCAGCGGTAATAGGACGGATCGCACGAGGCGATCTCGCGGTCCCAGTCGTAGGACATGCCGAGACGCTTGAGCTGCGTCTTCATGTTGGCGATGTTCTCGTGCGTCCACACCGCGGGATGCACGCCGTTGTCGATCGCCGCGTTCTCGGCCGGCAGCCCGAAGGCGTCCCATCCCATCGGATGGAGCACGTTGTAGCCGCGCATCCACTTGAAGCGGGCCAGCAGGTCGCCGATCGTGTACACGCGCACGTGACCCATGTGGATGCGCCCGGACGGGTAGGGAAACATCTCGAGGCAGTAGTACTTCGGCCGGGAGGGATCCTCAGTGACGCGGAACTGCCCGCTGTCCTCCCAGGCCCGCTGCCACTTCGGCTCGATCTCTCGGAACGGATAGCGGTCTGCGCGATCTTCGCTGGCCATATTCCAATGGAGTTTCCCACACCTGGGAGAGAGGACGCAAGAAAGGCCCCCCGGGGGCGCGGGAACAACCCCCGGGGGAACGAGAGCCTACTGCTTCATCTTCAGATCCAGATTGATTGCCGCCGCGGCTTCCTTGGCCTTCGCCACGGACTCGGCGTGCTTGCCGGCCGCATGCAGCGCCTTGGCCTCGGCCGCCATCGCGGCCGCCTTCTTGGAAGCGTCGTCGGTCTTCCCGGCGGTCGCGTCCTCGATCTGCTTCACCAGCAGCGGGCACTGATTCGCGATCGCCGCGCCGGCCGTCGCCAGTACCAGGACCAGAGCCATCATGATCTTCTTCATGTATTCACCCCCTTTCGTGTCGTACGGTATCCGTACAACGTCACACAGTCTAACCCCGATCGGCCCCGGACGGTTCCTCCGCTTGAGGGGCCGGGTGAAAGAAGTCGTAGATGCGCTGGGCAAGCTTCGGGGAGACCTTGGGCACGGCGGCCAACTGGCCGACCGAGGCCGCGCGTACCGCCCGCGCCGATCCAAGGGTCTTCAGCAGGCTCGTCCGCAGCGTGGGACCAACTCCCGGGATTTGGTCCAGCACGGAGCTGATCGTCCGCCGCGCGCGGAGCTTCTTGTGGTACGTGATGGCGAACCGGTGGGCCTCGTCCCGGATCTTCTGAAGCGCCTGCAGAGCGGGCGAGGTCAGGTCGAGGACGAGCGGCTCGAGCCGGTCCGGCGTGTAGACCTCCTCCGCCCGCTTGGCCAGCGAGGCCATCGGCACGTAGTCCAGGCCGAGGGCCTCGAGCGCCTTCAGCCCCGCGCCCAGCTGGCCTCGCCCCCCGTCGAGCAGGATCAGGTCGGGAAGCGCCCCATCCGTCTCCAGCACGCGGCCGTAGCGCCGGCTGACGACCTCGTGCATCGCGGCGAAGTCATCCGTGCCCACGACGGTCCGGATGCGATAGCGCTTGTAGTCGTTCTTCTTCATCTCACCATCCTGCCAGACCACCATGGATGCGACCGTCTCGCCGCCCTGGAAGGTCGAGATGTCGAAGGCTTCGATGCGGTGCGGGGACTCTGGCAGCCCGAGCGCGCGCTGAAGCTCGTCGAGCACGGCCTGCGTGCGGTTTCCGCGCGAGAGGAGATGGCTCTGCAGAGCCAGCGCCGCGTTCTCCTCCGCCATGGCCACGAGCTCGCGCTTCCTTCCCCGCTGGGGCGCGACGACGTCCACCCTTCCCCCGCGCCTCCCGGTCAACCATTCCGCGGTCAGTGCCGCCTCGGGCACCTCTTCGGACACGAGGATCTCCGGCGGTGGAACCACCTCGCGAGCATAAAACTGCCTGAGGAAGGCGGAGAGCACCTCCGCGTCGGTCGCCTCGGCGAGGCGGTCGAAGAAGAAGGACTCCCGGCCGAGCAGGCGGCCGCGGCGCACGAAAAAGAGCTGCACGCAGGCGTCCCTGCCCTGGCGGACCACGCCGACGATGTCCTGGTCGCTGTCCTCGGTCGAGATGATCTTCTGCCGCTCACGGACCGTATTGAGCGCCTGGACCCTGTCGCGCAGCCGGGCCGCCACCTCGAACTTCTCCTCGGTGGCCGCCGCCTCCATCTGCGCGGTCAGCTCCTGCGCCAGGCCGTCGTTCTTGCCCTCGAGAAAACGCTCCACGTCCTGCACCGTCCGGTCGTACCCCTCCCGCGTTTCGAGCCCCGTGCACGGCGCGTTGCAGCGGTGGATGTAGTACTGCAGGCACGGGCGGGCCTTCCTGCCGTCGATCTTGATCCTGCAGGTCCGGAGCGGGAAGAGCTGGCGGACCAGCCTGAGCGTCTCCCTCATGGCCGTCGCCGGGTAGAACGGCCCGAAGTACGCGGCGCCGTCGCGCTGGACGCGCCGCGCGACGACGAGGCGCGGGTATTCCTCGTCGGTCGTCAGCTTGAGGAACGGATAGTGCTTGTCGTCCCGCAGGATGATGTTGTAGCGCGGGTGGTGCTTCTTGACGAGATTGGACTCCAGGATGAGCGCCTCGAGCTCGTTACCCGTGACGATGAACTCGAGATCGCGGATCTGCGTCACGAGGGCGTCCGTCTTCGCGTCGCGCGCCCGCGACTCCTGGAAGTAGGAGCGCACGCGGCTCCGGAGCGAGGCGGCCTTGCCGACGTAGACGATCTGCCCCTTGGCGTCCTTATAGAGGTAGACGCCGGGCCGGTCGGGAAGCCGGGCGAGCTTGCCCGCGAGGTCGACCGCCGCCGCTACGGCGCGAGCCACAGCGTCACCACGAGGACGGCGAGCCCGACGGCCGCTGGAATCAGGACGCTCCACCGCAGCATGCGGTCGACGCGCCGCAGGATCGCGCAGCTCCGCGGCGCGCTCGAAGTCGAGCCGCCGCGCGGCCTCCTTCATGGCCGCCTCCAGCTCCGCGATGTGGCGCTGCAGCGCGGCGGGGCTCTCCCAGGCCGGCTCGATTTCCTTGGGCACCTCGACCGTGTAGTAGTCCCGCTCGGGAACGCTGTCGAGGAGGTCCTTCATTCCGCGCTTCACCGACTCGGGCGTGATCCCGTGCTCTCGATTGTACGCCTCCTGCACCAGCCGGCGCCTCTCGGTCTCGGCGATCGCCTCGCGCATCGAGCCCGTCACCGTGTCGGCGTACATGATGACCTCGCCGTTGACGTGGCGCGCCGCCCGGCCCGCCGTCTGGATGAGCGAGGTCGCCGAGCGCAGGTACCCCTCCTTGTCGGCGTCGAGGATGGCCACCAGCGAGACCTCGGGCAGATCGAGGCCTTCGCGCAGGAGGTTGATGCCCACCAGGGCGTCGTACTTGCCCATCCGGAGCTCTCGGATCACCGCCACGCGGTCCAGGGTGTCGATGTCGGAGTGGAGATACCGGACCCGGAGACCGTTCTGCTGGTAGTACTCCGTGAGGTCCTCGGCCATGCGCTTCGTCAACGTCGTGATGAGCACCCGCTCGCCGCTCTCGGCGCGCGCGCGCACCTCGGCCATGAGGTCGTCGACCTGGACGCCCGCCGGCCGCACCGTGATCTTGGGGTCCATGAGCCCCGTCGGCCGGATGATCTGCTCGGCCACGGCCCCGCCCTCCCACGGCGTGCCCGGACCGCGCCGTCGCCCGCCGGCCCTGTCCAGCTCGTAGGGCCCCGGCGTGGCGGAGACGTAGAGCGTCTGCGGCACCATCGCGGCAAACTCGTCGAAGTTGAGCGGCCGGTTGTCGAAGGCCGAGGGCAGGCGGAACCCGTACTCGACGAGGGCCTCCTTGCGCGACCGGTCGCCCGGGTACATGCCGCGTATCTGGGGCACGGTGACGTGAGACTCGTCGATGATCACGACGGCGTTCTTCGGCAGATAGTCCATGAGGGTCGGCGGGTTCTGCCCGGGCTTGCGCCCCGACAGGTGGCGCGAGTAGTTCTCGATGCCGTGGCAGTAGCCGATCTCGCGCAGCATCTCCATGTCGAAGAGCGTGCGCTGCTCGAGCCGCTGGGCCTCCAGCAGGCGGTTCTTCCCCTTGAGGAAGCGCAGCCGCTCGCCCAGCTCCTCCATGATCCCGGCCACCGCGCGCTCGAGCTGGTCGGCGGGCGTGACGTAGTGGCTCGCCGGATAGATCCGCGCGGCAGGCGCCCCACCCGTCGCGACTCCACGTAGCGGGTCGAGAGTGGACAGCTTTTCGACCGTGTCGCCCCACAGCTCCACGCGCAGCGCTTCCGCCTCCGCGGCTGCCGGGAAGATCTCCACGACATCCCCGCGGACCCGGAACGTCCCGCGCCGGAAATCGACGTCGTTCCGCTCGTACTGGATGGCGACCAGGCTGCGAATGAGCGCGTCGCGCTCGATCACCTGCCCGGCCTCGAGGGGAACGTGCATGCCCTGGTAGGTCTCCGGGGCGCCGATGCCGTAGATGCACGAGACCGACGCGACGACCACGACGTCCCGCCGCTCGAAGAGCGATGTCGTCGCCGAGTGCCGCATGCGGTCGATCTCGTCGTTCACGAGAGCGTCCTTCTCGATGTACGTGTCGGACTGCGGGATGTACGCCTCGGGCTGGTAGTAGTCGTAGTAGGAGACGAAATACTCGACGGCGCTCTTGGGGAAGAACGATTTGAACTCGCCGTAGAGCTGGGCCGCGAGGGTCTTGTTCGGGGAGATGACCAGCGCCGGCCTGCCGAGCCGCGAGATGACGTTGGCGAGCGTGAAGGTCTTGCCGCTGCCCGTGATGCCGAGGAGGACGCTGTGCGGGCGGCCGTCGACCAGCAGCTCGGCGAGGCGATCGATCGCGCGCGGCTGGTCGCCCGCGGGCTCGAACTCCGAGGACAGCCGGAACAAGGCGGTCAGGGGGACGACGGAACCGCGACGAGGTACTTCCGCCACGAGTCCAGGAAGCTCGTGGCGTGGGGATGCCGCATGAGGTGCACCGAGAACAGGAACTGCGGGTGCACCGGCTCGCGGATGAGCCGAAGGCGGGCCTCCTCCACCGTCCGGTTTCCCTTGAAGAGATTGCAGCGAAGGCAGGCGGCAACGACATTGGTCCACGTCGTCTGCCCGCCGCGGGAGCGCGGCATGACGTGGTCCACCGTCAGCTTCTCGCCTCGCCGGCTGCAGTACTGGCACGTGTACCCGTCGCGGCGGAGGATGTTCTTCTTGTTGAAGGCGACCCGCTCGAGAAACGGCTTGCGGATGTACGAGGCGAGCCTGATCACGGACGGCAGCGGGAAGGCCCGCGAGGGGGAGCGGATCACGCGGGGCGAGGACTCGACGCTCTCGGCCTTGCCGGCGAGCAGCAGCGTCACCGCACGCCTGGCGTTGGTGAAATGCAGCGGCTCATACGTGTAGTTGAGCACCAGGACCGCTATTTCATCCATGTCCGTCTGCCAAGGATAGTCAGCGCGCCGCGGCCTGTCAACTCCGGGCGCTCACACCAGCGCCCGCCAGAACGTCGGCGCGAAGCCCGTGAGCAGCAGAAACGCGGACACGAACCAGCGCCAGTCCCACACGACGAGAGCCAGGAGCGCGCAGAGGATGATGAAGCAGAGCGCGTAGAAGCGGACTTCGCGCCGGTCGGTCCACGCCCCCTTGCCCAGGATCATGGGCGCCTTGCCGGCGAGGTAGACCGGCGAGTAGATCAGGAAAAACGCGACGAGCAGGCCGGAGAAAGCCGTGATCCCGCCGAGGGCCCCAAGGAGCGCCCACGCGACCCACGCCACGGGCGTCGTCGCGCTCTCGGTGAAGAGGCGCGGAATGAACTCGGGCTTGTGGAAGACCACCAGGAGCGCCGTGGCGAACAGGGGCAGGATCATCTCGAGCCACGCCCACTTGGCGGAGCGCGGGCCCCACTTCGTAGATGCGTTCGCGGGGTCGGTAACCCTCCACTGCCCTGATCGGTTCGCCATGCCCGTCTCAGTCTTCGGCTAGTATCTCATAGAGGATGCCTTCCCGGAGACCCCGGTCGCTGACCACGAGGGCCTCGAAACCGAGCCTATCGAAAGCGGCGAGGCAGATCGCCGAGCCCGGCACGATCAGATCGGCCCGTCCCGGCTCGAGGCACGGCAGGGCGGCGCGCTCGGCCAAGCCCAGAGCCGCCAGGCGGCGGCGCAGGCGCTCGACGGCAGGCCGCGTGAGGCGGTGGCCGTGCACGCGGGTGGCGTCATAAGCCTGGAGGCCGAGATCGAGCGCCGCCAGCGTGGTCACCGTCCCCGCGCTGCCCACGAGAGCCGACGCGCCGTGGCGCAAGGCAGGCTCCGTGAGCCCGGCCAGGAGCCGCGCGCCGACCTCGGATGCCATCGCATCGTAGGCCTCCGCATCCACCGGGCCCGGTCCCATGAAGCGCTCGGCGAGCTCCACGACGCCGAGCCTCAGGCTCACGGCCCAGACCGCGCGCCCCGCGCGGGCCAGCACGAACTCGGTGCTGCCGCCTCCGATGTCGAAGAGTAGAAACTCGCCGCCGAGATGCGGCAGCCCCTCCGAGACACCGAGGAGCGTCAGCCGCGCCTCGTCCTCTCCCGAGACCACGAGCGCCTGGTGGCCCGTCGCCGAGCCGATCAGGGCCAGGAACTCCGCGCGATTGGCGGCCTCGCGGACGGCGCTGGTCGCCACGATGCGGATATCGCGCGCGCCGAGATCTTGAGCCCGGCGCACGAAAGCCGTGACGACATCCACGGTCCTCGTCATTGGGGCGGGCTCCAGAAAGCCAGTGGCCGCCAGCCCTTGCCCCAGCCGCGTCACGCGCTGGTCTTCGTGGAGCACGCGCCAGTCCTTCCCCGACGCTTCGACGACGAGCAGGCGGACGGTGTTGGAGCCGAGATCGATGGCGCAGACCCGCTTCACGTCGCGGGCGTCAGGCGGAGGGGCGCAGCCGGAGGGCGTCGCCGAGCACGGACAGGACGCGCTCGAGCCGGAACGGCTTGACCAGCATCAGGTCGACTCCGCTCTCGCGCAGGCGCTCAGGATCGAGCAGGTGTCCCCAGCCCGTGATGAGCACGACCGGCGTCTCCGGGCGCAGTCGCTTGACCGAGCGCGCGACGTCCAGCCCCGAGCACTCGGGCAGCGAGAGATCCGTGAGCACCACGTCGAACTGCCCGCCCTGGAAACGCGCGAGCCCCTGCAGACCGTCACTCGCGGACTCGACCCTGTGACCGACGGTGGTGAGTGCTTCCACCAGCATGGTGCGGATCTGCTCCTCGTCTTCGAGCACGAGGATGGAGACCACTTCGGGGCCGGCGGCAGGCTTCAGAAAGGACTCGCCGACGGCCGCGTCTTCGGCGTCTACGGCTGGGGAGTCGAGGGCTGGCTGAGCCTGCTCCGACCGGCGCTGCTCTTCGACTTGGGCGTCGACCAACGTGGGGAGGTCGGGCACACTGGAGACCTCGGACGCCTCGTGGACACCGGGCACACTGGCGACGTCCGGAGCGACAGGGACGTTGGGCACGTTCGGCGGGGGGGCCACGACCGAGGCAGCCGGTCGGAAGTCTTCGCTGTGAGCGCGGCTGGCCGGGAACCACAGCGTCACCGTGGTGCCCCCGCCATGCTCGCTCCGCACCCGCACGCTGCCGTGGTGCCGGTTGACGACGCCGTGTACCACGGAGAGCCCGAGTCCGGTGCGGTGCGGCGAGCGCGTCGTGAAGAACGGATCGAAGATCCGGCGTCGCACGTCCTCCGGCATTCCCTCGCCCCCATCCGAAACCTGAAGCTCGACGCCGCCTTCGGCGCTCCGAAGCTTCAACCCCATGCGTCCGCCGCTCGGCATGGCGTCCACGGCGTTGAGGATCAGGTTCATCACCGCCTCCCGCAGCGCGGCGGCCTGGCCGTCGATGGGCGGCACACTGCCGAGGTCGGCCACGACCTCTATCGGCGTTCCGCGCGCTTCGGCCTCGTCCTTCCAGAGGGCGCGCGTCAGCGCGAGGGCATCCTGCACGACCGCGGCCAGATCCACCCGTCCCGCGCCGTCGTCCATGCTCGTCGCCGCGAAGCCCTGCAGCCTCCGCACGATGTCTGCCGCCCGCCACGCCGCCTCCTCCACCGCCGACAGCCCTTCGCGCAGGGACCCTTCGGGTACGCGCGCGAGCATGAGCTGGGTCTTGCCCAGCACGATCGCGAGGAGATTGTTGAACTCGTTCGCAATGCCGCCGGCCATGGCGCCCACCGCGCGCGCCTTTTCCGTCTGCACGAGCTGATCCTGCGCGGACTCCATTCCCTCGAACGCGGTCCTGACCTCGCCGTAGAGCCTGTTGTTCTCCATCCCCAGCGCCAGCAGCGAGGCCAGCACCTGCACGGCGGCCACTTCGTCCGGCGTGAACTCGCGCGCCTCCGGATCCGCGAGATACAGGGCGCCCACGGTCTCGTGCCTGAGCCGGACGGGCACCACGAGACAGGCGCGCATGCCGGCTTCGCGAAGGATGTCGTCCTCGCAGCCGTCGCGGCTCTGGATGTCGCGGCACACGACGGGCCGATGGGTGGCGAACAGCTCGCCGGTCAGGCCGTGGCTGACGCTCGCCCGCCAGGACGTGATCGCTCCAGCCAGGAGCCCCGCGGATGCGGCGAGCGACAGGCCTTCGGACCCGTCGGGCACGGCCAGCGCGGAGACGCGAACGCCGCCCAAGCGGCACGCGACTTCGCACGCGCGGGCGAGCATGTCTTCCTTCTCCTGGCCCACCAGCACGTGGCCGAGGAACACTTCGAGCTCGCGCAGCCGGCCGATGTGGCCTCCCGTGGTCTCGACGAGCTGCCGGTGGGCGAGCGCGGTGCCGACGCGGTCGGCGATGACGAGCAGGAGCAATATCTCCTGCTCGGAGAAGCCGGGGCGCGGAGCCCGGCGGCCCGCGTAGAGCACTCCGGCCGCGTGCCCCGCGGCGCGGATCGGCACGGCCACCGCGTCCCGCACCGGGAAGAGCGCGAGAAACGGGTCCTCGGCGACGCTGACGGAGCCGCTCGATGAGCGCAGCATCCGCTCGTCCTGGAAAGCCTGGCCCACGATCCCGTCTCCCGCTTTGAGCGAGATGGTCTCGAGGTCGTCGCGGCGGAATCCGCGCCCGGCGCGCGCAACGAGACGCGAGCCCTCGGGCTCCCAGAGGAAGAGCATGGCGCGATCCGCCGTCAGCAATCGTGAGACCCGGTCCATGGCAAGCGAGAAGACCTGGGCAGGCTCGAGCCCCGAGGACGGAATGGAGAGGATCTCCTGGCCGACTGAGAGCGCGTCGCACTCCTCGGGCTTCTCGACGTGGGTCCCCTCGGGGGCTGCGGGCCGCAGCGGAGACGGCGGCGCACCGGGCACTGTCTCCAACCGACGGAGGCGATCGGCCAGCGTGTCGAGGATCTGGCGAATCTCGCTCAACGTGCCCGGCGGGACCTGCCCGCCCGTTTCAGCAGACGGCTGCTCGTCGGTCATTGGAAACCCGCAAGGATTCTACTGCGATGCGGCGGGACTTGCCGGAATAACTTGCCTGCTGCTGCTCCGACGCCGAGGGCGCTACTTGGCTCCGAGCGAGCGGATGTAGCGGACCAGGGCCCAGCGGTCGCGCTCGGGCAGGAAATTCCAGGCCGGCATAGCGCCCCGTCCGGTGCTGATCTTCCAGAAGATCTCTCCGTCCGACTCGGCCTGCACCTTCGCGGACGTCCAGTCCGCGGGTTTCGGGTTCAGCGCCACCGCGGCCGCGCCGTCGCCCTTGCCCTTCGCCCCATGACAGGACACGCAATTGACGTCGGCCACCTTCTTGCCCTGCGCGATCGTCTGCGCGTCGGCCGGCAGCGGGTTCTTCTTGTCCTTCTCCCCTGCCGGCGCGACCCACGCCGCCTGCGCATGAGCGAATACCGGCGCGGCGACGGTCACTGCCGCGATCACCGCCAGCGTCAGAACCGCCTGCCGAAGCGCACGCATCATGTCGAAGTCTCCGGAATCCCGGGCGCACAGCGCCCTGCCTGACCGCGATGGAATGAATCGCCGAGTCGCGTAGTCATCTATCACCACGATACTGAGACGGTCAAGCCAAATGACTCATTCATCCGGGCCAGGCCGTATGCTATCTTCCGCGCCGATGGCAGACGATCCCGTGCACGTGGTGGCAGTCGTGGGCGCCGGCCCCGCCGGCCTGTTCGCCGCAAGGGCACTCGGCGCCGCCGGCTGCCGGGTCCTCCTTCTCAACCGCGACATCAAGCCGGGCGGCCTCGCCGAGTACGGCATCTTTCTCGACAAGTACAAGATGAAGGGCGGGCTCAGGCGCCAGTTCCACAAAATCCTGAGCGATCCCCGCATCACCTACCTGGGCCACGTCTCCGTCGGGCCTGACGGGCCGCTGTCCGTCTCCCAGCTTCAGCGCATGGGATTCGACGCGCTCGTCTTCGCCCACGGCGCCCAGGGCACCAAGTATCTCGGCGTCGAGGGCGAGCGGCTCCCGGGCGTCTATCACGCCAAGGACCTCGTCTACCACTACAACCGTCTCCCGCCCTTCGCCGAGCGCGACTTCCCCATGGGCCGCCGGGTGGCCATCGTGGGCGTGGGCAACGTCATGGTCGACGTGGTGAACTATTGCGCGCACTACTGCGACTGCGACGAGATCGTCGCGATCGCGCGGCGAGGCCCCTTCGAGAAGGCGTACGAGGACAAGGAGTTCGAGGACGTCGAGGACGCCTTCGACCGTGAGTTGTACAGGCAGGAGATCGAGCGCATTCGTCCGCGTCTCGAGATCGCGGGGCAAAACCCGGACGATCTCTTCAAGGCCCTGGCCGCCAAGCCCGAGGACCCGGAGAAGACGCGCGCGCGACTGCGCTTCCGTTTCCTCGCTTCGCCCAAGCGCGTGGTGGCCGAAGACGGGCGCGTCGTCGCTCTCGAGGTCGAGGAGACGCGGCTCGAGCGCAAGGGCGATCGCATCAGCGCCGTCGGCACCGGCGAGATCACGCGCATCCCCTGCGACACGGTCGTGTTCGCCGTCGGCGACAGGGTGGACGAGCGGTTCGGGCTGCCGTACAAGGAAGGCCTCTACGTCACCGCACCGGATCCCGAGCAAGATCCTGCCGCGGCGTACCAGGTGTGGGATCCCGACGCGGGCCAGCCGCTCGCGGGAATCTTCGTCGTCGGGTGGGCGCGCCGGGCGAGCGACGGCGTCGTAGGCCGCGCGAGGCTCGACGCCGAAACTGGCATCAAGCACGTCGTCGCGTGGCTCCTGACCCGGCCGAGGCGGCCCGCGGCCGACGCCGAGCGCGTGCTCGATGCGGTCACGGCGGCGCTCCGGGAGGCAGGAGGCTCGCCCGTGACCTACGCCGATGTCCAGAAAATCGAGGCGGAAGAGCGCGCTCGTGCCGCGGAAGCCCGGGTCGAAGAGCTCAAGTTCAAGAGCAACGACGAGATGCTGGCGTTGCTCCGCCGCTAGGGCCGACTCCGCAGCCTGTCCATCAGCATCAGCAGTCCACCGGCGACGCCGTATGCGGAGGCCAGCGTCGCGGCAGTGCTTCCTTCCGCCGACCACGGCAAGAACAGAGCTCCGTTCGCCATGGGCGAATGGATGAGGCCGAAGAGCGTCGCGACGCTGCAGGCGGCGAACACCGCGGCCGCGTGCCACAGGCGGCCGTCGATGATGGCCACCAGCGCCCATCCCCACAGGAGCGCCGTCACGACGAAGCCGTTACCGAGGACGAGAAGATGCTGGAAGGCTGCCCGCCCTTCCCCGGTTAGCTCGGCCACGCTCCGCCCCATCGCGGCCAGGAAGCCGTTCACCTCGATGAGAACGAGCGCCGCGATCGCGGGGATGAAGGACACTGCGACGGCCGCGGCATGGCGGGCCGGAGAGGCGATGAACGCCTGCGCCGCGATCTCGAGGCCGATGAAGACCAGGATGGGCGCGACGGCGGCCTCGGGCAGCACGCTCACGAGGACCGAGACCGCGCCCACTGCCCCGCCCAGGCCGATGACCAGCGCCGTCGCCAGCGTATAGCCCGCCCGGGCGCCCATCGCCTTGTACGCCGGATGCCCGATGTAGGGCGTGTTCTGGATCACGCCGCCGCAGAGGCCGGCCACCGTCGTCGCCACGGCCTCCGTGAGCAGGATGTCGCGCGCGCGGTACTCATCGCCGGCCGCTATGGCCGACTCGGTATTGTCGATTCCGCCGATGACCGTGGCGATGGCGAAAGGGGCTGCCAGCGACAGGTACGGCAGCGCGGCGTCGATCGCCGGCACCCATGCAAGCGTCGGCCACGGAATGGCCAGGACGAGCGCCGCGGGGGGCGCCACAAGCGACGCGGGGCCGGCTCCAAGCGCGGCTCGCACCCAGAAGATGCCCGCGCCGACTGCGA
>WNFP01003092.1_pt1 | contig 13314 bp, 7 predicted proteins | sample 5400201 | NCBI WGS metagenome assembly WNFP01 (sample SAMN13153355, study PRJNA577476) | soil metagenome | isolation source: 115 cm saprolite under Madrone tree | place: USA:California | collected 2016-06-14
GGCTCACAGCCGGACGGCAGGGCGTACACAGACAACAATGACCACACTTGTCACAACTGGACGAGCGACACAACCGGCAGTGCCCAGCTTGGCCATCATGACCGCACAGGGGGCGGTCCCGGAGTTCACACGAGCGGAAATTCGTCGTGGAATTCGGCTCATCCTTCTCCAAGTTGTAGCCAGCAAAGTTTCGCGCCGAACGGCGGCGCTGCTCTGTTCTACTGCTTCGCCATCAACTGATGTGGTGCGATGTGCCAGAGTCTCGCGAGACCACTGCGGCCGATCTGGGTCCTATACCGACGGGGACATGAGCGACGAAATCACTGGAAGGAACTAGTACCAGAAGTTTAGGGCCCTATGGAATTGCGGTGGTCCGTAGAAAATCCCATCTGCGAGGCGGATTGCAATGCGCAAACGCGTAGTCTGTTTATTGAGCATCGTCCTATCACCGGTGATTCTTCTAGCGCAGACCCCATCGACTAAGCCGCTGGAAATATATGTTGTAGACGTCGAGGGAGGAAATGCCACCCTTTTCGTAACACCTTCTGGCGAGTCCGTGCTCATCGATACAGGGAACCCTGGTGTCCGGGATCCTATGCGCATCTTGGCCGCCACAAAAGACGCTGGTGTCATGCAGATCGATCACCTGATTACTACTCATTGGCACGGTGATCATTTCGGCGGACTCTCCGAGCTAGCATCCCGCATACAGGTTAAGCAGTTTATCGACCATGGAGGAGACGTTCAGCACAACCCTCAGGTAGGCCAGTTTTTGGATAACGTATATCCGACTCTTTATAGGGATCGAACGCACACGATCGCTAAGGCCGGTGATAAAATTCTGGTTGCAGGCCTGGATTGGCGTGTGGTATCGGCCGGCGGAGGTCTAATCAACGCGCCGCTTCCTGGCGCCGGTGCACCGAATCCGTATTGCGGTAATGACAAGCCCAGAGATCCGGACCCGGGAGAGAATGCCCAGTCAGTCGGCAGCGTCATAACGTTCGGACAATTTCGGATCGTCCACATGGGTGATCTGACCTGGAATAAGGAACTTGAGCTCATGTGTCCGAACAATCGCCTCGGCACGACGGATGTGCTGATCGTCTCGCATCATGGACTTTCACTTTCGAATTCAAACTCGCTCATCCATGCTCTTCATCCGCGGGTGGCCCTTTTAAACAACGGTACCCGTAAGGGTGGTGCGCCCGATGTCATGCAGGTTATTTATTCATCGCCCGGACTAGAGGACCTGTGGCAGATGCATTTCTCTCAGCTGAGCGGTCAGGAATACACTGTTCCAGGCTTGTTCATCGCAAATTTAATTGACGACCAATCACCCAGCATGCCCCTGGCTCCGATCCCGGCTCCGCCACCAGGGCCAGGGGCTCCTCCTCCGCCCCAGCACGATGGGGTGGCGCACTGGATCAAAATCTCAGCCCAAAGTGGCGGCACCTTCACGGTCACTAACACTCGGAACGACTTCAGTAAGACCTATGCACCGCGGAAATAAAAATAACAAAGTCGGAGGCAGATTGGATTTGCGAATGATTGCCGAAAGCACGGAAGAATAATCGAACGGAGGTGCACTATGAAGGAGAGACTGGTTGTCGTAGCGTTGTTTGTTTTTTCGCAAGTTGCCGTTTTCGCCGCCCAAGATTCGAAAGTCGAGCAGGCGCTACGGAAGCTCGACGACCAGCGGATCGCGGCCCTGGTCCAAAATGACTTTCCCACGCTAGAGCGGATAATGACTGACGACTTCACATACACCCACTCGAGCGGGCAAGTGCAAACCAAAGTCGAATTCCTCGACGATTTCAAGTCCGGAAAGCGGATCTTCAAGTCCCTAAAACAGGAGGACGTCCTCGTACGCGTTTATGGAAACGCGGCGTTGGTTACAGGACGCTGCACCCTCACCGGCACAAATGCCGGGAAGGACTTCGTCCTCCCGATGCGGTTCACTGAAGTTTATGCCAATAACAACGGACAGTGGCAGTGGGTGATGTGGCAATCCACTCGTCTCGGACCATAAATCGCCGCCAGACCGCTGCACTCATGACGTTTCTGTGTCGCTGCGCACCGCCGTCGCCCGGGAGTATTTCATCATCGACATCGCCGCCGCGATCCCAGCGGTGAAGCTGTTGGACCCTAGAGGCGAAAATTCAGTCGCTGCAGGTTCACATTGTTGGGGAATATGCGCAGACCAAATCGGATAGCGTCGGCTGCAGCGCGAGGATCGCCTAGTGCGTTATCAACTTCGTAGAGGAGACTGTATGTGTCGGGATCTCCGTCGGGGAAGTAGCGTCTCACGAATTCAAGGTGTTGCCGGGCTTCAGTCCATTTTTTCTGACGGTACAGCAATTCTCCTAGGTTAATCTGGGTCTGAAAATTGTACGGATCGTGCGCAAGGCAATCCTGCATGGCGTGGTAGGCGTTATCCAAATCTCCGACTCGCAGGAATAACTCCGCGAGCTCAGCATAGTCGCTTGCCCTGGCTTCATGCGGGTCCGTTGCAATCAGTCTCAGCTGAAAGTACTCCGCTTGGGGCCAAAGGGAATAATCCTTGGCAAGCTGCTTCAACGATTTGAGAGCACGCAGGTTTTTTGGATCTCGGTCCAGAATATGCATAAATTCCTGTCGCGCCTTTTCATTATTGCCGGAACGCCGAGCGGTTTCAGCTTGGCCCCACTCGGCTTCGATTGAAGCCGGATCTACAGCCAACGCCGCATCGAAGGCACGAGACGCGCTCTCGTAATCCGAGTGCGCGAGCGCGACGCGCCCCCGCACTATTGCTACGTTGACGTTAACTGGACGGTTTTCCAAGAGCCTCACGAAGCGGTCGGCGCTATCGGTGTCTTGAAGATTTAAGGAAGTTGCCGCCGCCGCCGTAAGGGCGGCATCGCGCATATCTGCTGGGAAATCCGAAGGCAAAGCGTCCGCCTGGGAGAGATAGATGTCGTGCCGATTTTTTGCTTCCAGACCCTGGACCAGCAAAGACCGCGGGGCATGGTATTCGAGCAACGTCAGGTCGTCCGTATTCAAGCGCACTCCCGAGGAAAACTTACGCAAGCTAGCGTCGTCAAGCATGTAGAATGCAAATAATCCAGCCTGATTATCCATTCCGAGCTGTTTGAAATCTTCATGAAGGCCCACATGTGAATAGAGAACTTGCGTGCGATTCAGTATTTCTGACGCAGGAACACTTGGCGCCATCAGAATTAGATCGGTCGCGTCGCCATGCCAGAGCGTCGCGCCTTGGAATTCAGAAAGAAATGTAGCAAGTACCATCCGCAAGTCTTCCGGAAATAGCGAATAGGCCTGCACCCACTGCACAAACACTCCGCCGGGCGCGAGATGCCTCTGCGCCGCGTGATAAAACTCGCGCGTGAACAGCGTGGCGACCCCCGCGATCCACGGATTAGACGGCTCGGAAACAATGAGGTCATACTGTTTGCGCGTAGTGAACAGAAAGTTGCGGGCATCATCGATAGTAATGTGAACACGAGGATCCTGGAGCACATTGCGGTTTAGTTGTGTGAGCACTCCCGCCGCGCCCATAACTGCCGGTTCAATTTCGACGCAATCCAGGCGTTCGAGTTCGGGATAACGAGTCAGCGCAGATGCGGTCATGCCGCTGCCAAACCCGATAACAAGTACATTGCGGGGTGGACGCGCCAGCGCGCCGAGATGACCCAGTAGAAGCTGTGTGCTGATGTCGTGACTTGATGCGTCTACCTTTCCATTGGTTCGCAGGGAAATGTAGTCGTCGGTTTGCGTCACAGCGATCGTGGAATTCAGCCCTTCCGAAAAATACACGACATCCACGAGGCGCGCTTTTTCCCGCAGTGTCAAAGGCAAAGGCCGATCGTAGTGGTTCCAATACATCACGGTATTAAAGACCGCCACGGAGGGATCGTAGAAATAGTTTGCAAACCCGATGGCAACAACTGCAACCAGGAGCGCGATATTTCCTACAAATGCGAGTATCTTCCGTGGCGCACTTACGAGCGAAAGCAAGGCGGCAAGACCAAGATTTACTGCTACCGTGGTTGTAAGCAAGTGAAAACCTCCAAGTTTCTGCAGCAGCTAGAAACCAGTAGCGATAGCTCCTACGATTGCACCGAGAGTGTTCCACGCATAGGCCCGGCCTACAATTCCCGCGCTGCCGGAACCGGAGGGGGATTGATGGCCGGCAACCAGCAGCGTCACGGTGGGAAAATTGAATCCGAAGACTACGGCTGCGGGAAGCATCGCAAGCGCGCACATCGCGAATTGTGCGAGAATCAAGCCGCCGAATGATCCCTGAGATGCACCTAGGATTGGGGGAAGAACTTCAATCACACGCGAGAAAAAAATTAGAAACCCAACGGCGGTCAAGGCCGTGCAGGTCTGCGTAATTGCAAAGGTCATCCAGGTAGCTTTATGATGGCGGCTCCAAACCTCAAACAGGGCACTTCCCATGGCGATCCCTGTGAGGAATGTAGCTAGCATCAGCGCGAACGCGTAGGTAGAGCCGCCAAGTTGCGTGGCTAATAGGCGTGTCCACCCTATTTCGTAGGCCATTGCAGTAGCACCAACAATCGCAAAGCAGACGAGGAGAAACCGCGAACGCAGGACAGCGTGAGGCGTCTGGTGTTCGATTGGCAGATTCTCCGAGACCCTCGCTGAGGGCACAAGCGTCACAGTAGGCTCTCCGCCAGAGAGCTTGATCGCGACGCCTGCAGCGATCAGATTCAACGCGACTGCAATTTCAAGTGTAAGCTTCAGTCCAAGAGTCGGCAGAAATACGAAGCCTGCGGCGAGGGTTCCCGCAACGCCTCCTGCGGTATTCACCCAGTACAGCCGCGCCAATTGTGGTCCTACCTCGGTTGAATCGCGCGCCAAACCGCGCATCAATACAGGGAGCGTGCCACCCATCAAGAAAGTTGGAAGGAACAGCACGACAGCGGCGCCAATAAACCTGAGTATAACAAGCAGCGCGCTATGCCCCGCGGCGACGGGATAAGCAGCAACGTACGCGGCTCGGACGGTGGCTAATCCCGCAAGCGATACGGCTCCCATCGCAGCCACCCCGAATTCTATCCAACCGTAGAGCGCAATAGGTCTTGGCCTACGCTCGCTCAAGCGGCCGAGCCACGTACTGCCAACCGCGAGCCCTCCCATAAATACCGCGAGCACGGTGGCGAGAGCGTACGCAGTGTGGCCGAAGACAAGACCAAGGGCTTTGCCCCAAGCGACCTGGTAAATCAGTCCGGCAGCACCTGAGAGGAAGAAACATCCAAGCAGACCGGGAAGAACGACACCACGCAGTGGCCGCTCCGGCATAGCGCGGATGCTAGCGTTGCAGATGTAACGTGTCAATCGATTTTGCTTTGCGGGATGAAGCCGTCAGATGTTTCGAATATCGCGTAATGCCCATGGTGGTACGATAAATTGCAAATCGAGTGGAACTTGCTTTCAGAGGTAGTCAGGTGTATGTTGCCCGTCAGTCGGAAACTCCAAAAGGCAAATCCTGTTTTAACCCAAGCGCGGTTATCTTGGTTAGATTGGAGAATGCTTCCATGCTGAATCTGAATACTAGTAGATCGATCTTGATCGCTAGGGTTTCGATAGGCTTGCTGGTTACCGGGTTTTGTCACCGGGCGCTCGCCCAAGTTCCGCAGCCTCATTACAAAGTTGATCCGTACTGGCCGAAGGAATTGCCCAATAATTGGATCATAGGGCAAGTCGGTGGAATGTACGTTGACAGTAACGATCACATTTGGGTCCTCCAGCGTCCGGGCAGCAATACTCCTGACGAGATCAGCGCAGCCCCCAGTTCTCCGCGTCATGCCATGTGCTGTTTTCCTGCACCCCCGGTGCTCGAATTCGACACGGAGGGATCGCTTCTAAAATCTTGGGGCGGTCCTGGCAACGGATACGATTGGCCTAAGGTGGAGCACGGAATTCTTGTGGATCGAAAGGGCAACGTCTGGCTTACCGGGAGTGGGGTTGGCGATCGCCAGGTTCTCGAATTCAGTAACGACGGTAAATTCCTCAAACAGATCGGCCACCCTTCAAAGGAACCGGCCAATAGCTTGGATACGACTCTGCTCGGCCAGCCTGCAGGACTTGAGATGGACGAAGGCGCACACGAGTTGTATGTTTCCGACGGATACTTAAATAAGCGTGTCGTCGTGTACGACTCCGAAACGCTGGCGTTTAAACGTATGTGGGGTGCCTACGGAAACGAACCAAGCGATGCCGACCCCGGCCCATACAATCCCGATGCCGCCCATGACAAGCAGTTCCGGTCTCCGGTTCACTGCGCGCGCATAGCGAACGATGGACTCGTTTACGTATGCGACCGCATCAATGACAGAATTCAGGTATTTACGAAGCAGGGCAAGTTCATGAAGGAGTTCTTCATTCGTCCAGTAACTCAAAGCCCCGGAACCATTAGCATGATTGTATTCTCTCGAGATACCGGCCAAGAGTACATGATGGTGGCCGACCCCACGAACAACATGATATGGACACTTCGTCGAAGCGATGGCGAAGTGCTCGGCTCGTTTGGTCACGACGGCCGGAATGCCGGTCAATTTCACGCGGTACACTCGATGACTTCGGATTCTGCGGGGAATATCTATACGGGTGAGGTCGAAACCGGCAAACGAATTCAGAAATTCATGCTCGTTAAATGAAACACCGCATCCAGCGAGCGGTGTCCGGGCGAGGCACCGATTCGGCATGTTGGATGGCAACGAGATGAGGTACCTCTGGGGTTGACCATACAACCCGCACCATTTTCCGGTTTTTTGCTATTCATTCGAGGAGAATTGCCGGGAGCGGGTAAAAAAGCCTGGTTCGCGAAAACCGACGCGCATCCTCTTTTCCATCTTCCGAGTAGGAAGTGCATTGGATGGGCCCTGGCGTATGACGTGCGCACTCGAAACGGCTCGAGTCTAAATCCCAGGTCAGCTCCTTGATCAGAGAGAGGTGAATGATGAAGAAAGTTGGCATCTATCTGTGGCTCATCATCGGACTCGGGTTGAGCTTTGTGCCAGCGCGAGCTCAAACGCAGACCGAAAATGTCGTTCCCAGACTTGACCCAGCCTTAGATGGCGGCCTCTCTAATGTCGTTCTCAGACTTGACCCGGCATTGGACGGCATCATCCCTGCCGACGCCAAATTAGAGATTCTCAAAGGAGATTATTTTGGCTTCATCGAGGGACCGGTGTGGACCAAAGAGGCTGCGGGCGGATACCTGGTGTTCAGCGATATTGCTGCCAACCGGATTTACAAGTGGGATCCGAAGACTGGATTGTCCGTTTTTCTTGACGGTGCTGGCTATTCCGGGTCCGCTGTCCCGGTCTACGATCACGTGAACGTGAATTGCTCCGGACGTTTATGTGTTGCGCTGATAGGAACGAATGGCCTCGCGCGCGACCGGGAAGGTCGATTGATTGTGTGCACGCATGGCGATCGAACGCTCTACCGGCTGGAAAAAGATGGCACTCGCACCGTGCTGGCGGATCGGTATGAGGGAAAGCGCTTAAGTGGCCCGAACGATCTCGCTGTCAAGTCAGATGGGTCGATCTACTTCTCAGACCGAGGAAGCGGGCTGATTAGCGGAAATGTTTTCCCCGGCACGACTAACCCATCAAGAGATTTGGATTATAACGCCATCATGAAATGGAAAGATGGCAAGGTCGATATCATTCTCAAAGACGAACGCGTGAACGGTCTGGCCTTTTCACCGGATGAGAAATACCTGTATCTCATCCTCGCCGGTATCATAAACCGTTATGACGTCCTGCCAGACGGAACGATCGCTAACCCTAAACTCTTTCTCGACACGAGGGCGGACAAGACCCCCGGCGCCCCCGACGGTATGAAGGTCGACCGCAAAGGAAATGTCTTTACTTCAGGTCCTGGCGGAGTGTGGATCGTGTCCCCGGAAGGAACGGTTCTTGGAAAGATTCGAGCCCCGGTTGTACCAGCAAATCTATCTTTTGGCGATGACGACGGCAAAGGATTGTATCTTACCGGCCGCGGCACGCTGTATCACATTCGGCTTAACGACCCCGCGTTCTAATTGACCGAGCAACCGGTTGGACCCGAGAGAGCCTCCAGAGCTGGCTCGGCGATTTCGTAATGGTGATTCCCGTCTCATTCGGTGAAATCAGCAATTGTCAACTCTATTTGTAAATCAGATAATTTTCCTAACCCTTGTTTATGAATAATTTCTGAGTTGTCCCCCGTCCCTACCAATAATTCCGTCTCAATCGCGAAAGGTCGCTGTGACACAAAGGCGAAAAATTCACGCCGTTTTTATGTGGGCGATACTGCCTGACACAGATGCGCAGAAGGTTGGTCGCGGGACTACAACGCACAGTTCTCTATCAAGTTCAGGTTTAGCAGAGCACAGATCCAAGCAAGCTAGGCCGCGCGGCGTTCGTATCGGTGGTGGAGTCCGCCAACTTCGGGCAGCTTTATCACCGTGCCGAATTCAGGCGGCTGAACCGTCCGCGGGATTGGCGCATCTTTTTCTAGAGACAGATGAGTGCGTGTGCGCTCGTAATATTCAAAGTATGACTTCAGGACACGATGCAAACCAGTTTCATTAAGAGTGATAACGTGGTCCAAGCACTCGCGACGAATCGATCCGAACAACCGTTCAACGTAAGGATTCTGCCAGGGTGATTGCGGCGCGGTAAGGACTTCCCGAATTCCGAGCCAAGTTGCCGCTTCACGAAACTTCTCTCCATGAATACCGCCCCGGTCGCGCAACAGATAGCGAGGCGCACTTTCCCAAGGGAAAGCTTCCAGCAGTTGCCGGGCCGTCCATTCCGCCGTTGGGTTCGCAGTCACAGCAAAATGAATAGGACGCCGGCGGCCGTGCGAGAGAATCACAAAGGCGAACAGAACCCGGAACGTGATCGTTGGAACCACGAAGAAATTGGCAGAGACCAAGGTCGACATGTGGTTCTTCAGAAAGGTGCGCCAATTCTGCGACGGCGGCTTCCGGTGCCGTGGCATGTACTTCGCGACGGTCGCTTGCGAGATTGAAATACCAAGTTTCATTAATTCCCCCTGAAGGCGTGGAGCGCCCCAACGCGTGTTGGCCATACTCATTCTCCGGATGAGGTCCGCAACTTCACTCGATACCGATGGGCGGCCTGAGGGATGGCGACTCTTCGATCTCCAATACAGCCGGAATCCTTGCCGATGCCAACCAATGACGGTCTCCGGCTTCACAACAATCAATGCGGATCGCCATTCTGTCCACAGGCGTGATAGCCAGACCCAGAGAGCTCGGTCGGCGGAACTGAGGCGGAGCTTGTGGGCACGGCTGGAGCGCTGCAAAACCAAGAGCTGATGACGCAGGGCAAGGATTTCAGCTTGCAAACCTGACCGAGTTCGGAAGTAGGCTGGCACGGAGGAGAGTAGGGAGACAAAAAGGGTAAACATGGCTCTGGCAGAGTACACACCTCAGCCGCATAAATTCAACCGCTTCAATAAGAATGAACTTTTTAGTAAGGACACCAAGACTTATACAACGTTCTATCATTTCTGCACGTCGCGGGTATTTCCTCGAAATCAGATGCCCCATCGGCATCCGCAAAGGACGAATTATCAGCGTTCTTCGTGAGACCCCGCAGGCAGCGACCACTTGCGATTCAGCGTTTTGCCTTCGTGCGTGGCTGCCTCTCCCTGACGCGCGATATTTGCTTTTATCAAAAAGCTTGACACGTTCTCACGGGTTGTGCTACTCACGAGCCGCCAAAGGGCCGTAGTACCGGAAAATATCCTCAACTCTCTTTTTTGCTCTCTTCTCGCTGGTTGGGCCAAGCGCGGACTGATAGTGCAGTAGGTGCTTTTGGGCCGATACCCTCGCAGTCACGCGGTTTTGTGAATTTAGAGAGACAAAGAGGAGGCGTAGCCTTCCATGAAATCGAAAATCGGCACATATATTCTTTTCACTTGGATTCTGGGCGTTTGTCTTGTTCTCGCGGCTCCGATGCGAGCGCAGGTTGCTGGTGCAACGATCTCCGGCACAATCACTGACCCGCAGGGAGGCGCCGTCGCCGGCGCGAGGGTTTCGGCGAGAGCTGTAGCGACAGGAGTCACTACTGACACCACCTGCAATGCGGAGGGCGCATTCAATTTGCTCAACCTGATACCCGGAGATTATGTAGTATCTGCGTCCTCTTCCGGTTTTAGTACGTCCGAGGCAAAAGTGACGCTCACGGTTGGTGTCAAGCAGGCATTAAATTTCACTCTTACCGTGGGGCAGATGACGCAGATTGTCGAGGTTACTGGCGCTGCGCCACAGGTTGAGCTGGAAAGTTCCACTGTTACCGGCAACATTCAGGGTACGGAGGTTCGAGAACTTCCGTTGAACGGACGCGACTGGGCGTCCCTGGCGACGTTGGAACCCGGCGTGGCATCAGTCCGAACGCATCCCCAAGGCACGCAAGCCTCACGCGGGTTGGGAGTCCAGATGACTATCTCCGGAGGACGTCCCACGCAGAACTCTTATCGTCTGGACGGCGCACTCGTGAACGATTATTCCAACGCGGGCCCCGGGAGTGTCCTGGGACAGAACCTGGGCGTGGATGCGATTCAGGAGTTCTCCGTACTGACGAGCAACTACTCGGCGGAGTACGGCTTCACCTCAGGCGGCGTGATCAACGCCATCACGCGCTCTGGCACCAACACGTTCCACGGAACTGCTTTTGATTTCTTGCGCAACCAAGCGTTCGACGCCACAAACTTCTTCAACAACCTCAGCCACCTCCCCAAACAGCCATTGAAGCAAAACCAGTTTGGAGCGTCGGGTGGTTACAAACTTCTAAGGGACAAACTTTTTCTGTTTGGGGACTATGAAGGTGTGCGTCAGACCAAAGGGACATCCCTAACCCAGTTCACGATTTCTGACGCCGTTCGCGCCGGGAACGTGACGAACCTTTCGACCGGCACTGTCAGCGCAGTGCCCATCAATTCTTATATCCAGCAGTACTTGGGTTTTTACCCCGAACCCATTGGCCCGGCCAATTGTACCGGGTGTAACGCGAATGTTGGGCCGTATAACTGGATCGCGGTACAGAGAACCACAGAGAACTTCTTCACCGTCCGAGGGGACCTGAAGGTTTCGAATAAAGATAGCATGTTCGCAACCTACGTCCGTGACCCTTCGCATTATTCGCTTCCTCAGGCACTCAACCAAGTTGTTGTGAATTTCTCCGCATACCGGCAAGCCATCGTCGCCGAAGAAACCCACTTGTTCAGTTCGGCCTTTACGAATACCGTCCGGGTGGGCTTGGATAGAAGCAGTGGTCTGACCAACGACTACTTTGGCTACGCGTCTCAAGCCCTAAATCCGCTGGCAACCAACAATGCGCTCAACATGATTCCGGGGCCAACAAAGTCTTACGGCCAACCCACGGTCAATTTGACGAGCACGGGAATAACTGCCCCTGTGCTGCTTTGGGGAGCGACGCATCAAGATCTGTATAACCAAATTTTGCAGGTATACGACGACGCCTTCAATACGCGCGGCAACCACGGGTTGAAGTTCGGCTTTGAATACCTCCGACAGCATAATGACGTTATCGCCATCAACGGGATTAACGGCAGCGGTACCTTCACGGGCGGGCTGAAAACGGCGATAGCCCTTGCGGACTGCCCTAAGGGAGCTAGCATCGACGCGTCTTGCGGGGCTCTGGTCAATTTTCTGACCGATCAGCCGCGCGCTGCGGTTACGCCCGCCGATTTTACGGTGGCCGGCAAGCACTATCTACGCACCAATGTAGTCGGCGCGTATGTTCAGGACGATTGGCGCTTCCGTCCCAGCCTCACACTGAACCTCGGGCTACGCTACGAGATGCAGACGAACCCGACGGAGATACACGGCCACATTGCGTATTTGGCGAGCATCACAAGTCCATCCACGGACTTGAGAAACACCTTTTACACTCGCAATCCCACACTCAAGAACTTCGAGCCGCGGATTGGGTTTGCCTGGGACCCGTTCCACAATGGCAAGACGGCGGTCCGAGGGGGGCCGGCCTATTTGATGTCTTACCGCAGCCGTATATTAACCAACTATATACTGCTACGACGGCGCCCTACCTTGGCACGTACGGTACAGTCGGACCCCCAGCCAATCCAAGTTCTCCTGCGCAGGGCGATTTCCCATACAAAATCCCGGCAGATTTGGGTCCTGTGAAGCCCACGCAGGTGGTCTGGGCCTACAACGACACAAACATCCAACGCAATTACGTATATCAATATAACCTCAACATCCAGCGGCAAATAACACCCACTACAACGTTCGTAGTTGCGTATGTAGGCTCGCACGGGCTTCACCAGCCGTTCCTGTCGGAAGGGGGCAATTCGGTTCAGCCGGTGGACGTAGGGAAACCGATTCCAGGTGTGGGTTACTACTGGCCCATCCCATACACCTTGTCGCCGAAATGCGTGCCGCCCCAAACTTCCCTAACCAATGTTTGTGATGGGGCGGGCCAAGCTGCACTCGTCAACCCAAACGTTCAGATCATACGGTCCATCTTTTGGATGGGCCAATCCTATTACAATGCTCTTGAGTTGAAACTCGATAAGAGGGTCAGCCACGGCTTTCAAGTGACGGGCGCCTTCACCTGGGGTAAGAGTATTGACACAAGTTCGGGAAGCGCAGCCGCCGACACTTTCACCAACGAATGGAATGCTCTGCCGTACTATGACTTTGGCCTGACCAAAGGTCGATCTGCCTTCGACATCAAACGGAACCTGGTTGTCAACGCCCTCTGGAATCCCCCTGCACCAAAGAATTCCTTTGCCGCACCTTTGCTCGGCGGGTGGCAGTTGGGCATCATCACTTCGGTGAGCGATGGAATTCCGATCATGCCCAGCATGGGCATGGACAGTCCAGACATGTTGGGTGAAATCAACACGACCCTCAATCCGCCGAATCTGGTTCCCGGCTGCAACCCGATCAACTCCCGAAACGTGCAGCACTATCTCAACGTCGCGTGTTTTTCCATGGTGCCTCAGACCACTACGAACACGCCCTATTGCGATTCGGTCCGTGCAGCCGCGATGGGCGACCCGGGCTTCTGCCCCAACATTCGTGGCGACCTGGCGCGCAATTCAATCACTGGCCCCGGATTGATAAACATCGATTTCTCCGTGGTCAAAAACAACTACATTCGAAAAATCTCGGAGGCCTTCAATGTGCAGTTCCGCGCGGAGGCTTTCAATGTCTTCAATCGCGCCAACTTTGCACCGCCTTCACTGAACGCAAACCAAGGGGGTGGAGCGATGGAGGCAATC
>WNFP01003281.1_pt1 | contig 13314 bp, 12 predicted proteins | sample 5400201 | NCBI WGS metagenome assembly WNFP01 (sample SAMN13153355, study PRJNA577476) | soil metagenome | isolation source: 115 cm saprolite under Madrone tree | place: USA:California | collected 2016-06-14
CAGCTCCGGCCGGTAGCGCGGGTTCTTCGACCGGCCGGACGCAAACTCGACAAACGCGCGGCGGTTCTCCGGACTGCCATAGCCCGACGGCGTGCTCCACACCGGATGGGCGAGGCCGGTGAATTCGCCCTGCATCCATCTGAATTGGGCGGCGTTGGCGAGCGCCTTCTCCTCGGTCTCGGCGACGTGGATCTGCTTCAGCATCCCGTGATAGGCGGGACCCGGGGTAAAGCCAACCTCCGCTGCGACTTTGTCGTAGATCTGCCAGATCTGTTTGGTGCGGTCGATCGGGGTGTTGAGCGCGATGTAGGGATAGCCCTGCTGCGCCGCCCAGACGATCGTCTCCGGGCTGATGACCCCCGGAATCCATATCCGCGGATGCGGCTTCTGCAACGGCACCGCCCACGGATTGACGACGCGATGCTGGTAATGCGTGCCTTCCCAGATCCGCGGATGCGGCTTCTGCAACGGCACCGCCCACGGGTTGACGACGCGATGCTGGTAATGCGTGCCTTCCCAGCGGAATGGACCCTCGCGGGTCCACGCGGCGACGATCAAATCGTGCGCCTCCTGGAAGCGCTCGCGGTTGAAGGCGGGGTTGACGCCGGCCGCGAGCTGCTCCTGGCCGCCGCCGCGCACAAAGCCCGAGACCAGCCGGCCCTTCGAGATCATGTCGATCATCGCCAATTCTTCGGCGAGGCGCACCGGATTTTCGGCGAGCGGCAACGGGTTGCCGAGCAATATTATCTTCGCCGTTTTGGTTACCGCAGCGAGGATCGAGGCGAAGATGTTGCACTTGGCCTGCATGCAGAACGGCGCGTTGTGATGCTCGTTCAGCATGAAGCCGTCGATGCCCATCTCCTCGGCATAGATGTAATGCTCCAGGTACTCGTTGTAGAGCCGGCTGCCGGCGACCGGATCGAAGTATTTGTTGGAAAACATCAGCGCCGTGGCTCCGAATTCCAGACCCTCATCGGCCGGATAGGTCGACATCGGCTGCTCGGTGAAGTACATCAGCTGCATGGCTCTCTCCGTCTCCGGCATTGCGCGGCTGACGGGAGTATAGCCCTCGCCGAGGAACACCGCATCCCCGGCGCGTCGTCTTGGCTGCTAGCCCTCACCCACCCAGCCGCGCCGGCTAGGTCCCCCCCCGATGATTGCGCCTGGCGCCGTTCTCGTTGCGAAGAAAGAAGCAGCCGGAGACCCGGCGGTTCAGTAGAAGTCTCGTAGATGCGGGCGGCCGGCCAAAAAGCGGAACAGGACAGTCGTGCGAGCTCGACCAACCCGCCCGGTGCCTTCCGGCACCGGGCGGGATCTTTCAATTTCAGCGGTCGACTATTGGTTCGGCCCGCTGCTTAGCGATTCGGGCACCCAATGTCCCTCCCATGATCCATTATGTCCGTAGTGGTATTCCCATTTATAATGACGGCCGTCAGGCGTTGTCGTGGCGGCATTCACGCCGTTCTGGCCCTGCATGTCGCTGGACTCGGTCAAGCGCGTGTCGAAAGGGGCAAACCGGTTCGCCATGGCGGGGGAGAGGTTCGCGCCAGTCACGACCGCCAGAGCTGTGCCGGCAAGCAAGTAGGCTTTCATTTCAGACCTCGTCAGAGCCGCGAGGCCGGGCCTCAAACAAGGGCCAACCTCGCAGGGTGGAGAACCGCCTTCGGGTTCCCTCCCCGCGATCTGTTTATCTTAGAAGTCCGGCGCAAATCCCGGTTGGCGATGATCACGACGCTTTTTCCGCCATCGCAGGGGTTACAAACCTCCTCGGCCTCTCGGCGTTCCGCTCGAAACCTGCGGCGGAACGCCGCGGGTTTGCCGGCTCTCCCTCAAGTCGCTGCTGCGAGGGGTATCCGGCCGGGGACGCTGTCTTCTGCTGTCAGCCATGGGCACGAGGTGAGGGAATGACGGGAGAGAGAGATATGCGAGGGGTTTGGACCCAACTTGATGGGATCGACCCGAAGGCGCTGGTCGAGGCTCGACTACGAGCCCACCACGCGCTGCAGTGGGTAACGCGAGCCGCTCGCGCGAACCTAGCGCCAACGCCAGACGACAGCCACTCGAACCTAGGTTGGGATCCGAGCCGCGACGGATTGGTGTCCCACGATCTCGCTGCGGCTGACGGCAGCACTTATCGCTGCGGGCTCAGGATCGACACGATGACGTTGTTTGTCGCGAAGGGATCGGAAATGCTGGGCGGGTTCGAGCTGGATGGCCACGTCGATGCGGATGCCACCACCTGGGTCGACGAAATTCTCGTCGATCTCGGCCTCCACCGGGCCAGCGGCGTCGCTGTTCCCTACGACATTCCAGCGCATTTGGTCGCAGCCGGCGGACGATATTCTTGCGCATCGGATCGGCCCGCCTTCGCCGGACTGGCACGCTGGTTCGAGGTGGCAGACGACATACTCGGCGAGACGAGATCCCGGCTCGTCGGGATCGGGGCGGGGTCCAGCGAGGTCAGGTGCTGGCCGCATCATTTCGACATCGCGACATTGCTATCCCTCGGAACGGGCGAAGCGGAGACGGTTGCCGCAATCGGGATCGGAATGAGTCCGGGTGACGCGTACTACCCTCAGCCATATTTTTACATCAGCCCATGGCTGGCGCCGGCGGTCGACGCACTGCCGCCCCTTCCGGCTCCCGGGCGATGGCACACCTTGGACTTTGTAGGAGCAGTAGCGACCGGTGAGGCAGTGCTCGCCACACCGGAGCCGCGCGCCCGATTGCGCGATTTTATCGACGCCGCCGTCGACGTCTGCCGAGGATTTTTGTCGCCCGGCTAGAGGTGCCTCATGCAGCGGCGTAGAGTAGTCTGGCCGGCGAGGCGGCGACACGTTCAACTGGCTGGGCTGCGACCATTGCGTCCTGCTGCATCAGTGGAGATCCGTCACAACCGCCAATTCTTTGATTATCGAATTGATGCCGCCCGATCGCGGGGTGGATTTGCCATGCCGGCTGTCGTTCAAGTCGTGACTGCGAGGAACATCCGGCGGACGAGACTCCGGGTTTGCGATCGCGCGACGATGATCGCGTCGAGGCCGAGTCTGCGGCCATAGCGGTGCAGGGCGAATATCAGCATCAGTAGGAGAAGAAAGAAATAGGTCCAAGGCCACTCGCCAGGAGCACTGTAGAGGCCGAGCCATAGATTGATGACCTGTAGCGCGCCGATTACCCCCCACAGACGCACAAAGAGCCCGAGGAGCAGCGACACCGCGGTCAGCACCTCGAGACCGTAGACGATCGGCGCGAACAGGTAAAAATGCGGCAGCACGATATTGTTGACAAAATCGGCCTGAGCCGGAACCGCCGCGGACTTCCCCATGACGCCCATCCAGTAGGCCAGTCCGGTTTCGCCGAAGGGCTGCTCGGGGTGGTCGGTATAGGCCAGCGGCAGCTTCCACAGAGTCTGCTGCCACCACATGCACCCGATCAGGAAGCGAAAGGCCCAGTCGCAGATATGGCTAGCGCGGCGCTGGCTCGGGATTGTGCTGAAGGCATAAACCGCTATCACAACACTGGCGAGAGCGAGCAGCCAGAATATTCCGGTGGTCCAACCGGGTTGCCGCAGGAATGCGAGGACGTCGGAAATTGGGTCGGGGTTCATGTGCAGACCTCCCTTCGTCGATAAAGCGTCCGAGGGCCGCTAGGTCAGACTGCGCCAAGCTGTCGCTGCTGCCGCGATCACGCTGAGCGAGGCGGAACTGCCGTCAGCTTCCCCTTTTTCGAAATCGCCCTCGACAACCGCCATTTGATTTGTGACATGGGCAAAACACAAGACCGGCCGGCCACGGGCACGGGCGAACGCATAAAGCCCCGCTGCCTCCATCTCGACGGCGAATACCCGGCGCGCCCGGCAGTGCGCGATGGCTGCGGCGGTCTCGCGAAACGGCGCATCGGTAGTCCAGCTGGCGCCGCGGCGAATCGGCTGTGCCGACGTCGCCAATGCCTTCATTGCCTCTTCCACCAGTCTCTCCTCGGCCGCGACGAACTCTGCCGGCGGCAGATAATGATAGCTCGTGCCTTCGTCGCGCAGTGCGCGATCGATCAGCATGAAATAGGGCGGCGGGGCCTGTTGCACGATTTGTCCCGCCGAGGTCATGCTGACCAGAAACCGGCAGCCCGAAACGAACAGCTGTTCTGCGACGAGCACCGCGAACGAAGCGCCCACGGCGCAGCCGATTATGCCGAAGCGTTCGCCCGCATGCTCGAATTCGAAAAGATCGGTGTGGTAGCACGCCCAGCCCGGTGAAAGGCGGGTTCGGCTGGCCCTGTGAAGGGTGCGTACGATGTCGCCGTCCGGATCGAGAATGCAGATTTCCGGCACTTCGGCGCTCGGCAAATTTTTCTGGCGGCGCGCCTCACGCAGCAGATTTCCCGGCTCGAAGACGGACGGCGCCGCGAAATGCTTTTCGGTCAAGATCGGCGGCTTCGACACGATACCTCCCAAAATGCCCGGTTCGAGAATATACAAATCGGCATCGCGCCGCGATGCGGCTCCACCTAAACGGAGACCACTGATGGGCATGCTCGTGAACGGCATCTGGCATCAGGAGGACCCACCCCGCGCAGAGCTGGGGATGACGGGCAGCGATGGCAGCTTTGTGCGCCCGGATTCGCGTTTCCGCGACCGCGTCAGTCGCGACGGCTCGTCCGGCTTCAAGGCGGAGGGAGGGCGCTACACGCTGGTCACGGCACCCTCCTGTCCATGGGCCCACCGCACGGCGCTGATGCGCAAGCTCAAGCGGCTCGAAAGCACGATCGGGATCCTGCAATCCGATCTGCCGAAGGGCGAGGGCTGGGCCTACTCCCGCGGATTGGACGACATCCAACCGATCGACGGCCTCTTTCACGTGCATCAGGTCTATAGCGCGGCCAACTCCGACTACACCGGCCGCGCCACCGTCCCGGTGTTGTGGGATCGTGAGACACGCACGATCGTCAACAACGAATCGTCAGAGATCATCCGCATGCTGAATCGGGAGTTCGATGAGTTTGGCGATGCGGCGGTCGATTTCTATCCCGAGGCGCTCCGCGCCACGATCGATACCGTCAACACCATGGTCTATGAGAATATCAACAACGGCGTCTATCGCTGCGGCTTTGCCCGAACCCAACCGGCTTACGAGGCGAGTTTCCACAAGTTGTTTGCGGCGCTCGACGAGGTCGAAGAACGGCTCGGCCGCCAGCGCTATCTGGCCGGTGACCGTTTCACTGAGGCGGATTTACGGTTGTTCCCGACATTGGTGCGGTTCGACGCGGTCTATTACTCCCACTTCAAATGCAATCTGCGCCGCATTGCCGACTATCACAACCTGTCGAACTATCTGCGCGAAATCTATCAGATGCCGGGCGTCGCCGAGACCGTCGACATGCTCGGCATCAAGCTCGGCTATTATGGCGGTATGCCCAATCTCAATCCGAGCGGGATCATCCCGCTCGGCCCCGAACTCGATTTCGCCGCGCCCCACGACCGCGGCGACTTCGCCAAAGCCGCCTGAGCAGTTCAGCAGGGATGGGGTGCGGTGCGGAAGCGCCCGCGCAGCGCGTCCCACTCGTCGGCACCAAATCGCCGGAACATCTCGGACACCGTGATCTCCTTTGGAGGCCGCGGATGGCGGCCCGTCGAGCGCAAGCCGACGAGCATCTGGTCACAAATGCCGACCACACTCTGGAGCAGAAGTCCTGGCACGATGGCGAACTTGTAGCCCATCGCCTCGGCCTCGCGCAGATCCAGATCCGGTGTCTTGCCGCCGCGCACGACATTGAGGAGGCAAGGCCCGTCGACCAGACGCGGGACCGCCGCGACTTCCTCTAATGTTTGCGGCGCCTCGACGAACACCATGTCGGCGCCGGCGGCCAAGGTGGCGTTGGCGCGGGCGATCGCCTCGTCGAAGCCGGCAACGGCGCGCGCGTCGGTGCGCGCGATGATGGTGAAGTCCCGGTCGCTGCGGGCGGCGACGGCGGCACGGATCTTTGCCAGGTAATCCTCTCGCGAGACGATCTCTTTGCCTTCGAGGTGGCCGCATTTCTTCGGGAATTCTTGATCCTCGATATGAATTCCCGAGACTCCGCTGCGCTCGAATTCGCGCACCGTGCGAAAGACGTTGAGCTCATTGCCGTAGCCGGTGTCGGCATCGGCGACGACCGGGACCTCGACGGCGCCCGCAATCCGCCTGGCATTGGCCACCATCTCCGACATGGTGACGAGGCCGAAATCGGGATATCCCAAGCTCGCCGCGGTGCCGGCTCCGGTCATATAGACGGCGGCAAATCCAGCCTGTTCGATCAGCCTAGCGGTGATGCAGTCATAGGCACCCGGGGCCACCACCATCCCGTCGCGCCGCAGCAATGTGCGAAGGCGGCTCGCCTGCGTCATCCCTTCCTCCCGGCAATGATCCTCGGGAAGGCTAAGGCCGACCCAGCCACTGCGTCCAGTACGATCGGGATCCGGCTTGCCCCTCGGCGGGGAAGCGGTTTAGCGTGCGGCGATCGCAGGGGGTCAGAGATGTACGCTTTCAGTTTGCCGGCCGAGCAGCGGTTCGACGCAAAAAAGCATGTGGAACGGGTCCTCGGTACCACCGGCGAAGGCGATGTGACGATCGCCTGCTGGGAACCGGGCCAGACCAGTCCCTATCACTGTCATCCCGACGCGACGGAGATTTACTTCTGCTTCGAGGGCGGCGGCATGATGCGTACGCCAACCGAGACGATTGCGCTCAAACCCGGAAGCTTTGTCGTCCATCCCCGTGGCGAACTGCACGAATACGTCAATGGCCCGCGTCGAACCCTGCTATTCCGGGTGCGTTACGGCGACGAGATGTCGGGCCGCACAAAGGAATGGCCGAGCAACCCCAACTGGAAGCCGCGTCCCGAAGACATCGAGTTTTTCGAGCACAACCCACCCGGATAGCGGCCCGACGGCAAAAATGTCGAGGTGAGGCAGGAATGAGCGGACACGACGGTCCCGACAGCTCGGCGATCTACCAGCTTCTGTCCGAAGTCGCTCGGATCGTTGCCGGGCATGATCGCCGATTCGACGAGCATGACCGCCGGTTCGACACAATTATGAGCCGGCTCGATGAGCACGATCGCCGATTTGACGAGCGCGATCGCCGGTTCGACGAGCACACCGGTAAGCTCGATGAGCTGATCAGCGTCGTTAACGGGCACAGCAGCAAGCTCGATGAGCTTGCCACGGTCGTCAACGCCCACGACCGCAAATTCGCCGACCTTTCGGCCGACCTGGCAGGGTTGCGCGAGACGTTGACCCATTATCACGCGTCGGTCCTCGGCCATGGCATACTGATCAGCGAACTCGAGGAACGCGTTCGGCGTATCGAGTGGCATCTGCATCTCGAGCCGGCCGACGGCTGATGCCCTCGTATCGGGACGATCGCCGAAAGCCGTAGAGCCGGACCGGATTGTCGGCCGGGCGAGTGCTATTGCGTCACAACCGCGCTAGAGTTTCGCATAACGGCAGTTGTACCCGCAGCTTCGGTCGGCCCCGTTACGGGTTCGATCATGACGGCCGCCACTCCGGCGCCTCGCATATTGAGCTCGTCGGCGGCGCGCGGTGAAAGATCGATGATAAACCGGCGGGTCCATGGGCCGCGGTCGTTGATCTTGACGACCACCGAGCGGCGGCTGTCGAGGTGTGTCACCCTGGCGTAAGAGTAAAGCGGCAATGTGCGATGGGCGGCGGTGGGCGTCACGGTATCGAGGGGTTCTCCGCTCGACGTGCGGGAACCGACGTGATTGTACCAAGCCGCTTTGCCGATCTCCCGGCCTCCCAATGGCCGCGCAGGAGCCGCTTCATCGTCGTGATGGGTGGCAAGGCGTGCGACTGCCTGACGAGGCCGTATCGCCGCGCCATGACGGGTGACGCGCGCGCGGGAGCCGGAGGGCTTGATGGAAACCACTTGGGTTTTGCCGGTCCGCGGTGCCGCTCGCTGGGATTTGTCGCTGCACGGCTGGTCGGGATGGTGGGAGGCCGCCTTATCGGGCGGTGCGGCCATCGCGCCGGTAGAGATCACCAAAAACGCGACGGAAATGCCGATAGTTCGACGCATAAGCATCCGGCATTGTCTCCTTTTTGTTGCACATCCCGGCGCGAAGGCGAGCGGTCGCGCTGCCACTCCAATGGTATTGGATCAGCCTAGGGGATGGAGATCGGTGTCGTCCCGGATTGTTGCCGATGCATCCGGGTAGGACAGGGGGGAACAGGCCAAGCTAAACAGGGCAAAACTCAGATGTCAACACCGCCCGCTCCTTTAGTTGTTAACCATGGTTTTCCCGACTGTCGTCGGCTCAGCTAACGCCGCCCGTTCGCGGCGAAGGCGTTGTTCGGTTGTGCGGGAGTTATTACTAGGGGCCGAGAATTTTATTTTGTGACATCTTTCATGTTAGAAGTTTCAAAAGCGAAAGCGCGAAGGCGGAAAATCGCGGGGGCAGCGTTTTGTTAATAAAGTGTTCTACCGCGGGATAATTCCACATGAGCCGCCCGTCGGCGTGCTCTTCACCACTCACGATCCGGCGTATTCCCGGGCGCCCGGCGCGGGCTTTGTTACGCTGGTCGGTCAAGGTCGGGAAATAAGGCCCAGTGCTATGATCGTATCACGCCAAGCGTGATATATCAGTCGGAACCGAGACCGGAGGTCGGTATGTCGCTCGCCGTCGCCATCCAGATGGATCCGATCGACACGATCAACATCGACGCGGATTCGACCTTTGCTTTGGCCCTTGAGGCGCAGCAGCGCGGACATGGTTTGTTTCACTATTTGCCGGAAGCCCTGACCTTGCGGGATGGGCGGCTCTATGCCCGCGGCCGTCGGCTCGAAGTCGCCCGAATTCATGGCAACCACCATCGTTTCGGCGCCTTCGAAGAGCTCGACCTTGCCGGGTTCGACATCATCCTGATGCGGCAGGACCCGCCGTTCGACATGGCCTACATCACGGCGACGCATCTTCTCGAACTGCTGCCGGAGGACGGCCCGCTCGTCGTCAATGATCCCGCTGCGGTACGCAATGCGCCGGAGAAACTTTTTGTGCTGCGCTTCAGAGAGCTGATGCCGCCGACCTTGCTCACCCGCGACCGCGACGAGATCCGCGCCTTCTGGAAGGAGCACGGGGACATCATCTTGAAACCGCTGTTCGGCAATGGCGGAGCCGGGGTGTTCCGTCTGCGGCCGGGCGACGAAAACTTGACTGCACTACTCGAGATGTACGAGCAGATCCAACGCGAGCCGGTGATGGCGCAGCGCTACGTGCCCGAAGTGCGTCAGGGCGACAAGCGCATCGTGCTCGTCGAAGGCGAGGCTGCGGGTGCAGTGATGCGGGTGCCGCCCGAGGGCGAGGCGCGTGCCAACCTCCATGTCGGCGCCCTCCCCGTGAAGACCGAGCTGCGCGAACGGGACCGCGAAATCTGCGCTGCGATCGGGCCGACGTTACGCGCCCAGGGGCTCGTCTTTGTCGGCATCGACGTGATCGGCGACTGGTTGACCGAGATCAACGTCACCTCGCCGACCGGCATCCAGGAAATCGCGCGGCTCTCCGGCATCGAGATCGCCCCCAAGATCTGGGATGCCATCGAAAGTCGGCTGGCCGAACGCGCGGAGCGCCGCCCGGCATGAGTTGAAACCCTAAGGAGCCTTGCCCATGACCGATGCCCGCAACGTCTTCGGCGAACCTCTGGCCGAATGCTGCACCAAGCCGATGACCGGATTCTACCGCGACGGCAGCTGCAACACCGGCCCCGAGGATTTGGGGTTGCACACTGTGTGCACAAAAGTCGATGCCGCGTTTCTGGCGTTCTCGAGAGCGGCCGGCAACGATCTCTCGACCCCGATGCCCGAATTCGGCTTCCCGGGCCTCGAGCCGGGCGACTGCTGGTGTCTCTGCGCCGAGCGGTGGAAAGAGGCGCTCGAAGCCGGGAAGGCGCCCAAGGTCAGGCTGACGGCGACCCACGAGGCGACCCTGGAGGTCGTCCCCCTCGAGGTCCTGAAGCGCTACGCGATCGATCTGAGCTGAGGCCTCCCTGAGAACAGGGAGAAAAATCGAGTACCAATCCGAAAATCGTCGAGCGTATCGCCATAAACCTTTTCCTATCAATGGTTTAATAAGCCAAACCCGGAGCGGTCCCGCGGTCTTAGCAGGGAGCGAAATCGAGGCCCTGAGGGAGGGAGCAGGGAGAGCCGGCGGACCTCGCAGCCGCCCACCGGACCACCCGTGGCGGCGTCCGGACCACCCGTAGCGGCGTCCCACCTCTGCCACCCTAACAGAAATGATAGACCTCGATCTTGACGAGAAGATGGCGACGATATCGGCGCCGAAAAACCGCGATACCCCCTCCGAGCCTGGTTCGAGATGAACTGCATTGGGGCAACGAGTCACCGGCAGAAATCCGGCCGGAAGCCTCTCTCCGCCCGCTTGCGGGGGGAGAGAGGGGTTCCGGCGTGGCTGCGCCGGGAGGATGAGGTGGGTAGCTCGGCTGTTAGGGACGGGGCTCCCCCACCTCACCCCGACCCTCTCCGCCCCCAAGGGCAGCTGATCCCGCGCATCCGTGCGCTGGTGGCGAAGGACGACGCCGCGAGTGTGAAGATCCGCGCAAACCGGCTAGGCTCCGGCGAGGTTCGTCGATCAGTGGCCGCTGAGCTCAGTGACGGTTCGGTCTCTAACAAGTCCAAGCCCACAAGATGCCCGCGGTGCGATGGCAAACCAGACATAGCCGGTCCGGAACGCGAAGGGCAGAGATCCACCCGATCCCGAGGTTCGGCGCGCGTCGTCGCCCAGTGCAGCAGCGGGTCCTTTCCGGCATGCGCCTGTCCGACACCGCCAAGCCTCTCGGCGGTACCACCCCCAAACTCGCCTTCGCCGGCGAGCGCGGTGGGCGGGCCTTTATCTAGGCGATCGAACGTGATCGGACGCGCCGCCCTCTCTTTTACCGTCGTTGCCCTCTTCCTGCTTTTGGGCGCCGAACTCGCCGGCGCCGCCTCGGCGCCGGGACGATACGACGGCGTGCTGGGGAGCGCGACCTACACGATCAACGTGCCGCCCGACTGGAATGGCGGCCTCGTCATGTTCGCGCATGGTTACGAAGGCGAAGGATCCGGTAATGGCACGGTGCGCAGCTCGCCGCTCGACGCCCACCTGACCGAGCGCGGCTATGCCTGGGCCGCATCGGGCTATCGCGCGTGGGGATATCGGCCCGATTGGTTCCTGCTCGATCTACTGACACTGCGCGCGCATTTCATCAACCGGTTCGGCCCGCCGCGCTGGACGATCATTCACGGGCAATCGATGGGCGGGCACATCAGCATCGCCTCGCTCGAATTATACCCCGACGTGTACCAAGGCGCCCTGATCGAGTGCGGCAACATCGATGGCGTCGGGCTCGTCGACTGGCTTCGCGCCTATACCGCAGCAGCCGAATATATCTCCGGATTGCCGCTGCTCGACACGCCGCGCCCGGAATTCGACAGGCTGGTGAACGGGCCGTGGCTCGAGCTGATGGGGGAGCCGGGCTATTACACCGAGCGCGGCCGGCGCTTCGACAGCGTCATCAAGCATCTCTCGGGCGGCGATGTGCCGTTGCGCCTCGAGGGGCTGCTGGAACGCTATGTAAGGAACCTCAGTCCGCGCGACCCGGGACCGGCGTACGCCCGGGAATTCGCGCGTCACGCCGATACCCGGCACATCCGCTACGAAATCGACCCGGGGCTGGGGGTCGATGCAACAACCCTCAATCGTGAGATACCACGTGTTGCGCCCCCGCCCGGCGCGCGAACGTATGAAGTCAACCCGGTCTTTGCCGAGCTCACCGGCAAGATCCGGGCTCCGGTCATGTCGCTCCATGAAACCGCGGATTTCCGCGTACCTTTCCGCCTCGAGCAGGATTACCGCCGGCGCACCGAGAGCGTCGGCACCTCAAACCTGCTGGTACAGCGCGCGGTGCGCCGGCCTGGTCATTGCGGGATCGGGAACGCGGTGCGCGAGCGGGCTTTCGACGACTTGGTCGCATGGATCGAAAACGGCAGGGTCCCGGCGGGCGACGACGTGCTCGGCGATGTCACGCGGCTGGGCCTGCGGTGGACGCCGCTGCGTCACCCACACGATCCGGTCCCGGGCCAATAGACGGGATGGTTCCATTTGGGGCTCGGCGAGGACGCCGCGCTCCCAACCCTTCTCGAACCGCGAGCCGATCCTCGGTATCGGCGGCGGCCTGGTGCTGCCTGGCCTCGTCGAGGGTCACGTGTACCTCGGCAAGACCCCGCGGCGCAGCAAAAAGCCACGTGGTCGGCTGGTGCCATCGAGCGATCTTGAGAGTTGTTCGTACTTTGCGGCGAGCCGCTGTGGGGTTAAGCTGCGGGACAGCCCGCGGAGGAAAAAGCCATGACCATGATCGACATGCATGCCCATTGGAGACCCGCCGAAATAGCCGACGCTCTGCGCGCTCGTACCAGGGAACCGCGCATTCTGCGCAATGAGGACGGCGGCGAGGTGCTGAAGTCAGGACGGATGGGCGAAGAGCCGCTCGCGAAGGCCTTCGATGACGTCGCATTCCATCTCGCCCGGATGGACCGCCAGGGGGTGCAGACGAGCGTGCTGTCACTCCTCGGCTCGTTCTGCTGGATCGAGGCCCAGCCGCTGGAAGAGGCCGAGCCGCTCTGCCGGATCGTCAACGACGGGCTTTCCGCGATTTGCCAGGAGCATCCCGGCCGCTTCGCCGCCTACGCTGCATTGCCCTTGACGGACATGTCCGCCGCCGCCGCCGAGTTCGAGCGGGCGCTCGGGCTGCCGGGCATGATCGGCGCGCAGATACCGGGCAACTACTTCCTGACGCGCAAGGACGGCGAAGCGATGCGTCCGCTGCTGGAAGTCGCGAACCGTCACCACGCGGCTCTCTTCATCCACCACGGTCCGCGGCCGGGCGACGCTTTCCCCAAGGTCGCGAGCGACACGGACAACGCGCGCCGCCGCAACGGCACGCTCGACATGCAGGCGAGCCTCTCCTCGGTGATGGTGACATTGTGTCTCACCGACTACCTTGCGGACTACCCCGACGCGATGATCCAGGTCCACAATTTGGGCGGAAACCTTCCCTACGAGGTCGAGCGCATGGACCACCGCTGCCTGCTCGACACGCCGAATGAGGAGCTGCCGTCGTCGCGCGTCCGCAAGGCGAAGGTGTACGTGGATTGCAACTCGTTCGGCCCGCGCGCGATCGAGGCGGCCGTGAGCCTCTACGGCGCCGAGCGCATCGTGTGCGGCACCGACGGCACCGAGTTCGGCTGCGACTGGACCAGGAAGGCGCTC
>WNFP01003097.1_pt1 | contig 13306 bp, 10 predicted proteins | sample 5400201 | NCBI WGS metagenome assembly WNFP01 (sample SAMN13153355, study PRJNA577476) | soil metagenome | isolation source: 115 cm saprolite under Madrone tree | place: USA:California | collected 2016-06-14
CGGACGTCATTTTGTGGGAAACGGATACGAGCCGGGCGCAGTACCGACCCGGGGCGTAGTTGTTTGGGAAACGGGTGAGCCGATGAATCGATCGTTTTTTATCATTATGATTCCTGCGCTGCTTGTGGCGGCGGGCTACCTTGTTGTCCTGCGGTTTATAGGAATAGCGCCAGGCTATGCGCGGCTGATTGTCGCGATGGTTCTTTTTTTCGGAATGATTTACTGGTTGTCGCGCCGGAGCGGGCGCAAGGCGAATTCCAACCGGGCGTAGGTTGCAAAGGCCGGAGTTGCCGCTTTCCAAAATCATGGTTATCACGGAAATTTTCAAGTCGATTCAAGGCGAAGGCACGCGCGCGGGCCTGCCGTGCATATTCGTGCGCTTGACGGGTTGCAATCTGCGATGCACCTGGTGCGATACCGCGTACGCGTTCCATGGCGGGAAGAAGATGAACGTCCAAGAAGTTTTGGCACGCGTGGATGAGCTGGCGGGACGCCGCGAGGAAATGCCGGGCTCACAAGCTTCCGTTCCGCTAGTCGAATTGACGGGCGGGGAACCCTTGTTGCAGGAAGAAATTTATCCGCTCGCGGAGAAGCTGCTCGCTGCGAAGTACGCCGTCATGATCGAAACCAGCGGGGAGCGCTTCATCGGAGGGCTGCCGCGAGAAGTCATCAAGATTGTGGACGTGAAGTGTCCCGATTCGGGCGAGCCGGATACCTTCGAGATGCGCAATCTCGAGGCGCTGTCGGAAAACGATGAAGTGAAGTTCGTGCTGTCCACGCGGCGCGATTATGAGTTTGCGCGCGAGTTTACGTCGCAGCACGGCTTGGCACAGAGGGTGAAGCAGGTTTTGTTCTCGCCGGTGTTCGAGGATCCGCAAGGGAAATGGGCGGGCCTCGAGCCGCGCATGCTGGTGGAGTGGATTCTGGCTGACGGACTGCCGGTGCGGCTGGGGCTGCAACTGCACAAGTTCGTGTGGGACCCGGCAACCAAGGGCGTTTGACTTGCGCGTGAAAAAAAGAAGGAAAGAAAAAGACAACGCGGAGACGCAGAGGGCGCAGAGATTTCGCAGAGAAGAATGCCGAAAGCAGGGGCGGTGGAATTGAAGAGAGATTTGAAGAACGATTCACGCCAAGCCGTGGTGCTTTTGAGCGGCGGGATGGATTCCTGCGTGAGCACGGCGATTGCGCGCGAAGGCCACGGCGCGTCCAACATTGCCTTGCTGCACGCCAGCTACGGCCAGCTCACTCAGGAGCGCGAACGGCGCGCTTTCGATGACATTGCGAATTTCTACGGCGTGCGTGAACGGCTTGCCGTGCAACTCGATCACTTTCGCGCGATCGGCGGATCGGCGCTCACCGACAAGAGCATTTCCGTTCCGGAAAACGAATTGGGTGCGCCCGGCCCGCAGGGCAGCGCGATTCCCGTGACGTACGTTCCGTTTCGGAATGCACATTTTCTTTCCGTGGCAGTGAGCTGGGCAGAAGCGATCGGCGCGGGAGCAATTTACATCGGAGCAGTGGCGCAAGACAGTTCAGGTTATCCGGATTGCCGGCCCGAGTATTACCGCGCGTTCCAGGAATTGATCCGCGTGGGAACGCGGCCCGAAACACAAATCGAAATCGTAACGCCGGTCATCACGCTGAAGAAGAGCGCGATCATACGGCGGGGCATCGAACTGGGCGCGCCTCTGCATCTAACTTGGTCGTGCTACCAGAACGAAGATACCGCCTGCGGCATATGCGATAGCTGCCTGCTGCGGCTGCGCGCCTTTGCAGAGGCCGGCGTGCCGGATCCCATCCCCTACCGGCGAACCGTTTCTGCCGGGCGCTGAACTTGGAATCTGGCCCGAATGAGAGATAATGGGGCGCACATAGCCCGGAAACTCCGGGTGGGGCTCCCCCGTGAAAAAGGAGAATGGAGCATGAAGAGTTTCAAAAAGTCAGGAGCGCTGGCCGCAATTCTTGTGGCCGCGCTGCTATGCCTGCTGGCACCGCGTGCCGGGGCCCAGACAGGATCGATTAGCGGCACAATTTTGGATGTGAACGGGAAGCCGTGGGCCGAAGTTGTGATTCGAGCGGTAAGCGACCAGGGCGCAAAGCAGGAGACCAAGACGGATAGCGGAGGCAAATTTAGCTTGCCTAACTTGCGCTCTGGCATTTACAGCGTATTTATTGTCTTCCCGCCGCCAAATGACAAACAAGCGCCATTCGAGGCCAAGACCAGAGTGCAGAGCGGCGAGGATGCGAAAGTCGATCTCAACTTCAAGGACATCGTCTCCAAGCAGGGGGCCGAGGCACAAGAACAGGTGAAGAAGGCGGAAGAGGCGAAAAACAAACTTGAGGGGCTCAAAGCGCACTTTACGGCAGGCAACGCGCTCATCGATCAAGAGAAGCAGGCGAAGATTGATCTGCAGAAGGCGCCCGCGGACCAGCGCGACGCGCTCAAGCAAAAGTTGAATGAACTTTCGGATCAGGCAGTCAAAGAATTCCAGGAGGCTTCGAAGAGCCTCGTGGAGAAAGATCCCAACGCGCATCTAGTTTGGTTCAAGCTCGGAGAAGCTTACGACACCGCGGGGCGTAACGACGATGCCGCTCAAGCGTACCAACAGGCCATCGCCGCCAAGCCCGATGTGCCGGGGTATTACAATAATCTGGGCAACGTGCTGGCACGCGCGGGAAAAATCGACGAAGGCAAGGCTGCGTATACCAAGAGCGCGGAACTTGACCCGCCCAATGCCGCGACGGCGTGGCGCAACTTTGGGATCAGCTTGTACAACGCGAATCGCCTGGGCGATGCTGTCGAACCGCTAAAGAAATCCGCGGAACTCGATCCAAAGAACGCCCAGACCTGGTATCTGCTGGGAGCTTCGCTGGTTTACAAGATGACGACGAAGAAAGTTGGCGATAAAGAAGAGGTGCAGTTCGCGCCGGGAACCATTGAAGCCTACCAAAAGGCGGTCGAGCTCGACCCTAACGGAGCATGGGGCCAACAGGCCAAGCAGGGACTCGAACAGCTCCAGTTGATGGCTCCGGGCATCGACACCAAAGTCAATTTGAAGAAAAAGAAGTCCTAATCAAGATCAAGGCAGTTTTTTCGGGCCGGTTCCGCTAAGCGGGGCCGGCTTTTTTTCAGCTATGCGTAATTGGGCCGGTGGTCTTTGTGCGGCGAAGCGACGAGGCAAAGACAAGCCTGTCTTCCGTTCGAAGACAATCGGAACTCTGCCCCTTGGCGCGCCGGAGAGAGGAAACTTCTCTCGCTCTCAGGCATATAGCGAAGCGCCGCAATCCCCGGTAGAATACTTTGCGAGGGGCAGTCAGTCCTCCGGTGCGCCGTGGAATTGAGGCCCGGGGGTTCCCCTGGAGGAGCCGTGCGTATTGTTTCATTCACGGACCGTGCCGCCACGCCGACCCATGTTCTGGTCCGCATTTTGGATCGGGAATCGGTATTGCTAAATCTCGAGACGGAGCAGTATTTTGGTTTGGACGAGACCGGCACGCGAATGTGGCAGCTCGTGACGGGTTCGCCGAACATTGACGCGGCCTACCAGGAGCTTCTTGCAGAATTCGATGTCGAACCGGAATTGCTGCGCTCCAACCTGACGGAACTTCTGAGCCGACTCGTGGATAGCGGGTTGCTCCAAGTTCTCCCAGCGGATGTGGGAACGGCTCCGGCGATTTAGCGCGCTGGAGCGCCCAGCGCAGGGATTTTTTCTGCGCGCCGTGGTGCTGTTGCCGCTGGTCGCCCTGAGTCTGCGATGGCGGGGTTTCCGAGAGACGCAAGGGGCGCTGCAGCGATTCCTTTCGAAAGCAAATCCAGAGCCTGACGCCACTCTTGCGATCAAGCATGCGGCGGTAATCGCCCATATGGTCAATGCTGCGGACCGGCACGGGCTGGTTCATCCTTCCTGTCTGGCAAAATCCCTGACTCTCTGGTGGCTTCTCGGGCGGCGGGGAATACCGTCGCACCTGCGCGTCGGCATTCGAAAGGAAAAAGAAAGGTTCGAGGCACACGCCTGGGTGGAGCGCGATGGAACCGCGCTCAACGAAGCGGATGAGCCCCACCAACACTACGCCGCGTTCGATGCGTCGCTCTCCGCGTTGCCACCAGAAGAGACATGAACGCGTTCGCGAGCTTCCGACAAGTCACTCGGATAAACTCGATCGATTGAGATTGAGCCGACTGTATATGAGTGTGGAGTCAGTCTCCAGCACGTGTGGGTTCGTGAGGAAAACGGGGAAGGGAAAAGGCCCCCGACAGCCCCGGGGGCCTTCGCGAATGTGCCTCCGCTACTAGATGCTGGTGCGACGCGAGACGAGGCGTTTGGTATGCGCGGCAGGTGCAGGCAACTCAACAGTGAGCGAAACTTCACTCTTGTTGCGCAGAACGCCCAGCTTCACCGTGCGATCCTTATCTTCGCGCTTCGCCGCGAGTTTTTCGCGCAGCTCGCCGGCGGAACGGATACGCTCGCCGTTGAGCGAGATGATGACATCGCCTGCTTTCACGCCGGCCTTTTCCGCAGGCGAACCGGAGTTGACATCGCGAACCAGTATTCCCTCGCCATCGGGAGCGCCGAAAAATGCGCCGAGCTGCCCGCTGAGATCTTCGGCATCAATGCCCATCCGGGGCTGCCCGCCGGGGAGCATGCTGCCGTTCCACTCCATCGAAGGGATTTCGGGGATCTCCGGCATGCGGAAAGCGAAGGTCCCAGGCGTCGGCGCCACCATCTTCATGGCGTGATGACGCTCTTCGGATTTACCGAGAGTCGCGCTAATGGTTTGCGTGCGCCCATCGCGCCACACAGTGAGCTGGATGCTGCGGCCCGCAGGAATCTCATGGATCATGCGGCGAAATTGCGCGGCCCCTTCGACGCGCTGTCCATTGATTTCCGTCACCACGTCATTTTCCTTAAGGCCGGCCTTGGCCGCGGGACTGTCTGGAACGATCTTTCCCAGGACCACGCCGCGCTCGGCTGAAAGTTTCAACTCCTTGGCCTTGTCGGCTGTCACTTCGTGTGTTTCGACGCCAAGCCAACTCGAACCGTCGTCGCCGATCACCATATTAAACTGATCATTTTCGATGCTTGGCAGGACTTCGATATGCGTGGGGTCTTGATCCTCTATGACGACAGCCTGCCCCGACTCCTCGAGCGCGTCCGCGTCAGCCAGTTCTGCCACATGATTTTGCCCGTTCTCAAGCTGCGCCTGCAATTTTCTCTGCAGCTCATCAATCCTTTGCTGCAAACGTGCGATCGTGGAATCACCGGGCTTCTGCGGTCTTGCGGAACTGCCGGGAAGTGCCATGAGCACGAGCCCGAGGGCCACCGCTCCCCCCATAGCAAGCAAATTTCGTTTGTTCATTTTCGTCCCATCCTCCTCAGCGGTTAGACGCGTCAAAAGGAAAAGCGTCAGACGGTCGACCGCAGAATGACCACCCGAATCCCGCCATTCACGGTGCGCAAATGAATCGGAGCGCCTCCGTGCCCCAATTTGCCATGCATCTCCCGGGGCCGCTGGGAACTCTCCATCGTAATAGGGAGTTCGGAAAAGAAGTTTCCATTCAGGCAGCGAGCTTCGACATCCGCTTGCAGGTCGGATGGCACGGCCAGAACCAGAGAGCCGTTCGTCGTTTCAACGGTAGCGCTGGTCTTTTCCGGAAGCCGCGCCAACTCCAGATGGACGTTGCCGTTGGTGGTGTGCGCATGGACACTCCCGCCGGCCTCAAACACTTCGATATTGCCGTTTACCGTGTGCAGGTCTTCCACGGTTTCGACGCCGGCAACGCGCAGCGTGCCGTTCACCGTGCCGATATGCTCGACGCGGGCGCCGTGCGGAACATGGATGGTGTATTCCACCGCCACTTCCACGCCCTCGTTTTGCGGATAGCGAGTGGTGATAGAGATAGCGTCGGGCTTGGCGTCAACCTCGATGGAAACACGTTCAAGATCGGACTCCTTGTGTTTAGCGGTCTTTACCGCGTGGACTTCGATCTCGTTGCGATCCCACCCTTGCACGTCCACGGTTCCGTTGACGTTCTGCAGCTCAACGGAACCGCCGGGTTGCAGCGGATAGGATTGATTGAACTCTTTGCTGATGGCGAAGCTAGGAACCACCCAAACAACGGCTAGAAGCAGTACGCATAGAGCAGTCGCGCGGAGAGATGGACGAAGCATAAGGTTCTACCCCCTTCGAGTACGTGCTACCAACGAGAACCGAGGACCCGAACGAAACTCGCTGCGCCGAGGCGGCTGCCGCTCAGTGCAACTGAAAATTAAATGTCACCGTCGAGATCACCTCGACCTGCTTGCCGTTAATCGAAGCCGGTTTTGCCCGCCACTGCTTCACCACGGCGATGGCGGCATCCGCGAGCGCCGGGTCGCCTTCAAGAAGTTTCTGCACCTCGATGCTGCCGTCTTTCTTCACGCGTACCTGGAGCTTCACGATGCCTTGCAAGCCAGCGCGTTGTGCGAGGACCGGATACGAGGGCTTTGGAAAATTGACGAGCCGCTTCTGGAAATCGTCAGGATCCTCGGCGATGCCACCCCTGAAGGTGATTTCCAAATTCACGAGCCAGCTTTCGAGCCAGTCCGTCTTGGCTTCGATTGGAGCCGGCGCTTCCGGTAAGGCCGGGGCTGGTGGCCCGACTTCGAAGGGAAAAGGCGCCTGAGAGAACCCAATTTCCGTCAATCTCTTGTTGAGGCGGTCCACCTGCTCGCGGACGAGCGATTCGTGAAGAGCAATCGCCGAATCCAGGAACTGCAGACGAATTTTTCCGGACGTGGTTCGTAATTTGAGCGGGGCGCCGCCACCATTCAAAACAGCCGTGGCGTGCAGGGGACCGGAACCATTGGCGGACCCTTGAACTATCAAGTGCAGCGCGGGATCTGCCTCGATGTGATGCTCTCCTCCGTTCGTCACGGTGGCATCGATGTTCGCGGCGAGATTCCGCGGCAGAAACACGAGGATCTCGCCGTTGCCGGAAGCAAGCTGCGACGCGCCCGCGAGCCGCACGTTTCCGCCTCCGGCGGGCGAATCTGGGTTGATCCAGGCCGTAATCGTTCCGCCGGAAGTGGCCGCCTGCAGGGCGCCGGCGACTCGAGTCAGACAAATGCTGCCGCTGCTCGATTCCAGTTCCATCGGACCGGAAACGTACATGACGCGAATCCCGCCTCCGCCGGTTTGGGCATGCACCGAGCCGCGCACTTCGCCGAAATCGATCTGCCCGCCGCCGGTACGTACGCTGACGAAATTCCCGGCGTGAGCCACGGTGATGTTGCCGCCGGCGGTTTCCAGTTCGGCGCGCCCTCCGATTTGGCCGGCGCGAATATGGCCGCCCCCGGTGCGCAGCGAAGCGTCTCCCGCAATGTTGCCCACGTTGATGTGTCCGCCTCCGGTGAAGGCCGCGAGGTCACCCGCGACATCAAGAACCTGGATGTGTCCGCCTTCCGTCTCCAGCTTCGCGGCGGAGCGTCCCAAGGAAGCGTCGCGGAGTCCCGAACCACCGATGCGCCCCGTCTTAATGTTTCCGCCCTGCGTGTGAAGAGCGGCCGTCCCATCGATGTCCCCTGTCGTGATGTCGCCCGCGTCGGTGTTCACTTCGATGCTGTAGCCGCGCGGCACGACGACCTCAAACTGCACCCAGAACTGCGCATCAGCGGAGCGCGCAGCTTGCGGCGCAAGCGTGCCGGTGATTTCCACGCCCGAGGAGATCGCCTTGGCCTTGAGAGAGTACGTATCAAGAAGTTGCTGAGCGGCGGGACCGCGGGCATCGGTTTCGATGTGCACGGTGTAGCGCACGACGGGGGCGGCGCCGGCCTCGAGTGGAACGATGTTGACGGACCCGAGATCCGTCGTCAGCCGCAGCGTCAGGCCATCTGTGGTGGTCAACACGCCGGTGCGAACAGCGGAGGCATGCTGCGAACCCGGCTCAGGAGGCTGGGTACGCTCGGTGGCCGCTGGTTCTTTAGCTTCGGCCGCAAAGACCGGCGGCGCGAGCGGTGTTAGAAAAAAAAGGATCGCCAGGACGCGGAACAGCGCCAAACGGCGCGCGGCAGGAAAAATCCCTTGTTGGAAACGTGTGCTCATCGTTGAACGAATTCTCTGAACGGCTACTGCACTTCGCGCGGGCCAATCTGCCGCAAGGCAGCGGCGCTGCGCAACCGCACGTAGCGGCTGGGATCTCGGTGCTGCAACTGTTGCAGAGCGCGAACCACTCGTTCCACGGACGGATCTTCTTCCGGACTGCTTGGCTTCACTACCGGCGTGGCGTCGGCCGCTTCGGGCGCCGTCTCTTCCGATTCGCGGTGCTGCAAAGATCCAACAAGGACATTGACGGCTTCAACGCGCACGCCCGGATTGGCGTCATGCTGCAGCGCATCGAGCAAAGCCTGCCGGACGTCATCATCCGCTGACGCCTCGCGGAGCGACTCCAGGGCCTTCATGCGCACTGCGGGATTCTGATCCTTGCGAGCCGCGGCGATCAACGCCTGACGCACTTGCTGATCCCGCGAAGCGGCCTTCAGCGCTTCGAGGCAATCGAGGCGGACACCGGCGTCAAAACGATCGCCTCTTTCAACGACGTAAGTGAGTACATGACGCATATCGCTATCATCAACGCTCCCGGTGAGAACCATCGGCTGCTCGGCACTGAGATGGAGCTGCACGTTGGGAGAACCGGCATCCGAAGAGGGAGAAAAATTGATGCCTGCAACCTCCATATTATCCAGTTGATCTTTCGTGAGCGGCGGCTTGGCCATGACGTTCATGGCCTGACCGTTGGCGTTGCCATTGTTGCCGTTCCGCAGCCACGGAAGAACCTGAACTCCAACCACGATCCCGAAGAGGACCAGAAGTGCGCCGCTCCAGGCGGGGCGCAACGCCATCGAGCGGCGCAGCCATCCGAAGGGACGCCAGTGTTCCTGGATGGGAGGCGCGGAAAGATCGTCTAAGGCCTCGGCAAGCTCGCTACGGCACTGCGAGAGCAGGATACCGGAAGAATCGAGTTCATCGGCGGGTTGCGGAGCACTGACCATGGCCTCCTGGAGCTGGCTCTCTTCGGCAAGCTGGGCGGCGCACGCTTCGCAATTCGCCACATGTGCATCAATGTGCTTGCGTTCCCTGTCGCTGACTTCATTGCATGCATAGAAAACCAGGAGCAGTGCAACGTCTTCGCAGTTCACACTCTTTTCAAAAGCGCTCATCGCAGGCCTCCCAACTCATGGCGGAGTTTGCGCGTGGCGCGGAAAAGCGAATTCTTCACGGTTTCCTCGGTCGTGCCCAGGGCGTCACCGATGGCTCGGAGCTTCAGTCCCTGATAGTGCTTCATCTCAAAAACAATGCGTTCGCGAGGGGACAGGCGTTCCATGGCTATGGCGATGCGCGCCTTGATTTCCTTGCCGATGAAAGTGCGCTCGGGGTCCAGCGTCGGGCGTTGCTCGCGTTGGCGCTCGAAAAAATCGGTGATGCCCTCCTCGTGAAGGCCGGAATTCAGCTCCGGAGCTTGATCTTCGGGGCGGGCCTGACGGCGGCGCAGATGGTCCAGGCAAACGTTGGTGACGATGCGGTAGAGCCAGGTGTAAAAGCTGCACTCGAAGCGGAAACGGTGAAGATTGCGGTAGACCTTGAGGAATGCTTCCTGGTAGACGTCCCGGGCGTCCTCGGGGCGCTTCATGAGATTCAGGGCCAGGCGCAGGACGTCCCGGTCGAAGCGGCGCACCAATTCCTCGAAAGCCGTACGGCTGCCTGCTTGCGCTTCCGCGACCAAGGTCCGCTCGTCGAGGTGGGACAATGAGATCACCGAGGCCAGGGCGGCGTCTGTGCTACCCGAGCGACCGTTGTTATCGGCCAAAGCCAAAGCCCAACTGGGGAGCGGCATATTCGCTTTCTATTCGCGTCGACCGGTGTTGCCGCTTGCCAGACAACACCTTAGCTCAAATTCCAGCAATTGTCTGAACGCTGCGCACCACGCGACCACCCAATTTGGACGCACTGCTGCACCCTTGGGTGAGCACCACTCCCCACTATAACAACGACGAACCTGTGAATTTTGTTTCAGGAATATCCGTCAAACGTGGCTGGCAAGCCCCGGTTTGAGCCCTCAGTTGACCGTCTGGAAACCGGAATCGGGAGTTCCGGTAGCCCTCGCTGAATCGCCCATGCGCCAAGCAACAAACGGCCAGATAAAGAGCAAAACCAGCGCCAGCAAAACCGCGTAGCCGTTTGCGCGGTAGAACGAATCCGGCTGAGAGAGCAATTCGGAGGCGCCGCCGAGCAGTGATGTGCCGGCGACGACAAGAAAACAGCCGAGTAAGTTGAAGCGCATCACCCTGCGCACGCCGAAAACGAGAACGCTGAGCACGATGAGCTCGGCCAGGAATTGTTTTGCGAGGTCCGCCGGGCTTCCCCAGTTTCCGGACGCAAGGGACAGAGCGCCGAGAAGAAGCAGCAGAATCCGAAGCCCTGTGTGGCGAACTTGTGCGGCCGCGAACGCAGCAACGGCAACGACAATTCCCGTAAGGAGCAAACCATGTTGGAGAGTTCCGCCGACAAACGAGGCCGCCGGAAGGATGGCGTCAAACTCCTGGCCAAAGGAAGCGGGCAGGGAGCGGTGTACCGTTGGCCAGTGTGCTGACGCCACGGAGAGAAGGCGCTCCAGGCCGAGCAGCGCGGCGGATCCGCCGAGGCCGATGCAAAACGCGTCGCGATAATAGTTCGCCGGCATGCCAAGCCAGCCAGGCAGGCGCTCTTCACCGAAGGCCCGCACGGCGTAGAACCAGGCCATTCCGAACAAGAGCGCGATCGCGCTGAAAATCAGCGGAGCCCCGAACAGCAGCGCAATGGCGATTCCGGCGTAGGTGTATTTCAACGGATTCGAAGTGTCGTACAAATTCAGAAAGTCAGCGATGCGGCTGCCAAGCGCGAAAGCCGCAAGAAAGCCGCAAATGCCCCAGAAAGACCAGATTCCTATGCGTTTCCACGGAATCGTGCGTGCCGCTTCCGACTTGAAATTCTTGAAAAATACAACCAGCGCCGTGATGCCAAGCCCGCCGAACAAGAGCCCGGGGATTCCAAAATTGACGATGGTACGGGCTGGCGTAACCTCTTTTTGCTTGCGCACCCACTCATCGGGAATCTTGATATACGTGCGGTAATTCGTCACTTCGTCGCCCAAGACTTGAACATCGATGCGCGCGTAAGCATGATCGGCCACATTCGAAACGGAGGCTGTACCGGCGTCGAGCGGTATATTCTGCTGCCAGATTAAGGAGTGGTCTATCCTGTGGGGCTTCTTATCGGAACTGGATTCGACGAGCGTCCAGCCCTTGAGATCGATTTTCGTTTGTTCGACGAGGAATTTTTCCGCACGCGCCCTGGCTTCTTCTTTCGTCAGCGACGCGCCTTGCGTCTCTTCCGCAAGAATGTGGTGGATGGAGTGCAATGTTCCATCGGGCCGCAGGACGACCGCAAACTCCTCGGGCTGGCTGTCGCGAAAGTAACGCACGCTCCAGAGCGCCGCGGGAACCTGGTCTTGGTAAATTTTATTGATTCGCGCGATGCCGACGCGTTGGCGCAGATATTCGTTCGTGATCGGATCGGCGATTTCCGCGAGAACGGTGGAATGGATGTAGGAATGCGGATCCAGGTGGCGTTGGCGCAGGATCTCGTCCGCACGCGTCTGAGCCGAACGCGCGTTCACCGAAAGTTTCAAATAGTTGCCAATCGCCGGCGGCTTCAGCCGCCATGCCAGCGCTCCGCCAACCGCCACGCACACGGCTAGGACCGCAATCATCGCGGGAGCAAGCGCCTCGTAGCGAATCAATTTGGTTTCCGCGGTTGCGGCGGCGGGTTCCGCGGTGAAATCGATTTCCGGCGGCGGCTCGGCGCGATTGAGCAGGTCTTCGTCCGTTTCGAACCCGCCGCGAGAGAGGTACGAAAGGCACGCAAACGCCAGAGGCGCCAGCGCCGCCGCGGCCACCACTGCTCCCGAAACCTTGAAGTACAAACTGTTGGAACGCATCAGCAGCAAACCGACCAGCGAAGCGTCCACCGTGTAATGCCAGATCAGCGTCGCCAGAATTCCCCAGCGCAGCATGACAATGCCCGCCACGATTCCCACCAGACCGATCTCGATCCCCCGGATGTACGCCGGTTCCTGCGGATAGTTGCTGTGCAGAAAGCTCCAAAGGAATGCCGGTACAATCACCGCAATCCAGCGCGAACCAGTAATCCGTTTGAAAAAGGGAATTGCAAACAGGCGGAAGGTGAACTCCTCGTTTGTCGAAGCATACATCCCGATGGCCGCGCCGGAGATCCAGGGAAAAGCGGTGTTCACGGAATCATCGAAATTCAGTTCCTGCGGCGCCCACGCGCCAAACCAGCTCGCCACCACATAAAACGCCACCACATAGCCGATGTGCGCCGCGGCCATCGAGACTCCCACCACCGCGGCCGAGAAAAATTCTTTCGAGCGCAATCCGCGCAGCGTGAACGCGCGCGGCAACCGCATTCGTTCCGGCTGAGAAGCGCGATACAGTGGCTCGGCGGAAGGAAGCACTAAGGCCACCGTCAGCGCGGAAAGCACGGAGAAAAGCAGCGCCATTATCATTTTCCGCACAATAAAGATTCCGTAAGATTGATTGGTGTCGTAGCTCGATGCCCAGTGCGGCCAGTCGTTCAGGTTTTGCAGGAACAGCAGCGCTGCAACAATCAAGCCGAGCAGAATGGCTCCCCGCCACGACGTCTGCCCCAGTCTTGTGAATCGAATCGCCAGCCACACCGCAATCACCAGCAGACCGACATAGGGCACAAGAAAAACAAGCGCCAGCGTGTCGTTCCCGGAGCGCAGCCGCGCAAAGCTCCGCTGCCAAGCTTCCGGAACTTTCAGGAATTCTTCGCTGCCGCCGATGCGGTCGCCCTGCAAGCTCACTCGCAGCCGGTACGGCGCGTCCTTCGCGCGGAAGCCGTGCTTCTCCCATGTAAACGACCAATCCATGCGGTTCGGCTTCTTCTTCGAATTGGCTTCTTCGGGAAGAACGTCCCAGGCTTTCAAATCCATTCCGAGCTTGGAGGTCAGATAATTTTGCGCGGCGGTTTGTGCCGCGGCGCGTTCCAGCGAAGGCCCGGCCCGCGATTCCTCGATTTTGTGGTGGTAGCCGGCGATCTGTCCCCCCGGGCTCACGCGCACTCGGAATTCTTCCTCCTGCTGCGGCTTGAAGAAGCGCACATTCCAGAACCACACGTGCAAGTCCGACGACATGATCTGGTTGGCCCGCTGCAAGTCCAGTTCTCGTTCCAGGTAAGTCTTGGCCTC
>WNFP01006358.1_pt1 | contig 13305 bp, 12 predicted proteins | sample 5400201 | NCBI WGS metagenome assembly WNFP01 (sample SAMN13153355, study PRJNA577476) | soil metagenome | isolation source: 115 cm saprolite under Madrone tree | place: USA:California | collected 2016-06-14
GCTTCCTGATGATGGTAACCACTCGCCCAGCAATTTCAGCCTCCTTTCTATTGCTAAACTTCATGGGTTGCAATGAGGAGTCCGGATGAGGATGAAGAATTATCGTGTCGTCTTTTAGAGTGCACGGACCGCAGATGTAAGTTCCATCTCGCAGAAGAATCAAGCACAGCGGACCCTCCCAAGGCATGCTCAAAGGCCATTGTACGGCCCGCTTCATCCTTCGATTCACTATAACGAAATAGCTGTTTGCCAGTAGAGGGTGGAACGGTTGCCGTAATCCCCCCGTCCAGAAGACATCACGGATGGAAAAACTAGGCAGGCCAACTAAGCCGGTAAGGGAATTCCTTAGAAATAGGGGCATCTCCTCCAAGAGTGTGTCCGGGAAAATTGAGAGTTCAGGTGCATCGTCGTTTTCGCGCGGAGAATGCGTCGTTCTCCCGGGCAGTGCACCCGGCAGTAGGTCTTCAGGGATAGGGTCCTGGCCCAATTGATCAAGGTCCATGCCAGCGCTGCGCAGAAAGTCCCAAAACGAGATGCAATATATGATGCAGAGCGACATGATCTTATGAATTTGCCGGGGGAGCGTCTCCAGCCTCTCATAGCTGAAGAGAGACCTAGGAGTCAAGAAGTACCGCATGTCACCCAGGTCTTCCGCAACCTCCTTGCTAAGGCGAGACGCCTCCCTGAATAGAAGCCCGTTGCGGAGTCGAAACGACCTGGTGAGCTCGCTAGGTGTCCCGGCTCTGGTGTCCTTTCGAATTGGCTGGACCGCCCACTTTTTGGCGATCTCAGTTGAAACGCGTGCAGGGGGGGCGTTCTTGAGAGGATGGATCTCCAAGTCGGCAACTCCCAATATTCGGATTTCTTTGTCGAGGTGGAACTCCAGATTCCCAAAGGGCAAGTGGTCGGAGATCAAACCTACTCGTTCGGCATTTCTGAAACTCAATCGACAGCAACTCAGTCCCTCGCTGTGTTCGACGAGATAAAACTGCTGAGAGGAGCGACGCACATCAGTCTTCCCGGACGCACTCGTAACCGATGGGTCCACACGCAATACGGAACCCGGGACAAGCTCTGGAAAGGCCAACGCATCTTCTTGCCCGACCTTGGCATATAGGAAAGATTTTCTATTCCATCGCTCAACCTTGCGCAAGCGACGAGTTCCTGCCCGCCTGAGGATCCTTCCGAGGGGGGTGATCTTTCGTAAATCAGCTGGCGGTGCGCACGTCTGAAACCATGGCACGTACGCTTCACTGTCATAGTTTGTCGAATTCAGAATTACCGTGCGGTGGCGTTTGACGAGAGTCTGCAGGCGCGGTATTTCATCCAACTCGAATCCAAAAACACGCAGCCAATCGACGAGCCGGTAGTTTGAGAAACAGCTGAGTGAAAAGACTTGGTAAATATTGGGATAAACTTTCCCCATTCGCAAGTCATAGTAGAAATTGTGAGAAATGAAATGGCGGGAGGATTGGCCGAAGACTTTCTCGGACAGTTTCGATAAGTCATAAATCGTCAGCCCCCTCCTGTCCAAGATCGACCGGACGCGGTTTAAGAGTTCTAGGTTCTTGTCACTTTGCGCCTTGCTGAACATCAAACACCTAACCGCAGATCTGCAAGACCGCTGGATGCCATTGAGCCGCAGCGAGCGTGAATAGATTTCGCGCAACCTGATTTGGCTTTCGCGTAATGATTAGGCGCACGCGCGATTCAGCCGACCCGGTCGGCCGGGACCTTGCCACCTGGGGAGGATGGGTTGGGCCCAGAGATGATCATGAGCAAACAAGTGGCTTCGTGGCATGTGAGGGAAGTCTTGTAACGCTTTGGAAAGCATGGGTGGGTTGCCCTCCTAAACGACATACTTCGCTCAAGGATCCCCGTCTTCCGTAGCGAGGATTCTTCTGAACAAAAAATACACAAATGGCTTGATATTTGCTGAAAACTTCCGAATATGGTCGCTTATGCGACCGCCAAAGAGTCGAGTGCCACATCGTTCGACTTCTAAGGACTGGCAATTGCCATCATCAACAAAGTAAACGTGCCAGTTCGATCCGCTTGCGTCCTTAATCTTACGCGGTTGGCGCTTCGTCCCGAAACTTGGCAAAGTTCGATCTTCTGGCAGCGACCGGTCGGGTCTCCGACCGTGGACCTCTGGAAAGTCGTCAAGCGAGTTGATTTGACGTCAAGCGTTGGTGTCCTAATTGTCCAAGCACGTCAAGCACGTCATCCATATGGACATGTCACTTGTTTGAGCGTACGATGTGCCGCAATGAAACCTCGTGGGGCCACCTCAGGCGCAGGTGAGCGGATCAAAGTTCTGCGTCTAAAAGCACGTATGACGACGCGTGAGGTCGAGAAGCTCAGTCTGGAGATCTCTAAGTCAAAGAGGAATCCGGAATACTACATCTCGCATGCCTGGCTGACTGACATCGAGAACGGTGAGTTCACGCCCAGCATCTATAAACTCTATAGTTTGAGCGCGATATACCTGTCGCGTTTCACGGATTTGCTTCGTTACTTTGGCCTGAACCTGAGCGACATTGGTACGGACCAGACTGCTATCCGATTTCCTAGGACATATCTAATCTCAGGTCAGCTTTCGGGAGCGCAAGAAGAATTACGCGTGCCGGTGCAATTGGCTACCGATTCCAGCTTTGATCAGACAAAAATGCTGCAGAGGATCCCCGAAGCCTGGCAGAAACTGCCGTTAGCCGTGTTGCAGCACCTGAATACAAAGAACATGTTGTATGGATACGTAGGTTTTGAGGATTACACGTTGTATCCGCTGATCCGGCCGGGATCGTTTGTCGAGATCAACCCGCGGCAGAACAGGATTCACTCAGCTCCCTGGACTGGCGAACATGAGCGGCCGATCTATTTTGTCGAATTGCGGGATAGCTACACCTGTAGCTGGTGCCAATTGGATGGACGGCAACTGAGCATTGTTCCTCATCCGATTTCCAGGCTTCAAATTCGGACTTATCGATATCCTGACGAAGCAGAAATTGTCGGCCGTGTTACCGCAGTGGCGATGCGGCTTGTGGATCCAGAGGAGAAGGCGATCACAGAGTAGCTGAGGATGAATCTTACGCGGCTTGTTCGTCTTGAAAATTGAGGAAGTTGTTTGCGCTTCAACCGTACCAGGGCGTACGCGCTGAATTTGTGGGTCCCAGGATCATAAGGATCGTCGGTTTCAGGTAACTAGTTCTTGGTAAAGTCTCGTCAAGTAAATTCATATCTCATTGAAAACAAATCAATTGACCTCTGCAGAAAAAGTACTAGTTATTAACTATCGGCACGCTTAACAAATTTTCTGGCTCTTCGATGGTCCCTCTTTCTTATCCTTGATTGCAAGGAGGTGTACTCATATGAGCAAAAAGACTTTGCTTGGACTGAGTGCCATTCTATTTGTGTTGGCTGGGACACTGGCGTACTCCACCTATGCTGGATCGTGCGGATGTAATTCCAACAATCAGGGCGGCTCATTGCAGCGCGCTGATGGCTTCCCCCTGCCGCCGCTGCCTTGGGTACCGTCCTCTTCGTCCGGTGCGCGCGTGAGTTAGGTGTGCGAAAGTGACCTTTCGAGACTAGGTCACTTGCCGTATGACTTAGGTCTAGCAAGGCTAGCCCCAAGGTACTCGGTCGGATAACTAGCCAGGGGCGCGTTAGTAGTTTACCTGTATGCTCTCGGGTGCTATGATGCGCCCCAGTTTGTATGCGACTCGGAGCGGCGGAATCGCTTCTTTGGTATTTCACGATCGGCTTGGAAATTATCCTGGCTGTACTGGTGCTGCGTCGACGAGGCTTCCGCAATCTTCCTTTTTTCACGTCTTATGTCCTTCTCGCTACGCTTTGCCAGTTCTTGGTTTGGGCGGTATATCACTGGCTTGGATTCAACTCCCTTACTACCCTTTACGTCGCATGGTCCATTCAAGGCATTTTGTTGCTTACCAGGGGAGCTGTCTGCGCCGAACTCTGCTGGAAAATATTAGGCAAACACTCCAAAGAATTCTGGACCATGGTTCGCGATTTGCTTCTCGTGGTCGGCGCCGGCGTCGTTCTCTACACCGCATTTGATTCTTTGCGAAAGTTATTCCATGAACGGCAAGTTTCCAGGGTGGAACGCTTTCCATATTGTTGCATTTCACGTTGCTCTTTTGCTGTGGATTTGGGCGTTTGCTACCGGTGATTTTGAATCCGATGACAAACCTGTTCCCCCAGTTCCCACGTTTTACGCGGAGCGTGCCGAAGAAGTGTCCCGAAAACTCCGTTCCCTAGAGAAAGACTTAGAGGAGATCGTCCGAAAATGACCCAGCTCATCGCGTTTTCGTGCATTTTCCTGGTGCTTCTTTGTCTGTTGGCACTTATAGTTTATCGTTATCGGCACTTTCACGAGGATCACACGGGAGAAGTTGCGGCCCGACTCCCCGTCGATTTCTTGATTCCGAGAAGAAGTGGCGAATTTGCTGAGGGGCTGAAAAATCTTGCAAGGCTCGAATCGGAGATCCGACAAAATGGCTTCTTTGCCGCTGGGAGATGGTCCCTCGTTCGCGAGCGGAATAAGATTGCCGGCGATCTGTTAGCCGCACTTCGTGAGGATTTTTTCCGGCTCGATCATCTAATGTGCGCGCTTGCGGCAGTTTCACCCGAAATCAACCGGCAGAGGGAGATCGAAAGAGTTTGGCTCTCCATGCGATTCAGTGTGCGATATCGGCTAGCGCTTTTGACCCTTTCTCTCGGTGCCCTTCCAGCGAACAGCATTCCTCAACTGCAAGTCCTCATTAAGGGCCGTGCCCGCGATCTCCGCATGCTCTTAAAAGCTGTGGACTCCACGATGTCACTCCACGTCGGCGCGCAGCAAGTGAACTAGCAGGTCGTTGAAAAATCTAAAATCGGCATTCTGAGAGCATTTCATGAGAATGCCGGAAGAATCTCAACTCCAACCGTTTCAGTCACTTAAAGTCTGGACGACAAGCAACCGCAAATCTCTTGGAAACCGTTTTTCAGGTTTCTAGTTAACAATAACTGGCCCCCTCCTCCTTTTTTTCATAAGTGTTCATTCTAAAGCTACTTAAAGTCCTACTGACAAGACTGTGGTCGTATATTCGACTGTTCCGTGGCTAGGCTACGCTACCTGGTCGTTAATGCGACCTAGAATTATCGTATTTGTTGAATTTCGTGTTGACATTCAGCGGAACTAGGTATAGGAAGTCTGCTGTGGTCGTATATACGACCACGATGGGATTTTGTAAGATGTGTCGGAATATGACCAAACGGATAGGCAGAGCGACGTCTGGTGCGGGTGAGAGACTCAAGGCTTTGCGTCTAAAGGCACGCATGACGACGCGTGAGGTCGAGAAGCTTAGTTTGGAGATTTCCGAATCCAAGCGAAATCCCGAATACTTCGTTTCACACGCCTGGCTGACCAATATTGAGAATAGTGAGTTCACACCCAGCATTTACAAGCTTTACAGTCTGAGCGCGATCTACCAGTGTCGGTTCCCTGACCTTCTAGGCTATTTCGGCGTAACCCTTGCCGACATTGGTATGCACCAGATGGCGGTCCGATTACCCAGAACCCATCTAATGTCGGGTCCGAATTCGGAAGCCCACGAGGAGATACGGCTCCCAGTTAAATTGCCCACGGATTCTAGCCTGGATCAAACGAAAATGCTTTCGAGGGTCCCTGAGGCCTGGCAGAAACTGCCGCTAACTGTGTTTCAGCAGTTGAATACAAAGGACATGCTGTACGGGTACGTCGGATTTCACGACTTCACCATGTACCCGCTGGTCCGGCCGGGATCGTTTGTGGAGGTCAATCCCCGCCAAAGCAGGATTCGAGCGACCCCATGGACCAGTGAACATGATCGGCCAATCTACTTTGTCGAGTTGCGGGATAGCTATGTCTGCAGCTGGTGCCAATTGGATGGACGGCAGTTGAGCATAGTTCCACATCCAATTTCCAGGTTGCAAATTCGGACCTATCGATATCCTGAGGAAGCGGAAATTGTTGGCCGTGTGACCGCGGTAGCGATGCGGCTCGTCGATCCGGAGGAGATGGCGGTGACAGAGTAACTGATGACGAGTTCTTCTGAACCTTCCGGATGCCGCAGCGGTCCGGCGATTGCACAGTGGCGGAGTCCTCTCGGTGGACCGAAGGGAGAATTAATCGTGAGTCTGATCCAACGCAGGAAACCTGGAATGCGAGCGGTTGCAAACGAAACACGAAATCTGTTGCTTGGCGTGGACAGAGCAATGAAAAGTACTGTTAGCGTGGGTACGACGAGCATATTCATCCACAGGTCAATCTGTGTGCTGCAGAGAATTCTCTTGACGGTCATTCACGAGTTTGGTCATAAAAGCGACCAGAGTCGGTTGGCATGATCCAACATAGAATCATCGAATTCTTGCAGTCGGCCATCATAATTCTGGGCGAGACGCTTGTCCTACTACTGGGCGTTGCTGCAGGATACCGGGTCCTCAAACGAGAGCTTCCACACCGAAGAAAGCCAAGGCACTGATTTGGTGTTACTTGGATGCCAGCCGAAGTCAAACATTATCCTGCCGTGAGCGACACTCTTTTTTTTGCCCGCTGGATTAGGAACTGCCAAAGCAGCCACGATGTGCCCATAGCACGCCGGTGTCGGAACATACGGCCAGACACTTGATTCTGTTATTGATTGGGATAGTCTTCTTGAAGGTGGTAGAGCAACCTTAGGAAGCGGCCCAGTTGACGCGATTTTGTACTTGACAACCTTTGCTAAAGAGGTATATCGTAAGTGAAGACGTATTCTACGAAGGAGGCGGCCAGGAAAGCTCGCGTTCATTGGGTCACACTGCACAGGTGGATGGCTGCCGGCAAGGTTCGGCCCTCGCAACAGATTGGGATGAATGGAGGCAAACACTGGCGCTGGACGGAAAAGGACGTTCAGAAGGTTAGAGAGTACAAGGCAAAGCATTTTCGTGAAGGTCAAGGTAGGAGAAGCAAGAAAGCAAAGTAAGGTCAAGGAAAAGAAAAAACAAGTGAGAGAACGGGACGCGCCGGTGCGACTAACACCAACGCGCCCCTAACCAACGTCGCACGTCTGAGGTGCAACATGGCTGGAATAGAAGTTAGCGGGTTCGGCTTTTGGGCGCAACTTGTGGCGCCCAGTGTTTCCGGCTCGACTTCCTGTCGAGTCGATTCCCCAATTAATTCTAGGGCAGGGAAGGACTTAGGCCATGGATCTTCGCTCCTACGAGTCTCTACTACTGTTCAATCAAGGGTTCGAGCAAGCCCTTCGCGCGTTGGATCAACTCCGCCTTGTGTTGCCTGGAGCCGCCCACGATTTGCGGGTCCGCATCGAAGAACTCCGCGCCGACGCCAGCGCCGACTTCACCGTAGCGATTTCGCAGACCGCTGCTGGAGCCTGCGCCGCGAGCGCGAAGAAAAGCAAGAGGGCCAGCATGAAGCGTAACGTGATGGCGAGGAACGCGGATCGACCGTGGCGATTGCTCAGTGGAAGCGTGCTCTCTGTTGAACAAAGGGAGAATTAATCGTAAGACTACGCCAATGCAAGAGATTCTCGAAGCACTCGGGAGGCGCATGAGGGAATTGCGCGAGAAGCAGGGAACATCGCAAGAAGATTTTGCGGAAGCTTGCGGGCTGCATCGCACGGCGGTGGGACTGCTGGAGCGCGGGAAGAGCATCCCTCGGCTCGATACGTTGCTGATCGTCTCGCACGCGCTCGGCGTGACAGTCTCGAAATTGCTTCAAGGAATCGAACAGTGGGGGAAGCTGCCGTCCAAACCGGCCGGCTGATACGAGGTACGAAATTTGGCGAAGTTCCAGTCCAAAGAAGGAGGCAAGACCATTATGACGAATGAAGAGGCGATACTGCGGCTGGCGCGCGACGTCGATGACGAACCTGCCTTGATTGCCATTGCCGAGAACAACGAGAACACACTACAGGCGGCAATTGGGCGATATTTTTCCGGCCGGACCACTTGCAAAAAGGCGCTGAATACGCTGCTGATTCGCATTTCGCGACGCGCGAAATACTTCATGTTTGGACAGGACGACGCGGACAGTTGGATAGAACATTGCGCGCAGGTGGAGTGCAGGCGGCTGCAAAATGAATCCGAGAATCTGTTTGCCGCGCGTGGATAGACCCGTGAAAAGTACCGTTACCGTGAGTACGGCGATCCCATTCATCCGGAGTCTATTCGTGTGGCGAAGAGAATTTTCTTGACGAACGTTAGACGTTGTGGTTATAAAAGCGACCAGATGTTTGCCCCGTGCCGCAATTCAGGAAGTTGCGGCGCGAACCACGGTCCCTTGGTCGAGGGGTTTCAAGGACAACCTTGAGAAGCCAAAACGAAACGAAGGGGCAGATGCTTTCGGGCTGCGGTCGCAATTCCGACCGCCAGAGTGCCGCGCCACTTCGATGGAAGGCGCCATCCAGATCCGCTCTCTTCAATTGTTTTCCTACTCCCGAGCGGTCAGCGATTGGACTCATAGCTCCAGACTCTAGTCTCAACTCCTTCCGCCAATGCTTAAGGCAGCGGGGGGGCGTATGAGTTCGTCCCCTGCCCGCTACTTTCCAGGACTGTTGGCGAGGCGTAGCCCCGCGACGGAGGCGGTGAGCGAACCGGCAAACGGGGTGGCAATAGGTGGGAGCATTGCGGAGAGTGTGGAAGCTAGCGATGAGGACCTGATTCTTCGATTGCAGACTAAGGATGTGGAAGCGTTAGGACTGCTTTATCGTCGCTATGCCCGGCTCGTTTACTCGGTATGTTTCCGTATACTTAGAGACTCCAGCGAGGCTGAAGACCTAGTACACGAGGTCTTCTTGTGTCTCTACTGGAAATGCAAGTCGTTTGATCCGTCTAAGGGCGCGGCGCGCTCCTGGCTGATCCAGTTGACGTATTCCAAGTGCTTTGATTGGCGTGATTACCTGAAGGCGCGGCACGGTCGAGGGCAAGGAACCGATTCATCGGATGCGTTGCGCACGGAGGTTTCAAGGGGAGAGCATAATCCTGACCCGGCGTACTTTGTTTTGTGGAATGCCAGGATGGTGGCGGCCTTCCAGAGTCTTTCCAAGGAACAGCAATTGGCTTTGAGGCTTTTCTATTTTAAAGGATATACGTTTCAGGAAATAGCGAAGCAACTTGGCTATTCTTACGGCAACGTGAAACATCACGTTTATCGCGGCATCGAAAGGTTACGGCAAGTTGTATATGACTGCGGGAAGCCAGGAGCGGTGCAGGAAATAAGGCAGGGAACGCAAGACGAGCAACAGGAAATGATGGGATGAGTCCACAACACCTCGAGGAAGAAATTTACCTGGACTACTTGACTGGAGAGTTGCCGGCCAAGAAGAGAGCGTTTCTTGAGGAGCATCTGGAAACCTGCTACGAATGCCGGATGCATTTCGAGCAATGCCGGGAGCTGTTGCGCGACGGTCTTCCGAGCATTGCGGATGAGATTGAGACGAGTGATGACATGTGCCCCAGTGCTCTGCCATGGTCCATAGATGATGGGGAGAAGAGACTTTACGCGGCCATTGGTGGTGGCGTGAAAGATCGCGCAGAACGGCAGAGCGCCCTGACACCTGTGGGGCCGGCCAAGACTAAGGCGGTTGAGTCTTGGTTACACGATAGAGGGTTTCGAGCATATGCAGGGGTCGGACTGGCCATTGCTGCGTCGATTGTGGCGGCGGTGGGCCTAGCCGATTCGTTGTACCGTCTTGGCGTGAAGCATGGCTTGGAACAATCTCGGGTGGTGACGGTGCCTGCTAAACCTGCTGCAGCGACTCCGGCCGGTCCGTCTGTCAGTCAGGCAAAGGACGACGGAGTTTTGCAAGCGCAGTTACACAAGCTTGGTATGGAGAGGGAGGCCATCCGGGCCAGCTTGCTGGAGCGTGACGCAGAAATTGCCAGGCTAAAGGGACAAATCGAGGAGCAACGAAAACAGACCGAAGCGACTGAGGCGAGCTTTCACTTGGCGGAACAACAAGCCGAGCAGCAAACACTTCAGATCTCCGTGCAGCGCGACGACCTGACTCGCAGGTTGGAGGCGCAGCAAGCGGTACTCTCGGACACGAAGAAGAAGCTCGAAACACTCGAGCAGGCAGGGACTAACGACGGGCTTCGCATGGCGAGCCTCGAAAACAGGATTCAACAGATCACGCAATTGGTAAAAGATAACGACGCGACAATTGACGAACAGCAGCGGCTGCTAGCGTCCGACAGAGATATCCGGGAGCTAATGGGAGCGCGCGACCTCTACTTCTCCGAGGCATACGACGTCGGGGTTGACGGGAAGAAAAAGAAGCCCTCCACAAGGGTTTTTCTGACAAAGGGAAAGTCGTTGGTTTTCTATGGGTATGATCTGGATAAACAGCCGGGGTTGAAGAATGCCAGCACGTTCCAGGCATGGGGAGTGCGGGGCCCCGACCGGAATAGCGCGCTGAATCTGGGCGCGATGAAATTGGAATATATAGACAACACGGCGAATAGGCGATGGGTGCTGCAATTCGACGATCCAAAGGTGCTGGAACAGATCAACGCCGTGTTTATCACCGTGGAGCCCAATGGCGAGAGCCGCGTGCCACAGGGAAAGCCAATGTTGGTGACCTATCTGAGAGAAGCGCCGAACCATCCTTGATCGGCCCGGCGTTCCCGTTGGGGAAGTTTCTCACACTTTCGAGACTTCCATCACCTTCGATCGCGGAAGTACGATGAATTGATACCTTATTCTGGTCCTTGTTTTCTCTTCGCTCCGTAGACTTTCCAAGCCCCCGCACTTAAAACGACTGAAGAGGAGAGTTCTCGTGAGCCTACGCACGGGTGTGGTCGTTTTTGCTTTGTTGTGTTTCACGGCTACATCTCAAGCGCAGGCGCCAACGGCGGTTGTCAACGGTCAGGTGCGGGACACTTCTGGCGCGGCGATTCCTAACGCTACAGTGGAAATTATCAACGACGCGACGCGCGTTCGCTACACGACCGAAACGAATGGCGAGGGAATCTACTCCGTGCCGAATCTTCCCCCCGGGACATATCACATACAGGTGTCTAAGACGGGATTCAAGACGATCATTCATCCAGACGTCGTCTTGCACGTGCAAGATGCCGACGCGATCGGGTTCACTCTGCCCGTGGGGCCGATGTCGGACACGGTCACGGTGGAAGGCGGAGTTTCGCTCATTAACACCGAATCGGCCGCAGTCGGAACTGTGGTGGATAGGCAATTCGCGGAGAACATGCCGTTGAATGGCAGAAGCCTTCAGACGCTGATCGAACTCACGCCAGGGGTGGTTATTACGGCAAACAACGTTGCCGACAACGGCCAGTTTAGTGTGAACGGGCAGCGGGCCGCTTCCAACTACTGGATGGTGGACGGAGTGAGCGCCAACATAGGAGTTGGCATGACCACAGGTCTTTCTCCCGGCAATGGGCTCGGGGGGGCTCTGGGCTCCTTTAGCGCTATGGGTGGAACGAACAGTTTGGTTTCCGTGGATGCCTTGCAGGAGTTCCGGATCCAGACCTCCACCTACGCGCCGGAATTTGGCCGCACTCCGGGCGGGCAGATTTCCATCTTGACGCGCTCAGGGGCCAATCAGTTTCATGGTACCGCCTTCAACTACCTAAGGAACGACGTTTTGGATGCCAACGATTGGTTCGCTGACAGTAGGGGCCTGTCGAAGCCGAGGGAACGGCAGAATGATTTTGGCGGGACGTTCAGCGGTCCGATTCGCAAGGATCATACGTTTTTCTTCTTTTCCTATGAGGGTCTTCGGCTTCGACTGCCGCAGACCGCGCTTACGACTGTTCCTGACGCGAGTTTCACGCCCGGAGGCACAACAAACTCGCGCCAAAATGCAAAACCACCTCTGCAGCCATATTTGAATGCTTATCCCCTGCCGAACCGAAATAGCCCGGAAATCCTCTGTGATCCGAATACCAATCCTTTTTGTCCGTCCTCGGGTATAAGCGGGACCGCCGCTTTCGACGCCAGCTATTCGAATCCCTCCACGCTTGATGCCTACAGCCTCAGGGTTGACCACAAGTTGAACGACAGGCTAAATCTTTTTGGGCGCTACAACTACTCGCCTTCACAAGTCGCTCTTCGTGGCAACGGAAATTCGCTAAGTACAGTCACCCCAACACGCAGCACAACGCAAACCGCTACACTAGGCACTACTTGGGTCATATCTCCGACAGTTACCAACGATCTGCGGTTCAATTACAGCAGGACGAACGCCTCTAGCTATTCCTATTTCGACAATTTTGGCGGCGCCGTTCCGCTGGCATCTTTGCCATTCCCGAGTCCTTTCACATCACAGAATGGGAATTTCGTCGATAACATCTTTTTCCTCACGCAAGGTGGCTTATCTGTAGGGCAGAACGGACAGAACCTGCAGCGGCAAATCAATGTGGTCGACAGCCTTTCCATACAAAAGGGTTCGCACAGCCTCAAATTCGGGATTGACTACCGCCGGTTGTCGCCGCTGTATCGCCCTTTTGCATATTCACTGGGAGCATTTTTTGACAACGTGCCGTCCGCCGAAAACGGAAATCTGTTTTTCAGCCACATATTCTTCAATCTCAGCCCGACATTCCTGTTCCGTAATCTTGGCATCTATGCCCAAGACACGTGGCGATTGCTCCCTCGTCTTACGCTGACCTATGGTCTCCGATGGGACGTTGACTTCGTGCCGCAATCCCTCAACGGCCCTAGTTTTAACTCAGTGACGGGTTTTAATTTGAATGATTTGTCGAACCTGGCTCTGGCACCGGCTGGAAGGGCTCCCTACGCGACTACATATGGTAACTTCGCCCCCCGGCTCGGTGTAGCCTACCAACTCACTCAGAATCAGGATTGGCAAACCGTGCTTCGGGGCGGATTTGGCGTCTTCTATGACCTCGCGACTTCGGAGATGGGTAACAACCTTGGGGGTGCGACCTACCCATTTGGGAGTCAAGTTCCCTTTAGTCCGGGTGGCACTTTCCCGTTCAATCCTCCACCGCCTCCCCCTCCAATCACGCCACCTAATGCAAGTAACGGACAGAACCTCTTCGCTTTCGATCCTCACCTTAAACTCCCTTACACATTAGAATGGAATGTTGCTCTCGAGCAAGCCATGGGAAAGCAACAAACGATCTCTGCCTCGTACATTGGCGCGGCAGGGCGACGACTCCTGCAAACGGCTCAAATATCGGCACCGAATTCGAACTTTTTTCAAGCGTTCCTCGTGACTAACGCAGGTACGTCGGATTACGATGCTTTACAAGTTCAATTCCAAAGACGCTTGTCGTACGGCC
>WNFP01003978.1_pt1 | contig 13303 bp, 14 predicted proteins | sample 5400201 | NCBI WGS metagenome assembly WNFP01 (sample SAMN13153355, study PRJNA577476) | soil metagenome | isolation source: 115 cm saprolite under Madrone tree | place: USA:California | collected 2016-06-14
CCCGCAACCCCACCGCGCTGATCGCGGAGCAGGAGATCCGCCGCGCGGAAGGCATCTTGAAGGAGGCCGCCGCACCGTCATTGCCGATCCTGACCGGGAACGGCACGGCCACCCGGTTGGACTCCAGCCGCCGGCTTTCGGGAAACTCGCTGATCACGCCCATCAACTCGCGCAACGCGAACGTGACCCTCAGCGTTCCTCTCTTCGCGCCTCAGCGCTGGCTGCAATGGGCGCGCGCCGGCGAGCAGGTCGACATCGCGCGCCTCTCGGCCGACGACGCGCGCCGGTTCGTGGGCGTGGCGACGGCGCGCGCGTACATCTCGGTGATGACGCAGCACCGGCTGGTGCAGGTCAGCGTCCAGGCTCGCGACAACGCCCGCGCGCACTTCGACGACGCGCACGCCCGCTTGGAGGTGGGCAGCGGCAACCGGCTGGACGAGGTCCGCGCGGCGCAGGAAGTGTCGACCGACGAATCGCAGCTCGCGCAGGCGCAGGCGAACCTCACCCGTGCACGGGAGGCGCTCGGGGTGCTGGTCGGCGCCGATGGGCCCATCGAAGCGGAGGAGCAGCTCGTGCTCCCGGCGCCTCCGGGGCCCGAGGAAGCGCTGCGCGATGTCGAGGACGTCCGCCCGGACGTGGCCGCGAGCAGGCAGCGCGCGGAGTCGGATCGGCGGACCTTGCGCGATTCCTGGTCCGACTACATGCCGTTGCTCAGCGCGGTGGTGCAGCCCTTCTACAATGCGCCCGCGACTTCCACCTTGCCGGAGACCGGCTGGCAGGCGCAGCTGGTGCTGACCATTCCGCTCTTCGACGGCGGCTTCCGCTACGGCGCGCGGCGGCTGCGCAGCGCGCAATACGAAGAGTCGAAGGCGCAGCTCGACGGGCTCCTCCGGCAGGCGCGCTCCGACGTGCGCGCGGCATTCGAGGCGGTCCAGAAGGCCGACGAGAGCTTCCGCGCGGCGCGCCAGGCGGCGAAGCTGGCCCACGAGGCGATGGACATGACCATGCTCGCCTATCGCGAGGGAGCGACCAACGATCTGGAAGTGGTGGACGCCGAACGCCGCTCGCGCGACGCCGACGTGGCCGCGCTCCAGGCTGAAGACACGGCCCGCCAGGCCCGCATCGATCTCCTCGCCGCCAGCGGCCGCTTCCCCTGACTTCCGTCGGAGATTTGGGGACACAATACGGATCTACCCACTGGGCGAATTGCGTATTGTGTCCCCAGATCTCCGACTAGAGTCCGGGCAGCTAGGGGGCGAGGTCGCGGACCCAGACCACGAAGGCGGTTTGCTCTCCTGCGTTTCCGACGGGCTTGCCGCAGGCCAGGGATTCGCCGTCGGTGGTTGCGGCGACGGCGAAGCCGCCAGGGAGAGGCGCCATCGCGGCCCCGCGCACCGAGGACCGCTCGCCGCCCCAGGTGCGCGAGCCGAGCGGCTCGCCGTCGCGCGGCGAAAAGGCGAGCGCGCGCAGAGAGCGGCCGACGTTCTCCAACGCCCAGAGTCGGCCGGGGCCGTCGAAGGCCGCCGCCCGGGCGCTCGCCGCCACCACTTCGTCTTCGCCGTGTTCGCCGACCACGGACGCGGAGCGGGTCCCGCCTTCCGCCGAGAGCACGACGACGTAGCCGTCCGCCCCGCCCGCGCCGCGCACCGGGCCGCGCCCGAAGTCGATCGTGGCGACCGAGGCGTCGACATCCGCGCCGAAGGAGCCGCCGACGATCGCGTCTCCGGACGGCGTTACGACGACCGAAGTGGCCGAATCCGTCCCCCGGCTCCCGAAGGTGCGCATCAGCCGCATCTCTCCGGTCGCGCCGGCGATCTTGAGGACCATGGCGTCCGTCAGACCCTGCGAGCGCACGGGGCCCATCGAGCCGGAGAACTCGCCCACCGCCCAGAGATCGCCGGACCTCGGGTCCAGCGCGACGGCCCTGCAGCTGGACTCGCCGTCGCCGGTCAGCCGCGAGCTCCACGCGCTCCGGCCGTCGGCTGCGAGGCGGATCGCGAAACATTGCCGCTGGGCCTGGCCGACCACGACCACGCCGCCATCGGCGGCGATCGCCGCGGCCAGCGGCCGCACCGCGCCGATGTTCCGGATCCAGCCGACCTCTCCGTCCGCGCCGGCGCGCAGGACGAATCCGCCCTGGCCCTCCATCACCGCGAGACCGGAGCGCAGCTGCGTTCCCGTAGAATTGCCGGCGAGCGCAATCCCGCCGGATCCGTCCGACGCAAGCGCCGTCGGGACCGCTTTGCCGAGCAGCGGCAGGACGTCGCACGACGCAATCGTGCCGCCGGACGGCGAGGGCGGCGCGGACGAGCAGGCGCACAGCGCCGCGAAGAGCAGGCCGGAGCGGACGTGCATTCCCGTAGTCTGCCGGAGCACAGGCTCCCCTCCACTTTTCTGAGGGTCAAGGCACTACTTTCTCGACGAGTGCCGAGATCGCGACCACGGAGGGCAAGTTGAGCGCCGGCGGATTCCGCAGCAGGCCCGGCCCTCCGGAGCCGATTTGCCGGAGCGAGGCGAGAACCGCTGCGGCATCGATGGGGCGCTGCGAGAAGAGGCAGTAGAGGCGCTCGGGTCCGGGAGTGGCATCGAGCCGGACGCTGCCCGGCAGCTCGGCGCGGTCCGTGCTCGAGGAGAGCTTCAAGCTCCTCATCTCACCGTAGGGAGCATACACGCTGGTCACGGCGGCCGAGTCCACCGAGGCGACGAGCACGTGCTGGTACCCGGCCGGGCGGACCACGAATCGAATCTCGTCGCCCGGCGTGAGCGCCGATCCGTCCTGGACCAGGAAGACCCGCCCGGAGCGGCGCGCGAACACTTCGCAGGAGGGCCTCCCGCCCTTGGCGGTCACGTCCGAGGACGGCTGCGCCACGACGACGACAGCGAACGCAGCAACCGCGAGCGCGGGGGCGGCGAGCCAGTACCACCATCGCCATGCGCGACGCCGCCGTTCCAGCGCCGGCAGCGTGCGGGCGAAGACCTCCGCATCGAATCGCGCGCGCGAGTCCCGCAGGACGGACAGGTCGCTCGTGCAACGTGCACAGCTGCCCAGGTGCTCCCGCGCGCTCTGCACGGCTGCCAGGTCCAGGCATCCCAGCTCCAGCGCATCCAGTGTCAACGAGGAGAGATGATCCATGCCTATCCCCTGGCCGCGAACCGGCGCATCCTGCGCGCGAAGTCGGCGAGCCGGTTGACCACGGTCCGGCGGGAGATCCCCAGCACCGTCGCCACTTCTCCTTGTGGCAATCCGTCCACGTGATGGAGCCAGGCCACGGTGGCGAGCTTGTGGGGCGCGCGCCGCAGCGCTCTCGCCACGAAGTCCCGGTCGGCGAGGGCGGCCTCGGGATTGCCCGCCGGAAGATGCTCCTCCGCCGCCTGCGGACGCTTCCGCGCGTAGCGGAGCAGGTTGAGGCAGTGGTTCGTGGCGATCCGGTAGATCCAGTTCAGCGCCTCCCGGTCGTCGGGCGTCTTCTCGATGTGGCGCATGACGCGCAGGAACGTCTCCTGGGTCGCGTCTTCGGCGGCGGCATCGTCCCGCAGCATCCGCCGGCAACGCGCGTAGATGGTTGGCCCGTAGCGGCGATAGAGCTGCGCAAGTAGGTCGTCGCGTCCGGGCATTCGCGGCTCTCAGCAGCAACACCCCAGCCGACGAGGTTGCGCAAGAAAAGCCCCGGCTGCTTGACCGGCGGTGCCCGGGCGGCCTACTATGCTCACTATGAGCATACTCGATCCGAGCACACCGCCGCTGAAGCCCGCCGAGCTGTTCGTCCTCGCCGCGCTGCATGCGGCGCCCCTGCACGGATACGGCCTGACGCAGGAAGTGACCTCCCGCTCGCAGGGGAGGATCCAGATCCGCCCGGGCAACTTGTACCGGGTGCTGGATCGCCTGCTGGCACGAGGGCTCATCGAAGTGCACGAGCGCGCCTCGGCCGGCGACGAGCGGCGGACCTATTACCGCATCACTTCGCTGGGGCGTCGCGTCGCCCAGGCGGAGGCGAAGCTGCTCGCCGGCGTCATCGGGGAGTTGCTCACCACCTGAACGGGGGCGTCATGCTGCGACTGCTGTTGCGCGCGTATCCGAAGAGCTTCCGCGAGCGCCACGGGGACGATCTGCTGCGCCTCTGTCGCGACGTGTACGGCGACGGCTTCTCCCTGCGCGCCGCCGCCGACCTGCTCTGGAACGGGCTGCGGGAGCGCGTCGGCGCCGCCCCGCGGGACTTCGGCGAATGGCTGGAGCGACCCGCCCGCGAGGGGCGCGGCGAACGGTTCCTCGCAACGCTCCTGCACGACGCGCGCTACGGCGTCCGCGCGCTCCTCGGCAGCCGGGGCTTCACCGCCGCCATCCTGGTGACGCTGGCCCTGGGAATCGGCGCGAACACGGCCATCTTCAGCGTCATCGACGCCGTCCTGCTGCGCCCGCTGCCGTACGCGCACGGCGAGCGGCTCGTCCACTTGCTGCAGCCGGTGCAAGCGGGCGCCCTGCCGAACACCGGGTTCTCTCCCCTGGAAGTGAAGGACTACCGCGAGCAGTCGCGGGCGCTCGACGCGGTGGTCGAATACCACCAGATGCAGTTCACCCTGCTGGGCGGCGCCGAGGCGCAGCGCGTCTCCACCGCGGTGGTGTCGGCGAACTTCTTCGACGCCTTCGGCGTGCGCCCGCTGTTGGGCCGCACCTTCCTCCCCCAGGACGACGTGCAGGGCGCCGCGCCCGTGCTGATCCTCAGCTACGAATACTGGCAACGGGCGTACCGGGCCGATCCGGGCATCGTCGGCAAGACCTTCACCATGAACGACCGGGCGCACGAGGTCGTCGGAGTGCTCGCGCCCATGCCCCAGTACCCCGGCGTCAACGACGTCTTCATGCCCAGCGTCGCCTGTCCCTTCCGCAACGGACCGCGCTGGTCGCAGACGCGCACCGCGCGGGGGCTGACGGTCTTCGGCCGCCTCCGTCCCGGATTCGGCCTCGCCGCGGCCCAGAAGGACCTGGCGCAGATCGCCGAGCGGCTCCACTCCGCGTATCCCGACGCCTATCCGAAGCCCGACGGCTACAGCACCACCGCCGCCTCGCTGCGCAGCGAGCTGACCAACGCCGCGCGCCCGACGCTGATCGTCCTGCTCGCCACCACGCTCTTCCTGCTCATCATCGTCTGCGCCAACGTGGCGAACCTCACCATGGCCAGGCTGGTCCGCCGCGAGCGGGAGATGGCGGTGCGCACCGCGCTCGGCGCCACCCGGGTGAGGCTGCTGCGGCTGCTCCTCACCGAGAACCTGATCCTCGCGCTGGCGGGAGGGGTCCTCGGCGTCCTGGTCGCCGCCTGGGGCCTCGACGCTCTCGCAACCTTCGCCGCCCGCTTCACCACGCGGGCCTCCGAGATCCGGCTGGACACCCGGGTCCTGCTCTTCGCCTGCGGTCTTTCTCTCTTCACCGGCGTGCTGCTCGGCTGCCTTCCGGCGCTGCCTTCGCGGGCGAACCTGGCCGCGGATCTCAAGGAAGGAGCCGGCGCGACGGCGCATCGCGGCCGCCTGAGGGCCCGGAGCGCGCTCATCGTCTCCCAGGTGGCGGTCTCCTTCGCCCTCCTGATCGGCGCGGGCCTGATGCTCCGCAGCCTCCTCAACCTCCAGTCGGTCCACGCGGGGTTCGACATCGAGAACGTGCTCACCGCGCGCGTCGATCTGAACTGGACGCGATACCGCGATCCAGAACAGATCCGGCCCTTCGGCGAACGGCTCCTCGATCGCCTGCGCGTCGAACCGGGCATGATCTCGGCGGCGCTCACCGGCTCGGTGCCGCTCAACGACACCAGCCCGAACGGGGTCGAGTTCCAGATCGAAGGAGTGCCGCCGACCGACGGACCGCGTCCGCGCGCCAATCTGGAGACGGCAAGCACAGAATACTTCCAGACCATGGGGATCCCGCTGCTCGGTGGACGGATGTTCACCGCCATGGATCGCGCGCCCGCGCCGGCGCCCGTGATCGTCAACCAGTCGTTCGCGCGACATTTCTTCGCTGGCGCGGACGCCATCGGCAGGCGCGTCAAGCTCGACGGGGCGGACCAGTGGGGCACCATCGTCGGCATCGTGGCCGACGTGAAGCAGCACGGCCTGGAGCGGGAGCCGGGTGACGAGCTGTACGCGCCGTTCGCGTTCGTGCCCTTCCGGGATCTGCGCTTGATCGTGCGCAGCCGCTCGCCGCCCGCGGATGTGGAGAGGACCGTCCGCTCCCTGATCAAGGAGCTCGACCCGCAGCAGCCCGTCACTGAGGTGAAGACCCTGGCGCAGGTGCGCGCCGACAATCTCGCCTCGCCCCGCCTCACCGCCCTCCTGCTGGGCGCGTTCGCGCTGCTCGCCATCTTCATCACCGCCGCCGGGATCGCGGGCGTGATCGCCTATTCCGTCAGCCAACGCACGCAGGAGATCGGCATCCGGCTGGCGCTCGGCGCCGAGCCGTCCTCGGTGCTGGCCATGGTGCTGCGCCAGGGGATGGCCCTCGTTGGTCTCGGGCTCGCCCTGGGCGTCCTGGGAGGGGTGGCGATCTCCCGGATCATGTCCGGCCTGGTGTTCGGCATCGCCGCTCACGACCCGGTGACCTTCGTGCTGGGAGCGGCCCTGCTCGCGGCGGTCGGGGCGCTGGCTTGCCTGGTGCCGGCGCGGCGGGCCGCTGGAGTGGACCCCATGATCGCGCTGCGGAGCGCGTGAGGAGGCATCGATGATGGCCGCATTGGTTTTCGCCGCCGCGCTGCTGGCGCCGCCCCAGGGATCGATCAACGTCGCCTTCGTGCTCACGGAAGGGGCGACGATGATCGACTTCGCCGGGCCCTGGGAGGTCTTCCAGGACGTGCACGTGGAGGGCCGCGGGGCCTCGATGGACGAGAAGATGCCCTTCCGGCTCTACACGGTCTCGGACTCGCGCGCTCCGCTCCGCATCAGCGGCGGAATGCAGGTCACGCCCGACTACACCTTCGCGGACGCGCCCGAGCCCAGCATCGTGGTGGTGGGGGCGCAGAGGGGCAAGTCGAAGGAGATGATGGATTGGCTGCGGCGCGCATCCACCCGCAGCAAGGTGGTGATGTCGGTCTGCACCGGCGCCTACAAGCTGGCGATGGCGGGACTGCTCGACGGGAAGAAGGCAGCGACCCACCACGACTTCTGGGACGACTTCCAGGGCCGCTTCCCCAAGGTGAAGCTGGAGCGGGGCGTTCGATACGTCCGCAGCGACCCCGTGATCTTCACCGCGGGAGGCCTGACCTCCGGGATCGATCTCGCCCTGCACGTGGTCGAGCTGTACTTCGGCCACGACGTCGCCGTCTCGACGGCGGCGATGATGGAGTACGAAGGAAAGGGTTGGCTGCGGCCCGAGGGCTAGAACAGATCTCGTGACCGACCGCGGAAGGATCATCCTCAGGCGTAGCCGCTATGCCGCCTTCGGCGGCATTGCGGCTAGCCCGAGAGTAGCCGGAGCACCGCCTCGCGCCGGGGCAGCGAGGCTTGCGCCCCCAGTACGGCGGTGGCCAGGGCTGCCGCGGCGCTGGCGAAGCGTCCGGCCTCCTCCGGCGGCTTTCCCTCGGCGAGGCAGACGGCGAACGCGCCCGAGAAGGCGTCGCCGGCTCCGCGTCGCGGACGCAGGCGGCGCTGAGCCGGGCGTTCGCTCCCGCCGCGGCTGTACGCCGCTAGAGCGCCGGCGGGTCCCGAGCCCGCCCCGCCGCCTGCCGTCAGAGCAGCGCGAGCACGTCGGCGGCGAACGACGCGGTGTTCGCCTTGGCGAAGACGTTGCGGATCCGCCCATCGGGTCCGATGACGTACGCCACCCGCCTGGCGTTCTTGGTCTCGCCCGGATCCGCCGCGCCGTACTGCACGCCCATCGCGCGCGTCGGGTCGGAGAGGAGCGGATAGGGGAACTTGAACTTCTCGGCGAAATGCTTGTTCTCGGCCACCGTGTCGAAGCTCACGCCCAGGATGGCGGCGTTCTTCGCGGTCAAGTCACGGGCTCTGTCCCGGAGCCCGCATCCCTGCAGGGTTCAACCAGGGGTGTCTGCCTTGGGATAGAACCAAAGGATGACGTTGCGCCCGCGCAGTTCGCTCAGCTTGACCGTCTTGCCCTCGTGCGAAGTGAGGGTGAACTCGGGCGCCATGTCGCCGACGTTGAGCATGGGCATGGCCCTCCGCGTACCAGATGCAATCGGAGTTGGCCAGACATGATCGTCCTCGACGGCGCCACCGGGACGGAGCTGGGCCGGCGCGGCGTGGACACGCGGGCGAGGCTGTTCTCCGCGGAAGCGTTGCTCAGCCCGGGCGGGATCGCGCTCTTGCGCGACGTGCAGGCCGAATACGCGAGAGCGGGCGCGCAGGTGATCACCGCCAACACGTTCCGCACCAACCCGCGCAAGGCGGGAGAGCGCTGGCGCTAGTTGACGGCCCTCGCCGTCCGGTTGGCGCGGGAGACAGGGAAGCTGGTGGCGGGCTCGATGGCGCCGGTCGAGGATTGCTACCGCCCGGACTTGCGGCCGCCGCCGCAGGTCGCGCTGCGCGAGCACCGCGAGCTGGCGAAAGCGTTGGCCGAGGCCGGGTGCGATCTGCTGCTGGTGGAGACGGTGGCCGCCGCCGACGAAGGGGTGGCGGCGGTCCAGGCGGCGGTCGAGACCGGGCTCCCGGTCTGGGTGGCGGCGATGGTCATGCCGGACGGACGGATGCGTGCCGGGGACGATCCCGGCGCGTTCTTCCTCGAGGCGCGAGCGCTGGGTGCGCGCGCCGCGCTGATCAACTGCGTGCCTCGTGCCGGCGTGGACGTCGGCCTCGATGCGGCGGCGCAGTCCGGGCTGCCGTTCGGCGCGTACGCGCACATGGGAGAAGTCGACCCGGAGGCGGGATGGCCGGCGACGCCGGTGCTTTCTCCCGCCGACTACGCTTCGCGCGTCTCGGCCTGGGTGGAGCGGGGCGCATCCATCGCGGGCGGCTGCTGCGGGACGACGCCCGATCACATCGCGGCGATCGCCCGCTCGTCCCCGATCCGGCACGACCCGCTGCAACCCGATCGGAGGATCGCCCCATGACGGCGTTGGTCATCGCGGTGCTTCTTTGCGCTCCCGCCGACGATTCGATGATCGCCACCTTCGTTGAAGGGGCGGTTACGGCGCGGGATGCGCCGCTGTCGGCAGGGGACATGCTCAAGGCAGGCGACACGGTGGAGACGCGAGAAGGTGGCCGCGTCGAGATCACCGTTCCCGGCGGCACCGTGATCCGGATGGGCGAGAGCTCGCGGCTGACGCTCCTGGCGGCGACGCCCCACAAGACGTTCAGCGCCCGCCTGGTGCTTGGGAACCTGTGGCTGCGGGTCCACAAGCTGCTCGCGTCGGAGAAATTCGAGGTGGAGACGGAGAACGCCGTCGCGGGTGTGCGCGGCACCGAGTTTCGCATCGAAGTCGCCCAGGATCAGCCCGACCTCTTGCGCGTCTACGAAGGAGCTGTGGCAGTCGAAGGCCGCCAGAGCCGCTGGTCGCACGAGATCGAGGCGGGGAACGAGCTCCGGTTCCGCCGCGAAGCGGACCCGCCGCGTGCCTTTCAAACCGAGACCGAGAAAGGAAACCGCTTCATGGACTGGGTCCGCTCCCGTCCGACGAAGGACGGCGGCGAGCCGGGCCACATCCACCGCTTCGATTCCCGCAACCCGGAGCGCGAGCACCGGATCCGCGAGCGCCGGAAGAAATGGATTCGGGGACACCTACGCAATTCCGACGAAAGTTCCGTATGGTGTCCCGGAATTCCGACTGAAGTCGGATAGTGGTGGAGAGGTATGGTGGGCTGGAAGCTGTTAGTGGCGGTGGTGGTGGCTGCGGGAGGTCCGGGAGCGGTGAACCTGGATGCGCTGATGAAGGAGCGGGAGCGCACCCTGGCCGTGTTTCGCGATCCGCGCGCGAGCCCGCTCGCGGCGGTGGCGCGGCACGATTTCGCCGGAGATCGGCCGATGACGTTCGGCAGCTCTCCCGATTCCGACGTCCAGCTCGAGGGAGTGCCCGCGCAGGCCGCCGAGGTGAGGGCGCTGGCGGACGGATTCGAGCTGCGGCGGGAGGGGAAGAGCGAGAAGCTCGGGCCGGGAGCGAAAGTGCCGCTCGGCCGGTACACGTTGCGCTTCTCGCACCAGAATTTCCCCGGCGTGGTGGTGCTGGACCCGGAGAGCCCGCGCCTGCGGTCCGGGCCCTTTCCCGTCTGGTTCGATCCGGATCCGGCCGCCCGCGTCGAGGCGAGGCTGGTGCGCGACGGGGCTCCGCGGGAGGAGATCGTGCTCTCCACCCGCGGCAACAAGCGGCGCGCGTTGCGCCTCGGCAAGCTCGAGTTCGTCCTGGGCGGCAAGCCGCAGCAGCTCACCGCGATGCGGCTGCTGGAGCCCGGCGTGGAGGAGTCGGAGGTCTCGGTGTTCTTCCGCGACGCCACCAGCGGCCACGAGAGCTACACGGTGGGCCGCTACGCCGACGCCGAGTCGCTGGGCGGCGATCGCTATGCGCTGGACTTCAACCGCGCGTACAACCCGTCCTGCGCGTTCTCCTCCCTGTACAACTGTCCCATCCCGCCGAGGGAGAACGTCCTGGCGGTGCCCGTCCGCGCCGGCGAGCGCGATCCCGGCGGCCACTGAGGCCGTAGAGCCCCATGCGACGCTTGCTCCTGTTGCTGCTCGCCGCTGCCTGCGCCCGGCCTCCGCCTCGCGATCGGGTCCTTCCCGACGTCGAGGTCCGCTTGCAGCGCATCGAGCTTTCCCGGGCGCCGAGCGCCGAAGTCCGCGCGCTGATCGCTTCGCCGGAAGCGCCGATCCGTGCCCGCGCCGCCCTGGCGGCCGGCCGCATCGGTGACCCGGGCGCCGTTCCCGACCTGACCGCTCTCCTCGCCGATGCGGAGACGTCAGAGCCGGCGGCATGGGCGCTCGGGCGGATCGAGGGCGGGAGCGAGGCCCTCGTCCACTGCCTGGACGCGCGGTGCCCGGCGGCCCCGTTCGCGGCGCGCGCCCTCTCCGGACCGGAGGCGTTCAAGAAGCCCGCGGTCGACGCCCTGGTGGCCGCGCTCTCCGGTCCAGCGGCGCGAGAGGCGGCGTTCTCGTTGGGGGTCCTGGCGCGGAACAAGGAAGCGAAGTTTCCGGCCGAGGCCCATGCGCGGCTCGCTCTCGCGTTGACCCGCGAGGATGCGCGGGCCGGAGCGGCCTACGCGCTCTCCCGACTTCCGCCGGGCGAGGGCGTCTCCGCCGGCTTGCAGGAGGCGCTGCGCGATCGCGATCCCTGGATCCGCTCGCTGGCGGCGCGCGCCTGGGGAAAACAGGGCCTCCCGGCGGAAAGCCTGGGAGAGGCGTTCCGACATCCCGACTGGCGTGTCCGCGTGGAAGCCGCGCGCGGATTGCCCACGGCGTCCGGCGGCGCCGCCCGCGTCGTGCGAGCGGCGTTCACCGGGCAGACGTCGCCGCACGTCGTGGTCGCGCTGGCGGAAGCGTCGGCGCAGCTGGGCGAGCTTGCGCCCGAGCCGTCCGGCTTCGCCGATGCCACCTCGCGCTGCGCGGTGTCCCTCGCCCGCGACCGCGTCCGCAAGCAGCTCGCCGACACGCCGCGCTGCTCAGAGACGGGCTGGCGGTCGCGAGCGCGCGTCGGAGCGGTGGCTGCGGAGCTTGCTCTGGCGCAGGCGCGGGAAGCGTTTCGCGATCCCGACGGACGCGTGCGCGGAGCCGCGGCGGGAGCGGCGGGTGTTGCGTTCGCCGATGACCTGCGGCAGCTCCTCGGCGATCCCGATCCCTACGTCGTCCAGGAAGCGGCCGGCGCGCTCGCGAAGCTTCCGGCCGACCCGCGCTCCAAGGATGCGGCCGCCGCCGCGGTCCGGCGCCTCGGCGCTGCACATCTCAAGGCAGCGGGCGATCCCGAGTCGGACGCGCTGACCGCGCTGGTCGAGCTGACCGGGCCGCTGCCCGAGCTCCTTCCAACTCCGAACCCCCCGCTCTCCGCCGCGTTGGGCAAGCCGCACATCGCCGTCCCCGTCCCGGCCGAAGCTCGAGCCCTGCCCCAGGCGCGAGTCCTCCGCCTGCGCACCACCCGCGGCGACCTGACCATCGCCCTCCGCCCCGACGTCGCCCCGCTCACCAGCTCGTCCCTGGCCGCTCTCGCCCGGCGCGGCTTCTACGACGGGCTCTCGTTCCACCGCGTGGTGCCGGATTTCGTGGTCCAGGGAGGAGACCCGCGCGGCGACGGGGACGGCGGCCCCGGCTGGTCCCTTCCGGACGAGCACAGCCCCTTGCGCTTCGAGCGCGGGACCCTGGGGATCGCGACCAGCGGTCCGGAGACGGGAGGCAGCCAGTTCTTCCTCTGCCACTCCCGGCAGCCGCACCTGGACGGCCGGTACACGGTGGCGGGCCAGCTCAGCTCCGGAGACGAGGTGCTCGACGCGCTCCAGCCTGGGGATACAATCCTCTCCGCCACCGCGGAGTGAGCCATGGAACGGTTCGAGGCATTGGCGGAGAAGGCCCGCGAACGCGCCCGCTTTCGCATCGCGGCCCTGCGGCTCGAGCACCCGGGCGAGGACGAAGTCTCGCTGGCGCGCCGCCTGATCGCTTCCATGTCGCTGCGCGCCGGGTTCGCCGGAGCGGCCACGGGAACGCTCTCGCTGGTGGCGCTGCCGTTGGGGTTGCCGGCGGGGATCGCCGTCTCGCTCCTGCTCGAGGCGGAGCTGATCTTCTCGCTGCTCGAGCTGTACGGGATGGAGACGGAAGGCGAGCAGGGCCGGCTGAAGCTGTACGCGCTCTGGGCGGGAGCCGGATTCGCGGACGCCGCCAAGAGCGTCGGCTTGCGCGCCGGCGCCACAGCGCTCGGGCGCGTGCTGCGCGGCTCGCTGCCCGCCCGCATCATCCGCCGTCTCAATCCGGCGCTGCTCAAGGCCATCCTCCGTCGCCTGGGGCTGGGCTGGCTGCCGCGGGCAGCGAAGCTCTGGCCGGTGCTCGGCGCGCCCATCGCCTTCGCGCTGGACCGCGCTGCGCTGCGCACGCTGGGGGAGGCCACGCTGGCCACGCTCGACGACTCGGCGCGCGCCCGCCGCCGGGCGACCCAGGCCCGCCGGGCAGCCGGGTCAACCGGTTGAACCAACCCCGGAAGAGCGTGGGTCGCCGGCGGACGCTCCTCAGGACGCTGGGATATGTCTGGGCGGCGCCGACGACGGTCGCGTGCTTCGGGCTGGTCCTCTTGCCGATGTGGATCCTCGGTCAGGCGCGACCGGGCCGCTGGCGCGAGGGCGCTTGGGAGTGGACGGTCAGGGCCGGGTCGCGCTTCCACCGCTGGTATGCGCGCGATTG
>WNFP01022892.1_pt1 | contig 13303 bp, 11 predicted proteins | sample 5400201 | NCBI WGS metagenome assembly WNFP01 (sample SAMN13153355, study PRJNA577476) | soil metagenome | isolation source: 115 cm saprolite under Madrone tree | place: USA:California | collected 2016-06-14
CGAACGGGGACGAATCCAAGAAATCACGGCGGGCGTTATACAGCGCGTTGTGGCAGGCGGACGGGAAGAAAATCCGGCGTTTCGCTCCAGTGGATTTCATCGGCCGCTACATGCCGGATTTCTTTGACTACGCTATTGCGGATGAGGTGCACGAGTTGAAAGGAGACACCGCCCAGGGAAATGCGCTCGGCACTCTGGCTGGATGTGCTCAACGCGCTGTCGTCCTGACTGGGACGCTGCTTGGAGGCTACGCCGATGAGGTGTTCAACATCCTTTTCCGCATGCATCCGGCGAGGATGGTTCAGGAAGGGTTTGAGTATGGGGAAGCTGGTGTGCGAGCGTTCACGGAAGCCTACGGGCTGCTCGAAAAGATCACCGTGATTGAGCCAGCGGATAACGCTTGCTCGGAAGCGCGTGTAACCAAGCGTGTTCGCCGGCGCCCGGGCGCGTCGCCGCTGCTGTTCGGCCGCTTTCTAATGAGTTTAGGAGCGTTCATTTCGCTCGAAGATATTTCCGAGGCGCTGCCGCCCTACCGGGAGGAGGTCATCAGCGTGGAGATGGACCCTCCCTTGAAGGAAGCCTACAAGAAACTTGAAGAGGACGTGAAGAAGGCCCTGAAGGACCATCGCGGGAACCAGTCGGTGATGAGTGTGGCATTGAACGCGCTGCTGCTGTATCCGGACCGGCCGTTTCACTTGGGGAATCTGTATGGATGGGAATTTGACCCTGAGACACAGCGGCGGGAAAAATTTCTCATCGCGGAAACGCCAGATCTGAACGAAGACCGCGTCTATGCGAAGGAGCGCCGTTTGGTGGAAGAGGTAAAAGCAGAGCTGGCGCGTGGTCGCCGTTGCCAGATCTATGCGGTGTATACGCAAAAGCGAGATGTGACTCGCAGACTGGAACAAATCCTCTTGAACGAGGGAATCCGAGTCGCTGTACTCACCACCGATGTGCCTCCCGAGACACGAGAGGGCTGGTACGACCGTCAACTCCGCGCGGGGGTACAGGCTGTCATCTGCCACCCGAAACTTGTCCAGACCGGGCTCGACTTGATCGAGTTTCCAACGATCTTGTTTTACGAGACGGGATATTCGATCTACGTACTTCGGCAAGCTAGCCGGAGAAGCTGGAGGATCGGACAGCGTCTCCCGGTGAAGGTGAAATACCTGCACTACGCCGAAACGATGCAGGAGGGCTGCCTTCGGCTGATGGGCAAGAAGCTGCTCGTCTCTCTAGCCATGGAAGGGAAGTTCTCTTCGGAAGGATTGCAAGCGATCAACGACGAAGATGACATTCTGATGGCCATGGCCCGCGAGCTCGTAACAGAGAAGGGAATCGGAGAGAGAGCGGATGCGGTGTGGGCCACAGTTCAGAAAAAGCAGGAAGACATACTTGGCACACAAGCGAAGGAAGATGCAGTGGCCGCGGCCGAGCGAGCTGTTGCAAGAATTCCGCTCGACGAGCCAGGTTCAACCCAAGCCGACAGATGGTCAGCACCTGAGTCGCCATCGAATTCGCCCAGCCGGAGGAATTCCTCGCCATCGACCCCGGCAACGCGGGGAGAACAGCTGACGTTGTTCTGAGTCGCTTGGCAAGACACCACTAACGCCGAGCCAGAGACAATCCCAACCATCGAAGAAAAGGAGCGCCGCCATGGGAATTCTAGGATTAACACATGACGAGAACGGCGAGGCTCTCGAGAAGCTGCCGGTGACAATTAAAGTGGCCATCGGGGAGGGGCCGGCGCCCGATGACGAAAATGGTAGTCCTCGCGCGCTTTTTCATTTCGTTTTCAAGCGTAAGACCATGTTGGGGCAATCTGTCACTTGGGAGCCTGCGCCGGACATTGCTGAGCTCTTCGGGGATAAGCCGACGGAATTGGCAATAATCTTTCTGCACGATGAGCCTGGAGAGGTTTGCCAATCGGAATACGCCTTGTGGACCCGGAAGGGGCGCCTCTGTCACGGAGAGCTGGTGCAGATCGCCGACGGCAATGCGCCGCGGCACGAAATGCGGGCGATCCGAAGGACAACTGAACACCCGGAGGGAGAATCGTGGCCGGGCAATCACAAGTACATGCATGGGCCGAGGGAAGGGCAGGCAATCGAAGGTTGTGGCGAAGGCTGCCCCGACCTCGAGAGTGGCAAGTGTGGCCCATCGGCAGATCTTTATTTTGCCCTAGAAAAATTCCCTAGCCTGGGCTCTATCTGCCGCTTACACACAGGGAGCAGAACTTCGGTCGCCAACCTGTCAAACGCCGTAGGGCAACTGCACAGTTATAACGGCGGTCGATTGAAGTGGTTCAAAGCCACTCTGAAAGTCAAACCGGAGCTCCGCTGGCATCCCGGACAATTCGGTGAGTGGGAAAGTTCCATTGTTCCCATACTGAGCCTGGAGATAGGTGGAGGAACTCTGAGACGGGACGGCAATGATATGACCGAACTTGCCACGCTGCTCACGGAAGCGCATCCTGCCGGCGCGCAACGAGTGCGATTTGTTGTTCGGGAAAATGAAATGGAGCGTGCACCGGAGATCGCCGGTGAGTTTTATCCGCAGAACAAGAACCTTCTCAGGGAGGACGCCGCCCCGATCTTGCGATCAGCTGGAAATGCAGAATTGTGTACAAGAATCTGCGAACTAGCGGGGATGCTTGGTTACAACCCAGCCAAGACAAAGATGCTGATTGGACAGTGGCGGCTAGATCTTGTGGGGCTCGAGAGGAAGTTGCAAAATGCAATCGATGAGGGACCCCAGCTTTCTCCCGAAAATGGTGGCGGCCAACGCCCCCGTCGCAATTTTGGACCGAGCAATGGTGCTTAAACCAATGGGGAAGCGCGGCCCGGGAGACTTGCAGGGCGATGCAAGTAAATGGTAGTACTCCGACTTCGGCCATCGGATCTCCTGCCTCCGCAAAAAACCAAGCCGGCGGCCAATCGCCCTCAGAAACTTCGATAAAGTTGCGCTGTCCGCTACCCTTGGGACCAAGTTTAGAGTCAGCCGTCCGAGAGGATCGTTTACCTTGATAAGGACTTTGCCAGGCCAGCCGTATTTCTTGAGAAAGGCTTTGTCTCAGAGACACACATGTAGCGAAGTCCATGTGTCGCGCTGGCTCAAGAGGAGTAGTCGACTGCCGGTTCGGAGTGGCGGAGATGAGCTAATCCAGCGGGGTCTATAACTCATAATTGTGGCATAATATGAGCGATAGAAAGGTCGCCGCACGCCTTGAAAAGGCAGAGCAACAATTTCTGCTGGGTGGTGGTGTCCTCGTTGGAACGGTGAAGCATTTGCCCGAAGAAGATCGGGAGCAACTGACGGTCGAGGCGATGAGCACGGAGGCAGTAACGACTTCCGAAATCGAAGGGGAGATTATTGATCACGCTAGTGTCCAGTCGTCGATTCGCAAACAGCTTGGATTGACCTCGGACCAGCGTCGCGTGCGACCTGCCGAGCACGGCATCGCGGAAATGATGGTTGATCTGTATCGTTCGTTCTCCGAACCACTGTCGAAGGAAATGTTATTCCGATGGCACGAAATGATTGTCTCCGGCAGGCGCGATCTGAAGGATGTTGGACGATTCCGAAGGGGCACGGAACCAATGCAAGTTGTTTCCGGAAGAATCGACGCGCCACGCGTGCATTTTGAAGCGCCGCCCTCGTCGCGAGTGACTTCGGAAATGAAGCAATTTCTCGAATGGTTCGCGCGAACACGCAAGGACGGACAGCAGCCGCTTTCGGCACTGACGCGCGCCGCCGTCGCGCATCTTTATTTTGAGAGCGTTCATCCTTTTGAAGACGGAAACGGACGGATCGGCCGCGCCATTGCGGAAAAGTCACTGGCGCAGAGCCTTGGACAGCCGACGTTGATTACGCTGGCGGCTACGATACTCCTGCGGCGAAAGACCTACTACGAAGCGTTAGAAGCGGCGAACAAACACAACGAGATCACAAATTGGGTGGCATGGTTCGCCGGGATTACGATAGAGGCGCAACGGCGCACCATTGCGCTCGTTGAGTTCCTCATCGACAAGACAAAATTGCTTGATCGTTTGAAAGGCGAGTTGAACGAAAGACAGACAAAAGTGCTACTCCGAATGTTCCGCGAGGGCCCGGAGGGCTTTAGGGGTGGCCTAAGCGCGGGAAAGTACACCACGATTGCCGGCTCATCGCCTGCAACTACAACACGTGACCTGTCGGACCTTGTCTCGAAGGGGGCTTTAACCAGGGACGGAGAACTACGCCACGCGCGGTATCGCCTGAGTGTCCCGCTCCGCGTGGTTGGCCAGATCAACGTTAATGAACAAGGCGAGGTCGTGGAAGGATGAATAAATCTCCGAAGTCAACCTCGCTGCTAAACTTGGATCAACTCACTGCTCGCTTTCGCATGCTCACCAAGCCGCGCGTAATGATGGGCCAACAGATAGAGCGCCGCTGCGCGGTCGACTAGTCGTGTCAATATCTCCTCCGCTGCCTTGATTTCATCGCGCAGACGCTGGATGTTATCAGCGGCGAGCACCGGCGCCGAGGCCTGTTGTAAGGCGGTCGTGCCTGGGTGAGTCGCCGCAGTTAATGCGGACGATGCAAGCGCAACTGTGCAACCCACGACCAGCCGCTCCACGATCCTTGCCCTCGCCATCCCGGTCTCCACACTTCTCCATCAATAGACGTCAAGTCGGCCTGCGCGTAAGCACCCACAACCCCACTGTCACTCGCCCTTCGATCATCGGAACTTTTTGTCTTTGCAATCTGATAGTAAGCGAAGCGGTCAGGCAAGACCCGCTCATTCATTTTGATGCCGGGCGGTTGGCGGACGACTCTGACATTACAGTCGCTGCACTACTCTGATCATGGATTGGCGGCACGGAGGCCAGCGGTCATGAAACAGAACTCAAGTTCCAGAAGAAAACGCAGCAGCACCAAATCCGTCCTACGTTTGCCAGACCTGGAACATTAATCACGGCTATTTATTGTGGGTGACCGGTTGCACGACAAAGTGAGTGGTAGAGAATTTCTTGCGCGTCGGAGGGCCGAACGAATCAGATGTGCTCGTATGGAGCGCCTCTCGTCCCATTATAAGGAGAGTTACCTTTAACGAACTCAAAGACGTAATCCGTTGTAGAATCCCACGCGACAGGATATCCGGAGGCGAACTCGGGCCTTTCCGTGGGGGACAATGAAAATCCGGGCGAAACTACTCTTGGCTCTGGCGGCGGTTTCGCTAATTCCACCTATCGCGGCCTACGTCTCTCTGATCAATAATCCCCGGATTTCCTTCGCCCTTCGCATGAATGAATACGAAGCGCGGCAGGGAAACACCGCTGAACAGCTTCAATCCGATCTCCGCGCAATTGAATCGGCTGTAGAAGAATCTCTCAGTGAAACCTATCGAATCAAGGTCGAGCCCAAGCAACGAGAAGACGCCGATCGTCAGCGCAGATTCGCAAATTCCGCGGTCCAAGTTGGAGTCGCAGCTTTTGAAAGAGATTTGGATACCCTCGCGCAGTCCACGGAACGACAAGCGCGAGATACTTCTGCGGCCGGACAACTGCCGGATGCCATCGACCTGCACCAAACGGAACTCTTGAAAAATCTCCGTGAGTCACTTCCAGATCTCAAGTCAAACGCAGAAAAATTCCGCAAGTTGTCGGATAGCTTTTCCCCGGCGGAAGGAGAATTCGTCCAGGAGATTTTCGAGCCAGAGGAGAGAGAAAAACTCGGCAAAATCGTTCAGGAGCTGGCGAGTGAAGCCAATCGGGGAGCCGAAGGAGATCGACGTAACATCGAGATGGCGCTGCAACACGCCTACAAGGATTCCCTACTGGTGGTTCTCCTCGGGGTGGCGGTGAGCGCCATCCTGGCGGCGGTCATTTCTCGTGCGGTCATCGGCCCGATCCAAAAGCTTCGGGATGCGGCACGGCAACTCGGCCAGGGCAAGATGGAAACGCGAATTGTCCTGAATTCGAATGATGAACTTGGGGAACTTGCGGGTTCCTTCAACCTAATGGCCGACGACCTTACCAAACTTATGGAGGAGCGCGGTCAGGCCCAAGACGAACTATCAAGAGCGCACGAAAAACTCAAGAACTCCATGGGAGAACTGGAGTCCCGGAACCGGGAGGCCGGAACCCTTAGCGAAATGGCCGACCTGTTGCAATCCTGTTTCACGCTCGAGGAAGCCTCGGGCGTAATAGCCTCGTCTGCACAGAAGTTGTTTTACGGATTCTCAGGTACCTTGTTGGTCTTCAGCGCTTCCCGAAATGTCTTAGAGGCAGTCACGACTTGGGGGCCGAGTTCCCATGCAGAGCGTGTCTTTAGCCCGAATGACTGCTGGGCTCTACGGAGGGGACGTTTACACCATTCTGGCAGCGGCGACGGCGCAGTACGTTGCTCTCATTTAGGCGGATCTCGTCTGCCCAGTCTCTGCACACCTCTGATGGCCCACGGAGAAACACTCGGCATTCTCTGCCTCGTGACGGAACCGAACGGATCTGCGGGAATACAGACCACGATTTCAGAATTCAACGTAAAACTCGCTGTATCCGTGGGGGAACAAGCCGCTCTTTCCTTTGCCAACCTTAAGCTCCGCGAGAAGCTGCGTTATCAGTCCATCCGCGATCCTCTCACTGGCCTGTTCAATCGACGTTACTTGGATGAATCTCTCGAGCGTGAATTGCCCAACGCCGTCCGTAAGAACCGGAGTCTCGGCATTATTATGCTCGATGTGGACCGGTTCAAGAAGTTCAACGACATGTTCGGCCATGATGCGGGGGATACGGTGCTGAGGGAACTGGGAGACTACCTGGCAAAATTCATCCGACGTGGTGACCTGGCCTGTCGGTACGGGGGAGAAGAATTCACGTTGATTCTCCCGGAGTGTTCCCTGGAAGACACGCGCCGCCGGGCGGAAGAATTGCGCACTTCATTTCAACAGCTTTCCATAAAACACAGGGATATTGTGTTGGGCAAAGTGACTCTTTCTTTGGGGGTCGCCGTCTTACCGGACCACGGAACCACCGCCGTGGAACTCCTGGCAGCAGCAGATGGTGCTCTTCTCCGGGCAAAGGAAGAGGGGCGTGACCGGGTCTTGATCGCCGAGGTTTCTCCCAATCGTTCTATATAGGTTGCTTGGATACGCAGCGATTGTGGCTGGGTAACGTTAGCGCTTTATCGGAGGCGCGCGCTTCCAGAAAAAAGATCACGCGAGCACGGTGCTCCGGCGCGCGTTCGATAAAGCCGTGAGAAGGAAGCCGCCCGTGGTTGCGGCGGACGTGGGCCCTATGCAAATTCAATTGAGGGAAGGTGCGGTGTCGAGATGCCCCGAGGCTGTGCGGCAGAGCACGACAGAGGACACCGGAAGATGAAAAGGGTAACGAAGAGAGTTGAGAGAGTAGGGCAGGGCAGAGAGAGACTGAGCGTGCTGACGCACGCAGAAGTTTCGTGTGGTAGAGAGTCGTTTCATGCGGCAGCCGTGACTGGAAGAGGTGGAGAACGGAGCTGGATTTCGGCGGGAGTGAGTCGTTCGATGACCACCATGGGGCCAGCACATTGTGGACAGCACCAAAGATCTTTCGCACCATTGGCGGCTGAAGAGTCCTGGCCGGTCTGCGGCCCTGTCCTAATCATCGCACAAGATTCCATACTCACTACTGCGAGCACTAAGCTTTAGAAGCGCGACGATTCGCGAAATAAGGTCTCCAACTCCCTAAGTGATAAAGTAAGGTTGCATCGAGCAACGGACAGGTGTGCTGGACAGCCTGCACTTCTTTTCCTGTCATAGCGTCGCTAGATGGCCCTGTGCTCGAGGGCATGTGCCGTGGTGCTTTACGGAGGTGTGGCAATGACGGGGGACGACAGGGCCATACTGCAGTACCGCCGAATGTTGCGGCAGCGGCTGGTGGAGTACGAAAGTGGGTTGCTGAGTGGGTATCGTTTGGCGCGTGAAATCGCAGACTGTGGGCTCGTCCAAGCGGGGATTCGGCTGGAGGGGGCGGTGGCTAAGCTGCAAAGCGAAATTGGCCAAGTCCGTAGCCAAATGCTGGTCCTTGAAGCCATCGTGGACAAACCTGCCAAGCCCGAACAGGCATAAGGCGCGAGACGCTGGACAAGGGCGAAGTTGAGCCAGATGGCTCCGCAGTCCACAAGGCGGATGTACGGTCTGCAAGGGCTGCAGCTCCGAGACGACCTCAAATCGGGTCTTGGGCGACATGGTCGACGCGAGTGTCACAGAGAAGCCTCAGGTGCTCGGGTAAAGTTACTGCTTTTTTGCTTTCTATAAAGCGAAATGTCCACTTGGGAGCAATCCTGGTTCCAAGGAAGAATCCAGAAGTCCGATAGTTGCTTTTTGTTGCCTATCTACATATCTTGCGACGTAACAGAAACTCCCCTATGCCCCGCGCTCATAACCCTCGTAGCGGTTTCATTTTGTATTTATGTCAGCGCCGGTGCAAAAATCCCCATAGTACCGGTTGAATTTTCCCCACCCCTTAACGTGGTAAACCGGAGCCCACTCCACACGGAGGAGGTTCCGAAACTTGTTAAGGGGGAGAGACGTGCAAGAACTAAAAGAACTCGAGGACCAAGCCGCAGGAAACAAGCTGCCTCGTGCAGTTGCTATTCGACAGCATTGCGCAGCCCGCCGCAACAGGAATACGCTCGACAGCCATGAGAGTGAGGCAGATGCTCTACAGGGCTGAGCCTTACCAGGTCGATATCCAGATTGAATTACACCTGGAGCGCGATCGTCTCGTCGTGACGGGGCAGTTGTTGGATGTTGGCCATCCGGAAGTCGCTAGTCGTGATGTGCAAGTCTCGCTCTCGGATGGCCGCGGAAATATTGTCAACACCGTGACAAATCAGTTTGGCGAGTTTAGGGGTGAGGTCAACAACTCCGGTGACTTGGAGCTTTCCTTCCTTGGCCGCAGTGGAAAACCCATCGTCATTTTACTCCGAGGGGCGCTCCGTCCATCGTCCAAAGCCAAGAAATAACCGGAAATCGCCTCTATCGAGCCGTTTAGTTACTACAGCTATCCCTGTATGAACTACTAGGGTCTTTACTCGATTGTCATCGACGCAAAGGGATGACATCTAGATGAAAGCATGAGATAGCGGGGTTTCCAAGAGACAACTCAAGTGACCAAGTGCCGCACTAAGCTCAGGAACCTTCGACGCGCGAAATCAAATCGCTCCCCGCCCAAGGCCTAGATGAACGTTTTCAAGCTGAATCAGCGCTGCCGCCCAGCAACGTTTGCCCGGTCAAGGTTGCGCGTACATGTCTTTAGACCCTAAGTTCCCTGGCAGAATGGAAGCGCGGCTGCCGATAATCGTGGTAGTGCGCCTCACGCACTGTCCGGCCGTGGGTACCGACGGAGAAGAGAAGACGTACACCGATAACATCAGTTCGCGCGGCGCTCGTGTATTCTCTAAACACGCCTGGCGACCTGGCGACGACCTGCGGCTTACTCCGCTGAATGAAAATTCGGTCCGTGCCAAAGTGATTTACTGTCACAGGCTGCCGGACAACCGCTATGGCGTCGGAGTGAAATTCCAAGGCCGCCCTGTCACGTGGTCCATCATACAGAGATATGGCCGCAAATAGATCAGCCCCCGGGGCGGTGAATGTGCCGTAGCCGTTGTTCCCGATGGAATTGCTCCAACTGTGGTTGCCGGCGGCCACCACAACCACAATGCGTGCCTTCCATGCCTGCTCGACGGCTTGGCAGAGCGGATCGAGCGAGGCGCTCTCATAGACGCCGCGCCCCAGCAAGAGATTCCTAATAGGAATGTTGTACTGGGCTTTGAGCTGGATTGCCTTCAGCATAGCCGAAATGACGACGCTGTCAGTGCTCTGTCCATTCTGATCCAGCACACGCAGATTGATGAGGTGGACGCCAGGAGCCAGGCCCCCGAACTGGCGATAGTATGACGAGCCGGTCGAGTTCTTACCCGGAGTGCTTTAGTGTCATATTAGTGTCCTATGAATCGTGCTGAACCATGCTAGGAAGCGAACAGGAGTTTGTGACACTCACGTGCGCGGGGGGGTTGAAACCTTCTAGTTGGACTGTTATAGCAGAGCGACCGAAGGCAATTTGTACCCTTCAGTGAGCGAAGGAGTAGGACCATTTCACAGCGAAGCGGGTCTCGCGGACCTGGGGAGGATTTGCTGGGGCGATGCTCGCGAACTGCGTTCCAACGTTGTAGATGATGTAAAGGTCGCTGTCCGGCCGGTAGTTATATCTCAGGCGCAAATTGGCGCTCACTGCTTGCGTGTTTGAAGTATCCATTTGAATGAGGCTGGTAAAGGTCAGAAACCGGTTAAACGAATAGTTTCCTTGTAAGCTGGCCAGGACTACGGAGAAATTTCCGTTTGGCAGTGGCAATCGGAAACGATCCCAGGTTTCCGAGGCGGAAATCGAGAACTTTGCAGTCGGGCGATAATTGGCTTGCACGCGGAATTCATTCAGAGTTCCTCCGTAGTAGTCTCCGAAGCGTTCGAGGAAGTTATACGTAAACCGCCGATCCTGCCTCGACCCGTAAGTAAGTTGATGGCGGGCGAAGTGATACAGCCCGTTCGGAATGAACACGTTCTTGCAAATGTGAAATGGCGTTGTGATCCGCTGAGTGAACACGTCCGCAATGTCATCGTCGGTGTAGGCGCCGTTGTTGAAATCGGCCCGGAACGTGCCCAGCCATTCTTGCGTGGAGACTTCATTGCGGGTATCGGGAGCATGGAGAATCTCTCCTTCAAATTGCAGCTCGCGCACACCTCTGATCTCCGGTCTTACTTTGAAAGTCAGATCCCCGTACGTTTCGTTGGCATCTACCCTTTCGATGAATCCTACTTCCGGGTTGAAGTTCGGTCCGGTCTTGCGCCGCTCGACGATTCCGTCCAGCCAATTTGACCGATAGGAGAGCGAGGCCCCCACATCGCTCGCGCCGCTCGGGTGTCCCGGCGATTGCGTTCCCGCCATGTGCGCGTCAACGAACCAGTCTTTGAAGAAGACCAGACGCGTATCGACGCCGCCAGTTTGATTGAAACTGTCCAGGGGGTTGCCCGATTGCTTATCTATCCCCGTCACTCCCACATAGGAACCTGCCCATAGCGACTCTTTCAATCGCGCGACTGCATAGTTTGTATTCCTTCCGGATAGCCGACCAACCGTCCTCAACCCGGCTCTGCCCAACTGGGCAAAGCGCGGACTAATACATGGCCTTGTCGAACTTCCCGAATTCAAACAACAAGGGGCCAAGCTTTTCGCAGGCAGATTGCCGCTACATGCCAGCGCAGATTGTCCGCTAAACTGCTAAACATTCTGACAGCGATCCTCTGTTCTTACGTGGCCTACTAATCCTCCGAGGCGAATTTCATCGAGGTCAAAATCGGTCGCGCGGCTGTGGGCGCCCAGGGCTATACAGAGGAAAAAGCTTCGATTTTTAACGGAGGTCGACTTGAACGCTGTGAACTTGGAAGGTCAGATGGTCGGGTGTTTGGCGGCATCCAAGTGATCGCCGCGATTTCAATAGATTGAAAGTCTAATTCGCGATGAATTCTGCAATCATCCAAAATCGAACCGTTACAGTCTTCGGGGCGTACGGACACACCGGACGCTTTGTTGTCTCCGAGCTACGCAAACGCGGATTTACGCCCATCCTTTCGGGTCGAGACGCTGCGAAGCTGAAAGAGGCGGGGAGCGCTCACCCGGGCTCGGAATTGCGCGTGGCTACGGTGAACGATTCCGCCTCACTTGACCGAGCACTGTCCGGCGCAGTGGCGGTCATCAATTGCGCAGGGCCGTTCATCGACACCGCGGCGCTGGTCATCGATGCAGCGCTCCGCGCGTCTATTCACTATTTGGATGTAGCTGCGGAACAGGCGGCCGTTCTGGCTGTCTTCGAGCGGTTTGCAAATGCCGCGCAAGATGCTGGTGTCGTGGTCGCTCCCGCGATGGGGTTCTACGGTGGATTGGGCGACCTCCTGGCCACGGCGGCCATGGGTGAGTGGGATGCAGCTGATGAAATCTGCATCGCGATCGCGCTCGATAGTTGGAAGCCTACGCGGGGAACTCGGCTGACGAGCCAGCGCAATCCCGGCCGACATTTCATCTTTTCGAACAATAGGTTAGAGCGCGCTGATCCTCCTCCCGCGCGCAAATGGAATTTTCCGGCGCCGTTCGGAGAGCAAGATGTGATAGGTCTGTCTTTGGCTGAAACTATTGCCATCTCACGGCATCTCCAAACGCCTGAGATTCGCGCCTATATCAATCTGGCACCGATTGCGGATATTCGCGATCCCAACACGCCCGCGCCGACGGCGGCGGACGAAAGCGGTCGCTCATCCCAGATTTTCATTATGGAAGCAATCGCACGGAGGGGAAGGGCGGAGCGCAGGGCAGTCGTGCGTGGAAGAGATATTTATGCAATCACTGCACCGATTGTGGTAGAGGCGACACATCGTATAGTCAATGGGTTGGCCAAGAGAACTGGTGTTGTCGCGGCTGGTGAGGCATTCGCCGCGCAAGCTTTTCTGACGTCACTCAGTCCCACCCACCTCTCCTTCGAGATGCATTCGTGACGCTTCGGAGGGGAATCGTCGACGTGGAACATGGTATTGTTGTCTCTGCCAGGGGTGGACCCGGAGTATGGCGGCAAAAAATGAAAGTGGTCGCGTGCCTGAAATTACCGTTCGGTCTTTACTGAAATCTCCTACAGTTGCGATTAGGGACACATATTGCCAAGGTACTTGCCGGCATAAGAGCACGGAAGAGTGTACGGCCACCACGCAGTTGGTGTTTCCGTATCGCGGTGTGTACGTTCGGCATATTGGGCAAGACCAGGCGGTAGCCGAAGCCAACCAAGTGTTGTTTTTCAATGCCACCGAAGGCTATCGAGTCAGCCATCCGGTGGAGGGCGGTGATGCCTGTCTAACGCTCGTAGTCAGTGAGCCGCTGCTGCGAGAACTGGCGCCACATACATTCTTGCGCGGCAGTGCGACGTTCGCATTTCAGCAGCAGCGCCGACGGATTGATGCGCGGACTCAATTGCTTGTAGCGCTTATTGGTCACAGTCTGCGTCACAACATCGCGGAACCTCTGGAAGCGGAGAGCCTTGCTTTGACGCTCGTGCAGCGGGCGCTCGGCCCACGCACCACGCACGCTGCCGGCGCCACTCTCGGGCGGCAGCTGCTCGTGGATCGGGCCAAGCTCGTGCTGGCGAGCGATCTGGCGCGGCGCTGGACGTTGGCCGAGATCGCCACGGAAGTGCGCTGCTCTCCGGTTTATCTCACGCAGGTTTTCCAACAAGTCGAAGG